>OLQP01000047.1_pt1 | contig 118865 bp, 109 predicted proteins | sample 1643181 | NCBI WGS metagenome assembly OLQP01 (sample SAMEA3136710, study PRJEB25190) | human gut metagenome | biome: human gut; feature: human-associated habitat; material: faeces | place: Austria | collected 2013 | reverse complement strand
CTAAAGATTATTCCCACCACCTGCATAGCAGGTGGTTTATTTTATTGTCATACAAAAAGCGCCGCCGCGGACGAACCGAATCGTCTGCGGCGGCGTTTTGTATGCATGTTCTGCACTTATGCCAGATGCCAGATATCCTCGTTGTACTGTGCAATGGTACGGTCGGAGGAGAAGAAGCCTGCTTTTGCGATGTTGATCAGGCACTTCTTGTTCCATGCATCTTTGTTCTCGTAGTCTTTGTATACTCTTTCTTTTGTCTTGATGTACTCTTTCAGGTCGAGCAGCGTCATGAACCAGTCTTTGTTCAAGATCTCTTTGTAGAGTCTCTCCAGGCAAACCTTGTCGCCGATAGCAAGAAGCTCATCGCTGACGATGAAATCAACCAGCTTTGCAATCTCCGGATCTTCGTCATAGATGTCTTTTGAGCAGTAAGCAGCATCTGCGTACAGGTCGATGACATCCTGCGGTTTCTTTCCGAAGATGTAGATGTTCTCTTTTCCGACAAGATCGCCAATCTCAACGTTTGCACCGTCTTCTGTTCCAAGCGTCAGGGCACCGTTCAGCATGAATTTCATGTTTCCGGTTCCGGAAGCCTCTTTGGAAGCCAAGGAGATCTGCTCGGAGATATCTGCTGCCGGGATCACCTTTGCAGCTTTTGATACGTTGTAGTTCTCAAGCATAATCACTTTGAAGTACGGGCTTACCTCAGGATCGTTATCAATCAGCTCCTGCAGGCACAGGATCAGATGGATGATATCTTTTGCGATGATATAAGCCGGTGCAGCCTTTGCACCGAATACCATGGTGATCGGGGTTTTCGGCTTGTTGCCGCTCTTGATATCCATGTATTTGTAAATAGCGTACAGGGCGTTCATCTGCTGGCGTTTGTACTCATGAAGACGTTTTACCTGTACGTCGATGATGGAATTTTCATCCAGCGCGATATTCTGTGTCTCATACAGGAACTGTTTGAGATCCAGTTTGCGGTTGTGTTTGATCTCCTCAAGTTTTGCAAGAACCTTCTTGTTGTCTTTGTATTTAAGCAGTTTTTCCAGCTCGTCGGCATCTTTTTTGAATCCCGGTCCGATCAGGCTCTCAATATACTGTGCCAGTTCACGGTTGCAGTGCAGCAGCCAGCGGCGGAAAGTGATTCCGTTTGTCTTGTTGTTGAATTTCTCCGGATAAATATCATAGAACGGTTTCAGCTCGGAGTTTTTCAGGATCTCGGTGTGCAGTGCTGCAACGCCGTTAACAGAAAATCCGTAGTGGATATCCATGTGTGCCATGTGGACGCGCTGATCCTTGTCGATGATCGCTACTTTCTCATCTTTGTATTTCTTCTTTGCCTGTGCGTCCAGCTCGTGGATAATCGACATCAGGTGCGGAACAACCTCCTCGAGGTAATCGATCGGCCATTTTTCCAGTGCCTCTGCCAGAATGGTGTGGTTGGTGTAAGCACAGGTCTTGCTTACAACATCGATGGCTTCCTGCATGGTAAAGCCTCTCTCCTGCAGCAGACGGATCAGCTCCGGAATGACCATGGACGGATGAGTATCGTTGATCTGGATCACAACGTGATCATACAGCTTATGCAGATCGTAGCCCTTCTGCTCGCACTCCATCAGGATGAACTGTGCGCCGTTGCTGACCATGAAATACTGCTGGTAGATACGAAGCAGCTGTCCGGCACGGTCGCTGTCATCCGGGTAGAGGAACAGTGTCAGGTTTTTCTGGATCTGATGCTTGTCAAAGTTGATGCTGTCTGATGGAACGATACTCTCGTCTACCGTATCTACATCGAACAGATGCAGACGGTTACAGCCATTGTTGTAACCCGGTACGTCGATATCATACAGGGTAGAATGCATTGTGAAGTTTTTATACGGAACTGCAAAGGATACCGGCTGTCTGACGAGCCAGCTCTCATTTGTGATCCATGGATTTTTCACTTCTTTCTGTTTGTGGTCGACCAGAAGCTGGCGGAACAGACCGAAGTGATAATTAAGGCCGATACCGTCTCCCGGCAGGCCAAGCGTTGCGATAGAATCAAGGAAGCATGCTGCCAGACGGCCGAGACCTCCGTTTCCAAGGGACGGCTCCATTTCCATCTCCTCGATCTCGGTCAGCTCTCTTCCGTGAGCTGCAAGTGCTTTTTCAACTTCCTCGTACATGCCAAGGTTGATCAGGTTATTGGACAGCAGTTTTCCGATCAGAAACTCTGCTGAAATATAATACAGCTTCTTACTTCCGGTGTTTCTTTTGCGACCTGCCATCTCCTGTTTGGTGATAACCATCAGGGCTTCAAAGATTTCGCTCTTTGTGCAGTTGTCCAGATCTCTTCCAAAACGCTCTTTTAAGATTGCCTGAATTCTTTCTTCCATTTTTTTCTCCTCGTATTGCTGTGGATAAATTCCCACAGTGTCATTTAGTTGCGCTGCCATTCCAGATTTCCTGCAATTGGCAGCTTTCGCAGTTCCATTCAAAGTTTTTCCCTGAATGGGACGGTTCACTTCTGAATCACTTTTGGGGGCAGCGAAACAGCAAATATTTTACTGCTGCGCGATCCGCGACTTCGTAGATTCCCTTACGACGAGTTCCCCATCGTATACTTTGCTGCAGGGTTCTTCTTTTCCTGAAATTAAGGAAAACAGCATCTTCGCCGTCTCTGCGGCAAGCTGCTCCACCGGCTGACGGATCGTTGTGATGCTGGGTATATAATACTCTCCTGCATCAATTCCGTCAAATCCGGCGACGGAAATGTCATCCGGCACGGTAAGCCCTGCCTCTTTTAAGGCACGGCACGCACCGATTGCCAGCGTATCCGCGGTGGCATACAGTGCGGAAAACTCCGTCTTTTTTTCCAGAATTTCTTTTGTTATCTTGTACCCTGTGGCGAAAGAGTACGTATCGTCCTTCGTCATATGAAATACCAGATCAGGGTCATAAGGTATCCCATGATCCAGTAAAGCCTGGCGGTACGCATTCAGACGGAGCCGTCCGATACTGATGTCGTCCTCGCAGGCGGTAATGATGGCAATGCGCCGGTGCCCGAGACCACAGAGATAATCTACCATCTTATAGCTTTCCCTGTAGTCATCGACCGATACGCTCGCGCACGGTTTTCCTCCGTCTGAAACCGCCCCGATTGTACTGATCACGTACGGAACCGGGATCTGCGCCATTTTCTCATGCGGATGCGTAAAGTTTCCGCCGAGGAAAATGATGCCGCGCAGCCGTTTTTCTTTGACGATCTCGATCGCGGAGTCTACCTCATTTGCCTTTTCCTCTACTCGCTCAATAATGCAGGCGTATTTCTTTTTTCGCACAACCTCTTCAATCACACTGATCATGTTGTTGAAGAACATGTTGTCCATGCCTTTTACCAGAATGGCAATCGCTTTGGCATTCGACCGCTTCAGGTTTCTGGCACTGTTGTTCGGTACGTAATTCGATTCGGCAATCACCTTTAAGATCATCTCTTTTGTTTCCGGATTGATGTCCGGATGATTGTTCATCGCTCTCGATACGGTACTCACGCCTACCTTACATTTGCGGGCAATGTCCCTGATTGTTACCTGTTCCATATTCTGCAGGCCTCTCCTTTAAACTCTGTATCTGTTCTGCCGGAATCTCTTCCGGCTTGTTTCCCCGGCCTGTTTTGCTTTCTTTCCAGCGCGTGTTTTTATTTTGTAATACGTGCTGTAATCTGTGTCAGCCGATGAATTCTCTTGGCCAGCTCCGGTGTAAACTGTCCCGGAAGCAGGCGCCATTTCCAGTTATTTCCAAGTGTGGACGGATAGTTGATTCTTGCCTCCGTGCCAAGGCCTAAAAACTCCTGCATCGGAGTGACAGCCAGATTTGCCACACTCTCCATTGACATGCGGATAAAATCCCACGGCAGCTCCTCATCGGTACTCTTTGCATTTCCCATATACTCTTTGGAGAATTCGCGGTCTTCCTCGCTCATCACATAATACCAGCCAAGAATCGTATCGTTGTCGTGTGTTCCGGTGTAAACAACACAGTTTCTCTCGTAATTGTGCGGCAGATAATCGCTCTCCTCACGGGAGTCAAAAGCAAACTGCAGCACCTTCATACCAGGATAGCCGGACTCTTTTACCATTTCGATCACGCTCTCGGTAAGGTATCCCAGGTCTTCTGCGATGACATCCACATCGCCGAGCTTTTCTTTGACGGTGTTGAACAGATCCATGCCCGGTCCTTTTTCCCAGTGGCCGCGCTCTGCCGTCTGATCACCGAACGGGATGGAATAATATTCATCAAATCCGCGGAAATGGTCGATGCGGACAGTATCGTACAGTTTAAACACGTGAGCCAGACGTAACAGCCACCATGCATAACCTGTGCTCTTATGATAGTCCCATTTGTATAACGGGTTGCCCCAGAGCTGTCCGGTTGCGGAGAACGCATCCGGCGGGCATCCGGCAACTGCTTTTGGCTGGTTGTCCTCATCAAACTGGAACAGAACCGGATTTGCCCAGGTATCGGCACTGTCAAATGCAACATAAATCGGAATATCACCGATGATACGGATACCCTTTTCATTTGCGTATGCCTTCAGTGCTTTCCACTGTTTCAGGAACATAAACTGCTGGAATTTGTAAAATGCAATCTCCTCGGCAAGTTCTTCCCGTTTCTGATTCAGTGCTGCTTCTTCTCTGTCCTTTAATTCTGCCGGCCACTCACTCCAGCTGATTCCGCCGAGTGTATCCTTAATCGCCATATACAGCGCATAATCTTCCAGCCAGTAACCATTTTCCGATACAAATGCATCATATACGTCATCTGCCGCAAATCTTTCAAATGCTTTTCTGAGTACTTTGAAACGGGACAGATAAATCTTTTCGTAATCAATATACTCTGCATTGTCGCCGAAATCGCACGCATCACACTCTTCTTCTGTCAGAAGTCCCTCTTTTACCAGGGTCTCCAGATCAATAAAATATGGATTTCCTGCAAAAGTAGAGAACGACTGGTACGGCGAATCTCCATATCCCGTCGGTCCAAGTGGAAGAATCTGCCAGTAGCTCTGGCCGGCCTCCTCCAGGCGATCCACAAATTCATATGCTTCTTTCGAAAAACATCCGATTCCATATCGGGACGGCAGCGAAGCTACCGGAAGTAAAATACCACTTGCTCTCATTTTTTAACCCTTTCTCCTTGTCGTTTTTTCTATCCATCCGACCCCACAAATACATAATTCCTGTTCACGGATACGCAGCAAATTGTAACTTATGCAACCCCTATAGCCAGCTCATTTTGTTTCGTAAAAACAGGGCTGTCGGTATCTCGTCTGTATTTCCGGAAACGGTGTCGGTAACGTTTCCGGAACTCGTTATATTTACAATACCATACTCTGCATCAAAAAACAACCCCCAACCCCCTTATCATATTTACCAAATATTGAATACTCTGTTTATTCAAAACAACGAATTTGCATTTTTGTAACGATACAAAGCCATACATAAAAAGACAGCATGCGGGGACGGAACCGCTTTGGTCACTTAAAAATCATGAATTTTTCAAGCCTCCCATATAGGTTCTGTCCCCGCATGCTGTCTTTTGCGGTATCTGTTTTTCACTTAAAACTCCAGAATAATCTTTGTTCCAGTTCCAAGTGTACTCTCAATTTTAATCTTCGCATCATGAAGAATCGCTCCATGCTTCACAATGGAAAGTCCAAGTCCCGTACCTCCCGTTTCACGGGAATGACTCTTATCTACACGATAGAACCGTTCAAAGATCCGCTCCTGATCTTCCTTTGCAATTCCGATTCCGGTATCTGCCACAGATACCACTGCCCGTCCGTTTCTTCCGCGGGAAACCGTCACTTCGACCTCACCGTCCCTGCGGTTGTACTTGATCGCATTGTCGCAGAGATTGTAGATCATCTCATAAAGAACCTGCCGTGCACCTTTGATCCGGCAGCTCTCTCCTCTCAGTGTCATCTTCACCTGCTGCTCCTTTGCCCGTATGGAAAGATGTCCCTCGACATCACGGCAGATCTGCATCAGATCCACTTCCTCCATCGGGATCGACTGGTCGTTCTCGTCCAGTCTGGACAGCTTGATAATATCCTCGACAAGAGAGCTTAACCTGCTCGCCTCACTGTGGATTCTTCCCGCAAATTTTGGAATATCCTCCGGTTTCACCATGTTATTTTCTATGATCTCCGCATATCCGGAAATTGACATCAGTGGTGTTTTCAGCTCATGTGACACATTGGCAGAAAACTCACGGCGCATCACCTCCGCTTTCTGTTTTTCTGTCACATCCAGCACCAGGATGACCGCACCGGATACAACATTGTCCACACGCACCGGATTAGCAAGAAGCTGATAGACTCTTCCGTTTAATTCCAGCATCCGCTCCTCGGAACTGCCCTCCAGAGCATGATCCAGCGCCTCCTTCAGCTGCTCATTGCGGCTGACTGTCACAATATTGTGATTGATGCACTCCTCTGCCGTCACATCAAACAAATTCTGTGCCGAGCGGTTGATGGAGAGTACAACCGACTGGTTTGTCACGATCAGACCATCCTTCATATATTCCGTGATGGCAAGATACTCCTCCTGATTATGGCGGAGCTCCTCCATCTGCTGCTGGATCTGCTTCTGCTGCTGATGAATTCTGCCAAGCAGCGGACTCAATTCTTCATACGCTTTGTTGTCCAGCGGATGATTCAGATCAATCTCATTGATCGGCTTTACGAGTGCCTTTGTCATATGGCTGACCATCATCAGCTCTACGACAAGAACTGCCGCAATCAGCACAGCCACAAGCCATATATTCCGCAGCATCACACCGAACACACTGTCCGTTGTCAGGGAAACACGGATGATTTTTCCATTGTCCAGGCGCAGTGCCGTATAATATGTTTTGCTCCGCAGCGTTTCGGAATAACGGGAAATATTGCTTTCCCCTGTCTTTTCTGCCTCAATCACCTCCGGCCGCCCGGAATGATTTCCCATCATCTTCGCATCCTCAACCGAATCAAACAGAACAGTTCCGTCTGTGTCAATCAGGGTGACCCGGCTTGCTGTAATCTTTCCGGCCGGTTTATCCAGACTGTCATCACCCATCTTGTCCAGAAAATACCTGTAATACTCACATTCATTTCTCACCGAAACACGAAGCTGCTCCGCCGTATTGTTGTACATTGCCCAGCTCATGGTGAAAAAAGTCAGGATAATCGCAGCGATAATCAACGCTCCCGCATGTTGAAAGACTTTTTTACGCATCTTACTTTCTCAGCCTCCTATCCGGTATCCCACGCCGCGGACCGTCTCGATCAGCTCGCCGCATTCGCCCAGCTTCTGGCGGAGTGTACGCACATGAACGTCTACCGTACGGGTTTCTCCGTCAAAATCATAACCCCAGACATGGCCGAGCAGACGGTCTCTCGTAAGGACAATTCCTTTATTTTCCATTAAAAATTTCAGCAGTTCAAACTCTTTTAAGGTCAGGGTAACCTTCTCCCCTTTGGCCAGAACCTGATGCTGCTTTACCTGGATCTGCAGATCCCCGGTCTCCAGCACATCGTTTTCCTTCTCTTCTTTTCCGGCACGGCGCAGCACGGCACGTACCCTTGCGATAAATTCCATCATGCCGAACGGCTTGGTAATATAGTCATCGGCTCCGCAGTCCAGGCCCATGACCTTATCATACTCAGCGCCCTTTGCCGTTACCATAATGACCGGAATTTCTTTTGTTACTTCCGATGCCTTGAGGCGTGAAAGAATTTCAAGACCATCCTCTCCCGGAAGCATGATATCCAGGAGAATCAGATCCGGAAGCTGTTCTGCAATAGCTGCATTCAGCTCTTTTCCGCTTTCCAGGCCTCTTGCGGTAAAACCGCTCGATTCCAGTGTGTATACGATCAGTTCCCGTATATTTCTTTCATCTTCCACGCAGTAAATCATCTGTTATTCCCCTTTATGGTGACCGTTAATGGAATACACAACCCATTCCGCAATGTTTGTTGCATGGTCACCGATTCTTTCATAATATTTTGCAATCATCAGATAGTCCAGAGACTGGACATCTGTGGTAATTCCCTTTCGCATACCCTGCAGAATTTCATCCTTTACCTCGTCAAAAAGATCATCCACGATATCATCGGAATCGATAACCTCCCGTGCAAGCTTCAGATCCTGCTTAACGTATGCATCGATGCATTTTGTTACCATAGAAGCTGTTGCTTTCGCCATATCCTTCAGACGGATGCTTGCATCCGGCACACCAAGACTCGTTACTTTTACGATATCCGCAATATCTGCTGCCTGGTCTCCAATCCGCTCCATATCGGTAATCATTTTTAATGCCGCAGATACCTGACGCAGATCACGTGCTACCGGCTGCTGCTGTAAAATGATGCGGAAGCAGAGATCCTCGATCTCCCGTTCTTTCGCATCGACAACCTGGTCTTTTTTGATAATCTCTTCTGCCGCTCTCTGGTTTTCCTCCAGCAGAACCTCATATGTCCGTCCGATTGCCTGCTCGCAGAGTGCGCCAAGCTCAATCAGCTCCGTGTGCAGAATTTCCATCTGCTGCTCAAATCTTTCCCTCATATCAGCCAAACCTCCCTGTAATATAATCCTCTGTCCGTTTATCCTTCGGCATGGAGAAGATCTGTTCGGTCTCTCCGTATTCTACTACCTCTCCTAACAGGAAAAATGCGGTTTTGTCGGAAATTCTGGCTGCCTGCTGCATATTGTGTGTTACCATGACAATAGTATAATCTTTTTTCAGTTCTACCGCAAGATCTTCGATTTTGGAAGTAGAAATCGGATCCAGTGCTGAGGTTGGTTCGTCCATCAGAAGAACCTCCGGCTGTACGGCAAGGGCACGCGCAATGCAGAGACGCTGCTGCTGTCCGCCGGACATGCCAAGTGCGCTTTTCTTCAAACGGTCCTTCACCTCATCCCAGATTGCTGCCTGTCGAAGAGACTGCTCCACAATATCATCCAGCTTCGCTTTGGAACGGACACCATGTGTTCTCGGTCCGTAGGCAATGTTGTCGTAAATGCTCATCGGGAACGGATTTGGTTTCTGGAATACCATGCCGACCCGTTTGCGGAGTCCGTTGACATCCATTTTTCCGCCGTAGATGTTTTCTCCGTCCAACAGCATTTCACCGGTGATCCGGCAGCCCGGAACGAGATCGTTCATTCTGTTGATGGATTTTAACAGGGTCGATTTACCACATCCGGAAGGTCCGATAAAAGCCGTCACCTCATTGGCATCAATGCTCAGGTTGATATTTTTTAATGCATGAAAGTCTCCGTAATAAAGATCCATATTGGATACATCTATTTTGCTCATGTTTTTTCCTCGTCTCTCTTTTATTTCTTTGCAATTTTCTTCGCAATCATTCCGGAACAGCCGTTGATCAGAAGGACAATCAGCATCAGGATGACGCCGGTTGCATACATCTGATTCATATAGAGGCCTTCACTGGAAAGTGCATACATATGAACGGCAAGGGTACGGCCGGAATCCATAAGGCCTGCCACCTTTGCAATCGTTCCTGCTGTGAAAAGAAGTGCTGCCGTCTCTCCTACGACACGGCCTGTCGTAAGAATGACACCGGAAAGAATGCCGGGTACGGCAGATGGAAGAACAATTTTAAAAATCGTACGAAGCTTTCCGGCTCCCAGTCCAAAGCTTGCTTCCCGATAAGAATCCGGAACCGATTTTAAGGCTTCTTCTGCTGTTCGCATAATCAGCGGAAGAATCATGATGGCAAGTGTACAGGCACCGGACATCATCGAGTATCCCATTTTCAGGGTTTTCGTAAAAAACAGCATACCGAACAAACCGTAAACAATCGATGGGATACCGGAAAGGGTCTCTGCTGTAATCCGGATCAGGCCAACCAGCGTTCCGCGCTTGTTGGCATATTCAACCAGATAAATTGCTGAGAAAATGCCGAGAGGCGCAGCAAGCAGCAGGGAAAGTACTGTCATCGTAACAGTGTTGATGATCGCCGGAAGCATCGTAACATTCTCTGTATTATAGGTCCAGGCAAACTGCTCCAGTGTCAGGTTTTTCACGCCACGAATCAGAATGAATCCAACCAGGAAAACCAAAACGGCAAGTGCAAGAATGGCTGCTCCCCAGGTAATTCCGGTCAGCACGGAGGAAAAAACACTTTTGTGATACGTAACCTTTGTTCTTTCTTTTTCTTTTGTATTTATTTTTACAGCTTCCATTGTATTTACAGCTCCATTTCCTTTAATCACCATAATGTACCCTCCGGTTCAGCATAGACACCGATAAATTGATCAGCAGGATAAAGACAAACAGCACAACACCCGTTGCAATCAGCGCTTCCCGGTGAAGTCCGGATGCATATCCCATCTCCATTACAATATTGGCTGTCATGGTACGAAGGCCTTCTGTGATTCCTTTTGGCATACGAGGCTGGTTTCCGGCAATCATAATCACTGCCATTGTCTCTCCGATGGCACGTCCGATGCCAAGCACGATACCTGCCAGGATTCCGGATTTTGCCGCCGGAACAACTGCAAAGAAAACGCTCTGGGAATGCGTTGCACCAAGGCCAAGGCTTGCTTCATAGTAAGATTCCGGAACACTTGTAATGGCGGATTCTGTTACACCGACCACGGTCGGAAGAATCATAACGGCCAGAAGAATAGATGCCGTCAGCATTGTGTTTCCATTTTTGCCGGTCAGCTGTGCCATCAACGGGACGATCACAACCAGTCCGAAAAATCCATATACGATAGACGGAATACCGGCCATCAGATTAATACCTGATTTGCAGATGCCGTAAAACTTTTTCGGACAGTAACGGGAAAGAAACACCGAAGTAAGAATGGCAACCGGCACACCCATCAGGATTGCAAGGCCGGTCACGCAGATACTGCCGACAATCATCGGCAGGATACCGAAAATGTTGTTTCCCGGTTTCCACACGGTACCGGTCAAAAATTTCAGCGGTCCGATTTTAAAAATGGCAGGAACGCCATTCATGAACAGGAAAATGCAGATCAGTGCAACAGCCAGTACGGAGCAGCACGCCGCAATCAGGAATACAAGTTTCATGATCGTTTCTCTTAGTTTCATAAGATAAATCCTTTCATTTCATTGTTTCGCGGAGCGTGTTTGAAAAAGACTTTCGTTTTTTTCTTACGAACTGCTTTTTCAAGCACGTTCCGAAAGACAGCTTCTTTTTCTGAACATTTTCGGATACGGAAGTAAGAGCGATTTTCCATTGTTCGCCCTTACTTCTTTTTCCATTGCTTTATACATTCTTTATTTTACATCTGCCCAGTCGGTTGTGTCGCCAACATAGATGCTCTTTACCTGATCGCTGGTCAGCCCATCGGTCGGGTTCTCTTTGTTTACGATGACAGCAATACCGTCGGTTGCGATTACGGTTGCGGTAAGCCCTGAGGATTTCTCCTCATCCTTTAAGTCACGGGATGCCATACCGATGTCGCAGAGACCGTCGCTTGCGGAAGTGATACCTGTTGTGGAGTCGCTCTGCTGTACTTCGATGTTAGCGTTTGAATTTACTTTTGTATAAGCCTCTTTTAATTTTTCCATCAGTGGTGTTACAGAGGAAGATCCTGCTACCACAACCTTTTCACCGCTGCAGCTTCCTTCGTAGGCTTTGGTATCTTTGATTGCAATATATCCGTCATCTGAAACAACCTGCTGTCCGTCGGTGCTTAAGATGTAGTCCATGAAATCCTGCGCATCTGCGGAAAGACCGTCTTTTGTTACAATGTTGAACGGACGGCTTACTTTATAGGAACCGTTTTCTACGTTCTCTGCGCTTGCCTCTGCTCCGTCGATTTTCAGTGCTTTGACTTCATCATTTAAGGATCCAAGGGAGATATAACCGATTGCGTACTGGTTACCTGCCACCGTGCTCATCATAACGGAAGTATTGTTGGTGATCTGTGCATCAACGGTGGTGTTGTCTACTTTCTCACCTGCATCGTTTTTCTCTTCTACACCGAACAGCTCGATGAATGCACCTCTGGTACCGGAACCATCCTCACGGGAGATCACGCTGATCTGTCCGGAGAAATCTCCGCCTGTTGCGTTGCTGTCACCGTCTGTGCTGCCATCTGCCTCTGTTGCAGAAGCCTCTTTTGTAGTATCTGCTGCCAAAGAACTGCTGCTGTCGCTGCTTCCACATCCTGCAAGCATTCCTGCAGCCATCATTGCAGTTAAGGTGATCGCAATTACTTTTCTCTTCATAATATTCTTTTCTCCTCTTTTCACACGGGATTTTTGTGATTTCTATTTTGTAAAATCGCAATCCCGATGTTTTTTACATTTCGTTTTTACAGGTATCATCATAACAACGGCGTGTAAAATGCAAAATCTCGAAGAGGTTAAGTTTATGTAAAATAAAAATTTTTCCATTTTACATTCCATTTTTTCCGGTCGTAAACCGCTCCGTCATAACTATCGCAGATGGCACAATTTTTTCCGCGCAGTGTGATCCTGCCCGAAGGGTCCTTTTTCTCCGCAGAAACTTTCAACAAGATTTCCCATAGAAAAAAAGGATCCCCGGAATACTCTTTTTTCAGAGTATCCCGGGGATCCTTTTTTCTAAAGCATGTGCCAAAGCGGATATTCGCAATCCGCTTATTCCGTCATCGGCATGTCAAGTTTTTCGGATGCCTCTTTTAACAGATCGATGATCGGCAGATGCTGCGGACATACGCTCTCGCACTGGCCGCACTGCAGACATTCTTCTGCTTTTCCCGATGTTTCCAGCAGCTTTTTATAATAATTTTTCGCGCGGTCTTCTTCTCCATACAGGCGGATGGTATTCAATGCCTTGAACACATCCGGAATCGCGATTCCCATCGGACATCCGTCGCAGCAGTAACGACAGGCGGTACATGGAACCGCCGGACTCTTTTTCAGCGCTTCCTGTGCTTTGGCGATCACTGCTTTTTCTTCCTCGTTTAACGGTACAAAATTTCGGAAGGTTTTGATATTATCCTCCATCTGTTCCTCGTTTGACATACCGGAGAGCACGGTTGCAACACCCGGGAGGGAAGCCGCAAAGCGGAGTGCCCAGGACGCAATCGATGCATCCGGATGAACACGTTTCATCTCTGCTTCAATCTCTTTGCCTGCTGATGCAAGGGAACCGCCCTTTACCGGCTCCATAACAAGGAACGGCATATCGTATTTCCGAAGCACCTCATACAGACGTTCGGACTGGATCAGCGGATTGTCCCAGTCAGCATAGTTCATCTGGATCTGGACAATTTCAACCTCCGGATGCTCGGAGAGAATCTTGTCAAGCAGCTCCGGCGTTCCGTGGAAGGAGAAACCAAAGTGTTTGATCAGTCCCTCTTCTTTTTTCTTCTTGGCCCAGTTAAAACAGTCGTATTTCACATAGCCGTCATAGTTTGCGCCGTCCTCGACACTGTGCAGCAGGTAATAATCAAAGTAGCCTGCTCCGGTGCGCGCGAGCTGATCGTTGAAAATGCGGTCACGGCCTTCGATGCCCTCGTCCATCATCCACTGCGGAAGTTTGGTTGTCAGAGTAAAGCTTTCTCTCGGATGACGCTCTACCAGCGCTTTTTTCACGATGCTCTCCGATTTTCCGCCGCAGTACATATAGGCGGTGTCAAAATAGTTCATTCCGGAGGCAAGGTACGCATCGACCATTTTACAGATCTGCTCCAAATCCAGTTCTCCGTCCTTCTCCGGAAGGCGCATCATGCCAAATCCTAATTTCGGCATTTTTGTTACATCTACACTCATGTTAAAATATCCCCTTTCTTTTCCGCAGAAAACCTTCGTTTCCTCAGTATTGTTGAAAAAATTGTAGCATTAAAGTATACTTGAAAGTCAATAGTTTTTTTTATTTTTGTCAAAATTTTTCTTTGACTTTTTCCGTTTCCGGTGGTATTCTGGTAAAAAATTATGATTACAAAAGGAGTAGCACTATGATCTGGAAAAACCAGTTTCTTCACCTCACAAATGGCGATGTTTCAGCTGTTTATGGGGATAGTGCGCTCTTTTTTAAGTAAACTTCACATCTTGTATTCTTAAAACCACACAGAAAATGCACGTATCTCCCCATCAGAATTTTACTATATTTTGACAAGGAGATTTTTTTATGTCTGAGAAAAATACCAGAAAACAAATACGAACTTTATATCTTATGACCACGGTCGGCTATTTTCAGATTGCGGCGGCTTCGTGGGTTGCACTGCTCGCACTCCGTGGATTTTCGCTGCTGCAGATCGGGATGCTCGAAAGTATTTTCCATATCGTGAGCCTCTGCTTTGAACTCCCCTCCGGCGTTGTCGCCGATGTTTTCGGGCGACGGAAAACGCTGATTGCAAGTCAGGTGGCCGCCCTGATTTCCGGTACGCTGATGATTTTTTCCACCGGCTTTGCCACAACGGCGCTTGCGCTTGGATGCAGTGCGCTCAGCTATAACCTTGCATCCGGCACACGGGAGGCACTTGCGTATGACAGTCTGAAGCAGAACGGGGACGAAGGATTTTATGCCCGTTTTTCTTCTACTGAAATGATGCTGTACCGTATCACCAATTCCACCGCAACGCTCTGCGCAGGCCTTGCCCTGTGGCTGGGATACCGGCGCGCGTATGCGATTGATCTCTTCTTCGGGCTGATTGCGCTTGGCATTTCATTCCGCCTTGCGGAAGTAAAAACGGACGCAACACCAGTTCATTATCCTGTTGGACAGGAAATCGTTTCGGTTGTGCAGGAAAGCTGGCAGTTTCTTGTCCGTGAGAAAAAAGCAAGAAATATTATGCTGGTGAACGCACTCATCGGTGCCGTTTCTACGCTGGTTCTCTTCTTTTTACAGGCGAAGCTGCCACTCACCGGCATGAACAGCGCGCTGCTTGGACCTGCCCTCTTCGTGATGGGACTCGGCGCGGCACTGGGATCGCGGATGACGGCATACTTTCACAAATACCGCTACCGCACGATTCTGCTGTTTGGCACGATCGGTGTACTTTTCGCCTTTCTTATGAGCTTTACCGGACTGCCGGCCCTTATGGTCTTCGGCGGATTTGTCGGATCCTTTTCCGATGATTTTCTTGAAGTCCGGACCGATATTCTGCTCAATGACATGATCCCGTCCAGGCAGCGGGCGACGCTGATGTCGGTGAACTCGTTTGTCTTTTCCATGATTATGATCGTCCTTTCCACCGTATTTGGATGGATCATGTGATCGTCAAAAATTTACTTTCATTGAAAAACGCTCATCAGTTTTTTTGCTGATGAGCGTTTTTTTCAAAAAATGATCAAACACCGCCGCTCCCTGCCGGAACGCCGTCCGGGGTCTGCGGAGGTGTGCTTCCCCCCTCCACATTCTCCACCACTTTTTCTTTCTTCAACCACTTCCAGACATCGCCATATACGCGGTACTTCTCTTTCTCGTTCAGTATTTCATGCCGCATTCCCGGATACAGCTTTCCTCTGACATTGCGGTACCCGATCAGCCGCATATGGTCGATGGATTTTTTAAAACGCCGCACATTCACATAACACGGATCATCCCCGCCGGACAAAAACAGCACCGGCAGCTTCCGGTTTGTGCAATGCCATCCATGAAATCCATACGTCTCCTTCAGCAGATCATTCAGCGCAAAAAAAGCATCATCCGAAAACGTAAAGCCACAAAGCGGATTTTCTTCATACTCCCGCACCACCTCCGGGTCCGAACAGCACCAGGCGAACCGGCTCTTCTCATCCGCAAACCGCGCCGCAAACGATCCAAACGACATCGCCTCCAGAAGATTGCTCCGATGCTCATCCCCGAGCACCGCCGCTTCTGCGTGTCCTACAGCCGCACCCAGCGGCCGCAGATAATTCTTGCTCGGTGAACCGCACACAATCAACGCATCCAGCTCCCTATCATGTTCCTTCGCATACGTGCGCACAACCAGGGATCCCATACTGTGTCCCATCAGAATAAACGGCAGATCCGGGTACTCTTTTTTTGCCCATACCGTAACCTGAAACAGATCCTCCACAAGCCCTGCGCCGCCTGCGCCGTACATAAATCCGAGATCCTGCTCCGACTTCACACTCTTTCCGTGCCCGCGGTGATCATGAATCACACACACTATACCGTGTTCCGCCATAAACTCCATAAACGGCAGATACCGCTCCTTGTATTCGCTCATTCCATGGCTGAGCTGCAGAAGCGCCGTCCGCTGTACGCCCTCCTCCGGCTCCACCACAAGCCCGTCAAGCATCAGTCCATCCACCTTCGACTGAATCGTAAAACCTCTTTGCATTGCACCTTCCCCTTTCTTCCAGAACGATGCCGAACTGCCCGAAATTCTAAACCTCCGTGTCCTCCGAAATTTCCGGCGGAACCGCAAACGACAATGTAATCCGATCGTAGCACTCCTCGCACAGATCAAACTCATGCTTTTCCAGGTCCTTCCCGGAAAAGTACCCCCACGTCGTGTCGACCGAGCAGATCCCCTCCAGCAGCATTCCATTCTGTATTTTCATGCTTTTTCCGCAGCAGTTGCACACCGCCGCTTCCAGCTCATTTGTGTTTTTGTTGTATTTCCGCATTTTTCTTCCTCCCGTGTATCAAAAAACGTTTCTTTCTTCGTTCCTGACACAAAACAGAAATCAGATTCTCCTGTGTCCTGTCGATTGTAACACATCTTTCCCGCCATTCCTACTGGGAATGAAAGGAAAGTCCTGTGCGTTAAATGCGTATACAATAACGATTTCTCTCTACCTCTTCGGAACCGATTCATCCGTCCGGCTCATCAGCACCGCATCCTCCTTCGGAAGATCGTAGTACCCCTTCCTGAGGCCGTCCTGCACAAAGCCAAGACTCTCATACAGATTCCGCGCCGGCGTATTGCCGATGCGCACATCCAGATGAATGACGCGCACCTTTCTCTCCTGCATCCGACGGAACAGCTCTTCCATCAGTGCACGGCCGATGCCGCGTCTTCTCGCTTTTTCTGCCACGCAGACATTTGTGATCTCACTTTCATCAAAGGAAATCAGGATTCCGAGATATCCTAAAATTTCACCGTCCTCCTCTGCTACAAGAAACAGTGCGTCGTCACGGATCAGAAATGTAAAAAATCCGGTTTCTGTCCACGGAATCGAAAAGTTGGCCTCCTCAATCGGCATCACCTGCTCCAGATCATCGATCTGCATTTCACGGATTGTGATCATTCGCTTTTTTCTCCGTTCTCCTGTTTTTTCACCACATCGGCATGCTTCACAGATTCCCGCTCCGCTCTTTCACGCTCCGCCTGCGATTTTCTCAGGTATTCCGGCTCGTGCTCTTCTGCCGTCTGAATCTTACCTTCTTTGTAATAAACCTCAGCCAGTGCTCCGACGGCTGCCGCTCTCTGGCGGTTGACGTGTGCCGGTGCAAAGGAAAACGGAATCGTCAGCAGTGCCTCTAATTTTTCCCGGTAAACCGCAACGCCGTCCCCGAGGAAAATCACTTCGTGGTCGAGGCAGTTCAGGCCCTCCGCCAGTGCCTCAATGCTCATCGTATCCTGTTCCCAGACCGTATCGAGACGATGATCCGTGTAGCAGTAAACTCCGGTATAGACCTGGTTTCTTCTCGCATCCATGATCGGGCAGACAAATTTGTCAGTATCCCAGATATTGTACGCGATTGCCGCCGTCGTTGGAATGGAAATCAGTGGTTTTTCAAGTGCCAGACCAAGTCCCTTGGCTGTTGCAGAACCGATGCGAAGACCGGTAAACGAGCCCGGACCTCCAGCAACTGCAATCGCATCGATCGTCGAAAGATCCAGCTCTGTCATGTTCGAGATTTCATCCAGCATCGGAAGCAGAGTCTGGGAATGTGTTTTTTTATAATTTACGGTGTATTCCGCAAGCAGTGTGTCATTTTCAACAACAGCCACCGAAGCCACCAGGCCGGAGCTGTCCAGTGCAAGTATTTTCATAATTTTTTGTTTCCTTTCCGATATTTCCTTCCTGTGCAACTCATTTTGGCAGTCTGCCGGAAACAGGAATCTTTACGATTTCCTTTTGTTTTTCCACCACATTCAGGATTTTTTCTTTTATTCCACCGTAATTTTCCGGTAATCAAACCCTTTTTCGAGGTCTTTTTCTATCGTAATCGAAATCGCACCCTCCGGGATCAGCTCTTCAATCAGTTCTGCCCATTCGATCAGGCAGACACCCTCACCGAAAAAATAATCATCGTATCCGATTTCTTCCATTTCTTCTATATCACCGATCCGGTAAACATCGAAATGATAAAATGGCAGACGTCCTTCAGTATATTCCTGAATAATGGTAAATGTGGGACTGTTGACTGCCTCTGTGATGCCAAGTCCTTTTGCAAAGCCCTGCGTCAGAACGGTTTTTCCAACACCAAGGTCTCCGTTTAATGTATAAATCTGGCCAGGCTTCGCCGCTTTTCCCAGCTTTTCGCCAAGGGCAAGCGTCTCCGACGCAGAATTTGTTTCTATGATCATATGCTTTCTTCTCCTCTTTTTCTGCCTATCATTTTAACACAAACAAAAAGGTAATACAACCGCAGAACGAAACCGCTTTTCCTTGTGCTTTTCCTTGTGCTTTTCCTTGCTTTTTCTATCTGTTTTCGCTATACTATGTATCAGAGTTTCGCGGCCCAAAAACGTCCCACTCCTGTTTTTTCGGCCCGGAAAACGCGGTAAAACACGCTCTGCGCTTTTGTCCGCGTAAATCAAAAAGGAAAGAGATCAAAACTGTTATGCTGACTGTAATGAAATTTGGCGGAAGCTCCGTCGCAGATCTTGCGCACATCCGCAATGTAGCACAGCGCTGCATCGAAAAACAGCAGGCCGGAAGCCAGGTCGTTGTCGTTCTCTCCGCGATGGGAAAAACGACGGACGGACTGATTGCAACCGCAAAACAGATTACGGAAAAACCGTCCCGCCGCGAGATGGATATGCTTCTTGCCACCGGTGAACAGGTTTCCGTTTCCCTGATGGCCATAACCATGATTCAGATGGGCGTCAGTGCTGTTTCTTTAAATGCCTGGCAGGTACCGATGCACACGACCTCCGATTATCAGAACGCGCGCTTCAAACGGATCGACACCGAGCGCATCCGTAAAGAGCTGGATGACAACAAAATTGTCATTGTCACCGGCTTCCAGGGGATCAACAAATACGATGATATCACAACGCTCGGACGCGGCGGCTCCGATACGACTGCGGTTGCCCTCGCTGCAGAGCTGCACGCGGATGTCTGTGAAATCTACACGGATGTAGACGGCGTCTACACCGCAGATCCGCGGATTGTACCGAATGCGCGCAAGATGGAAGAGGTAACTTACGATGAAATGCTGGAGATGGCTTCGCTCGGCGCAAAAGTCCTTCACAGCAGATGCGTGGAAATCGCAAAAAAATACGGCGTGGAACTTCTGGTCTGCTCCAGTCTGAACCGGAATTCCGGAACGATGGTAAGGGAGAAAACCAAAATGGAAAAAATGTTAATCAGCGGCGTGGCTGCCGACAAAAATGTGGCAAAAATCCGTGTTGCAGGCCTTGGCAACGATCCGGAGAGCACGTTCCGCCTCTTAAATTTACTGGATCGGAACAATCTGAACATCGATGTCATGATCCAGTCACTCGGAAAGGACGGCACAAAGTCCGTTTCCTTTACCGTTGCAAAGCCGGATATGCTGCGCACGATCGATGTGCTGAACGACAATAAGGATTCGCTCGGCATCAAAAAGCTGGATTATGATGAGAACGTGGCAAAGATTTCCGTCATCGGAGCCGGTGTCCGCTCCCATTCGGGCGTGGCTGCCAAAATGTTCGGCGCGCTCGCCAATGCAGGAATCAATACCGAGATGATTACCACCTCAGAAATCCGCATCACTGCCCTGATCGACGAAGCATACGCAGATCAGGCAATGCGTGCGATCCATGAGACATTCCTGGAACGTGTCTGAAAAAGCCCTTTGATACCAGATTGCTACGTGCTTTGCACTCCAGCAATCATCAAAAACATTCGTAATCCGCTCATTTTTCTTCGAAAAATGGCTACTTACGTCTTATCAAGAAATCGTTTAAAAATCAGGAGGAAAATAATTATGTCTAACCCAATCGTTACAATTACTATGGAAAACGGCGATGTGATGAAAGCAGAGCTTTACCCGGAAATTGCCCCGAACACCGTAAACAACTTCATCAGTCTGGTAAAAAAAGGCTTCTATGACGGTCTGATCTTCCACCGTGTCATCCCGGGATTCATGATTCAGGGCGGAGATCCTGCAGGCACAGGCGCCGGCGGCCCGGACTATTGCATCAAGGGTGAGTTCTCCCAGAACGGATTTGAGAACAACCTCGCTCACACCCCAGGCGTTCTCTCCATGGCACGTACCATGTTCCCAGACAGCGCAGGAAGCCAGTTCTTCATCATGCACAAAGCCGCTCCGCATCTGGACGGCGCATACGCTGCTTTCGGAAAAGTAACAGAAGGCCTGGAAGTCGTAGATAAAATCGCATCCGTCAACACAGACTACAGCGACAAACCGCTGCAGCCGCAGAGAATGGCTACCGTTACCGTTGAGACCTTCGGCGTCGAGTATCCGGAACCGGAGAAATGCTAAGGATGAACGATGAACTGATGTTAGTTGAACCGTCGGAGGAATACTTCGCCGAACTCGCCGCCTACCGGAACGATTTTCTGGAAAACAGCGATTCCATGGACGGCTGCGGACCGCTTCGCCGGTTTGATGATATGAAGGCGTATCTTGAAGATACCATGCGGTATACCAGAGAGGAGACTCTGCCGGAGGGCATGGTTCTCGCAACACAGTTTCTGTGCATCCGCAAATCAGACAACCGCCTTGTCGGCATGATTCAGGTGCGCCACTACCTGAACGATTTTCTGCGCACCTTGGGCGGCCATATCGGCTACTCCGTCCGCCCGTCGGAACGCAGAAAAGGCTATGCCTCCTGGATGCTGAAAAATGTGCAGCCGTACTGCAAAAGCCTCGGCCTTTCCGAAATTCTGGTCTGCTGCCTGGATACCAACGAAGGAAGCCGCAGAACGATCCTGAAAAATGGCGGCCGGTTCGACGGCACCGTTTATCGTGCCGATGAAAACAAAACACTGGAGCGTTACTGGATCACCCTGTGATTTTTAATCTTCCATTTCGCACGGCTCTGAATAGTTTCACAAATTTTTCTTGACATCCGTATCATTTCACTTTATAATTTGGAACTGCAAGCGAACAATTCTGTTCTTATGCAAAATATATGCCCCTGGTAAAAAACCGACGGACAGGCAGGGGTAGTTGCCGAGCGTGGTTAAGAGCCACATTATTGATTGCGTTAAAAGCGCAAATTTTATGAGTTGATTACTTTATAATCGATGCTCTACGATGAGCACATCATCTTATGAAACGGTCAATAAGAGTACGTGACTATATATTTCTGCATAGGAAAACAGGGGGAAGCCTGGATTTTTGCCCATCCCCTGAAGTTTGCACAATACGATCATGTATAAATTTCGATTTTTAGACAGATGATGCACGTCATCTGTCTTTTTTTCGTGCTTATAGCCAAAGATGAACCCAACACCATTTTCTGAAAAAGGAGAACCAAACAATGTCCAAAGTTATGATCATCGGATGCGGCGGTGTTGCATCCGTAGCCATTCACAAATGCTGCCAGAACAGTGAAGTATTTTCTGAAATTATGATTGCAAGCCGCACCCTTTCCAAGTGCGATGCTTTAAAAGAAAAGCTGGCTCCGACCACAAAAACCATTATCACAACAGCAAAGGTGGATGCCGACTGCACAGAAGAATTAATCGCCTTAATCAAACAGTATCAGCCGGATGCCGTATTAAATCTGGCTCTTCCTTATCAGGATCTTACCATTATGGATGCCTGCCTCGCATGTAAGGTTCCTTACATCGATACTGCAAATTACGAAGCAGAAAATACGGATGATCCGGCATGGCGTGCAATCTACGAAAAGAGATGCGAAGAGCTTGGCTTTTCTGCTTACTTTGATTACTCCTGGCAGTGGGCCTATATGGACCGTTTCAAGGAAGCCGGCATCACCGGTCTTCTCGGAACCGGCTTTGATCCGGGCGTCACCAGTGTCTTTGCAGCCTATGCACAGAAACACTATTTCGATGAAATTCACACGATTGATATTCTGGACTGCAACGGCGGCGATCATGGATATCCGTTTGCAACCAACTTCAATCCGGAAATCAACCTCCGCGAGGTATCCGCTCCCGGCTCTTACTGGGAAAACGGCCACTGGGTAGAAATTCCGCCAATGTCGATCAAACGGGAATATAACTTCGATGAGGTAGGCGAGAAGGATATGTACCTTCTTCACCATGAAGAAATTGAGGCTCTTGCCAAAAACATCCCGGGCGTAAAAAGAATCCGCTTTTTCATGACCTTCGGCCAGAGCTATCTGACCCATATGAAATGTCTGGAAAATGTAGGACTTCTCTCGACCACTCCGATTACCTTCAATGGACAGCAGATCGTACCGATCCAGTTTTTAAAAGAGCTTCTCCCGGATCCTTCCACTCTTGGTCCGCGCACCGTGGGTAAAACCAACATCGGCTGTATTTTTACCGGTATCAAGGACGGAAAAGAAAGAAGCATTTACATTTACAATGTCTGTGATCACCAGGAATGCTACCGGGAAGTAGAGTCTCAGGCGATCTCCTACACCACCGGCGTTCCGGCCATGATCGGAACCATGATGGTCGTGAACGGCCTCTGGAATAAACCGGGTGTCTACACCACAGATGAATTCGATCCGGATCCGTACATGGAAGCACTCAACAAGTGGGGTCTTCCGTGGAAGGTCGTAGAAAATCCTGTTTTAGTAGATTAAGCCTATGTATAAGATAAACGAACTGCCAACTCCCTGTTTTGTCATTGATGAAGGCAAACTGGAAGAAAACTTAAAGCTCCTGCACCAGGTAGAAGAACGCACCGGTGCAAAAATTCTGCTGGCTCAGAAATGCTTTTCCTGTTTTTCGGAATATCCGCTGATTGGAAAATATATCAGCGGAACGACTGCCAGCGGACTCTATGAGGCGCGGCTTGGCAAGGAAGAAATGGGGCTGGAGAATCATGTGTATTCTCCGGCCTACCGCCCGCAGGATATGGAAGAGCTCGCACAGATCTGCGATCACATTATTTTCAATTCAGAAAAGCAGCTCCGAACGTACCTCCCCGTACTTAAGGCTTCCGGAACCGCAAAAGCCGGACTTCGCATCAACCCGGAATGCTCCACGCAGGAAGGCCATGCGATTTATGATCCCTGTGCGCCCGGCTCCCGCATGGGCATCCGCGCCTGCGATTTTACAGACGAACTGGCCGATCTTGTGGACGGTCTTCATTTTCATACCCTCTGTGAACAGAATTCGGATGATCTGGAAACCACGCTGCGCGCCGTGGAAGAAAAATTCGGCAAGTGGCTTTTTAAAATGAACTGGCTTAACATGGGAGGCGGACATCATATCACCCGTGAGGATTACGATATCGAACGCCTGATTTCCTGTATCAACCATATGAAAGAAACGTATGGTCTTCAGATTTACCTGGAGCCCGGGGAAGCAGTTGCCTTAAACGCAGGCTACAATGTCACGGAAGTTCTCGATATTGTTGAAAATAACGGAAAAATTTTAATTCTTGACACTTCCGCTGCCTGCCATATGCCGGATGTGCTTGAGATGCCGTACCGCCCTCCGCTCAAAGACAGCGGACTGCCCGGGGAAAAGCCTTATACCTACAGCCTTTCCTGCAATACCTGCCTGGCGGGCGACGTAATCGGCGAATATTCCTTCGATTCCCAAATCCGGATCGGTGACAGACTGTATTTTGAAGATATGGCGATTTATTCGATGGTAAAAACCAATACCTTTAACGGAATCCCACTCCCTTCCATCGCGGTGATGGACAAAGCTGGAAACTGCCGAATGATAAAGGAGTTTGGATATGAAGATTTCAAAAACCGATTGTCTTAGAACCCCAAAAGCCGATGGCTTTTACATGCCGGGCGAATTTGAGCCCCACGAAGGCACGCTGATGATCTGGCCGTGGCGCCCCGGCTCCTGGAATTACGGAGCAAAAGCGGCAAGAGCGGCATTTGCAGAAATTGCAGAAGCAATTGCCGCTTATGAGCAGGTTTATCTTTTCGTCCGGCCACAGGATAAAGCATCGGCACAGGAACTGCTTTCCTCCGACCGGATTCATCTGATCGAAGCCCAAACAGAGGATGCCTGGGCAAGAGATACCGGCGCTACGTTTGTGGTCAACGATCAGGGCGGGCGAAGAGGCATTCAATGGGAATTCAACGCCTGGGGCGGCCAGTATGACGGTCTGTACTCCCACTTTGAACATGACCGTGAGGTTCCGGAACGAATCTGCAGTTTTCTCGGAGATTCCTTCTATAATGCCCGCCCCTTTGTTCTGGAAGGCGGCTCCATCCATGTTGACGGGGAAGGAACCCTGCTTACGACCGAAGAATGTCTGCTGAGTCCTGGGCGCAATCCTTCTCTTACAAAAGCGGAAATTGAAGAAAAGCTGCGTCAGTATCTTTCGGTCGAGAAAATCATCTGGCTGCCTTTTGGTATTTACAACGATGAAACCAACGGCCATATCGATAATATGTGCTGCTTTGTAAAGCCAGGAGAAGTACTTCTTGCCTGGACAGATGACGAAAACGATCCTCAGTATGCCAGAAGCAGGGCCGCTTTTGATCTTCTCTCCCATACCGTTGACGCGAAGGGACGAAGCTTTGTAATTCACAAGCTGCCCATTCCAAAGCATCCCATCTGTATTACAGAAGAAGATCTTCTCGGCTATGATTTTGAAGCTGGCGAAGACCAGCGGGAAGCCGGGGAACGCCTTGCCGCCAGCTATATCAATTTTTACCTTGCCAATCACTGTGTCCTTCTTCCCCGTTTCGGCGATGAAAACGATACCGTGGCTGCAGAAATTCTCGGAAAATGCTTTCCGGATCGACGGATCCTCCCTGTCGATGCACGCGTCATTCTGACCGGCGGAGGCAACATTCACTGTATTACCCAGCAGATTCCGGCAAAGAAAAGAGGAAACAGATTATGAGAAATATAAAAATTGCCGCACTGCAGTTTTCATGCTGCAGCCAGGTGCAGGAAAATATAGACAAAGCAGAGACCATGGTCCGTGAAGCCGCTTCCAACGGTGCCAATCTCATCCTTCTTCCTGAATTATTTGAAAGACCGTATTTTTGTCAGGAAAAGCGATACGATTATTATGATTATGCCCTGCCTTTGACAGAAAATCCCGCCATCCGGCGTTTTCAGGCTGTTGCCGGAGAACTTGGGGTCGTGATTCCGGTCAGCTTTTATGAAAGGGATGTTCAGCGCCTGTTTAATTCCATTGCCATGATTGATGCAGACGGATCCATTCTTGGCGTTTACCGCAAGACCCATATCCCGGACGATCATTTTTATCAGGAAAAATTCTATTTCACTCCGGGAGATACAGGATTCAAAGTCTTTGAAACACGTTTTGGAACCGTCGGCGTCGGCATCTGCTGGGATCAGTGGTTTCCGGAAACAGCACGATGTATGGCTGTGCAGGGGGCTGAAATCCTGCTCTATCCTACCGCGATCGGAAGTGAGCCGATCCTGAATGTAGACAGCAGCGGGCACTGGCGGCGCGTCATGCAGGGACATGCTGCCGCAAATCTTGTTCCGGTTGCTGCTGCAAACCGGATTGGTACCGAAACCGTAACGCCCTGTGAAGAAAATGGCGGCCAGTCCTCTTCTCTTACTTTCTACGGTTCTTCCTTTATTGCCGATGCAACCGGTGAACTCGTAGCATCTGCCGGAAGAGATACCGAGGAAATCCTGTACGCCTCCTTCGATCTGGATGCCCTGCGCGAAGAACGTTTTTCCTGGGGGCTTTTCCGTGACCGGCGGCCGGAAACTTATCGTATCATGACGAAACAGTAAAGCTCTGTCTCTTCCTGTTGTAACTCTTCCTACAGCGGTGCGCTGCATCACATATTCTAACTACAAAGGAGAACCGCTATGCAATATGGAATTTTATGTCTGCTGCCGCCTGCGGCGATGCTGATTTTTGCATTAAAAACGAAAAAATCTTTCGAAGCTCTGATTTTCGGAACCCTGGTTGCCTATCTCATCATGTATAAAACGGCTTTTATCGGACCCTGGTGTGATCTGCTGCTTTCGGAGATCAGCAACGCAGATAACCAGTATATTCTTCTTCTCTGCGGACTGTTCGGAGGCTTCATCTTCCTGCTCCGCGAGGCAAAAGGAACACTTGGTTTTTCCAACCTGTTAAGCCGCTTCTGTAAAAATGAACGGATCACCATGATGATGTCGGTATTTCTCGGAATCATTATTTTTGTCGATGATTATCTCAACATCATGACCGTTGGAACCTGTATGAAGGATGTCTGTGATAAACGAAAAGTCCCACGCCAGGCCCTTGCCTATATCATTGACTCAACCGGTGCACCTGTCTGTGCACTGATTCCCTTTTCCACCTGGGTAGTTTTTTATTCCGGTGTTTTTATTCAGGAACCGGGCATTCTCAATATGGGCTTTTCCACCGGTATGAGTGTTTACTTAAAAGTGCTTCCTTATATGTTTTATCCCATGGCTGCACTTCTGGTTGTCATTCTGTTTGCCTGCAAACTGATGCCAAAGCTCGGAAAAATGAAAGATGCCTATACCGATCTGGAAAAGAAAGAGCAGACACCGGAGCATCCAAAAATGCACAATGCCCCTTCCGTTGACATTGCCATGGCCGGAATGAGCGTTGATTACCCGCCCGAAAATACCAATGCCGGAAATATACTGGATTTTCTGATCCCCATCGGAATTCTGATCGGTGTGACAGTAGCCACACAGGATATGATGCAGGCGATTATTCTTGCTCTTGCTTCCTGTATGATTCTTTATCTTCCGCGGAAAAAAATGACCTTTACGCGGTACGTGGAACTGTTCTTTGCCGGCTTTGCAGATATTCTTCCGGTTCTCGCCATTCTTCTTGCATCCTTTATGATCAAGACTGCCTGCGGCGAAATGGGACTCTCGGAATACGTCATCAACCTGTGTGTTCCGTATATGAATGCCAAAACACTGGCAGCTATTATTTTTGTTGTCATTGCAGTTCTGACCTTTGTCACCAGCTCTTTCTGGGGAATTGAGGCCGTAGCCGTTTCCATCGTTGTTCCGCTTGCCATCGCCCTTGATGCTAATGTACTTCTGGCGCTTGGCGCTGTCGTATCCGGCGGTGTTTTCGGAAGCCATGCATGCTTCTATTCCGACGCAACGGTTCTTTCCTCCGCGACCTGCGAGATTGACAATATGTCACATGCCGTGTCGCAGTTTCCTTACGTCCTGATCAGTGCTGCTCTCGCCGTAGCAGGATTCTTAATCTGCGGAATTTTTGCTCTTTAAAAAGCACCCTTAAAATAAAAAAAGTCTTCGACGATCGGATTTTCCCAGATTCGTCGAAGGCTTTTTTTGTTTTTTTATTCTTTTACACTCAACCGCACCAGCGCACGCTGCAGCTTGGCTTCGGCAATACGGTATTCTTTGTCTGTCAGACCGCCGTTTGCCAGCGCCTGCTCGGCCCTGTGTTTGGCAGCCTCGGCGCGCTCTGCATCAATATCCTCTTCCCACTCCCAGGTCGTTGCCAGAACACGGCAGACCCCATTCATCATGGAAAGCATTCCGCCGATGCAGGCGGCATTTCTTCTCGTTCCGTCCTCCAGCACAATATGCGCCTCGCCCATACCAAGTGCAGTGCAGTAATTGCAGTGCCCCGGCAGAATTGCCAGGTCGCCGCTGATGGTTCTGCAGACAACGCGCGCTACGTCACCCTCATAGAGAAGTCCGTCCGGCGTGCCGACACGTAAAGGAAATGTACTCATACGTCATTCCTCCTTTACTGATTCAGTGCTTTTGCTTTTTCAAATACCTCGTCGATGGTACCTGCAAACAGGAAGCAGCTCTCCGGAAGATCATCGCACTCGCCGTCAAGGATCATGCGGAATCCGCGCAGAGTTTCTTTTAACGGCACGTATTTTCCTTCCATACCGGTAAACTGTTCCGCTACCGAGAAGCTCTGAGACAGGAAACGCTGTACCTTACGGGCACGGCTGACCGTCAGCTTATCCTCCTCGGACAGCTCGTCCATACCCATGATGGCGATGATATCCTGCAGCTCTTTGTATCTCTGCAGCACCTGCTGTACGGCACGTGCTACCTCATAGTGCTCATGGCCTACGATTTCCGGTGTCAGGATACGGCTGGTAGAATCGAGCGGATCAACAGCCGGGTAAATACCCTGGCTGGAGATTTCACGGGAAAGTACCGTCGTGGCATCCAGATGGGTAAACGTTGTTGCCGGAGCCGGGTCGGTCAGGTCATCGGCCGGCACGTAAACAGCCTGTACCGATGTGATGGATCCCTTTCTTGTGGAAGTAATACGCTCCTGCAGTGCGCCCATCTCGGTTGCCAGCGTCGGCTGGTATCCTACTGCGGACGGCATACGGCCAAGCAGAGCCGAAACCTCGGAACCTGCCTGCGTAAATCGGAAAATATTATCGATGAACAGCAGCACATCCTGATTTTTCACATCACGGAAATATTCTGCCATGGTAAGGCCGGAAAGTCCGACACGCATACGCGCTCCCGGCGGCTCGTTCATCTGTCCATAGACCAGTGCTGTCTTGTCGATAACACCGCTCTCTTTCATCTCGTTGTAAAGGTCATTTCCTTCACGGGTACGCTCTCCGACACCGGTGAAAACGGAAAGTCCGCCGTGTGCCGTTGCCACGTTGTGGATCAGCTCCATGATAAGGACTGTTTTTCCAACGCCGGCACCACCGAACAGACCGATTTTTCCGCCCTTGGCATACGGGCAGATCAGGTCAACGACCTTGATTCCGGTTTCGAGGATCTCCGTTGCCGGAACCTGTTCCTCATAGGACGGCGGATCGCGGTGGATCGGCCATTTTTCTGCTGTTTCCGGTGCCGGCTTATTGTCTACGGTCTCACCGAGCAGGTTGAACACGCGGCCTAAGCACTCCTCTCCGACCGGAACGGCGATCGGGCCGCCCGTGTCGACTGCTTTCGTTCCGCGGACAAGTCCGTCTGTGGACTTCATGGCAATGCAGCGGACCATGTTGTCGCCCGTCTGCTGCGCCACTTCCACAACCAGCTTCTCGCCGTGGTTGTCTATCTCGATGGCATTCAGAAGTGCCGGCAGCTCTCCTTCCGGAAAACGGATGTCCAGAACAGGACCCGTTACCTGCACAACCTCGCCAATGTGTTTTTCACTCATTTAACGACTTCTCCTCACTTTTCTTGTTTCCACTCTTACACGCCTTCCGCACCGCCGACGATCTCCGTGATCTCCTGCGTAATGCTTGCCTGACGGGCACGGTTGTAATACAGATTGAGCTGTTCAATCATCTCCTCTGCATTTCCCGTTGCCGCCTCCATTGCGGTACGGCGTGCCGCAAGCTCACTTGCCACACTCTCACAGATACCGCCGTAGATCAGGCCGCCTAAGTATTCCGGCACAATCGCTTCGAATACCTCGACACCGTTTGGCTCATACAGGATCAGATTCCGGATTTTTTTCGCTTCCGGATCCTCTCCGTCCTCTTTTGCAATGTCAATCAGAGGCAGGATCGGCACGGAAACCGGCATCTGCGACAGCATCGACACGAATTTTGTGTAACAAAGCTCCACATGTCCGAAGATCCCTTTCCGGAACTCACGGCACAGCGCGCGCGCGATCTCAAAGCTGTCTGCCACGGAAAGATTTGCGATCTCGGCAAAGCTGTCCGTCAGAATGTCCAGCTTCCGGGATTTTGCATACTCCACTGCCTTTTTGCCGACCGGAACCACACAGATCTCTTTTCCTTTGGCATCTGCCTCAAAGCATCGGAACAGATTCGCGTTGTATCCGCCCGCAAGGCCGCGGTCTCCGGCAACCAGCACGTAGCAGCATTTCTCGTTTTTTGCCTCTTTTGCATAAATGGAATAAAATTCCGTGTTTCCTTTTGCAATATCCTGCAAAGTGCGGTACAGCTCCTGAAAATACGGACGGCAGGTATCAGCCCGCTCCTTCGCTTTTCGCAGCTTGGAGGACGCTACAAGTTCCATCGCCTTGGTAATCTGCATCGTGCTTTCGACACTTTTGATCCGCAGCTTTACGGCTTTCATGTTTGCAGCCATAGGCTCCTCCTTCTTTCCTTATTTTGCAGGTCTTGTATTGATAAAGTTTTCGGTGTACGATTCGAGCGCACTTTTCAGCTTCTCTTCGGTATCTGCCTCGAGTTTTCCGGTTGCGGAAATCTCCTGCATCACGGCAGCACCCTCGGCATCGGTATCAAGCCAGGTATACAGTCCGTCCTCATAGGCGCGGACATCCTCAGCTGCAACCTTTGACAGAATTCCTTTCGTTACCGCATAAAGAATGGCCACCTGTTTTTCTACCGGAACCGGTGCGTTCTGGTTCTGTTTTAATACTTCCACGATACGCACACCCTGCTCCAGACGCGCCTTTGTATCGGCATCCAGATCGGATCCGAACTGTGCAAAGCTTGCCAGCTCGCGGTACTGGGAATAGATCAGTTTCAGAGTTCCGGCTACCTTCTTCATCGCCTTAATCTGCGCATTTCCACCGACACGGGATACGGATACGCCAGGGTTTACCGCCGGCATAACGCCCGAGTGGAACAGCTCTGTCTCAAGGAAAATCTGTCCGTCTGTGATGGAGATAACGTTCGTCGGAATATAGGCGGAAATATCGCCCGCCTGGGTCTCAATGATCGGCAGGGCCGTCATGGATCCGCCGCCGTGTTCATCGTCCAGCTTTGCGGCACGCTCCAGAAGTCTGGAATGGAGATAGAAAACATCTCCCGGATAAGCCTCACGTCCCGGTGGACGGCGGATCAGCAGGGAGAGTGCACGGTATGCAACCGCGTGCTTACTTAAGTCATCATAAATGATCAGCACATCTTTTCCCTGATACATAAAGTACTCGCCCATGGCACAGCCGGAATACGGTACGATATACTGCAGCGGGCTCGCTTCGGATGCCGTCGCTGCCACGACGATGGTGTACGCCATTGCGCCGTTCTTCTCAAGATTTTCTACTAAGGACGCTACTGTCGAACGTTTCTGTCCGATGGCAACATAGATACAGATCACATCCTTGCCTTTCTGGTTCAGAATGGTATCGGTTGCGATCGTTGTCTTTCCGGTCTGACGGTCTCCGATGATCAGCTCTCGCTGGCCTCTTCCGATCGGAACCATGGAATCAATCGCTTTAATACCGGTCTGCAGCGGCTGATTAACACCTTTTCTCTCACAGATGCCCGGTGCCGGGCTTTCAATCGGACGGTACTCTGCTGCCGTAATCGGGCCTGCGCCGTCGATTGGCTGGCCGAGCGCGTTGACAACGCGTCCGATCATGCCTTCTCCGACCGGAACCGAAACAACCTTTCCCGTTCTTTTTACAAGCTGTCCCTCGCTGATGTTCTCGCCGGAACCGAATAAAACGACAGATACGCTGTTTTCCTCGAGGTTCTGTGCCATTCCATAACTTCCATCCTCAAATTCCAGCAGCTCGCCTGCCATGCAGTTCGAAAGACCGCTGGCTCTTGCGATTCCGTCTCCGACCATCAGAACGGTGCCTGTCTCATCCTGCCGGATCGCATTTTCATAATATTTGATCTGGCTGCGGATGACCTTGGATATTTCTTCTGGTTTCAGTTGCATTTTTTCCTCCTACACCACTGTATCGCTGATTCTTCTGGAAAGCTCGGCCAAACGTCCCTTTACGGTTCCGTCAAACAGCTTTCCGTCGAGCTCCACGCGGACACCCGCCAGAACGGACGGATCGGTTTTCAGTTCCATCACGACCGTTTTTCCGCTCATCGTTTCCAGTTTTTTCTTCAGAAGCTCTTCCTGTTCCTTCGACAGGGATGCTGCGCTTGTCACTACCGCCTCGGCAATATTGTGGGCCGCATAGTATCTGCGCTGGAATGCTTCCTGGCATCCGCCGAATTCACAGAGAAGGTTCTTTTCACACAGCAGTTTGATAAAATTGACCAAATACGGTTCCGCCTGGCTGCCAAATGCCGCATCGATCAGCCCGATCCGCTCTTTTCGCGGAATCGAAGGCTCCGATAAAAGGCGCGGATACTCCGGATTTTCCCGGAACAGAGCTCGGATCTCCTTCATCTCGGAAAGGATTTCCTCTTCGAGATGCTCCTCTTGGGCCAGCTCATACAGGCTCCCACCGTATACTCTGGCAGTTTCTGTCATGATGCTTCACCTACATTCGATATAAATTCATCTATCAGCTTCTCATGGTCTTTTTCATTAATCTCACGTTCAATGACCTTTCCGGCAATATCCATGGCAATGCCGCCGATCTCGCCTTTGACTTCATTGACCGCTTTCTTTTTCTCCTGGGCAATCTCTTTTTCTGCCTTGTTTTTCAGGGCAGCTGCCTGTTCGGAAGCCTCTTTTACGATTTTCTCGCTCTGCAGCGTTGCTGTCTTTCTGGCGCTTTCGAGAATCTCGTTGGCCTTTGCCTTTGCCTCCTGCATATTCTGCTCATATTCCTCTTTGATGGCGTTGGCTTCTTTTTTTGCCGCCTCTGCGTCTGTAATCTCCGCATCGGCTGCCGCACGCCGTTTTTCCAGCATTTCATTGATCGGTTTGAAAAGGAACCGTTTGATCAGATACATCTGGATGAAGAGGTTGCAGATCTGTGCGATAAAAGTCCAGGGGACAATTCCTACCAGTTCCTGAACCTGCATAGTTTCTTTCCTCCTAGCAATCATTTACTCCTTGCAACTATTTCAGGAAGTTCATGAACATTCCCGGTGCTACGAAGATCAGAAGCAGGCCGGTTACGAAACCGTAAATACCTGTGGTCTCTGCGATCGCACAGCCAAGAAGCATCGTACTTGTTACATCACCTTTGCATTCCGGCTGACGTCCGATTGCCTCAAGTGCCTTTGCTACGGCGTTACCTTCACCGATACCAGGTCCGATACCTGCGATCAGGGAGCATCCTGCGCCGATTGCGCATCCTGCGAGAGCGATACCTTTTGCTAAAATCTGAAAATCCATCTTGTTTTCCTCCTGTATTTTCTTTTTGTAAACCTCATTTTTTAATCTCTTTAGCCTTCCTCTGCTGCATTCGCAATGTACATGACAGTCAGCATACAGAAAATAAAGGCCTGCATCACGCCGGAGAACCAGTCAAAATAGACCGACAGAACAGCCGGAACACCGACGTCCAGAATCGGGATCTGTGAAAGGGTTCTTCCGAGCACGCCGGGAAGCAGTCCCAGCAGCTTTCCGCTTGCCAGTGCCAGCGATCCGTAGATCAGGGCATTGATGACAACGCCAGAAAGAATGTTTCCAAAGTGACGGCACGCCATACTGATCGGCGTTGCGAGCTCCGACAAAACGTTAAACGGTGTCATAACCGCAATCGGAGTCGTGAAGCCCTTCAGATATCCGCCAAAACCGTTGGTTTTGATCTTCTGTGTGGTGATCATGATGAAAACCACAACAGCCCAGGCCGCCTCGGTGGAAAGATCTGCTGTCGGACTTCGAAGTCCGATCAGGCTGATCAGGTTCGAGACAACGCTGGTCGCGAAAAGCGCCGACACAAAAGGAATCAGATAGCGGAATTTTTCTCCCATGTTGCCGATAACAAATTTGTTTGCGGTTTCCACAATCATTTCTGCCACCGCCTGGCGTTTGGAGATGTTCCGCACCTTCAAATCTCTTGTAAGCCAGATGCAAAGTCCGGTAATGAGTGCCATTACAATCCAGCTTACCACCAGCGTTTCGCTGATCTGAATTTTCCCGAACAGCGGAAAATCGATCGGGATCGTAAAAAAGACTTTTGCACCGGAGATATCAACCTCCATTCTCTTTTCTCACCTCCTCTGTATGAAATAAAATAAAAAATTTGAACCTTTTGTCAAAGCGGATCTTCACAATCCGCTTCGCTGCTTGCTTATAACCGAATCGCTGCTTCGCAGTTTCGGTTTAAAAACGCCGTCCCGTCTTTGCGGCTTTCGCCTGAGATCAGGTTCAGCGCTTTATGCTGTTTTTTATGCCCATCAGCTTGATGACCGTTCCCGGAATTAAAAGCGGCAGGATTCCTGCAGCAAACTGGAAGCATGGAAGCACAATCGCCAGAACTGCCCATAGCATCTGCATCAGATTTCTCTGCGAATAGCTTGCCTGCATCCGTCGCTTTGCTCCCGCCTCGTCTGTCTCAGACACTGCTTTTTGTACTGCCATACCCATCAGGAAAAAGTTCAGCACCGCAACGGCACCGCCTCCGATTCCCCCAAGGATAACCCGATAGTCAAATGGGATTTTTTCCGGCCAGATCAGGTGCAGGATCAGAAACCCGACCCACATCACAACCACGCCGACAACAGTATAGATGGCAACATTTTTCGTCTCCTTTTTTACGGCCGGCTGGACCTTGTCTCCGAAATTACTCATATCGCCTTGTTTCCTTTCTAAGGGATTTTCCCCTTAAAATCAGTCTGAAATCTTTTCTCTGCCACTTGATCTTCGTCAACTGTGAAAACTTTTTCAGACACGTTCTAAATATGTCGGTTGAAAGACACCCTCTTTTTCTTCTTTTTTCCGTCCGGCTCCGTCTCGATGTGTTTCTGATGCCGCAGAACGCTCTGCCCGAATTTCCAGGCTGTCACGGCTCCGCCTCCGATCCCAAAGAAAAAGCCGATCAGATAAATCCATGTTCCAACCGAAAAGCGGTCGCAAAGCCACCAGCAAAGTGCCAGACAAAGAAAAAGAGGCGTCACAAGGGACAGTCCGAATTGTGTCAACATTGTGAGATTGGTAATCATCCCCGTCCACTTCTTCATATCCTGTCCCTTTCTGCCGCCTCTTTTTGTCAGACCCTCGGATCTGTGTCTTGTTTCATTTTCCCCAAAACACACTTCCATTTTTGTAACCACTTAGTCAGATTGTACCATAAACGTTTTCATAAGACAAATGAATTTGTATATTTTCCAAATTATTTATTTTTATTTACATTCTTTTCATAATAATTGGAACAATTTTCTCATTTTGTCCCATTGCAAAATTGCAGCGTTCACCTCGCTTCTTATTTTTTGAAAAAAACTGCGGTTTTATTCCACACATACTGCCGTTTTTTCTTTCCAACCGGAAAGCTGATAGCTTACCTCATAGTGTCCCGGCTCCAGCAGGTATCTACCGTTTTCTTCTGATCCGAGCACTTCTGCAACCGCTTCTTTTTCACTTTTGGCAACCATTGGAAGTACGGCCTCTGCGGTACAGTCGAACGGAACATCCATGGTGATGGTCACGTGCTCTTTGTCGGAAAGCTCCCAGCGAATGCTGTACATTCCCGATGCAGAATCATATTTTGCCTCTGCATACCTCAAATCCCAGTTCAGCGTCGGTGCAAACTGTACGGTCCTGGCACCCGGATGGGATTCCATCGTGTTGATGCCGGCAACGTGACGGAACATCCATTCCTGGATGGAGCCGTAAGCATAATGGTTCATACTGTTCATGCTGATGCCGGAAATCGTACCGTCCGTAAGAAGGGAATTCCAGCGTTCCCAGACGGTAGTTGCACCAAGCTTAACCTCATAAAGCCAACCCGGAAATTCCTCGTTCAGCAACAGTTCGTAGGCGAGATCGTTCATGCCGTTGTCTGTCAGCACGTTATTCAGCAGCGGTGTTCCGACAAATCCTGTTTTCAGTTTGTGGTTACTCTGCTCAAACAGCTTCAGAAGCTGCCGTTTTGTCAGCTCTTCGTTCTTTGACAGATGGTATTTCAGCGTCAGCAGCAGCGCCGTCTGTGTTTTGATGCAGCAGCGGCCTGTTGCGCTGTAATATTCTTCCTGTACCACAGCAAACTGCTCCTCGGACAGCTTCTGATACTTCTCCTGCTCCTCGCGGTATCCCAGCACACCGGCCGCTTTTGCCACGATTCCTGCGCTGATCGCATAATACAGGTTTGCAATAAACTCCTCGTCCGTTGCACCCATGACCTGCTCCGCTCCCTGTACCGGATTGTCCAACGCAAGCCAGTCGCCGAAGTGGAAAATATACCGCCAGCCGTGGTTATCCCCATCCACTTTCGTGATGTAATCCACCCACGATTTCATGCTCACAAACTGATCTTCCAGAATACTCTTATCCCCGTAAAACAGATACAGATTCCACGGAATGATGCACGCCGCATCGCCCCAGACACACGCTGCATCCTCGACGCCGCACGACGGCACCACGTGCGGCACCTTTCCGCCGAGCACGCTCTGCTCTTTTGCCATGTCGTACAGGTATTTTGCATAGAATGCATACGTATCTTCGAGATACATCGCCGTCGGCGAGAATACCTGCGCATCTCCCGTCCATCCCATACGCTCGTCACGCTGCGGGCAGTCGGTTGGAACATCTACAAAATTGCACTTTAAGCCCCAGCGCACATTGCTGATGAGCTGATTGACCAAATCACTTCCTGTTTTCATCCAGCCTGTCGCTGTGATGTTGCTGTAATAAGAAAGACCCGTGAAATCCTCTTTTTTCAGATCCGGAATGCCTTCGATCTTCACGTAACGGTAGCCGTAGAACGTAAAATGCGGCACAAGATCCATTTCGGTTCCATCGGAAATATAGATGTATTCGGATTTTGCACTCCGCAGATTGTCATTGTAGAAATTGCCGCGCTGCAAAATCTCACCTGTCTGAACATGAACTTTGGTTCCTGCCGGCACGTTGACATGCAGCTTGAAAATTCCCGTAAACTCCTGCCCCATATCGAAGACCAGCTCGCCGGCCGGAGTATGAAGCAGTTCTTTAGGTTCAAACGTCTCATGAATCGTCACCGGAAGGCTCATGCGTTCCGTCAGTTCTCCTTTTGGTGCCTCACAAAAAAACGCCTTCTCCAATGGCAGTTCCGACAGCGTGTCGTCCCGGTGCTCACCGTCGTAAAGATTCGAGAATGCAATTTTACTGCGCCGCACCTGCCACGATTCATCCGTGCCAATCACCTCTTCCGAACCGTCCGCATACGTCAGATGCAGCTCCGCAATCAGCTTCCACTCATTGCCGTAAAATCCCTTGTCCTCAAACGCACTGAATCCAAACCGCGCCTTGTACCAGCCGTTTCCAAGCAGCACACGGAGCATTCCCTGTTTTGAAACCTCCTCTGTCACATCATACGTCTGATACTGTACCCATTCATTGTAATCATTGCTGTACGGCGTCAGGTACTCATCCCCGACACGCTTCTCATCCACATACACCTCATACAGTCCAAGTCCGCAGACATACAGCCTGGCCTTCGCTACCTCTTTTGCCGGAACAATTTCTTTTTCAAAATATGGATGACGGTTCTCCTTACTGTCACAGGAAATCCATTTTCCTGTCCATGCTTCATTCCGTTTTCCGGTCTCAAAAAACTGTACTTCACTCACCGCCGTCTCCCCGGCATCACTGCCCGCTTCCACGTTCCAGTAATACCGCGTTCTCGGCTCCAGATCCAGCTTCACCGGATAGAAAAGACTGCTCGCCTTATCATCCTCTCCGGAATCAAACAGCAGATGCTCCATCGCTGCATCCGATGCTACACGGATTCTCGCATAGCTCTGTTTTTTTCCTTCCGCGTCTTTCACTTTCCAGGAAAAGACCGTTCTCTCCATTCGGAACCCCATTGGATTTTCCAGATGATTCACCTGTGCGTGATAAATTTTCATTTCAATATCCTCCTCCACCTTATTTTTGAAAATTCCCCCATTTTTTCTCATTTTATCATGATCCCTTTCGAGAAAAAAGGTTCTGTTTTGCAGGAAAAAACATCTTTATTTGCACCATTTCCTGCCCACCAGACATCTCCCGGATTGCCAGAAAGTATGGGACATTTTCCCTTTTTCGGGCTACACCGAAACTAATAAGAGCCTGTGCTTTCCTTTCCCCTCCGCCGCAGTGCGATCCTGCCCGGAGGGCTTTTGACTTTACAGGAAAATTCAACGAAGTTTCCTGTAAAGTAAAAAAATGCCGGATTCTTTGAACCGCCCCAAGAAATCAGATTTTTTAGATCTAACTTTTTAGGACGGTTCATCCGACATTTTTCCGGAATTTTCCGGCTCTATCTTCAGTTTCTATCTTCAGTTCAGCAATTCATCCGCCAGCGTTCTCTTCGGCACATAGTGCACATCGTTCTCATCCCGGTAATAATTCGTATTCCCATCCTCCGGCACATCCACCAGATGAATCTCCTCCGCCGGTTTTCCAAACGCCACAATCAAAAGCGGCCGGATCTCCTCAGGCAGCCCAAGTACCTCCATTACCTCGCCCGCCTGAAAATTCCCGATCATACAACCGCCAAGCCCCTGCTCCACAGCCGCAAGCAGCATCGTCTGCGCCACAATTCCGACATCCTTCTGATACCGGCTCAGATTCTCATCAATCCCCTTATCCTGACAGATCACAACAAAGCCCGTCGGCCGTTTTCCCGGATGCGGCAAAACCATCTCCGGCAGCGCCCGCGCCCACTTTGTCAGTCCCTGCACCTTCTCCACTTCTTCCGGCTCCCACGCCAGAAAATACTTCAACGGCTGCTTATTCACACTCGAAGGACAAAGCCGCGCACAATCCACAAACCCTTCCAACGTCTCCCGCGAAATCCTCACCGACTCATCAAAACCACGATAACTCCTGTTTTTTAATACCAGATCCTTTAACATCATTCTTCATCCTCCCGTCTTAACTTTTCTTTCTATCTCCCACTCTACCACACCTCCCACCCCCTATCAATCACCTTTTTCTCATTTTCCCTCTTGACATACTTTGATATTCAAAGTATTATATATCTAGTTTTCAAAACCATATAGTAAGGTTTTTAACATTACATTTTTACCAATACCAGATCCCGTGCCCGCCGCCGTGTCGGGGATGTTCCTCCAGGATGGCGCATTTGCAGGAGGCCTGCAAACTCTTAGGCTATGGAATTTTGCGTTGCTTGAAAAAACGGCACTGTCTGAGCGCAGCGAGTTCGCCGTTTTTTCAAGCGCCCTTAGCAAAATCCCAAAGCCTTAGAGTTTCCTGGCCTCCGAAACCGCGCCATCCTGGAGGAACATCCCCGGCGCGGCGGCGGGCACGGGATCGTCCATTTATCAAAAAGGAGAATTCATATGTTACCAAATTTAAAAATAGGAAATCTCACCGCCAAATACCCCATCATCCAAGGCGGAATGGGCGTCGGCATCAGCCTCTCATCCCTCGCCGGTGCCGTTGCCAAAGCCGGCGGAATCGGCGTCATCTCCGCTGCCCAGCCCGGCTGGCGCGATCCGGAATTCGCGCGTGATCCCTTAAGCGCCAATCTCCGCGCCCTCGCCTTCCACATCCGCCGTGCCAAAGAAATCTCAAACGGCGGCATCATCGGCGTCAATATCATGTGCGCTCTGACCCACTACGAGGAATACGTCCGCTGCTGCATCGAAAACGGAGCCGATCTCATCATCTCCGGGGCCGGTCTCCCGACCGATCTGCCAAAATACACAAAGGGAAGCTCCATCAAGCTCGCCCCTATCGTTTCCCCTCCCCGGACTGCCAAGGTTCTTCTGAAGCTTTGGGACAATCACTATCACCGCGTTCCTGATCTCGTTGTCATCGAAGGTCCTGCAGCCGGAGGCCATCTCGGCTACTCCGCCGAAACCGTGGAAGAAACAGCACGGCGCGGCTACGATGACGAAATCCGGGAAATTCTGCAGATTGTACATGTCTACGAAGAAAAATATGCCTGTACCATCCCCGTCGTCTTTGCCGGAGGCGTCTACACCCATGAGGATATCCTTCACTATCTGTCGCTTGGCTGCGCAGGCGTCCAGATGGCTACCCGTTTCGTTGTCACGGAAGAATGCGATGCCGATCCCCGCTACAAACAGGCATACCTGAATGCAAAAAAAGAAGATATCACGATCATGCACAGTCCGGTCGGCATGCCGGGCCGCGCAATCCGCAATCCGTTTCTGACGGAACGCGAACAGGAACGGGAAAAAATCTCACACTGCTACCAGTGCCTCAAAAAATGCGACAAAGCCTCCATTCCCTACTGTATTACCACTGCCCTGACCCGCGCTGCCGATGGCGATACCGACAACGCTCTCCTTTTCTGCGGAGAAAATGCATGGCGTCTCGATCACATGACCACCGTGCCGGAGCTGATGGCGGAACTGGCCGGGGAATCCCTGCCGGACAGCAAAAAATAAAAAATTTAGTAGTGACTTTCCTTCCCAATAATGTTACAATCTTCTTTATGGTGTCAGCATAAAAAATCTTCAAGAACTGACCATAAACCCAAAATTTTTGTAACACACAAAAGGAAGGAACTCTATGAACAAACACAACAAATCCCGCAGCTCGTTTTCCGGCAAAATCGGTTACGTGCTGGCTGCAGCAGGCGCTTCCGTCGGACTTGGAAATATCTGGCGTTTTCCCTACCTCGCAGCAAAATACGGCGGAGGAATTTTCCTCCTCATTTATATCCTGCTGGCGCTCACCTTCGGCTACTCCATGATCGTTGCCGAGTCCGCCATCGGACGCATGACACGAAAAAGCCCGGTCGGCGCTTTCCAGTCGTTCGGCAAATCGAAATGGCTTTCCGCCGGGGGCTGGATCAACGCCATTATCCCGATTCTGATCGTTCCATACTACTCTGTCATCGGAGGATGGGTCATCAAATATCTGATCGAATACGTGAAGGGCAACAGTACCCTGCTCGCAGAGGACGGCTATTTTTCCGGCTTCATCTCAAACGGAGTTTCCACAGAGCTCTGTTTTGCCGTTTTCTGCCTTATTACGGTCGCCATCATCTACGCCGGTGTGCGAAACGGCATTGAACGCGTTTCCAAGGTGATGATGCCGATTCTGATCGTCCTTTCCGTTATCATTGCCGTTTATTCCGTAACAAGACCGGGCGCACTGGCAGGCGTGAAGTATTTCCTTGTTCCGAACCTTAAAAACTTTTCATGGATGTCCGTTGTTGCCGCCATGGGACAGATGTTCTACTCCCTCTCGATTGCGATGGGTATTCTGATCACCTTTGGCTCCTACATGAAAAAAGACACCTCGATCGAGGATTCCACACGCAACGTCGAAATCTTTGACACTGCCATTGCGATCATGGCAGGCCTGATGATCATTCCTGCCGTCTTTGCCTTCTCCGGCGGAGATCCGGATACCCTGCAGGCAGGACCTTCCCTGATGTTTATCACCATCCCGAAGGTATTCGCCAATATGGGCTTTGGCACTGTGATCGGTATTCTGTTTTTCCTTCTGGTGCTGTTTGCCGCACTGACCAGCTCCATCGCACTGACAGAAAGCGCCGTTTCCACCTTTGAGGATGAGCTCGGCTGGGGCCGTAAAAAATCGACCGTTCTGATCGGCGTTATCATGATTGCGCTCGGAACGCTCTCCTGCCTTGGCTACGGACCGCTTTCCTCCGTCACCATTCTTGGCATGCAGTTCCTGGATTTCTTCGATTTCCTGACAAACTCCGTAATGATGCCGATTGCTGCCATTGCCACCTGTCTTCTCGTTTCGAGAGTCATCGGTGTGGCGAAAATCGAGGAAGAAATCATCCACGGTGAGAGCCGCTTCCGCAGAAAGAAAATCTTTCTTGTCATGATCCAGTATCTCTGCCCGGTGTTTGCACTGATCATTCTGTTCAGCTCCGTGGCAAATGCATTCGGCTGGATCACCATGTAATGAATCTGTAAACGATGAAAAAAGATTGTTTTCGAAACACGATCACGATTTCGAAAACAATCTTTTTTTATCCAAATCTGTCACACCAGCATCAGGAATCCGTCAGCAGCAAAATATCTTCCTCCTTCAGATACAGCTCCTTTGGAATCCCCATTTCCGGGCTCCAGTCTGTTTTTGCGATCTTCCACTGCAGCCAGCTGCATTCGGCATTCTTCCGGAACGAAATGTTCCATTCAAACGGATCTTCCCAGATTTCGGATTCGTTGACCGGAAATACATTTTCCTCACCCGGCCTTTCTACTGTGGCCAGAAAATGTGCCCGGATGCCGACTGCGCGGATATCGTCTGCAATTTCCCGCTCCTTTACGTGCAGCGTCACGCCCCAGTCCACGGCCCGCAGCGTGTGCGCATCCACCCGCTCGGCCGCCGAAATGTTCTTGCAGCCCGACAAAATTGCCGCTGTGCGCGTCTTCGGATTCTGGAAAAATTCCTTCAGCGGTTCCATGACTTCCATCTTTCCCCGGTTCATACAGCTGACCGTATCGCAGAGGCGGTACACCTCATCGCGGTTGTGTGATACGAAGATGACCGGTTTTCCGGCCTCCTTCAGATGTTTGTACATCTCCTGCTCCAACTGCCATTTCAGATAGGTATCGAGCGCTGAAAACGGCTCGTCGAGCAGAATCAGCTCCGGCTCTGCTGCGAGCATCCGTGCCATCGCGACGCGCTGTTTCTGTCCGCCGGAAAGCTGTCCCGGGATCTTTTTCTCCAGCCCTTCCAGCTGAAACTGGCGGATCAACGATTCCGTCCGGCTCCGGTCCGGCCGTTTTCCCATGCCTGCCTCAATATTCTGCACAACATTCATATGCGGAAACAGGGCGTAATCCTGGAACATATAGCCGACTTTCCGCTTCTGCGGCGGCAGATTGATTTTTTTCTCCGAATCAAACAGCACCTTGCCGTCAAGGACAATCCGCCCCTCATCCGGCTTTTCGATTCCGGCGATACACTTTAAGGTCATGCTTTTTCCACAGCCCGACGCGCCGAGAATCGCAAAAATCTCCTGCTCCGCCCGGAACTGCATATGCATAAAAAAGCCGTCCAGTTTTTTCGTAATATCTACTTCAAGCGCCATGATTTATCCTCTCTACCACTGTTTCTGATTTTTCTTTCTCCGGTTGCCGAGAAGATTCATCGCTGTCATCGTAAGGAATCCGACGAGCAGTACGACAACAGACCAAAAACCCGCCGTTTTATAATCCCCGTCCTGAATCACCATTGCGATTTTCTGGGAAACGGTACCCGTCTTTCCCGGAATATTTCCGGCCAGCATCGACGTCGCGCCGTACTCACCGAGCGCCCTTGCAAATGCCAGCACCGTACCGGAGAGCACGCCGGGACCTGCCGATGGGATGACCACTTTCCAGAAAATCTTCCACTCCGACATACCAAGCGTCCGCGCCGCATAGATCAGGTTCGTATCCACCTGCTCAAATGCCGCTCTCGTATTGCGGTACATCAGCGGAAACGCGATAATTGTTGCCGCCAGAATACAGCCAAGCCATGTCTGTACTGCCTTGATACTGAAATTCTCATACAGTGCAGCGCCAAACGGACGGCGGAGGCTGAAAATCAGAAGCAGGAAAAAGCCTGCAACGGTCGGCGGCAGAATCATCGGAAGTGTCAGAAAGCCGTCAATCACGGCACGCGCGCCGGGACGCAGCTTCATCACCGCACGCGCGGCAAAAATACCAAAGAAAAAGGACAGAATCGTCGCCACAATACCGGTCTTGATCGAAATGACAAGCGGGCTCCAGTCCAGTGACTGTAAAAAATCCAGTATTTCCTGCATAACATTTCCTTTCTATCCACGGCAGCCCTGCATCACGCATCCTGCCCGGATTTTCTCTGATGCAAAACCACCGTCCGCAGAAACGAAATCTTTCTTTTTCGGACGGTAATTTCAAATCCCTGCTGTTTTTTTGTGGGATCTTCTTTTTATTCTACCTCTGTATCAAAGTAATAATTCCGGAAGATGGCAGCTGCCTCATCGGAAGTCAGAAACTCTACGAAGTCTTTCGCTGCTGCCTGCTCGGTCTCATCTGCCTCTTTGTTGACAACCTGTGCTGCCGGGTAGATGACATTTCCGGTCAGATCGTACGGAACGACCTGCAGAACCTTCAGGCGGTCTTCCAGACCGTAGGTATCAGAATAGTAAACCGTACCAACCTCGTTGGATCCCTCTGCAACAGCGGAAGTAACGACTCCTACGTTTGCGCATTCATTGATTTCCACGCCGCCGAGCGCTTCGGAAACCTGCTGGGTTGTGATGGCCGATACGTCGTCTGCTTTCTCCAGAATGCCTGCATTGACCAGTGCTTCTCTTGTGTATTTTCCAACCGGAACGGAACCGTCTGCCATTGCGATGCTGGATGCCTTGTTCAGGTCCTCCAGGCCCGTAACTTCTGTATTGCTTCCCTCATAGGTTACAACGCAGACCTGATTGTTTACGATGTTGTGACGGGTTCCCTCAACCAGGAGATTCTCACACTCAAGCTGATCCATCTGTTTTGCTGCTGCGGAGAAGAATACGTCGCAGGATGCACCCTCTTCGATTTGTGTCATCAGGGTTCCTGAGCTGTCATAGCTTCCAACCAGTTTGACATTCGGCTGGGTCTTATTGTACTCGCTGATCAGAGTCTCCATTACGGAGTTCAGGCTCTTTGCGGCAAATACGGTGACAGTAGTATCGTCAAATACTTCGCCGTCTGCTGTGCTCTCGGCGCTGGATGCGCTCTCTGCTTCCGAAGAAGCGCTGGATGCAGATGTGCTCTCTGCCTTGGAGCTGCTCTTACTGGAAGAATCTGTGGAATTGGAAGATCCGCATGCGGCAAGAGAAAGTGCCATAGCTGCTGTCAGAAGAATGGATACTGTTTTCTTTTTCATGATAATTGACTCCTCATTTTGTATATTTACGTATGAAGCGCCGGATGTGCACCTTTTCGTTTTCCGGTTTTTGCTGACCGGATCTGAATGAGCTGTGCGGCAATGCTGATTGCAATCTCCGCCGGCGTCTCGCTTCCGATCTCGATTCCGATCGGGGCATAGACACTGTCGAGCTGTTCTCCGGTAAAACCCTGCGCTTCCAGTTTTTCGCGCACATACTTTGTCTTTCTGCGGCTTCCCACCACACCGATGTACGACGCGCCGGTGCGAAGCGCAAACGCCTCGGCATCCGCATCGCACCGGTGGCCGCGTGTCACAATCACGAGATAATCATTTTTCCGGATCGAAAGAATCTCGTCCAGTTTCGTAAAATCCACCAGCATGGTCTGCCCGGCGTCCGGGAACAATGCTTTGTCCACATATTCCTCCCGGTCATCGAGTACGATACAGCAGAAATCCAGATGATGCAGCACCGGAACGAGTTCCTGGGCCAGATGGCCGCCGCCGAACAGATAAACCTTTCCGTCGTAGCAGAATTCCTCGGCGTAATACGTTTTCCCGTCCAGTTCCAGAATCCGGCAGTGGCCCGCTTTTTCCTGTGCCGCCGGAAGCATTTCCCACGCTTCTTTTTCCAGCACGCGGATGCCGGTTCCGTCCAGCGCAAAAAAAATCCAGTAACTGCGGTACTGCTCCTGTGCCGCAAGCGCCTGTGCCAGACTTTCTGCTTCGCCGTGCGCTCCATTCATAAAATAGAAGCACACCTTCACTCTGCCGCCGCAGACCATACCGAGGCCTTTTCCCTCTCCGGTTCCGAGATCGTATTCTCTGTATTCACTTTTCTTCTCCTGCACCAGCTCCTGCGCATGCAGAACCGCTTGATATTCCAGATTTCCGCCGCCGATAGTTCCGAAAATCCGTCCTTCCCGGCCGACCAGCATATAGGCGCCCGTCGTGCGCGGAATGGAGCCGTCCCCTTCGGTGATAAAGGCAAGAACCGTGTCCTGTCCCTCTTCCAGCTGTGCAAGCAGTTTCCGGTAAAGTTCGTCCATGTTTCCTCTCCTTGTGTCTGATCTCTGGTCTACTTTTCCGTCACCAGTTCGATGGTGTCACCCTTTTGAATCGTGCCGCCGCGCAGCACCACCGCGAAAACGCCCTCCCGCGGCATGATGCATTCACCCATGCGTTTGAAAATCTCGCAGTGGCTGTGGCACTCCTTCCCGATCTGCGTCATCTCAAGCAGCGCATCCCCGCAGGAAAACCGCGTGCCGACCGGCAGATTCCGGAAATCATATCCTTCCACGATCAGGTTTTCCCCGAAGGCACCGAGCGGAATATCCGCCCCCTTTGCACGGAAGGCTTCTATTTTTTCATACGACAAAAGGCTCACCTGGCGGTGCCAGTGCCCGGCGTGTGCATCGCCCTCGATGCCCCAGTCTTCCACCAGCTTCGCCGTTTCCACCTCGTGCTTTGCCGTTCCCCGTTTTTCACTGATACAGATTCCTATGATTTTTCCCATTTCTTTTGTTTCCTCTTCTTTTCGAACCGCCGTCATTTCATCCGCCGATGCCGGACATCAGATGGTGCTCTGTCATATCCTTCGGCCGCTCAAAGCAGTGTTCCATCGGCTTTTTTAAGATTGCCTGTGCCATCACATCCCGCAGATCCGCCGCTGTTCCGTTCTGCAGAACCTCCCGCAGATCCACACCGTTCTCATAGCAGAGACAGAGCTTTAAAAAGCCGCGGCTTGTCAGCCGTACGCGGTTGCAGCTTCCACAGAACTTTCCGTGGATCGCGCTGATAAAGCCGACGGGCATCGACAGCTTTTCGTACCGCACATAAGCCGCAGGACCGTTTCCTTCTTTTTCCTGGTCCGGCGTACATGCCCCATACCACTGTTCCAGCTCTGTTTTCAGCGCCTCATTCGACGGACCCACGTACGATTTTCCGGCGCCCACCGGCATCACCTCGATGAACCGCACCGGGACTTTTTCCTGCTCTGCAAATTCAATCAGTTCCTGCGCATGCAGTTCTTTTCGATGCACCGCATTCAGCTTCACTAAAAACCCCGCCTCTTTGGCCGCGCAGATGCCCTGCTTTACCTGCTCCAGCGCATCGCGTCCGGTAAGCGCCGCAAACTCTGCCGCATCCACTGTATCCAGGCTCACATTCACACTGTCACAGCCGGCCGCCTTCAGATCCCTCGCACACGATGCCAGGCGCACGCCATTCGTCGTGATCCCAACGGATGCGGTGCCCGGCACTGCTTTTATTTTCTGCACCAGCTCCACGCACTCTTTTCTTACCAGCGGTTCCCCTCCGGTAATCCGGTAATGCGTGATGCCAAACCCAGCCGCGGCGTGCACAATCTTCAGCATCTCTTCGACGGTAAGCGGCGGATTCTGTTCCGCCTGCTCCAGTGCACAGCCCGCCGCACTCTCCGGCATACAGTACCGGCATCTCAAATTGCACGCGTCCGTGATGGAAATCCGCAGGTAATCTATCGTTCTGCCATACTGATCCTTCATCGTTTATCTTCCTTTTCCAAAACCGCAGTTCGGGAAGGTGCAGACCTTGCAGTTCAGGCAGAGACCGCCCTCGCCAAGACCGGCCAGCTCATCCGCTTTCACCTCATCATCTGCAATGAGGCGCGGCAGGACAAGATCAAAAATCGTCCGTTTCGAATACATGACGCATCCCGGCAGGCCGACGATCGGTGTTCCGTTTTCGGCATACGCCAGAAGGAACATGGCTCCCGGCAGCACCGGCGCGCCGTAGGAAACGATGCGTGCTCCGGTATTTTTGATCGCCAGCGGCGTCTTGTCGTCCGGATCCACACTCATTCCTCCGGTGCAGAAGACAAGATCGGCACCCGCTTCCATCGCACGGCGGCATCCGTCTGTGATCTTCGATGCATCATCATCGTAAACCTCATGAAAGATCATCTCCGCGCCGAATTCTGCCAGTTTTTCCTGGATAACCGGTGTAAAGGTGTCCTCGATCCGATGGTAATACACTTCATTTCCCGTTGTCAGAACCGCAAATTTTTTCTTGTGGAACGGCTTTAAGGTCAGGATCGGCCCGTCGGAACAGACTGCCTGTGCCGTCTCCATCTTCTCTTTTTTGATGACGAGCGGAATAATTCTCGTTCCCGCCAGTTTGTCGCCTTTTTTCACGTATGTATCACCGTGGCGCGTCGCAATCATCATCTCGCCGAGGCTGTTTACTTTTTTCAGCTTCTCGCGGTCCACTTTCAAAAGACCGTCGCAGTCCGCGATCAGTTCAATTTTTCCTTCTTTGACATCGGACGGATGCATGTGATCGTTTTTACACATATCGTAAAGAATCTGTGCCGCCTCATTTTCATGCAGCATTGTATCGTCCTTTTCCCAGATGTAAATGTTGTCCTTTCCGACACTTAACAGCACCGGAATATCTTCTTCCGTAATGATGTGGCCTTTGCGGAATACCGCATCTTTTGTCACACCTTTGATAATCTGTGTAATATCGTGGCAGAGCACCTGGCCTACCGCGTCTTCTGTTTTCATCAGTTTCATCTGAAACGCCTCACTTTTTCTATTTGAATCTATTCCAGTTCCCCGCAGATCACTTCCAGCACGCTTCCGGCGATGCACCGCGCCTTATCGGAAATCGTGAAGCAGTTCTGCAGTTCTTCTTTCCGCGGATCGATGTCCGCAATCTTAAATCCCTTCGTCACCGGATAGCCGTCGCGGATCAGCCCGCGCAGCAGACCGGAGAGAGATGTTTCCACAGGTACCGTCCCTTTTTCTGTCTCAATCTCTGCAATCACAGCCCTGGCTTCCACAATGTCTCCGATCGAAGCCGCATTCCGCAGAATACCTTCCGCCTGTGCATGCATCACACGCTCTTTTCCGTACCCGCCGATGATGCCCGGAATGCCAGTGTTCGGAACCGCGCTCCCGCTTCGGATCACGCGTCCAAGATTATGACCGCGCTTCGTCTCAATTACAACATCCACATCTTCTCCTGCCGTAAAGCCCGGTCCGAGGGCAATCACAAGCGGTGCCATCTCTTTTGTCGTCCCGAGATTTTTCTTCGCCAGAATCGCATCGACCACGACGGCCGGGCGAAGTGCTGCAATGCTTAGTCCCGCCGGATCCACGAGCACCGGAACACCATCTTTCTTCCAGATCCGTTCCATTTCCTGTTCAAGAAGTTCTTTCCGGTTCTTTTTCTCTGCGAGATCCACGTCCATGCGCACGGCTTCCACGTCCTCTACCCTGGCACTGCCAGCATATACCGCTTCGCTCAAAGCCACCTGCCGCCGGATCGCCGCCGGGTGCTCTGCTTCCAGAACCAGCAGACGAAAGCCCGCTTTTTTCAGACGATGGATCGTACCGGTTGCAAGATCTCCTGCTCCCCGTACCACGATCAGATCTTTCTTTTTCATCTTCGCTGTCTTCCTTCTTTCGTTTCAGCAGCCGCCGTTTTCTTCCGTCTTCCGCGGTCTGCTTCGTTATTCTCGTGCAAGAATAACGCTTTTTCCATTAATAAAATACAGGAAAGGACCCGTTTTGTCAACGTGTCCCCGTAAAAAATGTTATTTTTCTTCTGTTCCAAACCACTTCTGAAACGACGCATCGGCGCCTGCGCGGACTTCTTGTTCAAACTTCCGGTACCGCTTCAGGAATTCTTTTCCCTCCGGGGTCAGTACCGTCTGGCCGCCGTTGCTGCCGCCCCGGTTGCCCTGTACCAGCGGGATGCCGAGATCCTCCTCGGCGCGCTTTAAGATTTTCCATCCCTTCGAGTACGCCATCTGCATGCATTTGCAGCCCTTCGAAAGGGAGCCGGTTTCCTCCACATGCTCCATCAGCTCCGCCACACCGGGACCGAAGGCATGATCCGTCCGGCTGACGCGCAACCGCATGTCGTACCGCAGCTTCTGTCGTAATGTTTCTTCTTTTTCTTCCATCTCCACCTCACACCTCTACAGCAGCACACGGTACTCCGCCTCATAGGCAAGTCCCGCCGTCTGAAGTGCCGCAAGGATTTCTTTTCCCTCTTCCGGCGCTGCTTTCCAGGAAAGGCCGCAGCCCGCCGTAATTTCCCGCGGAACGGGGATCATCCTTCCCGGCAGGCCGTGCGCTCTCGCATACTGCTCCATCTGCATCGCCTGCGTTGTCCCCGCAAACGTCAGAATCCAGGTTTCTTTTCGCTGTCTCATATCGTTTCTTCCTTTTTCCAGCTTCTTTCGGATGCCGGATGCCGCCTCTCTCACTGCTGCATTTCTTCTTCGGCAAACTCCCGCAGAGCCTGCGCGGCAATCCGGACTTCTTCTTCCGTCAGTACATGGGAAAAGCTGAACCTCACAGCTCCCTGCTCCCGTGTCCCGAGTGCTTCGTGCATCAGCGGCGCGCAGTGTGCCCCGCTTCGGACTGCAATACCATAGTTCTCATACAGCCAGTCGCTGACATATCCCGAATCACAGGAGCCGATGTTTAATGCCGCCGTTGGTACCCGCTGCTGCAGATCGTCTGTTCCATATAAAGTAAGTCCCGGGATTCCCTGAATTTCCTCCAGAAAGAGGTGCATCAGCTCCCTCTCTCTTTTGTAAATCATTTCAATCCCCGTCTTCTCCAGATATTCCAGCGCTCCCAGAAGTCCCGCAATTCCGTGGACATTTAAAGTTCCAGCTTCCAGGTGCTCCGGCATCGCCGCAGGCTGTTCTTTTTCATAGCTTCGGATTCCGCTTCCGCCCATTTTGAGCGGCCGGATCGAAAGTTCGGGACGAACGTAGATTCCGCCGGTTCCCTGCGGCCCTAATAGTCCCTTGTGGCCGGAAAAACAGAGCACGTCGATCCCGCTTTTCTGTACATCAATCGGCAGAATCCCCGCTGTCTGCGCCGCATCGACAATCAGACGCAGGGAATGGCGTTCCGCAATTTCGCACACCCGCGCAAGATCCGTGATATTTCCGGTCAGGTTGGAGGCATGCGTGACGACAAACGCTTTCGTGTTTTTCCGCACTGCCGCTTCCATCTGATCATAATCGATCCTTCCAGATACATCCGCCGGAATCACGGAAAGCTCCAGTCCCTGTTTTTCCAGTGCATACAGCGGGCGCAGAACGGAATTATGCTCGCAGACTGTCGTGATCACATGATCCCCCGGCCCGAAGAGTCCGAAAATTGCCGTGTTCAGTGCCTCCGTATCGTTGCACGTAAATGCAATCCGCTCCGGACTCTCCGCGTGAAACAACTCTGCCAGCCGCATTCTCGTCTCAAAGACGATGCGGCCCGCATCCAGTGTCGCATCGTGTGCACCGCGGCCTGCATTTCCACAGCCGCGCAGTGCCTGGATCATACGCTCCTCTGCTTCTTTTGGATGCCACAGCGACGTTGCCGCCGAATCGAGGTAAATCATGGCTTAATCACGCGGTCTGCGCTGCTCATGCGCTCCACGATGTCATACATGTTGGTCACACTGCCGACCTGCAGCTTTTCGGTGATGCCGTAGAAGTTCAGGCATGTTCCACAGGTCAGAATTTCAACGCCGCGCGCTGCCAGATCTTTCAGATCCTCCAGGGACTCGGAACCCTCGCAGGTCAGCTTTGCACCGCCGTTGTAGCACAGAATCGTATCCGGCAGCTCATCCTGCTGGGTCAGTGCATAAAGGAAGCTCTTCATCAGAATTTTACCCAGCTCCTCGGCTCCTTCGCCCATATGGTCTGCAGAAAGAACGACGAGTTTTGTTTTCTTTGCCGCCGGTACGAGGCATACGGTTTTCTCTTCTGTTTCAGCCGGCTCTGTTTCCGATACGGTGAACTCCACATGATACTCTTTTTCTTTCTTCTCTTTTACCAGAAAGCCATATCCTTTCTGCTGCGCCATTTTTTCCAAGTTCTGCACGGCGATTTCATTATCCACCAGAACCTCCACTTTTCCGCTTCCCGCAAGTTCTGCAATCGCATTTTTTGCCTTTACCAGCGGTACCGGGCACACATCACCCATTGCGTTTACTGTCTTTTTCTCCATCTCTGCCATTTTTCATCCTCCCTGCCTTACCATTTCCTGCTCTGTGTCACATAAATTTCGGTTCCTGCCGGCTCTGTGATTTTTCCAACGATTGCTGCCGGAATCCCCTGCTCCAGCAGTTTTCTCTGCATTTTTTCTGCATCCACGGCATCCACGGCCATCAAAAGCCCTCCCGATGTCTGCGGGTCAAACAGCACCTCCTGCATGCCGAACGGTATATCCTTAAAGGTCACATGCTGCTCCAGATGATTCCGGTTCCGCTGGCCTGCCGCAGTGATCAGAAACTCCTCCGCCGCTTCCACTGCCCCCGGGAACACTGGAATCTGATCCGCCCAGATATGGCAGGACACGCCCGACTCCATCATCTCATGCAGATGTCCTAGGAAACTAAAGCCCGTTACATCGGTACAGGCATGAATGTTATACTTCCGTGCCGTCTCCGAGGCGTACTTATTCAGCGTCATCATCGATTCCACTGCCTTTTGAAATCCCCCCGGGTTTTCCTCCCCGACGCGGTGCGCCGCACAGAGAATGCCGGTTCCGAGCGGTTTCGTCAGAATGAGCAGATCACCCACGCGGCCAGTATTGTTCTGCCAGATCCGGTCCGGATGCACGGTTCCCGTGACAGAAAGGCCGTATTTTACACTGTCATCCGCAATCGAATGACCGCCGGAGAGCGATCCGCCCGCCTCCTGCACCTTTTCCGCGCCGCCGCGCATGATTTCTCCGAGGACATTCAGATCCATCTGTTCCGGAAAGCAGACGATATTCAGGGCTGTCCGCACCTTTCCGCCCATCGCATAGATGTCGCTTAAGGCATTCGCCGCCGCAATTTTTCCAAACGTGTACGGATCCTCCACCACCGGCGGAAAGAAATCCAGCGTCTGGACCATCGCAAGGTCGTCCGTCAGCCGGTAGACGGATGCATCGTCTTTGCTGTCATAGCCCACCAGCAGATTCGGATCCTTTTCCCCTTTCGGCAGCTTCTCCAAAATATGTTCGAGCACGCCTGCCCCGAGCTTTGCCGTACAGCCGCCGCTCTTACAGAAAATAATCTTTTCTTCTTCCATCGTTACCTGTTCCCTCTTTTTTCAGCTTCTTCCGCACTCTCCGTCCGTTCCGCGCAGAAGTCCCAGCGCATGCGGCAGGGTATCAAGTACAAATCCAAGACTCTCTTCCACCGCCTTCGGGTTTCCCGGCAGATTGATAATCAGCGTCCGATGACGGATTGCACTCACTGCCCGGCTCAGCATCGCCCGTTTTGTGATCGCCATGCTGCCCGCGCGGATCGCCTCCGCGATGCCAGGTGCCACACGGCCGGATACCGCCAGAGTTGCCTCCGGTGTCACATCCCGCATGGAAAATCCCGTACCGCCTGTCGTGAGGACAAGATCGCACTGCTCCAGATCGGCAAGCCGGATCAGTTCCTCCTCGATCATCGCCCGCTCATCCGGCAGAAGGCGCATCGAAACGACCTCATACTGCTCCGCCGGAAGCAGCTCTTTGATCTTTGGGCCGCTCTTATCCTCGCGCTCGCCCTGATAGCCTTTGTCACTTAACGTTACAATTCCCACCCGGAAAACCGGGAAATCTTTCTTTTCTGCCATGCTTTATTTTTCCTCTTTCTGATAGATATAATGACCGCTCTTTCCGCCGTCCTTTTCCAGAATGTGGATATCACGAATCACCATGCCGCGGTCCATCGCCTTGCACATATCGTAGATCGTGAGCAGCGCTGTGGAAACACCAGTCAGCGCCTCCATCTCCACGCCGGTCTTTCCGACACATGATGTGGTGCACACGGCTGTAATAGAATTTGTATTCTCGTCCGTGGTAAATGTCACTTCGCAGTTCGTCAGCGGCACAATGTGGCACAGCGGAATCAACTCCGCATTCTTCTTCGCCCCCATGATTCCTGCCAGCCGTGCAACGCCGAGCACATCGCCTTTTTTCGCCGTATGGTCCCGCACGGCTGCAAATACCTCCGGGCTTACCTGTATGGTTCCCGTCGCCGATGCTGCCCGGTACGTGTCCGGCTTCTCATGGACATCGACCATGACGGCGCTGCCGTCTTTCTTAAAATGGGTAAATTCCGCCATCTGTCTCCTCCGTTCTATTTCCGTTTTATTCTCCGGGTTCCCACTCTTCTTCCGCTTCACGCACGGGAAGCTCTGCTCTCCCATACCAGGGATTCGTGTTCTCACCGCTTTGTCTTCTGTTTCCTGTCGCGCACGTAACCAGAACATGCTCGATCCCCTGCCTGCGCAGCAGCTCCACAAGTTTCTCTGCGGCCGCCCGGTGTTCTTTTTCCTCATACTGGTGCAGTACCGCATAAAACGTTCTGCCTTTCAAATCCTTCTGCTGTCCCTGTTCCGATGCGATCAGCCGTGCCAGATCTTCTTCCGTGATATGGTGTTCCATCGTACAGCCAAGCAGTTCCGCCGCCCGTTCTGCCCGAAAGCAGCCCTTGCCAAGCGGCTGTCCCAGTGCCGAAAGACCTGTCACACCAATCACAAGATCTGAAGAGGAAAGCAGCGCCGGTTCATGTTCCGCCGGTGCCTTGCACGGCAGGTGCCTCGCGCCGTCCGCCTCGATCAGCGTCAGATCGGCCTTTTTGCGTGCCGCTTCAAATAGTTCCGTTTCCGGCATGGAAAGCTTTTCCGGATCCCGGCAGGCACTCCCGATAATCGCTGCGCGGCCTGTGCGAAATTTTCTTTCGACCGCTTCCAGACTCTGGTCATGCCATTCCTTCGGCGGACGGTAAATGTGCGTCGAAGTTGTCACCAGTACCTTCTGATCGTTTTTTACACAAAAGCCTGCCATCTCGTACAGCAGCGTCGTTTTTCCGCCGCCGCCGATGATAGAAACTACATGGTTCTTTTCCTTTAAAAAGGGGAACGCCGTTCCCATTCCTACCGGCTCCAGCTTCTGTTTTTCTGTTTTCTGCCAGATTCGAAGCATCTCCTCTGCCCCCTTCTGCCGTCTTTCTTTCTCACTCTACCATACTCATTTTGGGTTGTCAAATTTTACTCACGCCGAAAAAACTTGAAAAAAGAACTGCCCCGATCGGGCATCCCCATCAGAGCAGTTCTTCTATTCTTACTGAACGTGTACGGTAAGCACCGCCGCATTTGATCTGTTTCCATCGCTGTCCGTCACATGATACGTCAGCGTGTAATCTCCCGGCACTGCAGTATCCACATCGCCGTCGATCTCAATCTGGTTAAAGAGTGACTCCTGGCTGTCTGCATCATCGGTCATCTCTTTGATATAGCTGGTTTTGTCCAGATCGTTTCCGGCTTCCACTGTTACTTCATACGTATTCAGGTACAGTTTTGGGCTTTCCGCCGGCAGTGCTTCGATTTCCATCTGCGCATCTGTCTCATTTTTTGTGCCCTCTGTGTCATTCTGCTGCGGCTCCTCTGCTGCCGGTGCAGACTCATCTGCCGCCCCACTGTTATCCGTTTCCTGCGTAGCCTCATTTTCCGCCGGGGTATCTTCCGCTGCAGCTTTATAATTCACGCGGCGTGTTGCTTTTGATACATTATTGTGACTGTCCTTTGCCGCATAGACAACCGATGCACTGGTATGGTCATCGTTCGGGAAAATGTTTTCAATCACCAGCGAATCTGTCACATCTCCGTCTTTCTCATCCGTTGCAGTAACGCCTTCCAGCAAAGGCGCTGTATCACTGCCTTCCTCATACGTTACATCCCCATCAGCTGGAAGCTCGATTTCCGGGCCTTTTCGGTCGTCCGTCACTACGACAGCTGCTGTACCGGCTCCTAGCGCCACGCACAGGACAATCAAACCTGCAACAATCCCTTTTTTCATGGCAGTTAATCGTCCTCCTCCTGGCCGTAATCTCCATATTTGTACTGACCGTATTTTCCGTATTTACCATACGCCTGTTTCTGCATATCCACCTTGTTCAGGACAACGCCAAGCAGCGGGCAGTTACTTCTCTCGAGCTGGCTCTTTACTTCCTGTGCAAAACGATAGCTGATCACACCGGACTCAATGACCATGATTGAACCATCACAGATTTCTGCAACGATTGCACTGTCGATAACGCTTCCAAGCGGAGGAGTATCCACAATCACATAATCGTAAACTTTACGAAGTGCATTTAAAAGACTTCGGAAGTTCTTTCCCCCCAGAAGCTCTGCCGGATTCGGCGGAAACGGGCCGGAATAAATCATGTAAAAGTTCTTTACATTGGTAGAACAGATGACATCCTCCAGAGTTGCCTGACCGGACAGGAAGTGTGCCAGTCCGCGAACAGATTTCTGTGTTTTCGTTCTTCCAAGAAGAACCGATTTCCGAAGATCGGCATCGATCAAAATCACTCTTTTTCCGCTCTCTGCAAGAGAAATGCCGAGCTGCATAGAAACACTGCTCTTTCCCTCATTTGGTGTACAGCTTGTAACCGCGATTACTTTCTTATCTTCTCCGCAGAACTGAAGGTTGGTCCGAAGAGATTTGTAGGCTTCCACAATCTGATAGCCTGATTTTTCCTGTTTTACTACTACCTGATTCACGTTCCGTATCCTCCCTTATTTCTTTCTTCCACGGCCGTTTTTGTTTTTCTTCTTGCTCTTTTTCTGTCCTTCTGCAAGAGGAATTATGCCGAGTGTACTGACACCCAGATAACGTTCTACATCTTCGGAGGTCTGGATGGTGTCATTTGTCAGATAAACAATAATGATGATGACAATCGCGATAAATGCCCCTGCTATTGCACCGATCAGCCCGTTTTTCTTAATACTTGGGCTTACCGGCTCATCTGGAATATTCGCCTCATCTACCACATTTACAGCTTCTGTGTTCATAACGTTCTGAATATGATCTGATGCTGCTACACGGATTGCATCCGCCATCTGGCTTGCTACATACGGATCTTCGTCTTTTACTGTAATCGAAAGGATACGCGTATCGTTCTGTGTAGTAACAGTAATTTTGTTCAAAAACTCCTCATAGGTAAGATCCAGATTTAACTGTGCAATAACGGTTTCAACAACCTGACGGCTCTGAATCAGCTCCGCATAGTCTTTGGTTAAAAGAGAACTTGCCTGCAGATCTCCACTTGTTACAGTACTGCTACTGTCCTGTTTTGACAGTACATACATTTTTGTCGTCGATTCATACTGCGGCTTCATAAATACTTTGCTGACCAGTACCATCAGAAGGCCAAGTGCCAATGCAGCTAAAATCACATAGCCAATTTTGCTCCAGAGCACACGAAGCAGTTCCAGTAAATCGATTTCAATTTCATCCTGATTCTGTTGATTCGTTTCCATCTTCTTCTCCTGACTTTTTTTAGATTTCTCCGGCATCCCTTAAGATTTCCATCGGATTATCGTGGAAAATCCTTTCGGCATATGCCTCTCCCATTTTTTTTGAAACATAGGCAGCGCCTGCTCCTATGTTGGGAATACGTGTTTTTGTGTTGTGGGAATCGCTGCCGACAAAACCGAGCAGATCTTCCTTCATCAGTTTTCTGCAGTAGCGTTTTGCCCCCCACGTATACTTTCCAAGTATACTTTCCACATTCACCTGCAGTCTTGCGCCCATATCCACCAGATCGCTGGAAAATCCGACGCTCTTTACCGTTGCCTGATAGCGCTCCACATGCGCGATAATCGGTTCATAACCGCAGGACAGTACATTGTAGACTCTCTCACGGATATGCTGTGCGGAATCTCCCTCGGAAAATTCCAACAGAACATAGGATGAACCGGCCATGGTCACATATTTCCGTTTTTCCAGGATATCCTGAAGATCCATGTTCGAGTGAAGTTCACACCCGAGATAAAGCGACATATCCGGATATTCCTTTTTTGCCGCTTCCTGCAGTTTCAGAAACTGCTCATGTACCTTTTTTGCCGGTGTTTCAAACATCCGCCGCCGATAATGCGGTGTGATGATAATCTTCCTGACCCCGTCCTCGTGCTGCATTTTCAGCATCTCCAGCGACTCTTCCAGGTCAGCTGCACCGTCGTCTACCCCCGGGACCATATGGCAGTGTACATCAAATAATTCCTTCATACCTTATCCCTCTTTTTGTGTTCTTTCTTCAAGTCACGCATACTTAGACATTCTATTTTAGTATACATCCTTTTGTGATCTCTGGCAATACAAAAAACATACTCTGTATTTATTTTTTAACATTTTTGTCAAACTTGCCTAAAATGAGGGATAAAAAAGAGACCTCCATTTTCATGTCGGCCTCTCCCGTTATTTTCTGCAGATGAAAACCCCTGCCTCTTTTGTGATCGCAATTCCGCCGTGTTTCTGAATTTTCTTTTCCAGAAATTCTTTGAATTCCCGCTGTCTCGGATACAGATACTCATTCTGATTTCCATGGCAGGAAAGGATATAGTCCAGAAGCGGCTCCGGCCGGTCGACCCAGAGACTGTCCTCGTAGATTCTTTTCTCTACGCTGCCAAAATAAGGCTTTAACTGCTTTTCTCCGTGATCCAGACCAAAAATAGTATACAGCGCCACCTCCGAAAGATTGATCTGCGGATCAAACTCCTGTACCAGATCGGTAATCTCTTTCATATGGCCTTTTCCATACGTACTGCAGTAGAACACGCCGTCATCTGAAAGCACACGGCTGATTTCCTGCAGACCGCGGGACAGATTCTGGACATAGAACAAAACATGATTTGCAATAATCCGGTCGTATTCCGCATCCGGAAACGGAAGTTTCTGGCAATCCAGTGTCCGGAAATCAAAACAGGATGCCTTTTCTTCTCCCAGATTTTCCGCCGCATCCCGGATCATGCCGTCCGACAGGTCAGACAGACAGATATACTTTCCTTTCAGCACGGATGGCTCCGCATTTTCCCAGAGCTGTCCGTTTCCGCAGCCAATCTCCAGAATCCGGCGCGCACCGTCAAAATCCATCTGTTCCAGAAGCCACGGAAACCATCCCTGTTTATTTTTGGAATACTGCTCGTGCAGCGAAATACGGATATTCAGGTTTTCCCCGTTTTTGTACTGCTCCACCAGCATCTTTTCCATATCGGTCAGATGAATCAGGTTCAGAATACCGGTCCAGTCAATCTGGTTCGTCTCCTCCAGAATCTGTGTCGTATTCTGCAGTGCCTTTTCCATCTGCTCCAGATTTTCCATTTTCTTGTGCACAAGTCCGATCTGCATTTTCAATGACTTCAGAATATCCGCACTCGTATCGTGAATCGTCATATTTCCGATCTCATTCAGGGAAAATCCGAGATATTTCAGCGATAATATTTTCTGCAGCTTCAGAAAATCCTCATCCGAATACATTCGATAACCGGACTCGTTGATAAAGCTCGGCTTCAGCAGCCCTTTTTTGTCGTAATAGCGAATTGTCCGAATGGTCACATGGGCCATCCGGGCAAATTCACCAGTGGTATAATATTGATCCATATCCACCACTCCTTCGCAAAAGCCGCTTTTTTGCGGCCTTTGCATTTCACTTTTCTCTCTTACAGACGGTCTTTGTACATCTCAGCAAAGTAGTTCTGATACTCACCGCTGATGATGTGTTTCCACCAGTCTTCGTTATCCAGATACCACTGAATTGTCTGTGCGATTCCGGTATCGAAGTTGTATTTTGGTTTCCATCCAAGCTCAGTCTCGATCTTGGTCGGGTCGATTGCATATCTTCTGTCATGGCCCGGGCGGTCTTTTACGTATTTGATCAGAGATTCCGGTTTGTCCAGAGCTTTCAGGATGGTCTGTACTACCTGAAGGTTTGTTCTCTCGTTGTGTCCGCCAATGTTGTAAACCTCGCCTACTTTACCTTTATGGATAATCAGGTCGATTGCTTCGCAATGGTCGGATACGTGCAGCCAGTCTCTGACATTCTCACCGTTTCCGTATACCGGAAGCTCTTCGTCTGCCAGTGCGCGGCTGATCATAAGCGGAATCAGCTTCTCCGGGAAGTGATACGGGCCGTAGTTGTTGGAGCATCTGGAAACGGTAACCGGGGTACCGAAGGTTCTGTGGTAAGCCAGTACAAACAGGTCTGCGCTTGCTTTGGATGCAGAGTACGGGCTGGAGGTGTGGATCGGGGTATTCTCTGTAAAGAACAGGTCCGGGCGATCCAGCGGAAGGTCTCCGTAAACCTCATCGGTAGATACCTGATGATATCTCTTTACGCCGAATTTTCTGGAAGCATCCAGCAGTACACGGGTTCCCATTACGTTGGTCTGAACAAAGATGCCCGGATCCTCGATGGAACGGTCTACATGGCTCTCTGCTGCGAAATTGACAACAACGTCAAATTTCTCTTTTTCAAACAGATCCATGATGAAAGCTTCGTCTGCGATATCACCTTTTACAAATTTGTAGTTCGGTTTGTCCTCAACCGGTTTCAGAGTCTCCAGGTTTCCTGCGTAGGTCAGCAGGTCCAGGTTTACGATCTGATAGTCCGGGTATTTGTTTACCATGTGATGTACGAAGTTTCCGCCGATAAATCCGGCTCCGCCTGTTACTAATACTTTCATGCTTTTTCTCCTTTTTGGTGTGTTTATCGTCTCAGTTTTATGTCAATTCAACTTGTTGTACCCTCACTATAATGGGTGACGTTGCGTCATGGTCAAGAGGAGAATGAAAAAAGTTTGTGAAAATCTTGTTTTTTCCCCTCCTACCTGTCTATCTTAAAATTTTTACGGCGATTCTCGTAATATACTGTTCCATTTCCTGACTGGTCAGCGCGTCCACCATATATTCCTCATAAAAGCGGTCATCCAGCAAAAGTCTCTGTTCCGTGGCATACCGGAACAGCTTCCGGTACGCCGCTTCAATTCCCTGCCATGGTCCTTTATAATAATAACAAAGATACTCTCCCTCCGGCCGAACCGTGTATCGCACTTTCGCCGGCACACGATCAAAAATTAGATAGAAATCACGGTAATCCAGAAAATTCCCCGTTTCCAGTGTTTCCCGTTTCTGAACAAACCCAACATTATACGAACTTCGATTTCCGTATTGCCCGCAGTAAGCATAGAGCTCTCCGATTTTCTGATTGACTGCCAGATTATCCGCTGACTCGCTGTGATTCGTGACAAGATACTGCAACGGCAGGGTATGAATCCCCACAGGACAGAAGGGATCTTTTTCAAACGCCTCACGGCATTCCGCCGATGCCTGTGCCAGAAACCGCTTCTTTTCCCCAATCCAGCGCTGCATCTCGCGGAGCCGCTGCATTTTTTCGCGCACCACCTTCTCCTCCTGTTCCAGCAGTACTCCGAATTTTTCAGGACTTCGCTGTTCCAGATAATTTCGAATCTCTGCCAGCGGCATGCCCAGCTCCCGCAGCATTCCGATCACATCAAACGTTTCAATCTGATCCATCGCATAATACCGGTAGCCGTTTGTCCCTCTTCTTTTTGGTACGAACAGCCCAATCTCATCATAATGGAAGAGCGTTTCCTTTGTCGTGCCTACCAGCGCTGCAAATCGCCCCGCGCTTAAATACTCCTGTTTTCCCATTTCTGACTCCTTTTCCTGAATATGTGCTCTCGGAATTTTTCCTGTTTTTCACCTTTTTTGCACTTGACTATAGGGTTACCCTATCCTTTATAATAGCAAACGATTCAAATTTTCACAAGAAATCTTTCCCATCTAAAGCGTGTCTGAAAAAGGCTTTTCACACATAAAAAGGAGGTTTTTGATTATGAGCCAGTCACTCGCCAAGGATTTCAACTTCCGCTCCCTGCTGAAGTTTGCGTTTCCATCGATCATCATGATGATCTTTATGTCTCTCTACAGTATTGTGGATGGCTTTTTCATCGCACAGTACGTGGACAGCATGGCGCTTTCCGCCGCCAATATCGTCTATCCTGCCGTCAGCATTCTTCTTGCCGTCGGCATCATGTTCGGTACTGGAGGCAGCGCCGTCGTCGCTGCAAAGATCGGACAGGGAAAACAGGAGGAAGCCAACCGTAACTTTTCGGCCCTTACCCTTACCACACTGATCATCGGTATTCTGGGCGCAGTGCTCGGCAACCTGTTTTGCCGTCAGATCTGCAGTCTGCTCGGTGCAACGCCGGTGCTGATGGATTACGGTACCGCCTATCTGCGGACGATCCTTTCCTTTGCCCCGGTCTGTCTTCTCCAGGCGCTGTTCCAGTCCTTCTTTGTAACAGCAGGGCGCCCGGGACTCGGACTTTCCCTTACGGTGTCCGCCGGCATTACCAACATGCTTCTGGACTATCTGTTTGTCGTTCCGCTCCATCTTGGTGTTGCCGGAGCTGCCCTTGCCACCGGCCTTGGCCAGTGCATTCCGGCCGTTGCCGGCATTTTATACTTTACCTTTGCCCGCAAAGGCCTTCGCTTCACCCGTCCAGAATTTTCCAAAGGCCTGCTCTCCACAAGCTGCTTCAACGGTTCCTCCGAGATGGTCAGCAATCTTTCTACAGCTGTTGTCACTTACCTTTTCAACATGCTGATGCTGAAATTGGAGGGCGAAATCGGTGTTGCCGCCATCACGGCGATTCTGTACGGACAGTTTCTCTTTGTTGCGCTGTACCTCGGCTACAGTATCGGCGTTGCACCTGTGTTCAGCTTCAACTACGGCAGCCGGAACAAACAGCGGCTGATCCGGCTTTACCGCATCAGTATCCGCTTCGTTGTGGTAAGCTCTGTGATCATTGCACTTGCGGCTGCCTTCGGCTCTCCGGTCATTTCCGCCGTTTTCATGCAGAAAGGCACGTACGGCTTTGAACTGACTCGCCACGGCGGATACCTGTTCTCCATCGCTTACCTGTTCTGCGGTACGAATATCGTCGCCTCCGGCATTTTCACCGCACTGTCAGACGGAAAGACCTCTGCTTTGATTTCCTTTTTGCGCACCTTCGTCTTTATCGTTCTCTCCGCGCTGCTTCTGCCGCTCGTGCTTGGCACCAACGGTGTGTGGCTGTCGATTCCGGTCGCCGAATTTCTGACGCTGTTCATCTCCGTGCCGAAGCTGTCCCGCTATTTCAAAGATCCGAAAGTCGCACCGGAGACGCAAACGAGTCCCAACTGATCTGACCGACTTCGCTGATTCTCAAAACCCCGCACAGGGATCCGTTGTTTTCACAGGATCCGCTGTGCGGGGTTTCTCTTTTGCTACCACTTTTTCCCCGGGCAGTCCCGCAGTGTAATCGCTGCCCGCATCTCCACGTAGCAGCCGCACATGCGGCACATGCCGGACAGCAGCTTTTCACACTCCTTACAGATGGAAAGCCGCCGCTCGTATTCCTCCTCCGGCGTTTTATCGTCCGCCGGAATTCTCGCAATATAATCATACATATTCTGAAAAAAGCCTGCCTCGTCCATCTCACGAAGCAGGCATTTTTTACAGATCCTGGTATTTCCGTCCATCAAACTCCTCCGGAACCGAATCTTTTTTCATCCCAGATATCTTCTGGTTTTTATGGTTTCCCTATTTTACGGCGATATGAAGCACACTGCATGCCGGAATGGTAAAGGAAATTCCCTCTTTGGTTGCCTGTACACCGTCAAAGGCCTGAACGCCAACCGTCTCCGGCTCTTCAAAGGTGTTTTTATCCTGCATATGGCCGGTTACGATCTCGGCTTTGATCTCGCCGGCTTTTTTTCCAAGAAGTACCGCCTCTACCGGATATGCTTTCTCCAGATCCACATTCGTCATCGTGATATGAAGTACACCGTTGGCATCTATCGAAACAGATTCCGTCAGATTCGGAACCATGTATTCGTCTTCCAGACCAACCTGCTCCGTTTCCAGAGAGCTTGCCAGAAGATCATTTTCCTGATGTACCTGATACAGATCGAAAACATGATACGTCGGAGTTTTGACCAGCTTTTCCCCCTCGGTCAGGATCATCGACTGCAGAACATTGACCATCTGTGCGATATTTGCCATCTTGACACGGTCGCTGTGTTTGTTGAAAAGATTCAGGTTGATACCTGCGACCAGTGCATCACGCATGGTATTCTGCTGATACAGAAATCCCGGATTTGTTCCAGGCTCTACATCATACCAGGTACCCCACTCATCCACGATCATGCCGACCTTTTTGTCCGGGTCATACTGATCCATAATGGCGCTGTGGCGGCGGATCAGCTCTTCCATATACATCGTCTTTTTCATGGTCTTATACCAGTCTTTTTCCGCAAACTCCGTTGCACTTCCCTTGTGATCCCAGGTTTCCGGCACCGTATAGTAATGAAGCGACAGGCCATCCATCATGCCATGCTGCTGTGGGGAGATTCTGCGGAAGCATGCTTTCATCACTTCCTGCGTCCACTCATAATCATCCGAATTGGCGCCGCAGGCAATCTTCCGGATCTTTTTGTTTCCATCGTAATCACGCACAAAGGTCTGATATCTGCGGTACATATTTCCGTAGAATTCCGGATTCATATTTCCGCCGCAGCCCCAGTTCTCATTGCCGATGCCGAAGAAATCGACGGTCCACGGCTTTTCGTGGCCATTTTCCGCACGAAGGTCTGCCATCGGAGATACACCGTCAAATGTCATATATTCAACCCACTCCGACATCTCCTGTACAGTACCGCTTCCCATATTTCCGTTGATATAGGTTTCACATCCGATCTGACGGCAGAGTTCAAAAAACTCGTGGGTACCGAAGCTGTTGTCCTCGACAACACCGCCCCAGTTGGTGTTGATCATTTTTTTGCGGCTTTCTTTCGGTCCGATACCGTCTTTCCAGTGATATTCATCTGCAAAACATCCGCCCGGCCAGCGCAGTACCGGAACTTTGATATTTTTCAGTGCTTCAACAACATCGGTACGCATTCCGTTCACGTTCGGAATATCGGAATTTTCTCCTACATAGAGTCCTTCATAAATACATCTTCCCAGATGCTCCGAAAACTGTCCCTGGATTTCCTTATTGATTTTTGAAAGCTTTCTGTTTGCATCAATTACTAACTTAGCCATAACTTGTCCCCTTTCGAGATCTTAAATTTGGCTTTATTATAGGAGATGTATCTCACTTGTGTCAATGAGCATACAAGTTGTTTCCCCATGATTTTTTCAAAAAGTGCGGCCGTCTGGCTGCTGACCAAAAGGCCGCTTGTTTTATTTTTCATTCTGCATACGAAAAAACCGCCCTGGTTTTCACCAGGACGGTTACCGTCCGTGCGTTAGAGGATTCGAACCCCCGACCTTTTGGTCCGTAGCCAAACGCTCTATCCAGCTGAGCTAAACGCACATTTCTTTGTCGCTTTAGAACTTTTTGTTTATCACTCGTTCCCGCTGACATCATGTATATTACACTATCCTAAGAGAAAAGTCAACACCTTTTTGAAAAAAATTTAAAATTTTTTCGAATAACAGTTTTTTGTGAAAATAGGGGCTTTTTCCCCTATTTCACAGTCCGCACCAGGTAGTCTTTCTTTCGCAGTTCCTCTTCAATCAGATCCAGGGTCTGCGCCGAGTCTGCCGATACGGTATGAAAATGTTCCCCTGATGTGATATTCTTCAGCGGCCGTGATTTTCCCTGCCGGATTTCTTCCATAAACAGTGCCACCTTATTTCGTGAACTGATATTCAGTTCCGCCCGCAGTTCTCCGTAAACCTCGTGACGCACAATCACATCCAGCACAACGCCGCCGAAATCCACAATTGTATTCAGCTCGTCCTGCATCTGCTCATCCGTGTGATTCACCTCAAAGACCCGCGTCTCTCTCACCGGGCTGCTGCAGATGTAGCCGCGGTTTGTCGCAATCACATCGTATCCGGCAGCGCGGATCAGAGCAATGTCCTGGACAATCACCTGACGGCTGACTTCACAGCTCTTCGCCAGCGCTGCACCGGAGACCGGCGTCTTACTGTTTGTTATTCTTTGAAGAATCTCTTCTCTTCGTTCCTTTCCACTCATCATAAAACAAGACCTCGCATTTCGTACACTTCCCTTATCTTATCACACTTTCCGCCGTTTCTACAATAGCAGGAAATCATTTTCCAAAAGCTTTGTCAAGGACTAAAACTTTATGAAATTTTCCGGGCTCTCGTATATTCGTCCCGCCAACTGCCAATCATGAACGTATAACAGTAACGAACGGTAACCATACGTTCCATGTTTCAGGAGGATGCATACCATGGCGATCAATAAAGTTGAACTGTGCGGAGTCAATACATCACGCCTTCCCGTACTGAATGCCGAAGAAAAGGAGACTCTGCTGAAAAAGGCCCGCGAAGGAGATGCTGCTGCCCGCGAACGCTACATTCAGGGCAATCTGCGCCTTGTCTTAAGCGTGATCAAGCGCTTCTCCAACAGCAGTGAAAACGCCGACGATCTCTTTCAGATCGGCTGTATCGGCCTGATTAAGGCGATTGATAACTTCGACACGACCTTAAACGTCCGTTTCTCCACCTATGCCGTGCCGATGATCATCGGTGAAATCCGGCGGTATCTGCGTGACAACAATGCGATCCGCGTCAGCCGTTCCCTCAGGGATACTGCCTACCGCGCCATCTGCGCCCGCGAACTTTATCTCAAGCAGAATCAGAAAGAGCCTTCGATCGAGGAAATCGCCGCTGAAATCGGCATTGGAAAAGAGGATATCGTCTATGCCCTCGATGCAATCCAAAGCCCGATGAGTCTGTATGAACCCGTCTACACGGAAGGCGGCGATACCCTGTATATCATGGATCAGTTAAGTGATAAAAAAAATAAAGAAGAAAACTGGGTGCAGAACCTCGCCCTGCAGGACGCGGTCGCCCGTCTCAATGAGCGCGAACGCCAGATCATCCGCATGCGTTTCTATGAAGGGCAGACCCAGATGGAGGTTGCCCGGGAAATCGGCATCTCGCAGGCGCAGGTCAGCCGGCTGGAAAAGTCCGCCCTGCGCTCTATGCGGAATTATCTCTCCGACGAGCGGTAACGCCCGCCGTTCACTGAATTTCTGCAAACTGCAGCCGGTAATCCGACGGCGGCATTCCATAGTGTTTCCGGAACACACGGGAATAGTAAAAGGGATCTTCAAATCCGCACGACAGCGCCGTCTGTTTGACCGTCATCCCCATCTGCAGCAGCTTTTCTGACTGCTGCAGCCGATATTCCAGCAGATACTGTCCTGGTGACCGGCCGATTTTCTTCTGAAACAGACGGTTCAGCGTTGTGCGGCTGACCGCCATTTTCCGCGCAATTGTCTCCGCGCAGAACTCACTCCTGTGATACCCTGCGGCAATCAGAGCCATCGCTTCCATGATCCGCGGATCTTCCTTCTTTCTCTCCTCCCGCTGCGGCTCCGCCAGATCCTGGTACACGCCCAGAAGCGCAAGCAGCACACCGACGGCCTCCTGGCTGTTCCGGCGATAGAGTTCCATCTGGCAGAGACGCTCAAAATACGGCAGAAGCCTTTCCTGACGGAGAGGCGGCGCCGCCGGCTGCTGTGGGGTCAGTACCGACCGTGCCAGAATCTGCCGGCATTGTTCCCCGACAAAATCAACCCACACATATTCCCACGGCTCGTTCTCATCCGGCGCGTACTGCACCACCTGCTCTGGACAGATTAAAAAGCTCTGTCCGGCGGTAAGTGTGTACGTCTTTTTCCCGCAGGTAAACGTTCCCTTTCCGCTTATAATATAATGTATAATATAGCACTGCCGTACACCCGGCCCCCAGGAATGCAGATCATGGCAGTCCTGCCGCCCGGCATCGACAGGCCGGATCCCGTTCATTTCTGATACAAGCATATTCTTTCCTTTTCCCGTATTTTATTCTTTATGAAACAAAAATCCATGCTTTTGTCTTAAAATTCCATGGTTTTGCTCTGGAAATCCATCTATACTCAAAGTACATCAAAACTTACGGGAGGTCAATACTATGATCAAACTTACACCGCCGATGGGCTGGAATTCCTGGAACACCTTCGGAGAAAATATCAATGAAAAAATGATTTTTGAAACTGCTGATGTCATGGCCGAGAGCGGCCTGCGCGATAAAGGATACGAATATCTTGTCATCGACGACTGCTGGTCTTTACGTGAACGCGATGAAAACGGCCGTCTTGTGCCGGATCCGGAAAAATTTCCGCATGGTATGAAAGCCGTTGCCGATTACGTTCATTCCAAAGGGCTGAAATTCGGTATGTATTCCTGCGCCGGAAACATGACGTGTGCCGGCTACCCTGGCAGCTATGAGCACGAATTTGTCGATGCGGAAACTTTCGCATCCTGGGATGTTGATTTCTTAAAATACGACTACTGCTACCACAGCCCGATCCTGCACGGAAAATATCTGTACCGCCGCATGGGACTGGCACTCGAGAACTGCGGCCGCGACATTCTCTTCTCTGCCTGCTCCTGGGGTGCTGATGAAACGCATGAGTGGATCAAAGAAACCGGCGCTTCCATGTGGCGTTCCACCGGCGACATCTTTGATACCTGGGATTCTGTCAAAGATCTCGTGGCACAGCAGGAAAAACTGCATCCGTACAACGGCGTCGGCTGCTTCAACGATATGGACATGCTGATCGTCGGCATGCACGGAAAAGGAAATGTTGGACTGGCCGGCTGCAGCGATGTCCAGTATCAGACACACTATGCGCTATGGGCATTCCTTGGCTCCCCGCTGATGATCGGCTGCGATATCCGCGAGATGAGCGACGAGACCCGCCGCATTCTGATGAACGATGAGATGATCCGCATCAATCAGGACCCGCTCTGCCGTCAGCCGTATAAAGTGAAAAACCATGCATGGAATGACAACGTTCTGATTTATGTAAAAGCGCTCGCAAACGGAGATCTTGCTATCGGCATGTTCAATCTCAGTGATGAAAAATCGCGTGCAGCCATGAATCTGGATGAGATCGGCCTTCCGTTCTCCACTGGCCGTACTCTGGAACTTACTGAGGTCTGGACCGGCGAGAACCTGTGTGCAAACAATGCATCCCTTGTCACAGAGCTCGAGCCGTTCGCATCAAAAGTATACCGTGCAAAGGTCGTAAAACTCTGATGGCACGCTGTATGCAGTGCGGCAAAGAACTCACGCATAACGAGATCGGCGCCCACCGCAAATTTATCAACCGCGGCGCGGAACAGTTTTTCTGCAAGCAGTGTCTTTCTAAGCATCTCGGTGTAACGCCGGAGCTCATTGACGAAAAAATCGAACAGTTCAAGCGGCAGGGGTGTACACTGTTTGTATAGACCTATACTGTCTGAAATGCACACAGCCGGATTTCCGCCAAATAGAAATCCGGCTCTATTTTCATGCTGCATAAAAAATCATTTCTTCTTTATTTCTTTCAGATATGCTCCGGCATCCTTTAGGAATCCCGCCACAATCAGAAGAATTACCATTCCGATCGGAAACGCTGCCACGATACTGACCGACTGCAGATTGCTCATAGAGCTTTCGGAAAAGACCAGTGCAATCGGAAGCAGAATCAGCAGAAGGCACCACATAAGCTGAATCGCTTTCGATGGCTGCTGTCCCTCTTCCAGACGGCGGTAGCTGTAGCAGGAAACCGTCAGCGCAATCGAGTCAAACGAGGTCGCATAAAAGGCAATCATCGTGAGCAGCAGAACGACAAGAACCAGCGGTGCACACGGGATCTTCTGGATCATGGCGATAATCATTCCATAGAGATCACCGTCTTTGGCATACTGCGCGATAAAATCCGCTTTTCCCGCCATCTGCATCCCCATCGATTCATTTCCCAGGATGATAAAGCTTAAAATCGTGGAGCCAACGCCGAATCCATATCCGCCAAGGATTGTCTGCCGCACCGTTCTTCCCCGGGAAATACTTCCGATAAAAAATGGCGCCGCCACGCACCATACCATCCAGTATGCCCAGTAATAAATAGTCCAGTTCTGCGGAAAATGCGTCTCGCGCAGCGGATCGGTATCGGTCGCCAACGTCGGGAAATACTGAATCATCCGTCCCAGCGATGAAAATCCCGTCTCGATAATATACCGCGTCTGTCCGCCGAACAGCAGCACGTACGCCAGTAGCCCGAAAAACAGATAGATGCAGAGCTTTGCCAGAAAACCGATTCCGCGGAAGCCGTGAAGCAGCGAATACGTGTACACAAAACACGTAATCAGCAGAATCACAATTGTCACTGCGTTCCGGTCCAGATTGATATGAAACAATGCATTGATTGCACTTGCCATCAGCGGCGTTGCCACGCTGAATGTCGTTGCCGTTCCTGCAAGGAGTGCAAATACCGCCAGCAGATCAATCAGCCGTCCGCCGATGCCGTCCGTCTGTTTTCCCATAATCGGACGGCAGGCTTCTGAATACCGCTGCCGGTTCCGTTTCCGCACGTGCAGCATAAACCCAAATGCGGCAGCGAGAACGAGATAAAAGCCCCACGGAATCAGACTCCAGTGAAACAGCGGGTACACGCCCGCCCACTCCTGGATTCCGCCCATCTTTTCAATCTGCGGATCAGCAGCATACATCACCCATTCTGCAAAAGAATAAAACAGAATGTCTGCCGCAAGGCCGCACGTAAACATCATGGATCCCCAGGCAAAAAAAGAATATTTCGGTTTCTCGTCCTGCTCTCCTAACACAATATCGCCATATTTTGAAAATGCCAGATACAAAGAGAGCAGAAAAACGCCAAGGCCAATTGCAAGATAATAGACTCCAAAGGTATCTCCCAAGAAGAAGCGTACCTTCGCAAGAACTGTGTTGGACTGTTCCGGCAGGAGGAAAAACAAAATACTGAGCGCTGCAATCAGTCCCAACGGCAGCAGCGTGATCATCCAGTCAATCTGACCTTTTCCCCGTATTTTTCCGCTCTGTTTCTTTTTCGCCACTCTGTTTTCATCAACTGTATTCATGTTTTCTGTTCCTTTCTGCTATACTGCCCGATCCAGCTTATTTTTCTTCTGATTTTTTCTGACCCTGTGCCTCATATCCGCAATAGGACGGATCCAGTTCACAAAGCTCCGAAAAATCGTCAATTTCGATCAGGTCACCTTCCTGCATCGGGTAGATGCCAAGCTCATACTCTTGAAAATGACAGAACATTGCCACATCGTCCCAGTAAATCTGACGGTTCTTTTTTTCCTCAAACTCAAGCTCCAGGTGTTTTTTCAGCCGCTTTCCATCCTCCCCGCTCCAACGCGACACACTGAAAAGCTGCCAGCCTCCTCTGCCGCCGGTTCTGCTGCAGGAGCGTACAATTCCGTTTTCCACCTGCATCAGCCATTCGTCCGTCTCCGCATCGGTCCAGATGGCGTTGTAGCCGGAGCGCGTAAATTCCGGCGCAAGAATCTCCTTTTTGTATACCATCTGATCCCCATCCAGAATCATTGCATTTTCCAGATGCTCCCGCGCCACATAGAGGGAGGCAATGTTGTTGCAGGAATCCCAGTACGGATTCTCAATCAGCTGCACCCCTTCGTAGTTCTCCGTCAGGCATGCAAACTGCTCCTTCTGATATCCCGTCACCACATAAATCTCAAAAATCCCGTTTTCCTGCAGTGCCCGGATCACCGTATCAATCATACGGACACCGTTCACGCGGATCAGCGGTTTCGGCGTGTCGAGCGTTACCGGCCGCATTCGCGTTCCAGTTCCTGCCGCCATGATAATGGCACGTTCCACACGATGTTTGTTCCGTATTTCGCAATGCTGCATCTGCTCCACTTCCATCTTTTTTCACTCTCCCACTCTTATTCTTCCTGTCCTTCTGTTTTCGCAAGCCGCTGCATCACAAGCTGATAATAATCCTTTGCATACCGGTACTGCCGCAGCGAATACTCGCCAAACTCCACGCCTAACCGGCTCTTGTACTCACACCAGTTGCTCCACAAAAGCCCGCACACCGCAATGTATGCATAAATTTTCGTGCGCACCTCCTGCGGACAGCCTTCCGTAAAATAACTGTCGATCAGCGCATCCACCTGCGGACGGTCATACATCGCATAAATACAGAACATCGCCAGATCCACATGTGCATCCTGCATGCCCGCATATTCCCAGTCAATCAGACGGATTTCCGTTCCACCGTTTTTCTCCACAAACAGAAAATTGTCCGGCACCGCATCAATATGCGTCAGCGTCCACACCTTCGGCTGCGCTTCCAGATAAGCCTGAAGCTCCAGCACATGCGCCTTCGTCGTGCTGTAATCCCGATAAACAGACGGTTCCCCCTCCCACAGACTTTCATAGTATGCGATCTGTTCAAACAGAGAAAACGTATGCTCCACATTCAGATGCTCCTCATGGAAGGAACGGAGCTTTTTCATACAGGCCTGCACATCCTCAGGGTTTTCCGGATCGCAGACACGCGCGCCCTCCAGGTATTTCGTAATCTTATAGCCGTTTTCCGGATTGATCGACACGATTTCATCGCAGATGCCCTTTCCGTCCAGCGTCCGATATACCGCCGCCTCCTGCCTGCGGTTGATCAGAAGACTCGTACCTTCCCCCGGAATCCTCATAATATACCGCCCGCCGCGACAGCGGAATAAAAACGAACGGTTTGTCATTCCCTTTTTCAGGACCTCAATCCCCGTGATCTCCTCCCCTGAAACCGAAAGCACCCGTTCAATTTCTGCCATCGCATCCGACTTCAGCTGATCCGAATTTTCATCCAGTTCCCGCAGCTGCTCGTAGGTATTGATCTCCACCACAGCTCCTTCCGGGACAATCTTTGCCTGCACCGGCATCCCGTTTTCCGCAAAAAGGGCATCCTCCCAGAAAACATGGTCATACCGGCGATCCTGTACCATCGTTTCGATTCGCCGCGCCATCGACTGTGCCACAGAATCCGTCAGATAGCTGATGCCGATCATATGATTTCCTTCTTTTTCCCCGCCTGAGGGCACAAGCTCCCACTTCCGGCTCACACGAACCGTACTGTCGGGATCTTTGGCATCGCTCACCAGATACCAGGAATACCACTCATACTCCGAAAATGGATTTTCCCGGCACCAGAGGTCGCACGGCATAAGATACGTTTCACCAAGCTGCGGCAATATCTTTGCCAGGGAATGCAGGTTGTTTTTCTCTGCATACTCCATATTGACAACCAGCTTCACGCCATACCGGTCAACCAGATAATCGTACTGTTCCTTTTTAAAACCAACGACAACATAAATTTCCTTCACCTTTACCGCATGAAGCTGACGGATCAGCCGCTCGATCAGCGGTTCCCCCTCTACTTCCAAAAGCCCTTTCGGCGTTTCCATATTGATCGGCACCATCCGCATTCCATATCCGGCAGCCAGAATCACCGCGTTTTTCGGGCGATGCTTTGCCATCTCAAGCCTGGCTTTTTCCGTCAGCTCCATATCTGTTGTTAAAAAACCCTGCCCCTGCAGCGCTTTCACCGAACGGTTTACCATTCCCAGTGAAAACCCACACCGCTCCGCCAGCGCACGCTGGTTCCGGCAGTGGTATTGCAGGATCACGTTCAAAATATCCGATTCCTGTTTGTTCATGTACATCTATCCTTTCATTTTCGTGAACATCGTTATTATAATACAGGACCGGCGGCATGTCAAGCTGCCAGCCGATCCTGAAAATAAATCCTCTAAATGCTGTATCGCTGTCCGCACAATTGGACAGTTGTATTAATCCTTCTCGTATCTTTCAATCAAACACTGATGCTCCTTGGTACTCTTATCATAGTTAATTCCCACAAGCAGAATATCACCACTGTAGCTCAGAATTGAGGAAGGATATTTTTTGTCCTTGATCTGCTGCACAGCTGTTCTCACGTTTTGATTCCACTTGAGTTCTACAATCAATGCCGGATAGTCACTTTTGTACTCAGGTTTCGGTATAAACACAAAGTCTGCAAACCCTCTACCTGTCGGAAGTTCACGAATCGGTTTGAAATAGTACTGCATCGCACTCAAATATGCGATTGCGAGTACACTGCTAAGTGAATTTTCATTGTTATACTGAATAGAAGAAGCATACTCGTTATGGATTTTTTCAATCTGAACCGCAACCGCCACCCCATCCATGTCGAGCGTGGAATCCAGTAAATTTTCTGAGTCCTGCTGGAATTTCAGCAACTCATTCCAGGGCTTGCTCTCGACAGCTGTCGTTAGTTCCTGCCGAATTTCCTCATTGGGCACAAAAGCGGTTTTCAATTTTTGATTATATCCCAGGTATCCCAGGTGAATCATGTAGGTCAGCACATCGTCCTTGCTCTTGATATTTATCGTATCATTTTTAAAGGTTGCCGTGTTCACCTTCACTTCTGAACCGGAGAGCATTTCTATGATTGCGGTTTTCAGACCATCATAATTCATATTGATCAATGGTACAACCGTATCATAAGAAGCCGTTTCAGACCAATAACTCTTATATTCTCCTCTTAGCATTACGCTAACAACTGCTCTGGGATTATATACTTGATGATCCCTCAGAAGATAGCCGTCATACCAGCGTTTTACTTCTTCAAAATCCTGATCATATTCTTCCGCTAAGCTTTTTACTTCTTCCTCCGTAAATCCAATATACGGTGCCAGTCTGCTCGGACTTAGCATTGTGAACTCATCAAAATTATTCAGTGCTGACTGTGTTTTCTCCTTTTTTATCGGAAGAATGCCCGTCAGGTACGCAAGCTGGATATACTTTGTTGGTTCTGTTCCTTTAAACATTCCTCTGAGAAAGTTGATATAGTCTTCCTGTGCCTTCGCATTAGAGGCTTCGTCGCGAATCAGGACATCCCATTCATCAATAATGATAATAAACTTTTTACCTGTCAGAGCGTTGATCTGCGATAAAGCTTCTGGCAGGGATTTTGTCTCCACCGGAAGAGCATCTGGATAGTACTCCTTAAGCTCTGCAATCGTTCTCTCCGAAATATAAGGGACTACCTGTTCTGATCCCCCAGCTGGTTCCATACACCATTGAATGTCAAGATGAATGACATCATACTGGTTTAAATGCTTCTTAAAATCTGTGCTTTTGCTGATTTCCAAATCAGCGAACATTGCTTCTGAATTGCAGCCTCTGCTGTAATAAGCCGTTAGCATATTCGCTGTAACAGACTTTCCAAACCTTCTCGGACGACTGTTGCAAATATAACCTTGTAACGTATTTAGCACCTTGTTTGTATATTGAATGAGTCCACTTTTGTCTACATAAATTTCAGAATTCAAAGCAACCTGGAACGCAGAATTGTCTGGATTAACAAACATTCCCATAATGTATCACGCTTCTTTCCCGGGCAGCATGGTACACCATGCCTGCTATATTTTAATTTTACCGTAACTATCCAAAAGACAATTACATTTTATCATCTGACAAGGCAAATAGCAAGTTACTGTGAACGGTGTGAACCAACCGGTACAAGATCCACGCAGACAATCTCCGGAATATTGTTGAACCGCGGAATCACCTCCGTATTTCCAAGCCCCGCAGACAGCACCAGATGCCGTTTTCCATCCTTTGAATCAAAAACACCCTTCAGCCGTCCCGGAAACCAGCCCATATCCGGCGCATATGCACCGCCGATCCCAGGTAAAATGACCTGCCCGCCGTGAAGATGACCGGAAAACACGCAGTCCATGTTCCATTCCTCCAGGGCATCATTTTTCAGCCAGGCAATCGGGAGATGACTGAGCAGAATCTTGTAACGGTCGGTATTCTCAAAATCCCATAAAAACATGCATTCGCTAAGATCGGCTTCCTCCGTTTCCAGGTATTTGTCCGGCAGGCAGTAACCGTAAATGCCGCCGATCCGAAGAGACTGGCCTTTTACAGTAATATCCCGGTATTGGTGCTCCAGAACGATTGCACCGGCGTCCTGATACAATTGTGTGACGTCTGTGCCAAAATTGTCCCGGTATTCTATCTCATGATTTCCCAGGGACAGATAGACGGGAGCAATCTCACATACAATAGGTGGTCCGTATGGTTCATGGTCAGGAATTTTGTTCCATTGATCTCTTCTTCAATTAGTCCACACTCACCTTTATGGGGTTTCTCTGTACGATTATGAATACCGTCAAAGAAACGATTTAAGTTGCCATAAGCCTCTGATTCTGGTGGAAACATATGCTTGTGAAGTTCAATATATAGCGGACTTCCTGGCTTAACGTAAGGAACTTCATATATTGATTCAATATCCTGGTCCGGCTCCATGAGGGTCATTCCATAATCAGTTAAGGTTTTATGACTTTTTCCAAACTGTTCTTCTGGAATGAATACATCCTCATCCCCTGACACTCTCGCATCAGGATTTGGATAAAGATCTCTGCAAACTATGCCCTTAACAACACATGGTTTAATCCCCTTAGAACGGAGATGATCAGATAGCACTTGAAATTCTGACGATTTCATGGTCTGCTGCGCGATTGATTGAATAACATTCCTTCTAAACATCATCATAAACTGCGGAGGCATCTGTTGAGCCACTTCGCAGCTGAAAGTTGCCTCAAAAATCATTGAAAGCACGTTATGGATATTTGAAATCTGATAAAGCTGTGAAAACTCCTCAAATGAAACATCTGCTGTGGTCCAACTAACAGATTCGCTATTCAGAGAAGCTTTCAACGCTTCAAGAAAATATTTATTTATCTTTTGCATCTCCATCCTCCTCTGGAATAAAATCTACTACCACTATTTCTGGAGTATTATTAAAACGAGGAACCATTTCTGTATTTCCAAGACCTCGTGATAAAATCAATGTACTTTCACTATACTCTCTATTAACGTAATAACTATAGTCAAAACCTTGCTCCGTAGCCCATTTAACCATCTTTGTATTATGTTCTGTCCACTCTCGTTCGTTTGAAGTATATTTCCCTGCCACTCTGCCAGGAAACCATCCTTGATCTGGAGCCCACAGTCCACCTATAAACGGTAAACGGATTTGTCCACCATGTGCATGTCCTGACAAAACACAATCAACATCCCAATCATATAGACTTCCTGATTCTATCCAACTGACTGGCATATGACATAAGAGTATAGAGTAGTTATTTGTATTTTGGAAATCCATCAAAAATTCAGATTCGTCCTCTCGATGTGTTTCCATAGCATAGACTACCGGAAGACAGTAACCATATATGCCCCCTAATCGTATGTGCTGGTTGTTCACCTCAATATCTCTGAATTCATTATCTAAAACAACTGCACCTGCTTTTTGATAAATTTCAGCAAGGTTTATATTTTTAGTAGACTCTAGTTCTTTCTCTTGGTTTCCTAAAGAGATATACACAGATGTAATCTTTGTTAACTCACGTATCAAGTCATATGTCATCGACAAGTCAGAATCTGTATGGCTATTAATTAAATCTCCAGTGATCACGATTAAATCTGGATGTTCATTTTTTACGTTGTTAATTAATCGTATATTGTATTCTCCAAATGATGAGCTATGGATATCTGTTAATTGAACTATTCGTATAGCCGAATCCAATTTATCTGTACTGACGTTATAGTATGACGTAGATAAACCCTTTTTTGAATAGACATAATCACTAATAATAACAACTAACAATAAAAAGCATCCTATAATCTTGAATGTAGACCATATACGTTTTTTTCTTTTCGTCTGAATCAACTTTCTCAATTCCAATCTGCCTTCTCTCACTGTCTTATTTATCCATATATAAAACCCTTTATTATTCAAATTCCACAGATGTATTAATTATTCTTTAAAGCAAATGAATCAATCTACTATCTATATTTTTTCATTTCTGATCGATGAATCCATTTTTCCTCGTGCGTTAATATACATTTCTTCTTTGCTTCAAAATTCATATTGTCGAAATTAAAACAATAAGTATAATTCTTTTTTGCATAGTCCTCCGTAGTGCAAATAATACGCGCCGGATTTCCCGCGACAACTACTCCAGGCTGAGTAATACTATTTGCCACGACACTTCCTGCTGCTACTATCGTATTATCCGCTAAACTTACACCAGGTAAGAGAATTGCGCGTGCCCCAATGAAGCAATTATTACCTATTACTATTTTTCCTACAATATCTGTTGCACCCTCTATTACTTTTATTGGAGCATTATCATGTGTTATAACAGAAACATCATATGATATTGTGACGTTATCTTTAATTTCAACTAAATAAGGTTCAGCAGTCCCTAAAGCCGAGTACAAATGACATTTTTCCCCAATTATATATCCTCGTCTTCGCATTTCCTCTATCTTGATATCCATTTCTGTTTTATGTAGCCATTTTCGATTATACCAATGTCTCAACTTTGAATATATCCTTTTTATAACCATAAACTCATCCCTTTCGCAGTTTCTGCTTTGTCGATTGAGCAAAAAGATACAACACTATTAGCAATGTCTTCCTTCGTCTTAATACAAATCTATGGATGAAGGATTCTTCTTTTGCAAACTTGTTTGACGCTAACATAATTTCATACTCATAAGTTTTGCACAAAGAACTAATTTGCTTTATTTTATTACTAATTAATAGATTATCATTATTCCATATATAATTTAGTTCAACATTACACCATTCACAGCAACGCTTACTGTAATGTATTAAAATCTTTATAATTCTTATCAAGCGATGCTGTCACTAAACTATGTCCAACTCCAGCACCAATGGCTGTAAAAATCATATATACAAACATAATTACAGTATCTATAGTTTCCAATAGACCTAATAAAGCACGTTCTGCGCCTCCAATGGCTAAACCATGCGAGAAAATTAATATTTTTTTCATTTTATTCCTTTCCCTTCGCTTTTTTGATCCATTTTTGAAACCTATGAAGAGGTTTAGTTAATTTACTGCGAAGAATTGTCTTTTTATCCATCCAGCTTTTTCCATACCAATGGATAGAATAAGTATTATCTGTCAAAGTCAGAACGCCAGTCGGATCATCATACGGATTAAAATAATCACTTGGGAAAATAATAGCATTTTCGATAATCTGTTTTTTTCCGTTTTGTATCAGTCCAAATTTTAAAAGAGCATTCGTATTCAAGATTGGACATCCTCTAGTCCCATTTCGTCCGTCTAGAAGAATATCATATTCATCCAACATCTGCTTTACAATGCTGTTCCCAGCCTCAGCCCCAAAACCTTCTCCTGTGTTAACATATTCATTTGTCTCAAAACCAAAGAAAGCTGAATATTGCAACAAATCATCAAAAGTTTTTACTAATTCAACATCAGTATCGAAATAAAGGCCGCCATTTTGATAAATTATTTGTAGTCTAAGATAGTCAGTTAAGAAGGCATATTTTTTATTCTCATAACACATTTTTAAATATGAATTATCATCAATGTTACAATTAGATTCATTCCATTCGATAATTTGGTAATCAGGACAATGTTTTTTCCAACTTTCTATGCATTTTTTTACCTTGTTATTTTTTTCAGAATGTCCAAACCAACAATAATGAATGACCTTTGGAATCATAACTTACTCTCTATTCTTTTTAGTGCATGTTCAACAAAAAGCCTTGATTTTACTCACTTTGCTGAACAATTAATAAGTTACATATATCTCCAAAGTAGAGTTTTCTGGATATGAAGTGACTTCATGGAGTCCATTTCTGATGATTTTAGGTACAAGAAATTAAACGTCTTTGTTTCTTCTTATGAAGGCCTTCTTGTTTCCCAAATCCACCTACAGTAACTAACCTCTCATGTCTACCAGGATCACCATCCTCTGACGGGTCCTAAATTCCTTCGTTCTGCTTATCCATAGTTGGGTGCTGCTCATGCTCCTTCAGCAGGGTCGTTGCCCTATAAAAAATGTCAACGCAGCTACTGGCTCTACTTTGTCTTATATATTTTGCATTCCTGTTTCACAGCACCATTGATGGCGGACGCTTTCCTGTTTACAGTACTTTTTGCTCAGGCTGCTATTATGTCGCTTTTTCGTTGGATATCTGACATCATTTTAAATCTGTCATACTCCATACCTTTCGTTAATACCGCATAAAATACACGGATCAATTTACAGCTGACAGCAACCATTGCCTGTCTTCGTTTCAGCGGATTCTTTACACGGGTTACGTAGTAATCATAGATCTCTCGGAACTCCCTGTTTCTTGCAAGCAACGGTACCATTACCTGATACAGGATCTTTCTGAGTTTTCTTCTCCCACGTTTGCTGATCCTCGTCCTTCCTTTGTGCTTTCCCGAACTGTTTTCCACCAGTTCCAGTCCTGCATACTTCTGGATCTGTTTCAGTGAATCAAAGCGTCTGATATCACCTACCTCAGCTATGAATCCGGCTATTGTGATGCTCCCTACTCCTTTAATGGCGAGTAACTTCTCCACATGCGGTACTTTTAGGATCATTTCCTCAAGTACTTTATTGACGGCTTCTAACTGCGAAGTCCATAAGCGATGCTCTTCAAGCAGCATATATAATTCACTTTTTGTTCCAATTCCTCCGTCAAGTCCAACACTGTTGTGCGCTGCTCCAACCAGGGTCTTTGCCCTATCTTCAGTAACTCCTCTGCCACGCATCTTTTTATCATGCCAGATCTTTCGGATCCCATTTACTCCAAGTGCGATCACATCTTTTGGCAATGGTGCTTTTTCAAGCACTGTCAGGCCGCTTATTGCATCAAATCGTGTGTATAATCCCAGATATTCCGGGAAATGTATTGCAAGCCATCTCTGAATCCTGTTTGCAGATATGTTGTGCTGCTTCATGATCCCGTCACGGCTGTATACCAGGTCTCTTATCAGAACTGCAATCTTTTTATTCTCAGTCTTAAGTGTCTCTGCCCAAAGGCTGAAAGAATTGAACCCTTCCAGATCGTTATGAAAAGAAAAAATACGTTTTGTAAGTTCGCGTCCTCTGTTATCAAAAGCTCTTGCATAATGTATCTGGCTTCCGATATCAACTCCGACAACTATTGTTGAATCTGTTACTTGCTCAATCTTTTCATTCTGTGTATAATTCATTTGGAACCTCCGGTGTCTGATTGTTTTGTTTACATCCGCCAAGATGCAACTCAATCATACCTTGAGGTTCTTTTTTATTCAATTGGCGCTTTTAATTAATTACAGGAATGCTCCTTATTATATTTTTCAATCTCGTCATCAATAATTGAATCTACATGAGGGAACAGACAACCGGGACCTCCATAGGTAATACATGGAATGAAATGTCCGTGTGGTGCATACTCCTCACATGCTCTTCTGACCTCCTTGCGGATCTCTTCTTCTGTGGAATCCACTCGGTCTACGATCGAAGCATCGATTCCGCCCATAAGTGTCATTCTTCCGTTCAGCTGTTTCTGGAGCTTCGGAATATCATTCTGCGGAAGTGTTCCCTGCCAGATGTCAATCCCAAGATCAACCATATCCTCTATGATCGGTTCCATGAAGGAATCTGCGTGATGCATGACGATCACTCCATGGTCTTTCATATATTTATAGGATCTTTCATACTGTGGTTTGATAAATTCTCTCCATGTGTCCGGACTGATGAACAGGGACTGCTTGGAACCCCAGTCATCGTGGGAAAGGATGATATCCGGATGGAGATTATCAACGATCAGCTTTGTAAGCTGGAAACGGTACTCCCCAATGGCATTGCAGAGATCCATCATATCCTCCGGCTCAAGAAGGAAGTTCACCAGCATATCCTCAAATCCCATCAGGAAGTGAAGCCTCTCAAAAACACCTGTAGGCATAAATGCCATGAAAAGGCTTCCTGAATCCTTTATCTCCTGTGCCTTCTGTTTAAATGGTTCCCATAAAGCCGGATCCGAGCACTGACCGACAATATCCGGGATCACCAGCTGCTCTTTCCATTCTGTGATATCATCAATGACCTTATTGTCCTCTGTTACATGTGGCATTGCAGCCAGCTGTTCCTGGGGCCAGAGGATCTCAGTTCCGAAAAGATCCTTCATAGGCTCCATACCACGGTGACGGTTTCCACGCACATAATTATTTGCCGGGTTCGGCGGGTAAAAGGTCGCACCCTCATACTGTCTCAGAAGTCGTTCCGGCCTGCCGTCCTTTTTTATCGTTTCAAGTAAAATCTCCGATGCTTTCAACATAATGCTTCCTCCTTTATTATCCTGTGATCTTTCAAAATACCCGATCACTTATCTTTATGATCTTGCGTCAATCTCAGCCTGATACTGAAGAACCTTTTCCTTTGTGATCTTAAATCCAAACACCAGAAGCAGAAGACCTGCCAGACAGAAAATAGCCGGAACAAGTGCAAAGGAAATCGTCATTCCCTGACGGGCCGTTCCCTCAAGAACAACTCCAGATTTCCAGCCTACCGCCACAAGACAGGCGCTGAGGATCGTTCCTCTTAAGAATACGGCAATCTTCAGCGGAAGATTCTGTAATCCCATGATCCATCCGGATGCATCTTTTCCGCTCTTCCATGTTGCATACACTACAGTGTCCGCATAAAGTGCAGGTGAAGCTGCAAAAGCCATACCATAGAAGAACTGGGCAAGTGTCATAAGAGCGATCACTGTCATTGCATTTCCATAGAAAATATATACAAGGAACAGTGATACTGCCATTCCTACATAAGCGATGATCATAGTTGTACGGGACGATATTGCTTTTGCAATGTATCTCATGGAAAAAGCTCCGATGATGGCACCGATAGCAACACAGAGAAGATAAGTGGTCATCAGTCCCGGATTTCCCATTGCATCCCTGAAATAGTAAATAGCAGATGCTGCTGTCACAAATTTCACACACCATTTTGCAAGGTCTGCCAGCATCAGGACCATAAGAGGCGGATTCTGAAACAGGGAAGCAAACATCTCTCTGATCGTGATCTTTGTTTTGTCATTTTTCTTTCCTGCTGTTTCCGTTTCAATCTCTTCATAGCCTTCCGTCATCTTGAAATGGGCGAAATAGGTTACGACCATCAGAATACCCAGGCAGAAAGCTGCTGCTGCAAATTTATTTTTCTCACCGACATATCCGGCAAGAAGTGTTGCAAATGGAAGACCCATATAGGAAAACAACAGACCGCCTATGTTATTCCAGGTTGCCCTGGAGGATGCAAGCGTTGCTTTGTCTTCCGGTGTTTTACCAACAATACTGATCAGGGTTGCATTGGCAACATAGCTGAAATTCCATGCCACATGAGATGCGATGGATGCGGCAATGATCACCACTGCCGAAAGCCATTCATTATCACTGACACGTATGAACATGAATGCGTACAGAAACGGCACCATCCACGGAACCATGATCAGCCAGGAACGATAACGCCCCCATTTCTTTGCTTTTGTGCCATTGATGATTCCTCCGTAAAGCCAGGACAGACATGCATCAACAATGGTAAATACGGAATTGATCACACCAGCTACACCAGCTGCAAAACCAGCCAGATCCGTCAGAAATGTCATAAAGTAAAATGTCTCGATATTACTCATAAGAACAAATCCGGCATCACCAACACCAAAGAAATATTTCAGGGCATTTGTAAGACCCTTTTTCTGTTTCGGATCTTGTTTCGGTATTTCATTTTTACTCATTTTCTTTCCCCCTTCGCTGTTTTTTGTGGGGCCGGCCATTTCCACAACTTCACGTTACCTTTGATGATTACAGTATAGTTGTTTTTTTCTTGTTCGTAAATCCGCACACTTCTTCATTCTTTCTCCAATGCTTCATACTTTTTGTACAGTTATTATTGTAAATATGCACAAATAATTCCCTCTCTGTTTTCTTTTTATTTTCCGTCTAATATGTTATAATTTCCTATAAATACAAGGCTTTTATGAATTGGAGGAAATATTTTGAACAAAAGAGAGCATTTCGTGAATAGCCCGCATACAGGCTTCCATCTTAATCTCCAGATCATTGCTGACGATTTTGCGGAGAAAAAAGAGGATGTTTCCATCCTCTGCCGTGAAGACCCCCTGACGCTGGATGGTCTTCGCATATATCAGGCAGGAGCCCTGCTGAAGCCATGCTACCTTTATCTTGTCTTCGGCAATTCTCTTTCCGAAAGCTTCCTGCGATACCAGAACATCGCATTTGTAGTGGTGGGCTCCGGTGATCTTTCCTGCTTTTCCGAAAGCTGCAGGATCCTTCACATTAAGGGAACCCTTTCTTTTTCTGAGGTCTTCAACCAAATACAGCAGACCTTTGACAGATATTCTGACTGGGACAGTAAACTCCAGCTTGCACTTGGAAGTATCGATCCGCTGAATGAGATGCTGGAAGCCAGTCTGGATATATTTCATAATCCGGTTTTTGCCCACGACACCAACTTTTATATCCTTTCTTCTCCCCGGCACGTAACCGGTATGTCCGAATGGGTCCATGACCAGCGTACAGGAAGACTCATCGCACCTTTAAGCCTGATTCAGGATTTCAAGCTTGACGCCGAATACCAGCGCACACTTATCACCCACGGCGCCAATATTTATTCCGAAGAGCTCCGCGGTTACCGTATCCTCTACATGAATCTCTGGGTCAGCGGCAATTATCAGGGCCGGCTTTGTGTGGATGAGCTCCAGACGGAGATACAGCCCGGACATTTTTCTGCTCTTGAGTATCTTGGCTCCTTTATCGAGCTGTGCATCCGTCGGCACAATCTGTTCCAAATTTCAATGGGAAATGACTCCCGGCAGTTTTTCACGGAGTATCTTTCCGGAAAGCTCACAGAACTACAGGCAGTTACCGATCAGATCCAGTATCTGAACTGGAATCGCCATGACCGGTATCTTGTACTTCGTCTGGAAACCCAGCAGCAGGATGACCGTATGCACTCTTCCATCGCCACACTGGGACACATTGAAGCCCAGATCCCGGAAGGTCTGGCCTTTACCTATCAGCAGGGAATCGTTGTGATCGTTAATCTGTCCTTTAAGCACTCTGTATCTTCCGATGTTATCAGTTCACTTGCGATCATCCTGCGCGAAGGGCTTTTTAAAATGGGAGTAAGCTCTGAATTTCGTGATTTTCTCCTGATCCCTCAGGGATATATTCAGGCTGTTTCCGCCTTGCGCCTGGGCAAAAAAAGTCAGAGCATGGCCTGGTGCTATCATTTTGATGCTTATCTTCTGGAATATATGCTTTCCCAGATCAGCCATCAGATCAGTCCCGAGCTTCTGGTCTCTTCACGGCTGGATGCACTGCAGAATTATGACCGAAAAAACAATACTGAGCTGTATCACACACTCAAGGTCTATCTGGAGCATGAACGCAATTCTCTTCAGACAGCCCGTGAGCTTTTTATACATAGAAGTTCCCTGACCTACCGTCTGGAGCGCATCCAGAAACTCACAAAGGTTGATCTGGATAATCCGAAAGACCGGCTTCTTCTGCAGCTCTGCTTTCTTCTGCAGGAAAAGGACCAGACTGTCACCTGACAACCTGGTCCTTTTTTCTGCTTATATCTGTAAAAACTCCAATCCGAAATAATGTTCCATCCATAGCCTGATGGTTTCTTCCGAATCGCTTATTTTCGTTTCAATGGATCCATCTTCCTTCTGGATTGTAAGAACATCCCCGGTCAGCGCAACACTTCCTTCCGGTCTGCAGATGCTCACCACTCTTTTTCTGGTAATTAATACATCTGGAGATTTTGCACAATAGAAATTCAGCAGTTCAAAATCTGCTTCTACTGTAGGAGTCTGTGAAAATCTGAGTATTGGCAGATATTTTTCTTCTTTCCTTCGTTCAACAAGTATCTCTCCGTTTGTATTTCCCGGCTTCATGTTAACACGGTACCATCCGTTTTTTTCTCTGTGGATACCATCCTTCATAAGAACCGGCTTCTTGGGTCCGGGACCTCCGTATCCTACATCACAGTAATAGCTTCCTTCCTCAAAAATAACAAGGGTTGCCCGGTGCAGGACCGGCGGAAGCTCTTCCCGGTTCCACAATATCCTTACCGCCACAGGGATCACACGGAAATCCAAAGCTTTCAGAAGCTCATAAAACAATTTATTCAGCTCGAAGCAATATCCGCCTCGTTTTCTGACAATGATCTTCTCATAAATATCTTCCGACCTCAGAGAAGGAATCCTTCCCTCGTCAAAAACTTCCAGATTTTCAAAGGGAATACTGCAAAGATGAAGGTCCATTATCTTTTCCAGACATTTTTTATCTGTTCTTAATTCACCCTCATATCCGATCCTGTTCAGATATGCCTCCCGTTCTCTGTCATTCATTTTTTCACTCCTGTTCTATTCAAGAAGATAACAGCTGGTATAGGCGATCGTACAGGGACCATAATAGTATTCCAGACCATTTGCCTGGCATACCTGTGTTACCAGCATTCCATAGGCTTCCATCGAAGAAAATGCCTGTTCGGGGAAACGGCATGGAGCATCCGGATATGTACACGTTTTACATTTTGTACAGCACCCGGCCCCTATGGGGAGCATACCCGGCCATCTTTCTCTGAGCATTTTTTCAAATTCATAAAAATTCTGTTTATGAACCGCTTCGGTCTCCATCATCGTCTCTCCGTCCAAAGGATCCTCCAGTTTCCCCACTGTCTGGACAATAATGCCTTCCCTGTACTTTTCTATCTTTTTTCTGCATACTTCAAGATCTCCGCATCCGGGAGGACAGCTCCAGCGTTTTGCATACATATGGCAGGTATTATTTTTGCACATTTCCCTTACCTCCGGCATAAGCTGGATCGAATCGCTCTTCAGAAGTGCTACATAAGAAAATCCTGCCTTTTTTCCCATTTCTTCCAGTTCTTTTATATTAAGCATATCCATTCTCCTCGCATTACGGAAAGCATAAGCCATCCACAAAACAGTCCTGGAACTCCGGCGAAGCTGCCAGCTCCACAAAATCCATATTTTTGACAGTCCGATCCATTTCTTTTCTTTCCTCTTCATTCAGAAGTGCGATCCTGGCACCTTCGCCTGCCGCATTTCCCACCGGCTGTATCCTGGGCAGCAGCTCAGCCGGGAACATCCCGATCGCTGCCGCACTTTCCGGATTCATGTAATTGCCGAATGCACCGGCAAGATAGACCTGCTTAATATCCTTTTCTGTGATCTCCAGTCTTTTCATAAGAAGAAAAATTCCCGCTGCGATAGCCGCTTTTGCCAGCTGTACCTCTCCGATATCCTTCTGTGTCAGATAAACGCCCCTGTCATTTCCCGACTTTTCCGGAGGTACCAGCACAAACACTCCCGCCTTTTCCTGGCCGCTTTCCAGATGACCACTTTCATCAATAAAGCCAGCCAGGTACAGCTGTGCCACAAGATCGATCAGACCTGAACCGCATAAGCCTGCCGGAGCCTTATTTCCTATAGTCGTGTATTCCCATTTTCCATCTTTGTATACTACATGATCTACTGCTCCTGCTCCTCCGCGCATCCCGCACTCGATCTTTGCACCTTCAAATGCCGGACCGGCAGCTGTTGAACAGCAGGCTAATCTCGTTTTATTTCCAAGGACCATCTCCCCGTTCGTTCCAATATCGATCATAAGGCTGATCTCGTTCTGCTGATCCTGTCTGAGCGTCAAAATGCAGCCACAGGTATCTGCCCCTACATACCCGGCTATATCAGGCAGCATAAGCAGCTGCCCCTTTCTGTGGATATGGAGCCCATATTGCTCTGCATTCAGTGTAAGCCCCTGACTGATCGCCGGATTATACGGTGCATGGACCAGCGATGCCGGAGAAATCCCAAGAAAAAGATGATGCATGCAGGTATTTCCTACCACAGATACCTGACAGATATCTAATGTGCTTCTTCCTGCTTCCTCTGCCAGTTCCTGGAGCATTTCATCAACCGCATTCCGTATGCAGCCGGTCAGCTGCTCTACGCCATGCTCCAGAGCATGATCCGCCCGCATGATCACATCTGCGCCATACTGAGTCTGTGGGTTCATTCTGCTCTTGAGAGCCAGCTGCTTCCCGGTCAATGCATCCATAAGATAGCCGACCACCGTCGTTGTACCTATATCAAAAGCCGCAAAACAGATTTTTTTCTCTTCTCTGCTGATATCCAGGATCTCATTTCCTGCACAGATCACATACCATTCTTCTGCTTCTTTTCTGCAGCCGTAAAGCTTCGATGCAATTTCAGTATCAGGCAGAACAGGTTTTTCCACATCCAGCTGTTCTGTCAGCCGCTCCCATTCAGAGCGGTTGTCTCCTGTCTCCGGTTTCTTAAGAATCACTTTTTTCTGTTTCAGATCAGGCCTGAACGCAACCGGTCTCTGCATTCCTTCTGTAAGGATCTCCTCTTCCTGGCATCCGGACAATGTATCTACTTCAAGGTCACTGTGGATTTCCGTCTGACATGCAAGCACCATGTGATCTTCTATTTTAACACGACATTTCCCGCACTTTCCCCGGCCTCCGCAGGGTGCATCAGGAACCAGCTTTGCTTTTCTTTCCGCCTCAAGGATCCTGGTACCCGGTTCCACCAGGATCTCCTTTTCCTCCCTGATAAATTTTATTCGGTACATTTTCATCCCTCCGATGGTCACTGTAAAGCAAAAGCCGCTCTGCCGTCTATGCCATGCACAGACAATACAGAGCGGCCCGTTTTATTTTCCCTTATGCTGCCAAAGCTTTTGCAAGAACTGCTGCGCTTGCTGCATCTTCTGAATATCCATCTGCGCCGATCTCATCTGCAAACTCCTTCGTGATCGGTGCTCCTCCAACCATGATCTTAACATTGCTTCTGAAATCTTCCGCATTAAGTGCTGCAACTGTATCTTTCAGAGCCGGCATTGTAGTTGTGAGCAGCGCTGAAAGTGCAATTACCTTAACATCCGGATTTTCTTTGTAACATTCAATAACCTTCGATGCAGGTACATCAACACCGAGATCAATAACTTCAAAGCCGGCACTTTCGATCATCATCGCAACAAGATTCTTTCCGATATCATGAAGATCTCCTGCTACAGTAGCGATGATAAGTTTTCCCATACTTCCTGTAGCGCCGGATGCAAGATGTGGTTTCAGAACCTCAACACCCTTTTTCATTGCACGGGCTGCTACCAGCATTTCCGGAACAAAGATTTCTCCGTTCTTAAATCTTTCACCTACAACAGCCATTGCATCGATCATGCTGTTAAGAATCTCTGTTGCCTCACAGCCTTCATCAAGAGCTGACTGTACAGCTGCACCTACAAGTTTTGCTTTTCCTTTTTCTACCAATTCTGCTACTTCTGTGATTTTTGACATAATCAAACACCTCCGCTTTTTATCCGCATTCCGCATATGCGTTTTATTTATTTTTTTACAGGTCCGATCAGACCTTCTCTGTATGCTCCGATGTATTCCATACAGTAATCATCCAGACCAAGCAATGCCTCTGTTGCATATACAAGTCCAAGCATATCTCTGTTTGTAGGATCCATGATCGCACTGTCAAGGCCGGCATTCATTGCAAGTACCACAAATCCGAAATTGATAAGCTTACGTACCGGCAGATTGAAGGAAATGTTGCTGATCGCCGCTGTAATGTGGATCATCGGATACTGTTTACGGACACTTGAAATTACTTCCACGTTCATCGCAATACCATCTTCAGATGTACAGAGCATCTCAACCAATGGATCAATATGGATACGATCCGGTGAAATTCCGTACTCTTTCGCTTTTGCCATGATCTTGTCAAATACCTTCAGTCTGTCTTCCGCACTTTTGGGGATACCTGTATCATCGCTTAGAAGTGCGATAACCTGCCACCCTTTATTTTCAGGCTGTGCCATAAGAGGAAAAATCTTATCGATCTTATCTCCCTCACCGGATACAGAGTTAAAAATACCCGGTTTTCTGCAGAATTTGTAAGCTTCTGTAAGAACATCTGCGCTGGGACTGTCTACGGAAATCGGAAGATCTGTCACTTCCTGAATACAGCCGATCATCCATTTCAAGGTTTCTACTTCTTCTGCTTCCGGAACAGATGCGCAACAATCGATATAGCTTGCTCCTGAGTTTGCCTGAGCAAGTGCCCGCTGCTTGATGAATTCTGCATCTCTGTTTGCGATCGCCTCCGCCACAGAGGGGATGGATCCATTGATTTTTTCACCTATGATTATCATACTATTTATCCTCCCGTTAACATATTCTGGCCTGCATCAAGAATTGTTACTGTTCATTCCGTTCTCAGTAACACGCTTCGCAGAATATTACCAATGAACAGTAACCAGGAATTCTTATTTCAGTTCCATGTCTTTCATATAATGATTGTATCAAAATAAATGCAAAAAACCAGCCGCATTTCATACCATAAACATTGCATTTATTCCTACATTTTGTAGGAATGTTTTTTAGGAAAGACCTTCGTAAGCAGCAATCTAAAATAAGCCCATAAATCATAGCTTTGTCTACGATTTATGAGCTTATGCTAACACTTATTTCATATTCCTTAAATTTCCCTGAAATCCGGTGTCCCGTACAGGTCATACGGAGTACTCTGGTATACGTAATAATTCAACCAGTTCGTATACAGGTTGTTGGCATGGGCCCTCCAGGTGAGGAGTGGTTTGTTGTTTGGATCGTCATCTTTGTAATAGTTCTTCGGGATTTCAATAGGCAGACCCTTGGCAAGGTCTCTCTTATATTCGCCATCCAAAGTCACGCGGTCGTATTCCGGATGTCCCATAACAAAGATTTTACGTCCTCCCTCTGCCATTGCAAGGAACAGACCAGCCTCTTCGCTTTCCGCCAGGACCGTAAGGTCTTTGCATGCATGGATATCTGCAATAGGAACTTCTGTGTGTCTGGAATGCGGCGCAAGAAATACATCATCAAAGCCCCGGACCAGAGGGATCTTACGGTTCAGTACCCTGTGCTGGAAAAGTCCGAACATTTTCTTATCCAGAGGTTTTTTCTCCAGGCCATAAAAATGATAAAGACTGGCCTGCGCTGCCCAACAGAGAAAGATCGTGGAAGTCACATGCTTCTCAGTCCAATCCATGATCTCAGTCAGCTCATTCCAGTAATCCACTTCCTCAAAAGGCATCTGCTCCACCGGTGCTCCTGTGATGATCATTCCATCAAATTTACGTTTCTTTATATCGGTGAATGTTTCATAAAACTTGTTCAGATGGCTGAGAGATGTATTCTTGGCTTCATGGCTCTCCACAGCCATAAATGTCACATCCACCTGCAGCGGTGTATTGGAAAGAGAACGCAGAAGCTGCAGCTCTGTTTCTTCTTTCAGCGGCATCAGATTCAGGATCAGAATATGGATCGGACGGATATCCTGGTGCATGGCACGTTTTTCGTCCATTACAAATATATTTTCTCTCTCCAGGATCTCCTTTACCGGAAGATCCCCCTGTGTTTTGATCGGCATTGTTTGCCCTCCTTATATATAAAGCGTCTCTTATAAAGGAGCCGCTCGGCTTTTTTCTTCAGATAAAAAGTATCTCCAGTCTGTACGGCCTTTACTGCACTCCGGCAAGTTTCCGAAAATCTTCTTCTGAAAGGATCGGAATCCCCAGTTCTCTTGCCTTTTTGTTTTTGGATGAATTGGACTGGATGTCGTTATTGATCAGATAATTGGTCTTTTTGGTAACTGAACCGGTAACCTTGCCTCCCAGGGATTCGATCAGCTCTTTGGCCTCACTTCGATTTTCAAAGTGCACCAGACTTCCTGTGATCACAAAATTCATTCCTTCAAAGATCTGTTCCTGTTTGGGACTGTCCTCCTGAATATGAAGAAAGCTCATCAGATGATCCAGGCGGCGATCATTATCCTCATCCCTAAAATAAGCTACCAGATTTCCGGCAATGACCGGCCCGATGGTATCAATATCACTGACCTCTTCCAGACTGGCATGACGTATCCTGTCCAGATCATTGTCAAAATGGCGGCAGATCACTTTTGCATTAGCCAGACCGATATTTGCGATCCCAAGACTGTAGATCACTCTTGGAAGTGTAGTCTCTTTCGCCCGTTCCAGACTTTCCATAAGATTATCATAGGATTTCTGCCCAAAGCCTTCCATTTCCACGATCTCATCTTTATACCGGCTGATCTCAAAAATATCGCCAAAGTCATGGATAAATCCCCTGGCAATAAATTTCTCCAGTGTTGCCTCGGAAAGTCCGTCGATATTCATGGCATCCCTGCTTGTAAAAAGCCCAAAGGATTTGATTTTCTTGGCCGGGCACTCCGGATTGACGCAGAAAAGACATTCCACATCGTTTTCTTTCTTCACTACCGTTTCCTGTCCGCAGGCCGGGCAGGTATGCGGGATCGGTGCATTACCGCTTCCGGTCAGATTTTCCGCGATCTGAGGAATGATCATATTTGCTTTGTATACACGAATGGTATCTCCGATCCCCAGCTTCAGTTCCTTCATGATACTGATGTTATGCACACTGGCCCTGCTCACTGTGGTTCCTTCCAGTTCCACCGGCTCAAAAATTGCTACCGGATTGATCAGTCCGGTCCTGGACGGGCTCCACTCAATCTCCAGAAGTCTCGTATCACGCATCTCATCGGCCCATTTAAATGCCATGGCGTTCCTTGGAAACTTGGCCGTAGTTCCCAGAGATTCTCCGTAAGCAATATCATCATACAATGCCACAAGCCCATCTGACGGAAAATCATTGGTCGTAACTGCTTCCGCAAAGTAATCCATCGCTTCATCCAGAGTTTCAGCTGTGACTTTTCGATATTCCACAACCTCAAAGCCCTGTTCATTCAGCCACCGGAACTGCACCTCCCTGGAATTCCGGAAATCTACGCCTTCCGCACTCACTAAAGAAAAAGCATAAAACCGAACGTTTCTCTTCGCTGTAATTTCGTTATTCAGCTGGCGGACAGAACCACTGCAGAGATTTCTGGGATTTTTGTATTTGGCATCTGCATCTCCGATAGTTTCGTTGATCTTTTCAAAATCCGAATAGGTAATGATGGCTTCTCCGCGAAGTACCAGTCTCCCTTTAAAAGAAATTTTCAGAGGTATGTTCTTAAATACTCTGGCATTATTGGTAATAACCTCTCCCACAATACCATTTCCTCTGGTAACTGCCTTTATAAGCTCTCCGTTTTCATAGGTAAGCACGATCGTTAAGCCATCCAGCTTCCAGGATAAAAGTGTAGGATGTTCCCCGATAAACTCTCTCAAAGCTTCTCTCTCTTTGGTCTTATCCAGAGACAGCATCGGTCTCTCATGTTCCTCCTTGGGGAGCTGCTCCACTGCCTCATATCCTACATTAACGGTTGGACTGTCTGCCAGAACGATCCCTGTTTCTTTCTCCAGTGCGCTCAGAGTGTCGTACAGGGCGTCGTACTCCACGTTGGACATGATCTCCCTGTCTTCCTGATAATAGGCCCTGGACGCTTCCCGGAGCTTTTCTCCCAGCTCCTTCATTTTTTTTATGGATGATTCGTTCATGGCTTCCTCCCGTCCTTTTTTCTGATTTTTCGGAGGAAAGCATCTCCTCCAGTTCTTTTCGTTCTTCCGGCCGGATCTCACGATATTTCCCCTCTTCCAGGCCATTAATATACAGATTCATGATCCGAACACGTTTCAGTGTTACGACTTTATATCCGAAATATTCACACATACGACGGATCTGGCGGTTCAGACCCTGGGTAAGGATGATACGAAAACTGTTTTTCCCTGTTTTTGTAACCTTGCAGGGACGTGTGACCGTATCAAGGATCGGCACTCCGCCGCCCATACCACGGATAAATTCTTCTGTCACCGGTTTATTCACGGTCACCTGATATTCCTTTTCATGGTAGTTCCCCGCCTTCATGATACGGTTCACCAGATCTCCTTCATTGGTAAGGAGAAGCAGTCCTTCGGAATCTTTATCCAGCCGTCCTATGGGATAGATCCGCACCGGATAATCCAGATATTCTGTTACTGTCATCTCATTCCGCTGTTGTCTGGTGCTGCAGACAATACCTTTTGGTTTATGAAAAAGAAGCAGGATCTTTTTTTCCTGTTTTTTTACAGGCTTTCCGTCAATACAGATCTCCGCATCCGGAAGGATCTTCATTCCTGTGGAAACCAGTTCTCCATTAGCAGTAACTCTCCCCGCTTCTGTCAGTCGGTCTGCCTCTCTTCTTGAGCAGACTCCTATATCGCTTAAATATTTATTGATTCTGATTTTTTCGTCCATTGTTCTATTATATATTTTTTCCCACGTGTTCGCAACCGGTTATTTTTCTTGTATTTTCTTTCTCATTATTGTATGATAAACAGAAATATACTTAAATATCAGGAGGAAAAACATGTCAGAGCATACTCCACGTATGAACCGGCTGCTGATCTTTGTCGCTGTTTTCCTGTGTCTGATCTGCGGTATTCTCTTTACCCAGTCATCGGCCGGTCCTTTTGAAAGCAGCAGTACTTCCGTAGTTTCCATAAATACCAGCGATATTTCGACTATTGAACCAAGTTCAGATCGCGATCACCATACAGATGCATCGATATCTTCCGGCGCTCCCTCACCTTCCGCCACACCGTCTCCTGTTTCCACAGAGATTCCCGAAACAGAAAAGGTTTCGCCGGAGGCAGAAAACGGAGTCTGGACACCGGATGGCACCAACTGGAAATTTATGGTTGACGGAACCGCCTATACCGGATGGCTTACCGACACAGATGGTCATCGTTATTATTTCAACAAGGACGGAATCATGCAGACCGGCTGGATCACCCTAGGCAAAAAACGTTATTATCTGGACGAAGACGGAATCATGCAGACCGGAACCATCACCGTAAATGGAAAAAAATACTCATTGGCAGCAGACGGTTCACTCAAAAAATGATCTTTCGTTATATCAGGGCAACAAAAATGCAGGTTCTTCCGGAACCTGCATTTTATTAACCCTTATTATTCTAACAGACCACTATAGACATAACCGGTCTGTCCATCATAATCAACCTGTATCCAGTCGCCTTCCTGCCCTTTCTTTTCAACTTCCGTTCCTGCAGAAAAACCACCGATAACCTCACCCTCTGAATCTGCGGAAGCACGAACATTACAATCCTCTGTAACTGTAAGCATTGTTCCTGCATCTGCGGAAGCACTGGCATCTTCACCAAGGCCCTGAAGGAATTCTGCCAGAGAGGGATCACTCTCCTGCGCAGCTTCATAGTCCGTCTTTACCTTTGTGATAAGCTCCTGCACATCCTTCTCAGATTCCAGTTTTTTCACATAGGCACTGATATCTGCATCGTCATCAGCACCACCTTTGATCTTCAGATTGCCGTCACTGCCCGTCTCCACATAAAACTGGCTCAGTGCCGGAACCGGAGTCTTAATTCCAGTACAGATATAATTAAAGACTACATAAACGACATACGAATCGTCCGTCAGTCCCTTCTTAGCGTAAACATTCTGTACCTCATACCCATCAATATAATCCCTTGAATTAATCTGCGACTCATCAGCCGGCGTAAATCCGTCCTCAATCGTCTTAAGTGTTGCAATGTCTTTTTCCCCAAAAGCTTTATAATAGCTCTGAATCAGCTCGGTTACTTCCGTGCTGGCTTTTTCCATGGTTGTCTCCGCATCCGTATCTGCCGCGGAACTGGCGTCTTTCTTCTCGTCTGTCTCCCCATCATTTGCCGGAGAAGAAGGATCATTTTCCTGGTTACTTTGGGCTGTTGTCTGATCTTTATTGGAATTCCCCTTCTTACCTCCAACACAGGCGCGGACGCCAAAGATCAGAACAAGCACGATCACCAGAATGGCTCCGCCTAACATAAAATAGCGAAGGTTATCTGATAACCATTCTCTGAAATCATCCAAGTTCTTGTCCTCCTTATCATAACAACACGCCGGAACAATTCCCACTGTTCCGGGTAACACACCTGAAGGGAATCGAACCCCCGCACATGGTACCGGAAACCACTGCTCTATCCACTGAGCTACAGGTGCATAATGAAAAACATAACTTCTAAATTCAGGTATGAAATTATCAAAGTAGGTTTACACTGTTTATAATTTTAACACAAATCCATGAAATTGTAAAGATTTTTTTAAACAGTACATATTCATCACACATTTTATGGTTGCTGTTCACTCCGTTCTCCGTATCATTTTACGCACTTTAGTCATTTTTCCAGGCCAGAAGGGCGAACACATTCACCCTTCAAACCTGTATACCACATATTTTTCTGTCTGTGCAATAGGGGTACATCCTGCCTGACGGATATAGTCATGATTTGTAAGATCTACCGGAAGAACGAGATAATCGGTTTCCGTTCTTTTCAATACCTGCCGGAACTTATCGATCCCTACATCCATCTGATAACTGATCACATCCATGATCACTTTCTGGATCTGGTAGGCCTTGCTGTTTTCGTAGTTTCCTACCACAGTACTTCCTGCACGATACAGGATAAAATTACGATCCAGAACAAGAATCAGTGACGGATCATACTGTCTAGCCACCAGATTCAGCTCATTGTCAAAAACAACCTTGGGTTGTTCTTTATCGCAGTCCTGATGGATCACATCGCATACTGAGCGCAGCTCATTCGGGACTTTATAGATGTTTTCCGCCATCACATAATCTTTTGCAATGCCGGGAACAGGTGTCCCCGTAGTGACGATCACTGCCGCAAGGATCAGCGCTGTTACAGCCTTCAGCCATCGAAACCTTACCGCTTCTACGATCCGTACAGCATAATAGGCAGCACCCGGGATCACCGGAAGGATCCAGATAAAGCGATAATATTCACTTTCAAAATGTACCTTTGGTATCACATATTTTACAAGAACCGGATTATATACCGTAAGTGCCAGAAAGACTAGATAATACAGGAATACTCTAGATTCTTTTCTCCTGCGGTAAAAAATATCCCAGAGTATACCTGCCAGAAAAAATACAGGCAGCATACAGCCACTCCAGTAATTTTCCATACAGATCTGCACAAAACGCAGTCCCAGTTCTTCGATCGTTACTCCCGCCATTTTCTTCTCCTATCCATAGTATCTTCCCAGTTTCCTATGATGCCGGAAATGCGATCCATCCAAGCTTCGCCGAAAAATAAACCAGGGCATACAAAAATCCCGGCAGCATACAAAGCGCATAGGGAATCGCGTAGGAAAGCTTTTTCTTCAGCACCATCACCGGAAGGATCGCCGTACTGACTACCGCAGGATAAATAAGGGAGGATCCTGAAAACGTCAACGCACTGACTGCAGCAATGAAAAGCAGCACCCAGCTCTCTTTATTTCTGCCATCTTTGTTGAGCCAGAGCCGTATACTTACCAGAAGCGCTGCCGGGATAGAAATATTTGCCAGCAGGGCCTTCCCTTCATAAACCCGCATAAACGCAAAGGTTCCTGTTGTATAGATAGAAAAAGAAAACAATTGCATCAGACACACAAAAAGAACCATCAGGTCTGCTTTTTTTTCATCTCCACGAAAAAAGCTTTTTCCGATCTGGTAGATCAGAAGATTGATCATCAGCATGTTGATCACAGACATCACGACCTTGGACTGAACGATCGGGTGGATGCCCAGAAGGACACACCACACCGCATTGTTCATCGGATATGCTGAAAGATCATAGCGGAGATTAAAATTTCTCTGGATAACACCGGTAAGCGGACTGTATCGAGCAAGAGTGTCTGTATACACGGAAGTGCTTACTGCGCCAATATAATGTGTTGCATCTGCAGTAACGTCCTGATATGCAGCCACTAGAAAACACTGCAGGATCACTGCCGCAGCGATCAAAAGCAGCAGCAGTGAATGCTTCCGAAATGTTTCTCCTATCCGGTCCAGCTGTCCCTTCCAAAGTTTATGCGAAAACAGACATGCTGCCAGTACACAAGCTGCCATGATCACCATCCACAGATACGAAAAGGTACTCAGTTTTACCCATTTCAGTGTCATAGGAACTGCAAGTATCTCAAAAACCGCAAAATACAAAAGATATCCCAAGACCAGTTCCATGGTTACTTCCGCCTTCATTTTCAGTATCCGTGTCAGCAGACTTCCTGCACAGAAAAATACCAGCAGCTCCAGGATCAGTCCGGCAATTGCCAGTATCAGCTCCTGCATTTCACACCTTCTCTCCGGCTTCTCTGGCAAGGATTCCCATTGCAACCTTCTCCGGAGTGATCGGGAGCTCTCTGACACGTACACCTGTTGCATTATAAACCGCATTGGCAATAGCCGGACAAGGTGTATCGATCACAAGTTCACCAATGGATTTTGCACCGAAAGGACCTGTCTTCTCGTAGCTGCTCTCAAACTCGATCCGCACCTTCGGAATATCCATACGGTTGGGGATCTTATACTGCATAAAAGAATTGTTACGGATCTTTCCCTTATCTGTATACTGCACATCCTCATACAGAACCATTCCGATTCCCTGACCGATACCGCCTTCTGCCTGCACTCTGGCAAGATTTGGATTGATCGGAGTTCCACAGTCGATCACGCCCACATAATCAATGACATCGATCTGTCCGGTCTCTTTATCGACCTCCACTTCAGCGGCACCTACCATAAACGGTGGCGGAGAGATCGGAGAAGAATATTCTTTTACAACCTGAAGCTCACTGCAGACTCCACAGGTCGCTTTTCCTGCGATCTGCTGCAGCGTTACCTCTTTTCCGTCTTCTGTGCGGACTTTTTCTCCGTCAAAATCAGAATCCTCTGCAGATACTCCAAGCATCTGTGCGCCAAAAGCGTGGATTCTCTTTCTGAGTTCTCCGCAGGCCTGGATCACGGCATTTCCAGTTGCATAGGTTGTGGAAGATGCATAAGAACCGGAATCATAGGGAGAAATATCTGTATCCACACTGAATACCACGATATTTTTCATATCTGTATCCAGACAGTCTGCTGCCATCTGAGCAAGAATGGTATCACAGCCGGTTCCCATATCAGAACATCCAAGTGCCAGGGTATAGGAACCATCCTCATTTAATTTAATGTCTGCTCCGCCGACATCGATCCCTGCAATAGATGAGCCCTGCATGGCCATAGCGATACCGACACCCCGTACTTTGCCGTTACCCATATCACGGAACGGATATTTCTCATCCCATCCGATCATTTCCTTTGCACGGGCGAGGCATTTATCCATGGTACAGCTGCCGTTGATCGGTACATCCGGATATCCCGGAAGTGCCTCTCCCTCCATAGGCATGTTCAGCTCGCGGAATTTTACCGGATCCATCCCCATCTTATGAGCCAGCTCATCTGCTGCGGACTCCACAGCAAAAATACCCTGTGTGGCACCATAGCCACGATAAGCGCCAGCTGCCTGCATATTGGTGTAAACAACATCATAGGCAAAACGGTAGGCTTCCGTATGACGATACAGCGCAATGGATTTATGGCCTGAAAGTCCTACGGTTGTAGGCCCATGCTCTCCATAGGCACCGGTGTTGGAAAGAGTATAAAGATCGATTGCCTTTACAATACCGTTTTCGTCTGCACCCATACGGATATGGACTTCCATCTCATGACGCGGAGAAGACGCGATCATAGATTCCTTTCTGGAAAAAACGATCTTGGACGGACGCCCGGTAACCCATGTTACCAGTGCCGGGAAAACCTCACTGACAGAAGACTGTTTTGCACCAAAGCCCCCGCCGATACGAGGCTTGATCACACGAACTTTGGAAGACGGAATGTTCAGCGCATTTCCTACGATCCTTCGGATATGGAACGGGATCTGAGTGGAAGAAACCACCGTCAGTCTCTGAAAATGGTCCATATAACAGTAGGTACGGAAGGTCTCCATCATGGTCTGCTGATTTGCCTTTGTGTGGTAAACCTGATCTACTGTATACGCACATTTTTCCAGCATGGCATCCACATCACCCACTTCTTCTACATTGGAGGAACAGAGATTACGCTTATTATCTCCGCCGGCCGGGATCGGCATATACCAGTCATCCTCCGGGTGCACCAGAATGGGATTATCCTTGGCTGTGTGGATATCCAGAACTGCTTCCTCCACACGATATTTTACCTTAATGCGTTTCAGGGCTTTATCTACTGCCTCTTCTGTCTCACCGGCTACGATGGCAACCGGATCCCCTACAAAACGCACATGCTTATCTATGATATAGCGATCCCATGGACTGATCTCCGGCGCTGTCTGCCCGGCCAGGGTAAATCTTTTGTGGGAAACATCCTCATAGGTCAGAACACAGGCAATCCCCTCGATCTTCTTTGCAGCATCTGTCTTGATCTCTTCCACCCAGGCATTGGCATGAGGACTTCTTAAGAGCTTGACGATCAGACAGTCAGAAGGTGCAAGATCATCGGTATAGACCGGTTTTCCGGTTACCAGCGACATTGCATCTGTTTTTGGCACCGGCTTGTTTACGTATTTCATTTTCCTTCCTCCTGTCCTTTTTTATAGTCGAGAAATTTCAGGATACTTCTGGTCTGTCCCACAAATCCCGAACAACGGCACAGATTTCCGGAAAGATACTCCAGGATATCCTCTTCTGTGGGATCTTCCAGTTCCTTTAACATGGCAAATACATTCATGATAAATCCCGGATTGCAGAATCCGCACTGCTCTGCTCCCTCATTTGCCATAAAAGCGCCGAATTCCTTTGCTTCCTCCTGCATTCCCTCCAGAGTCACGATCCGTTTCCCGTCTGCGCGGGCAGCCAGCATGGAGCAGGACAGTACCGGACGTTCATCCATCAGCACAGTACAGAGACCACAGTTTGCAGTCTCACAGCCACGTTTTACGCTGTAACAGCTGTTTTTCCGCAGGAAATCCAGAAGCAGTTCATCCGGACGTACCTCTGCCTGCCGTTTTACACCATTCAGCCAGAAAGTGATATTCATTCTGCTCTCCCTCCGATCTCTTCCCAGGCTCTTCTTGTAAGGACTTTCACAAGAAGACTTCTGTATTCTTTTGAAGCACGCATGTTCTTGTCTGTAGAAACATGTTCCGCTGCATATGCGGCAAAAGATGCTGCTGCATCCTTTTTCTGCTGTGCATTCATCTGTACAAAATCTTTTAAGATTTCCTCTTCATCTTCCACGATCATTGCTTTTCCGGGTCTGGCCCCAATGACAGTTCTTGCTTTTCCGTCAATAAGAGCGGCCGCACAGGTGAGCACAGGAAAATCTGTGGAATTGTTCCGCTGACTTAAGTACACACTGTTCAGCGGCTGTTTTTTTACAATGATATTTACCAGGATATCGTTATCCTTTTCCATGGATGCAAACTGTGCCAGCGGAATGGTTCCGCCATTGTACAGCTCCACCCAGGTATCCAGTGCCAGAAACATGGTCAGTACATCGGAAAATCCGAATCTTCCGAAAATACTTCCGCCCACTGTGGCACAGTTTCGAAACTGCACACCCACAATGTGCCGTACACTTTCACGGATAGCACTGTTTGTATAGGCATTCAGCTCTTTGTGGGTTTCCAGCGCATGAAGTGGTGTCATACAGCCGATCACAAATGCTTCTTCTGTTTCTGTAATAGTATCCAGCCCAAGACCTGACAGATCAATGGCTGTCATGATGTTCCGGTTTCCCATTTTCAGCCAGACCATACCGCCCAGCACACAGGCTGTTCTTTTCTGGTTCAGTTCATATGCCTGTTCAAGGCTTTCTGCCTTTACGTAATTCTTTATCTTCAGCATACTTTATTCCCTTCTGAATTCTCATTCTCTTTCTTTACGGCTGTTTTTTCAGCCGAACATTTATTTTAACAGACTGTCAGCTAAATAGCTATTGTTTTTTTCTCTGCTGTTCTGACGCCGCATTAGACAGCGGTCTCCAGAACGATAAACTGATACGGTTTCAAAATGATCTCTTTTTCTGTGATCTCCACAGCTTTCTGATTATTCAGAAGCACCTCTTTTACTTCTCCCGGCAAAGATACCTTCTGTGACTGTGCCTGCATATTTCCCAGGATCAGAAGATTTTTCTCACCGTTTCTTGTATATGCGATCAGATTCTTCTGTTCTTCCTGATATGGAGCGAATGTTCCGTATACAAGCGTTTCTTTATATTCCGGAGCTTTTCTCAGTGCAGTCAGCTTTTTGTAGAAAGAAAGGAGGGAATCACTGTCCGTTAACTGGGACTTTACATTGATCTCCTTATAATTGGGATTGACCCCAAGCCACGGCTCTCCTTCTGAAAATCCCGCATTTTTCTCTGCGCTCCACTGTACCGGAGTTCTGGCATTGTCTCTGGAAAATGCGGAAGCAGCATCAAGCGCTTCTTTTTCACTGCATCCGGCACGGAGCGCTACCTGGTATTCATCGATGGTACTGATGTCATCGATCTGATCCATAGAAGTAAACTCCATATTTTCCATACCGATCTCCTGACCCTGATAAATAAACGGAATTCCCTTCAGCAGAAAATAAACACCTGCCAGGAGCTTCCTTGAATCCGGACAGCGGTCTTCCGGAGAAATATAGTGACAGACACCTCTTGGCTCATCATGATTCTCAATAATGTTGGAGATCATGCCGGTATCCCCAATCTTTTTCTGCGTATGGAAAATACACTTCTTGTACTCTTCCGGAGTCAGGTACGGTTTGGATGCATACCAGCCATCCTCGCTCTTTCCGTAACAGGTTTCTTCAAAATCAAACATGGATGAAAAATATCCGTTTTCTCCGATAAAATCTTTGATCTCATCTTCCTTTTCATTGAAGACCTCTCCTACAGTAAAAGCATCATAGGGATGAAAGCACTTCTCAGCCATCTCTCCCAGAAATTCTCCAATCCCTTCTGCCTCCTCCAGCATCCTCTCGACGCTGCAGAGCCCATCTGCACGATCGGCAGGATAATCGGAAAACGGAAGCTTCTTCTTGATATTGATAATGGCATCAATACGGAATCCGCCAAGCCCTTTTTCCATCCACCAGCGGATGTTTTTGTAGACTTCCTCTCTTACTTCAGGATTCTCCCAGTTGAGATCCGGCTGCTTCTTGTGGAATACATGGAGATACTGTTTATCCGGATGTCCCGGAAGCTCTTCCCATACCGGACCACCGAAATAGCTTCTCCAGTTGCAGGGAGCTTTGTCATCCTTTTTGTCCCGGATATAAAAGAAATTTCCATACTTTCCGTCCGGATCCTTAATGGCCTGCTGAAACCACTCATGCTCATCCGAGCAGTGATTTACCACCAGATCCATAAGGATGTACATTTCTCTTTTTTTTGCTTCTGCGATCAGACGATCCATATCCTCCATGGTCCCAAACCTCGGATCAATCGCATAATAATCTGCAATGTCATATCCCTGGTCTGCAAGGGGAGATTTATAGATTGGGGAAAGCCAGAGGATATCTGCTCCCAGTTCCTTAAGATAATCAAGCTTGCTGATGATTCCCGGGATGTCTCCGATCCCGTCTCCGTTGGAATCATAAAAGCTCTTGGGGTATATCTGATATACCACCTTGTCATGCCACCATTTTCGTTGCATCGTAATTCCTCCTATGCCTGTTTGATCATGCAGTACTGCTTCAGATCAAATCCTTTTTTCTGTACAATGCCGTATAATTTAAATCCGAATTTCTCATACATAGAAACATTTGCCGGATTATGGGTTTCCAGAGAGATCATCAGCTTATGCCTGTCCGCATAATCGATCACCTCATCCATCAGCTTTTCAGCAAGACCGTGATGCTGCATCTTCGGCGCCACTGCCAGATAGATCACATGAAGCCTTTCTGCTGTATGAAGCTGGGAAGTCCAGCTGGAATTCAGATAGTCTTTTCCCTGGATGAATTTCCGCAGGGTCGCAAGACTTGGATCCTCTTTGATCAGATAGCCATCTGTTTTCAGAAGGGCAAAAAAATCCACCATCAGATTATGTAAGGCTGCTTCATGCTCCGTTCCGTCGGATACTACCAGGATACTGTTCAGCTCACTGCTGTCTGCATAGATCTCGCATGTCTCAAAAAACTCCGTAAGATCACAGGTAAAAAGCTCCGGCATCAGCCGTTCTCTGGTATCCCTGTCCGGGATCAGTGCATGATACAGAGGATCCTCCGAAAAACATACGGTCAATATCCGGATCAGCTTATCCAGATCTTCTTCTTTCACTCGGTATAAATTATGGCTTTCCATTCTTTCCTCCAGGTATGGTTTTATTCTGTTCCTTTTTCAAACATATCACTGACCTCGCAGATCAGATTCCTGAGCTTTTCCGCTGCACGGATCAGATATTCAATATCATCCGCATAATAACACTTCTGTCTTTCCCAGGCTTCCTTGAGGCTCTGCTTTTCTGCCTCCAGGCCGTCACCCGGCTTCTTTTCCTTCAGGCTTTCCACAAGATCATAAAGGTTCTCATGGTGGATGATCCTGCCCTTCCCCCACATCAGGCGATCCGGGGACTGCTTCAAGATATATTCCGTAAAATGATAAAAGACTTCCCGCTCAAACTGAAAGGCATAACAGTTGTTGTCAATACTGTAAAAAGCCTCCAGCGCAGGTGCGATCTCTCCTTTTTCCAGATATCCCATCGCTTTCTTCAGTGCATAAAGATTGTTCTGCACTGCCTGCTGCGGAAAGATCACATTGTCATCCCAGTCCAGACGTACCAGATAATCCTGGGATTTTCGGAATACACCAAGAAGCTTTTCGGTAATGGCATCGGCTTTTTTCCAGTCACGTTTTTCTTCCGGAAGGCTGTTGAAGTGCCGTACCTGCTCTGCAAGGATGGCAGCCGCTTTTTTTGCCTCTTCTGTTTTTTTCAGAAGGAGTGTACTGTCGGCGCCGGTCTGCATACACAGATCCGTATCCAGGGTCTTAATACTTTGGTCCAGTACCCGCCCGAAATCCATTGGCGGCAGAGCAAGGCTGTCAATAGCCAGAAGAAGTTTCAGATAAAATTCATGATGGAATCTGTATACCTCTTCCTCATAAACATCCTGGTTATCGTATTGGGAATGATAATAATTTTCCATAAACGGGCCACCGCTGAAATCATTAACCATGGACGGGATCCCAGAAATAGCCATGGTAAAATCATCAGACCAGGTTTCAATGGGATACAACGTGGTCATGCCCTCCGGATAAATCCCCTCCGGCATCTGCACAGCATCCACGAAGCTACGCACAAAATCCGCATACTCATAGGTACATCGTACTGCATCTCTGGTACTGTGTGCATGAGCCGGAAGCTCAAAATTCAGATCTGCGATCACGTGCCCCTGCCACTCCGGTCTCGCCTCAAATACCTGGCGGTAAGCACCTGTGGACCAGTCATATTTTGTGTCGGAAATCCCCCATTCTTCTGCTGCAAGAGCACATACCACAATAGTATGGCGGGGTTTGTAGCCACCACGGAGCAGCGCCCTGGCAATTCCGATGATCATGGCCACGGCCGCATTATCGTCCTGAAATCCCTCAAAATAGGAATCATAGTGAGCGCTTAACAGGATCATGGAATCCGAATCGGTTCCCGGGATCTTGCCAACGATATTGTAGGTATACTGGTCTTTGAGCACCTCTGTGTCCGCATCAAATTCCACAGAAAGCTCCGGAACACGATTCCCATTCTCATTTTTTTCCTCCATCAGCTGACGGATCATAAGAAAATCTGCCCGTGACATGGAAAATGCAGGCGCACAGGAAGGTCCTGCGATATCCTGTGCATTCAAAGCCGTATCATCGATCTGTGCGTATCCTCTGCTCTGTACGGCGATCAGAGCTGCTGCACCCTTCAGGTGTGCCTGATACACCGGGTAGTTGATCCACCATTCTTCTCTCTGATTGATCTCGATAAGAACCAGTTTTCCTTTCACATCGATATCCTTATATTCGTCAGCTGTACCCTTTCCAAGATATACAAGATCAAACCTCTGAAAGCCATTGGTCTTAAAATCTGTCTGATATGCGCCAAGCTGGATCTCCCGGCAGGTTCCCTCTCTGTCATGGCAGCGCAACACAGCTTTTTTAAATTCCCATGCATCCACACGGATCTTATCTTTTTCTACCTGTGTGAGACCGGCTTTTTTCATTTCTTTCAAAAGCATATCTCCGGTTTTTCGCTCTGCCAGGGATCCTGCTGTACGGTATCCCAGAACCGGATTTGTTTTTTCCTGTTCCATGCGCCTGGCCAGATCATAAGATTCTTTTATATTCAGGCATGAAACACATTTCTCCACGATGTTCAAATTTACTGTCATCCCTTTCTCGGCAGTTCCCTGCCGGCAGTTCCGTCCTCCCGGCAGAGATATTCCTCTAACTGTTATAGATTATACCTTATCAATGTGCGGATTTCCAGATAAAAAAACGCGATTTGTTCTGACAAAAAATCCATCTCACAAATCACGTTATTATAATTTCTTTTTAGCCGGAATACCGAAGCGCATCAATAGGCTTCCTGGATGCTGCCTTGTTAGCCGGATACAGGCCAAAAAGCACACCGATCATCAAAGACATGGTGTTGGTGACACCGAACATGGCTTCCATGATCTCTGACTGATCCACAATGGAAAAAGCGTCTTCGTCCTGCTCAAAGCGTTCCATCAGGAACTCTGTAAACGCATTTTCTGCCGGCTCCAGGCTATCCTCATCTGCTCCGGATGCGTAAAACATGGTCACATCCAGTACATTATCCGCAAGCCTGGTCATAGTAGAAAACGGGATGATCACCATAAGCCTTTTATGCCGTCGTTTCATTTTCCTTAACCTCCAAATATGCTATGTATGTTCTCTCTGTTTTAAAAATATTTTTAAAAAAAATGTGTAAAGTCTTTGTGTGATCTGTGAAAACCCGGTGAAAAAGGCATCCTGTTTTTCATATACAAATACAAATAATTAATTATATTTTCTGTCTGCTACCATTATTTTTTGTCTATATTAAATATTATTTTAAAAATTATATATTATTTTCTGGTATTTTTTACTGAAATATGTTATAAAAGAAGTAAGAAAAACTACCGAAAATCAGATATTCCTGCTTTCGGTCCGAAATAAAGGAGGTATCATTATGGCAAAACGTATCATCACCATCAATCGTATGTTTGGAAGCAACGGACGCCTTATCGGCAAGACTCTGGCTGAAAACCTGGACATCGGTTTTTATGATAAAGAACTGATCGACATGGCTGCCAAGAAAAACAATATCCCCTTCGACACCCTGGCAAAGGTAGACGAGAAAAAAGCCAGTCAGTGGGTATTTCCCGTTGACAGTGAGCTGCAGTTTACAGATAATTTCTCTTTTGTACCAATGAACGATGTGCTCTATGATCTCCAGAGAAAGATCATCCTGTCCCTTCCGCAGAGAGAGGATTGCGTAATTGTCGGCCGCTGTGCGACCAGTATCCTGAAGGATAAATCACTTAAACTTTTTATCCATGCACCTTTTGAGGAAAGAGTTCAGAATGTGATACGCCGTACCGGCAGAGAAGAAGCCAGCGCACGGAAGCTGGTCAAAAAAATGGATAAAGAGAGAAAGGCTTACTATGAATACTTTACAGACAGCAAATGGCTGGATATGACACAGTATGATCTCTGTATTGACAGCAGCCGGTTTTCTATGGAGCAGATTATTGAGATTGTAAAGAGATGTCTTTAGGATTCTTTTTTTCTGAAAAATGTTTTTACGCTTTGGAAGCGTAAGTGAAACCGCAGGGGAGGGGAAGCACTCGTAGTTGCGAAAGGCCGTTTCCCCTCCCCTGCACCCCTTCCCTCAGGCCCCGCTATGAACCGTACGTTTTGGTTATGTTACTTTGTTAACAGGGTGATGGATTCTGCGTTTGTTTAAAACACCAGGCTGTGCCGATCCCATCGGCATAACACCTTTCAACAAGAAGACGTATCCTTCCCACCATTCCAACACATTGAGCAACACCAAAATATTTATTGACCAGACGCTATTCTTTCCACACCTCCAACTGCGGACGCTCAACTCATCAAAACGTAAGGACAGGACACCACGCGTCCGCTTCCACCTCTCCGGCTGAAACGTCAGCCGGGGAAGTGACAGTCCTCCGGGCTGCTACGGAGGAGGGGTGATGATGGTTAGGCTGCGGGAGACGGCGTTATTGCGGAAGGGCCCAGCTGTTTGAGCCGAAGGCGAGTTCTGGGCCCTTCCGCAATGGTTTTAGCCGGCTCACGGAACCTTAGCAGCATCCCCCGACGGAGTCCGGCCCGGAGGACTGTCACTTCCCCGGCGTCCGTTCACCAATATACTCTTTCAAAAACTCATATATATCCCCCTCCAACGGCGGACACCCCTCCACATAATTCTGAAACTTACAGGTACAGTGTCCCACACCAAGCACTCCCGTCTTACCACGATACCCCTGTCCGATGCAGATCTTCTCATCCAGCTTCTCAAAAAGCCCCTCTTCCTTCAGCATCTCCAATGCCGGGATCAGATACCCGTAGCAGGCACTGCAGGATTCCACTTCCTCCACGGCATCCGCAAGCTCCACAACCTTTCTGGATACCGGCATCCTCTGATCCGCACCATCCTCCAGAAATCTGACATCTGCTTTTGAAATATCTGAACAGCCCACTCCAAGCTCACCTGCCAGCTTCACATAAGGAACCTCAGCTACCTCATAATGCATCATCTGACACACATATGCATCCACAAGAACCGGATCACAGGCAGCAATCACCCGGTTCATCACAACAGGATTTCCGCCATCCTCAAAATCCAGATCCCCGCAGATATTATCCACAACAATAAAGTCCTGCTGTATCCCCATATTCAGATGAGCAATGGGTTTATGAAGCCCCAGAGAATGAAACCGTCTCTTTTCCTTATTTGGGATCAACCCCTTCATATTCTTAAGGGCACAGGTGATCTTTGTCTGACAATGGCCTTTCAGAACCGGCACATTGATCAGAAAATCAATCTCCTTTACCCGCTCACAGACATTCAGCTCCATTCCACCGCAGTCCACAGAAATCCCCTTATCCTTCTGCATATCCCAGAACGGCACCTGATACTCTTCCTCAAGCCTGTCAAAGCCACAGGTCTCAAAAGCCTCCCTTGTCTTATCTCCTACCCAGGATCCCTCCAGCATCACCATATCCCGGAAGCCATGCTCCTTCAGATACTCGATAATTCCTGCAACCACTTCCGGATGAGTCGTTGCACCCCAGGAAGCCTCTGAAGGAGAAACCAGATTCGGCTTAATCCCGATTTTTTTCTTTCTGTCCCCGATATGGGACTGAAGATCCGCTTTTTCCAGAAGCTCCTTTGTCATTCTTTTATATTCCGTACCACTGGTAATAAAAATCTGATTTTTATCCATAATTATCAAAATTCCTTTCTTTCTGCAATGTGAATGTTGATCCAGATCCACACCAAAGCCCTGCAAAGCTTTTATCATCAGATGAGCCAGACAAAACAGCCGACAAATACAGCAGTCATCACATGCATCACAATCATAAAAAATACCCTCTCTACCGGTTTCCCGGTAAAAAGGATATTTTATCCGACACAGCAGTCTCGTATTATCTTTCGATCTTTGCCCCGTTCCACCATGGGAATTCTCGGTTCAGCCATTTTCCTGCAAGCTCACTCCATGGTTCACAGGCTCTTGCGATCCCTCTGCCGTTTTCGTTGGCAGTCAGCTCATTTGCCAGGCCGATCCCATGGGGTCCCTGCGGAAAAACATGATACTCCACTGGAATGCCCTTTTTATAGAGTGCCTGAACAAAGAGAAGTGTATTATCCAGCAGCACCGTCTGATCCTCAAAGGTATGCCAGATAAAGGTTCTGGGTGTATCTTCCGTAACCTGAAATTCCAGAGACATCCGATCTTTCAGCTCCTCATAACGATCTCCCAGAAGATTTCGAAAGCTTTCTTCATGACCATCTTCCCCTGAAGTGATCACCGGATAATTCAGGATCATGCCATTGGGACGGATCCTCTCGTTTTCCATTCCCGTGATCCCAGCAAGCTCCTCCGTATTCCAGAATACTCCCAAAGAAGCTGCCAGATGGCCACCTGCCGAAAAACCGGACACAATAATCTTATTCTTTTCAATATGCCACTTATCGCTGTTCTCTCTGAGAAGAGCTACTGTTTTTGCCAGCTGACGGAGAGCCACCGGATATCTGGCAGGTGCCACACTATAACGAAGTACCACTGTGTGATAGCCCATTCCCATAAACCGGACAGCAATGGCTTCTGCCTCTCTGTCAGAAGTCATGCCATAAGCTCCGCCCGGACAGATCACTATGACCGGACGCTTCTGTCCCGGATAGAGTTCTTCCGACTCCTGCCAGAAATAGGTCTCTATCCATGCCTCATTATAGTCCTTTGTTTTTTCTTCGATCACAATTCTTTCGTTGATCATTCCGACTTTCCCTTCTTCATTTCATTGCTTCCCTGATCGCTACAAGAAGTTCATCGTACTCTTCGTAAGCCGGAATTTCCGGATGATCTGCACGGATCTGCTCTGTACTACGGAAAAGGAATCCTGCTTTGCTTGCCTGGATCATTCCAAGATCATTGTAGGAATCTCCGCTTGCGATAGTCTCAAATCCCATGGACTGCAGTGCCTTCACAGTTGTCAGCTTGGATTTCTCACAGCGCATCTTAAAGCCTGTGATCTCTCCGTTCTCTGCTACTTCCAGGGAATTACAGAAAAGTGTCGGCCGTCCAAGCTTCTCCATCAGCGGAGTTGCAAACTGTGTAAAGGTATCACTGATCAGTATCACCTGGGAAAAGGATCTCAGCTCATCCAGAAATTCCTTTGCTCCCGGAAGGGGATCGATCTTTGCAATAGTCTCCTGGATCTCTTTCAGTCCCAGACCATGCTCTTTCAGAATTCCAAGTCTCCAGTTCATCAGCTTATCATAATCCGGCTCATCACGGGTTGTTCTCTTGAGCTCCGGGATTCCGCTTGCCTCTGCAAATGCGATCCAGATTTCCGGTACCAGTACACCTTCTACGTCCAGACATGTAATATACATCTTTCATATCCTCCTCTTGATCCAACTTACCGTTGATATTTCACAGAGTCTGACTCCTTCCGGCTGTCAGAACTCTTTAATCTTTTAGCACTTTACCCTGATATTACCATATGCTCTCAAGGTCTGTAAACAGTTTTATTTTTTCTTCTTTTCCGATTCATAGATTTTCAGCTCTTTCAGTGCTTTTTCCCCAAGAGGATACAGCATGAAAATATTAAAGATCGTCATCAGGCCGATTCCTACATCTCCCAGATCCCATACAAATGTGTAAGCCGCGATCCCACCGATAAACAGCATCACCAGTGCCAGCACCTTATATCCTGTCTGTGAACCCCAGTTATCACCGAAAAGATAGGCCACATTGCCTCTTGCATAAAACAGGATTCCCAGGAATGTGGAAAAACTGAACATAAACAGTGTTGCAGCAATAAAGATCACTCCAAACTGCCCCATATGATAATGCATGGCAGTCTGAAGAAGTTCCATTCCGGAAAGCCCCTGTACCAGATCTTCCGGGGCCAGAAGCATGATCATAGCTGTACAGCTGCAGATCACGATCGTATCCACAAATACACCCAGGGCCTGGACAAATCCGGCTTTTACCGGACTGTCACATTCTGCTGCCGCTGCTGCACAGGGAGCGGAGCCGCTTCCCGCCTCATTGGAAAAAAGGCCTCTTTTTACTCCATTCATCAGCACGACGCCAAATCCACCGGCAACAGCCTGACGAAATCCGAAAGCTTCTTCAAAAATCCGTTTAAATACTCCCGGCATACTTCCAAGATTTGTAAATATAATAAACAGCGTGATCACAAAATAAAGCACTGCCATCACCGGCACCAGAAGATCCAGAACTTTAACCGTTGCATTCTTCCGAAGCACGATCACAGCTGCGATCACTACCAGCACGATGGTAGTATACAGCGGCGGAATATCAAAAGCATTTTTGAAAGACGCCGTGACGGAATTGCTGATAACCTGACTGATCCCACACCAGCAGATCAGGCCGGAAATGGCAAACAGAACGGAAAGCAGAACCTTTTTTCGTTTTCTGCCCTGTTTTTCTTCCCAGTAACGGTGGATATAGTAGGCAGGACCGCCCCTGTAGCCACCATATAGAGGATCCTTTTCTTTATAGAGCTGTGCCAGAGTCGCTTCGATAAAAGCAGTGGAGGAACCGATCAGCGCCGTGATCCACATCCAGAATACCGCTCCTGCACCTCCTGCCGAGATCGCAGCTACCACACCGACCAGGTTTCCCATTCCCACACGGGTAGCTGTAGATACGATCAGCGTCTGAAATGCTGAAAGATTATTTTTGTCACTTTTCTTTTCTGACAGGGCTCGTACCATATCCGGAAAAAGACGGATCGGCAGAAGCTTTGTCCTGATGGTAAAATAGATACCGGTTGGAATCAGAAGCAGGATCAGAAGTGAGATTCCCAGCGTACTTCCTCCCGGAAGCGGGATCCTTATCAGATCTCCCCACAGAAATGTATAGACCTTTTCGATCATTGTTACTATCATGTTACTGTTTCCTTTCCCCAATCACCCCATGTGATCGTTTTGTTCTCTTTTTCTGCCCGTTGTTTGTATTTATTTCTGCAACGTTTTAAACGGGCAAAGCGTGTCTTTCATTATAATAGCTTTCTGTTTGTATGTAAAGAAAAATCCCGAATCTTTCGATCCGGAATTTTTTTGTATTGGTAACTTTTCTGTTATTCGACAGATTTCTGATATCTGTCTATTTTTATGAGCATAGCTGCATTTTACTCTCAGCCAGCCAGGTGGAACATCTCGATCAGGAATATCCAGCTCATTCCATAGTATGTTATCACGGCTACAAGGTCATTCATCGTAGTGATCAGAGGACCTGAGGCTACTGCCGGGTCCACACCAACCTTTTTGAAAAACAGCGGTATGCAGGTTCCCACTGCACTGGATACCAGCATGGCCACCAGCAGGGATAATCCGATACAGCCGGATACCGCATAGGCAAATACGAGTGTTTTTCCTTTGAATAAGAAAATATACAATCCGATCAGTACAAAAGACAGAATACCGAGCAGACCACCGTTGCAAAGACCGATCCGCATTTCCTTCAGCACAAGCTCTGCTTTCTGTCTGCCCGTCAGCGTTTCATCCATCAATACACGGATGGTTACAGCCAGGGACTGGGTTCCAACATTTCCTGCCATATCCAGGATCAGAGACTGAAAGCACATGATGATCGGCAGACAGGTAACTACTTTTTCAAACATTCCCACAACAGAAGATACCACCATACCAAGGCCCAGAAGAACGATCAGCCAGGGCATTCTTTTTTTCATGCTTTCAAAAAGAGGTTCTTTCAGATCTTCCTCTGCAGTCAGACCAGCCAGCTTTGCATAATCCTCTCCCATCTCATCGTCTACCAGATCGATGATCCCTGCGGATGTGATCACTCCAAGGAAACGATTGTCATCGTCCAATACAGGAATGGAATCTTCAGAATAATCCTTCAGCCGTTCCATACAGTCGTCGATCTGCTCAGTACCATACACATATGGATAGGAAGTTACGATCAGCTCTTCCATAGGGTGGTCCTGTCTTGCTGTGATCAGATCCTTCAGATCCAGGGCTCCATAAAACTCCCCTCTGTCCGTCACTGCAAAGATCGTAGAAATATTATCATTATCTGCCGCCTGGGAAACCAGCTCACTCATGGCCTGCTTTACGGTTAGGTTTTCACGGATCACAATGCAGTTCGTTGTCATTCTGCTTCCGATCTCATCCTCATCAAAGGAGCGGATCATTTCAATATCTTTCCGCACCTGTTCATCCAGAAGCTGGATCAGAAGCTTGCGTTTTTCTTTATCGATCTGCTTTAAAACATCTGCCAGGGCATCGGTTTCCATTTTAGAAAGAATGGCTGCCGCTTTTTTTACATCCATCTCTTCCAGATATTGTACAGTTTCTTCTTCCTCCAGATATTCAAAAACATCTGCCAGCATACTGCTTTCCAGGATACGGTATAGTCTGCTTCGCTCCGCAGTGCTTAATTCTCTTAATACTTCCGCCAGATCGTTTTCATGGAAATCCTGCAGCCTTTCACTTAAAACTGCCGGAGAAACACTACTTCGGATCAGACTCAGAATATCTTTTGAAAAATCCTGATTTCTTTTTGTCATTTTCTCATCCTCCTCACATAGTTTCGCACAAAACACGCACACCAAAAACAGACATGTTAAAGCATGTCTATGTGCTGTTTGATTTTCGATTGTGTTTCCTTGGGATTTGAGTATAAAGCGAAATGAATTTATACATGATCGCCTTACTGTAAGATTCTCAGAATGAGAAGAATGAAAAAGATATCTATTATAATCCTGCTGAAATTATAATGTAATAATATCGTACAGATTCTGATGACACCGATACATCCTGTCAAATATATCCTTCTGATATACAGACATAATATTCTCACAGATATTCCGTACACTTAAAACAGAATGGAACAGCCTCATCCCTCTCTGTTTTTTCCATCTTTCACTCCGAGAGCTACAACTTCGCCCATGAGAATCACAACTGTCCATTCTGTTCACCTGCCTTTTTTCTTAAAATATCTTATCAACCCGGCCATTATAACGTTCCCAGCCGGGTTTTGTCAACCGGATTTATGGTTAAATTTATTGTAAATCCGGTTGAAATTTTATGTTTTACAGAGGTGGATGTTTATGCAGCAGCATTTGCGTTGATCGTATCAATGACTTTTTTTATTCCAAGCCAAACACCCATATCTGTAAAGATTTCCGAAATGCTCCCACGATCCGTAAACGGAGATTCCAGCAAAACAGAAAGATCCTTCATCATTCCATTATGAACAATATACTCAATGATCTGATTTACAAAATAAATCTGCCTGCTGTCCAGACTTACATCCTCAAGATACTTTGAAAAAGCTTCCTTGGCTGCATTCATATCAAGACCTACCATTTCTCTGACAAATTCTCCCAATGGCTTTCTGCCAAATTCTGCTTCATAATCCTCTTTTGTACCAAGCTCGCTCCAGAGAATTTTTTCCAGTTCAGCTACATCTTTTTCTGTAAGTGACTGATTCTTTTTCAGCTTAGCTATTACATGGTTATCCTGATGCTGTCGGACATAATATTCTACTCGTACTTTATAATTTTCCAGATCATCGTTTTCCAATTCTGCTTCTTTCCATTCCGTTGAAAGAATTTCGTCTGTAAAATTGGTCATATATTTATTCCTGCTCTTATCCGGAATATACTTCATAAGATCTCTCAGATTTTTCCTGATATTTTCAAATTCATCAATTCCTGCATTTTCCACATAATCTGTATGCAAAATCTGATCGATCAACCCTGTTTGTGCCTGAATCTCCGGTATATTTGCCACACCAGCAATTCCGGAAACCTTTTTTAAAAGATCTTTTCGTGCACTTGTATATTTCTTTCCAACCAGAGATGCAAGTTCTATTCCATACATAAGTGCATCAAAACGTACTGCTGTTACTTCATCACTTTCAGGCAAAATCAAGGGTGCAACCTCTTCCCGTACAAGTAAAGTATCTTCATAAGTAAGCATCTGATAGTTCGACTCTTCTGAATATAATTCTACATATTTCAAATGTTGGCGAACTGTAAAACTATCTCTTGGGAGCTCTTTTACTTTTTCAGTCATGTGCTTTACAAGCGCAGTCCTGTACGCAGTTAATTTATCTGTCTGATATTTAATATCCTGAAGCTTGTACGAAATCTCAAACTGAAGATTAAAAACCGCACTTTGCAACGCCATCAGATTTGCACTTGCCTTTCCTTTATTCATTCGGAAAAACTCAAAATTTCCACAAAAATCAAAAATGTAAAACTTTTTCTTATCTTCCCCATCCAACAATCCCGGGCATAGTCTTGTTCCTCGTCCGATCATCTGCCAGAATTTTGCTTTACTCATAACTTTCTTAAAGAATACAAGATTAAGAACTTCAGGTACATCAATTCCGGTATCTAACATATCTACAGAAATTGCGATCTGCGGTAGTTTTTTCGGATCTGAAAACTCATCAATTGCACTCTGTGCATATTTCATTCTGTTATCGATCACCATGGCGTAATTCTTTAAATGCGGATATTCCTTATTAAAAATCTCAAGGATTTTTTCCGCATGATCATGATTTTTCGCAAAAATAATTGTTTTTCCAATCTTCTGTCCATATTCAATTTTAATTCCATCTCTCATCAGGACATGAAGAACTTTTTTAATTGTATCTTCGTTGAAAATCCAGGTATTCAATGCAGCCGAATTTATCGCTTCCGGAAGCTTTCCATTTTCGTCTTCAAAAGTATTTTCATAGATTTCTTTATCTGCTTCTGAAAGTTCATCATATACAATTCCCTGATCAATAAATTTCACCCTGGATTCCACCGAAAGATAATCAACCAGATATCCATCCTTAACCGCCTGCGCCAGATCATATCCATAAGTAGGATCCCCGTTTGCCAGTTCAAATACTTCATATGTATTTTTATCAATCTCATCTTTCGGTGTTGCGGTAAGTCCTACAAGCAGTGCATCAAAATATGTAAAAATATCTTTATACTTATTATAAATAGATCTGTGCGCTTCATCACAAATGATCAGATCAAAATGACCACAGGTAAAAACTTTTCCTTCTTTGTCATTTATCGTATCAATACAGTTTATCATGGTCTGATATGTGGAGAAAACACATCGCGACATATAATTATTCTTTTCTTCAACCAGATTTGTACAGGAAAAATTCTGCATCCAGTTTACAAAACTTCTTTTCGCCTGTGTTACCAGTGAATTTCTGTCCGCCAGAAAAAGTATATTCTTCACCCAGCCCGCATCAACCAGTACCTTGCACAAAGCCATTACTGTTCTGGTTTTTCCGGAACCTGTGGCCATAACAAGCAGGGCTTTTCTCCGATTCTTTTCATCAAAGCTCTGGCATACTGCTTTTATCGCGGCTTCCTGATAATAGCGGTCTGCAATCTTTTTATCTACAGAAATATTTTGCAGGCTTGTACGCATACTCAAAAGGTTAAACCATTTCTCCAGATCCCGTTTGGAATAAATAACTGAACATTTTCTTTCCGGATATTGTCCGTCTATGATCCGGGTTTCAAAACCATTGGTAAGGAAAATTACCGGGCGTCGTTCATATTTCTTTTCCAGCAGATCTGCGTAAAGTTTCGCCTGCTGCCTGCCCTCGGCAATATCCTTGCAGGTACGTTTTGCTTCTATAATTGCCAGAGGTTTATTCATATCATCATAGAGAACATAATCAATACGTCCAATCCCTGATTTATTCGGCATTCCTGTCACAGTCATCTCATTTAACCAGTCTTTTCCCTGTGTCCATCCTGCATCAATGAGCATGGAATCTATGTAAAGTTTTCTGGTTTCATATTCAGACAGATCCAGAGGTTTCGGAACATATGTCTGCTGCTGTTTCTCGTGGCGTGCGGACAGTTCTTCCCTGAGAAAAGTATTTTCTGCCATCAGTTTTTGTAGATCCAGTTCCTGCTGGGCAGTTTTTTCCTGTTCTTTCAGAAGTGTTTCCTTTGTTTTTCTGGCTGTTTCCCTGGATGCCTTTGCCTTCTCAATTCTGCCATCAATAATCGATTTGTCAAATGGATGTTCCTGATACTGTTCTCCATAACAATATGCAACGTAATCTAAAAAAATCGACAGATTTTCAAGACAGAGCATCGCTGCATCTCTGCCAGGTTTTTTATTGCTATGCGCCACACTGTTTCCACATCTGCGGATATAATCCATCCGTTTCCAAAGATCCGGTCCCACTAACTGTCTGAATTCCTCTGTATTCATCAAAGTGTGAAGGTTATCCTGGTACGGAATCTGCAAACTGTTCTCCACAGAATATAACCATTTCACAGCAAATTCCATAGCCCGCCGGCTGTTAAGAATACTCGCATCCGGATCTGCTAATATAATTTTCTCTGCAGAGATGGCAACATTCGCAAATGCAGAGAATTTTGATTCATTTTTTAAGTAATCAAAGTTTGTTACCATTGTGAAACCTCCCTCTTTAGCGTTTTATTTTATAATTGTACTTATCAACTACAGTTATCAAGGAATCCTTGATAACTGACTTTTATTTTTGTCTCAAGATATGCCAACATCTTTCAACCATTTTGTTTATAGCATTCTGTTTTCCCGATACGATTCAAATATATATGACGGATTTTCGTAATATACACTGCTGTTGTAGTCATCAATCTTTGCACCGATAAAGGAATTGTATACTTTTATTAAAGCATCTATGATTCCGATATTTTCGTCTGTAGCAACCATTTTTATCAGCCGCTTATATACCTTTCCAATATCCCAATGTGATGGGATGCTGTATTTACACTCACCTACATTGTCAAAATTTCCTTCTTGTATTCCTGCTTCTTCAATAAAATCATCACTGACTCTGTCAATGTTATCACAATGGTAGACATCTGCGAGGTCATAGATTTTATCAATTCTCTGCTTTCCAAGCTTATTTACAACGTCTGCCCGTGTATTCTTTGTTTTCCGTGCAATGTAATCGATCAGGCTGCATGTGTAAAATAAATCGTTATCTTTTTTGCTTTCCCGTCCTTCTCCTATCACTACCACTTCCCCTTTCTATCCAAAGTACTGTTGCATGAGACTGTCGAATAATTTTTGTGTTTCATCCAGTGCTTTTTGCACTTTAACTTTTGATTTGTCGACTTGTTTGACGAAATCAGAGAATTCATCTTGTTGGTCTCTCTTTGCAATTGGAATTTTAAATGCTTTAATCATACCCAAATTAAGATTCTTCTGACGTACACCTCTCCTCTGCGATAAAAAGTATTCTTTCATCATCTGCAATTCATAATATAACCAAATAATATTTACCTCATCGTTTGGGGTTATACATGCGCACGCCTGATTCGACGCTGAATCCTCCTTCAAAATTCCCATCTTGAATGCTGCAGTATCATACATTCCAATTAGTAAACTTCCTGCTTTAAATAATTTTGTAGCACTCTTTTCAATTGCTTCTTCAGTTATTTTTTCAACAGAACCTTTGAGAAAGAGTGTATTTAATTCGCCTGCTGAATACCAATCTATATTGCCTTCAAAGTACTCTGGTACTGTTCTAGAAGGCGTACCACCACTTGCCCAATTACCTAACTCATTAAGACTTCTAATCGGAAGATCATTCGTATTATAAACTGGATTTCCAAACAGTTCGACAAATCGTTAAGGAAAGAATCGAAGGTGGTGCAAACGAAAAAGCAGTATGGAGACTTTTCATTAACTGCCCTTTCGTTTGCATCAATTTCGATTTTTTCTGGTTG
>OLQP01000046.1_pt1 | contig 120413 bp, 100 predicted proteins | sample 1643181 | NCBI WGS metagenome assembly OLQP01 (sample SAMEA3136710, study PRJEB25190) | human gut metagenome | biome: human gut; feature: human-associated habitat; material: faeces | place: Austria | collected 2013 | reverse complement strand
ACCTCCAAAAGTGTCTAACTTTTGGGGTGCATATCAAATTGAACCGACCCCCAAAAGTTAGACCAAAAATCTAACTATTGGGAGGTCGGTTCAAATCAGTTAGCTCTTATTTTTATAAATAATTTAATGTTGCCAAATTGTTGCCATTTTGGACTCGTAAGTGCTGCAAACGGCGTGGTTAAGCCATTTGTGAGGCGTGATACCTCATTCCCACTCGGCAAAGTTTTCTTAATATTAAATTTGTTTGTTTAGTGTTTTATCTTTTTATTTGCATATTTTCTTTGTACTCTCTCTGCTATTTCTCTCTTGCAGAATTTTTAGTATCAAAATAGTATCACACACATAAATTGCTGTTAAGCAAATTCAGAAACAAGTTGATTGCTCAAATCAGATAGTGATTTAACCATTCCTAAATTGCTATACTCAAAATTTTGTGTCAAACTATCCCACTGCATAAACCCCAGACAATGTTCTCTTATTTGGTTATTTACATTTGTCTGAATGTGTGACAAATGTTCCTCGGTTGACAGTATTTGAGATAATCGAGGACTTGCACTATTGTCAATATTTATAAGAAGCCCATATTTCGCGCCGGAAACAAGACAATATCCAACAAGTTGAGACCATTCTTTTAATCCCGCAGCACTCATTAATTTTACTTCTAGAATAAGCAGTTCAAATTTATGCCCATCGGTAATAAGTGCAAAAATATCTAAGTTCAATGGAGGCGTTTGTTGGGTAAACGCTCTTGCACAATTGCATTTTTCGGGATTTTCATTAATAATACGCTGAAGATTTGTTTTTAATTCTCCAATTCCCCAAAACACACTCAATTCTCGATTGCATCTCACCTTAAAATTGCTTTTTAATTGTGTTTCAATAAAAGTTTGTATTTCGGGATAATAAGAAACCTCATTCCTGTTTTGTCTACCGGGCATTTCTTAAATCCTCCTCTGTAATAGGGCGAACAAGCAGTTTATACTCATTGTTAGGAGAAATGGTCACTAATTGATTATACACTTTAGGATTTCTAGCACCAATTAAAGCCCCTCTACCATTACCCATAATAACAATCGGTGTAAGCAAATCCGGTTTTCTAATCTCAACACATAAATTAGGACTATGGGATAAATGCTTTTTAACTATTTGCACATATCCTTTTGGACGCTTGCCAGATAATTCGTCATCGTTTGCAATAACATATGCTACCGCTTGAAGAATTTCAGATATTGGATAACCGTTATTTTTTGCCGTACCATACAATAACATATTTTGATTCTCGTTATATTTATCTAATAATATGCCTACTCGAACATTAAGAATATCGTAATTTCGTTTGCTCATCAAAGAATCATTTTGAATAAGGTCATCAATTTCCATTTCTAAATCTTTATGTAAAATCGGAAATGGATTAATCAAATCACCTAAATGATTAAACTGTTCTTTGATTTTGCAATATGGCGCGTGTTCACATCCCATCACTGCACAAAAATGACGGAAATGTATATAATGACCTCCTCTAATATTTTCAGGTAAGCGAGCATCGTTTTCAGCTGGATGTACAATAGATGGTGTTATATGTATATCTCTAACTTCACACTCTGTAGCGGTATGTGTTTCTCTTTGTAAACTGCGATTTTCGTTTGATGCTTCCGCCTTTGTTCTAAAAGCAAATGCACCAAATCGAGCATATTGGTCAAGCAGTATTCGCAATTTAAATCCCTTATTCCATTGTGCATAATACGGATCTTTAGTGCAATGGATGTTAGGATGATTCCAATTTATTTGATCTGGAATACAATTTATGCCATATAGTAATCTACACAAGTCGCATACAAACTTAAAATTATATCCTTTAATTTCAAACGAAATAATTTGGTGCTCATCTGTAAAACGGCGTTGCGATTTCGCCATACTTCCGATTGTATCTGCCAATCCAGCCACAAAACGGCGTTTTAGATTATCATCGACCAAGTCTTCTATTAACTGACTTATATCCGCATTTCCTCTTAATTCTCCTTCGCAATCAATACCATATCGAGTAAGTTCCTCTTTAACAGGAGTTGTATCTCCCTCACAAAGAATTACCCACATTCCGCTTCCCGTTGTTTCGTATTGCACAGAAAGGTTATATATTGCACGAAACATTTGTCCCACCTTGCGGAGAATATCTCCTGAAATTTCACCGGCACGGCGCGGATTTTCAATATAAGATCCCCATTTTTTGTACGGCAAAGAAATTCTAAATACATCCTCTGCATTGCCAAAAATACCGCCACCGATTATTAAGCCGAGTAAATATGCTCTATCTGTATCCATATTAACACCTTTCGCTTTCATTTTTTATCAAAAATCTGTTTCATTATTTCCGAAGCAAAGCTATACGCTAAATTTACAGGAACAGCATTACCAATCACTTTATACATTGCCGTTATATTTCTTGGTGTATCTGTTACAAATTTAAACTTATCGGGAAAAGTTTGTATACGAGCCACTTCTCTAACTGTGTACCTTCTATTTTCGATAGGATGTATTATCCCGCAATTTTCAGGTTGCGCTGACGCTGTAATAGTTCCACATATCTCATTGCGTGAAAATCTTCTATAAAAGTTAGGTGAATGATATTTTTTCATATTATCTCTAATTTTCTGAAATCGAGGTGCCAAATGTTCATACGGGACATCCTTCCACGAACCACCTTCAGGTATGTAATTTATCATATCCAATGCCTGTGGTGAAAATGCCCAATCAACATTATCTTTAACATTTTCAGGAACATCTAACACATAACGAAGTGTCAACTTATCTTTTTTTTGTTTTTTAGGGAAAACGAATGTTTTATTTAAATCTTTTCTTACACCAACAAATAACACCCTTTGCCTATTTTGGGGTACACCATAATCTGATGCGTTAACAAGTTGATAGACAACATTATATCCAATTCCATTCATATTAGACAAATCTTCGATGATCACTTCCGACAAATTTCTGCCGTCAATATACTTGGACGAAAGCAAACCTTTAACATTTTCAAAAACAATGACTTTAGGCATTTTCTTTTCAATTATACGCAGGCATTCTTTATACAACATTCCTCTTGAATCGTGAACACCTTTGCGATTACCAGCATTAGAAAACGGTTGACAAGGGAAACCCGCAGTCAAAATATCTCCATCAGGTATTTCTGATTCATCAACCGATAAAATATCTCTTTTATCTATTTTCCCAATATTCAGTGCATATACCATTTGAGCATCAGAATCAAAATCATTTGCCCAAACAATATTAAATCCTGCCTTTTTAAAACCATAATCCATTCCACCGCAACCAGAAAAGAGCGAAATCAATTTGGGTGCAATGTAATTTTTATCTGCAATGGTCACATCTGTTGGATTTAGAGTATTATTTGACTTGGCAGCAATATATTCATCTATATCACAAGAGCGTATTCTCCAAGACCGATTTGATAATTTTGATGCTTGTAAGCTTCCATTATTAATTAAACGACGAACTGTTTTTTCTGATAATTGTAAATATTCAGCCGTCTGTGCAACAGTTAATAATTCTGCATTCATAAACAATATTCCTCTCTACATATAACTACAATCGTCTATTATTTTATCACATTTTATCGTATTTGTCAAGAAACATAAAGAAATTTGCGAACTTTATAGGACATTATTGGACAATTTATGGCTAGTTTTAATATACGCAATAGCAAAATTGTAATTATAAACTCTATTCGTATATATAAGCTCTTCCGCCTGTGCCTTAATATTGTTCATTAACCCCACCCATTTGAGTTGATTTTCGGCTTTTAATTGCTCTGTAACGCCTTGTTTTTCTGCGAGTAGGGAAATTAGCCCAGTTAACTCTTTTTTCGCTTTTGAATCGACTTGTTGCAAATAATCGGACATATTTCCGCTTAACATCAATGCCGTATACATTGCCGGATGATTTTCTTTAATAAACTTTTTATGCAACCTCCCGTATTTTCCGATTCGTGCATTTGTTTTCGGAGTTTGCAGATTTGGAATACAGTAATCACCAACCCTTATGTAAGTTCCGCCGTTCTTTTCAAATGTAGATTTCATTTTAACATTTCCTTTCGATAATCATTCTGTCGGGAATGTGGCACATTCCCGTTAAAATCATTATAACAATTTATTTTTCTTTTTGTACTTTCTTTGATAATTTACGCTCTTTATCAATCTGCTTCAGCCATTGTTCAACTCGCGAAATACCAAAATAGTCTTTGATTTTATTAAACTTTCTGACCTCGACATTGCTTTTGCTCAACTCCAAATTTTTCTCCCAATTTGTCTTTTTAAGTTTCTCGTTACTTGCTTTTAACGCCTCCGTTTGCATTAATAATTTTTCTGCATTTTTCTCGGCGGTAAACACTCGTCGGGCAAGTGTTTTTATAATTTTTATCAGCTTGTTTACAAACGGCATTACTATATCGTTTCTGTATTTCTTTGCTGACATAAGAGCCGGCGGCTCCGGTATTTTTAATGCCTCATCTTCAAGTTTTTGAGCCGTGACAAGAGCGTATTCCTCCGCATTTTTATATTTTGAAATGTCGGATTCAAGCTCTTGCTTTTTATCCTCGAGCCTTTCAACCTCTTCGATAAGTTTATCACGCTTAAACTCACTTACGGTTTTATGCTTTTCGTGCGTTCCCTTTTCGTCCCACTCAATTCCGCGTTCAAACATAATCTTTGACAATGCTTCTTTTTCGGATTCCGCCCATTGAGCACGCTCCGTGTTGCTTCGACCTGTCCCGATAAAGCCTTGTTGTTTTAATGCACCCTTCATTGAAACTCTTGTGTCAAGTCCCCGCTTACTTCCCGTTGTAAACGGAACAAAGTCAATGTGCAAATGCGGTGTTGCTTCGTCCATATGTAAGTGAGCGGAGAACACATACAAGTTAGGATTTCTGTTTTGAAACCCTCTCATATATTCGTCAAGAATTTTCTTTGCAAGCTGTCCGTTTTGGGTTTCGGCACCCATATTATCTTTATCGCCTATCTGCACAATAATTTCTTGAAACGGTTTTTCCTGTTTGCTCTCTCGGCTGATTTTTTTATAATAATTTTTAATTTGCCTGTCAGAGCGTGTCTGTCTTGCGTTATAATTTTTAACCGCTTCATCGAACAGTTTATGATATACCGTTCTGATGTTTTCATTGCAGTAAGTTATGTTGTCGGGGGTTCGTCTCTTATCAACATTTTCCGCCGTAAATTTTCTGTCATTATGATTTACCGAGCCTTTGCCCGTCATTATTGATATCGTTCTTTTCATTTTACTTTTCACCTCATTTCCGATTGACCGAACGTTGTATTTGTGAACGCAGTGAACATTCAAAGGTTTTGTTACTTTTGTCAAAAGTAACGCAAATGCACTTTTGTCAGCGGACTAACAAAAGATGCGGCTGCCTGCGGCAGTTTGCGCTCTTGCAGAGGGCTTGTTCGGCTATCGCCGAAGTGTGTGCCGCTTATGACCGCACACACCGCAAACGGTAGGATTTGGTGCTATACTAAAAAAGTAGACACAAATATGCAAAATATGATATAATAAAATAAACACAAAAACAGGAGGAAAGACAAATGGGTAACAACAATTATACCAAATATGACGAGGATTTTAAAAAATCCCTTGTTTCTCTGCACCAAAACGGAAAAACTCAATCTCAGCTCTGCAAAGAATATGGTGTTTCTCAATCCGCACTCGGAAAATGGATTAAGCAATACTCTACCGTTGAAGTCGGCGACGGCGAGCTGCTTACCGCCAAGCAAGTAAAGGAACTCCAAAAACGCAATGCCCAATTAGAAGAGGAAAACTTAATCCTAAAAAAAGCGATTGCCATATTCACGCCACACTCAAGCAAAGATTAGACGCTGTACATAAGCTCCGCTTCCAGCATAGCATTAAGATATTGTGCAAGGTTCTCAGAGTAAACAGGAGTACCTATTACAAGCATTTTTCTGCCGAACCCTCTCCGCGTATTAAAGAAAATCAATATATTGCTTCTTTAATTCTTCATATCTATGCTGATTACAACAAGCGGCTCGGCGCTTACAAAATCACATATGTCCTTCAGCGTGATTATGGCATAAACATCAGTGTCGGACGAGTGTACCGCTTGATGAAACAATTGCAGCTGCCAAAAATGTCTACGGATAAACCTGTTATCCGCAGCAATTCTTCTGATGCCGAAGCTTGCTGCAATCATCTGCAGCAGAAATTTAATCAGAAAGCTCCCAATCTTGTGTGGGTTAGCGACATTACTTATATTAAAGCCGGAGGAATATGGTACTATTTGTGCATTGTTATGGATCTATTCTCACGAAAGGTGATTTCGTGGCATATATCCTCAAAAGCCAATGTTGAATTGGTTATTACAGCTTTTAAAAAGGCATATGAAAAACGAAATACTCCGCATGGACTTATGTTTCATTCCGACAGAGGTTCGCAGTATACTGCCTTCTCATTCAGGCAGCTTCTCGATTCTCTTAATGTTGTGCAGTCGTTTTCTAAGAAAGGTTATCCTTTTGACAATGCTTGCTGTGAATGTTTTTTCAAGTACCTCAAAAAAGAAGAAACAAATCGCAAATGTTATCACTCTTTGACGGAGCTTCAGCTATCTGTCTTTGAATATATTGAAGGGTATTACAACACAAAAAGACCACACGGGACGCTTAATATGCTTACGCCAAGTGAAGCGGAAGCTTTATACTGGGAACAGACAAAATAGCCTGATCCCCTAAAAAATTGTGCTTTTTTGTGTCTACTTACTTGACTATTGTTCAATTTTCTGTAAAAAAATCCACCGTCTGCATAGGTTGAGAACGCTCAAAATTTTTCTCGTTCTCACCGAAGGCAAGCCGTCACTTTTGTTCCTTAATTGCCTATACGGGAATGTGGCACATTCCCGTCATATCTCTTAAAAAGGATTACCAACAAAAGCTCTCCGGCACTCCTTTTTCATCGAGATATTTTTTGCGTGCTTTCTCACGTTCTTTCTCTGTCGGAGCAGTTTTGTATGTTGTGTAATACTCCCGCATTACCATTAAATTCAATTTTTTCTCAAGCTCACTTTTAATATCATCTTCGTATTCGCACATATCGAAGTGATGATATTTAATCAGCTTAATAAATAAATCTCTTGAAATCTGCACTTTTTTCATATCCTATCCAATCCAATCCTATCTTATCAAATTCCGTGACGGTCGTGACGATATTTTATACACCTGTATCGTCACCTGTAATACCGTCACTATCGTCACATCGACACGCTTGTTCTTACATATTCAAATTTAATTTGAATGTAACTTGTCTGCCACTGTGCGTTCGAGTGTTCGCATACTCGATTTGATATTCATTGAGTAATCTGTCAACATTTACATTCAAATGCCTTGTCAGCGAATTAGCCGAAATATCCAAGTTCAGTTTTGTGACAAGCTCTGTTGCCGTACCGGACCATTGCGTGATTTCGGGTGTTACGATTTTTGAAACACTTTCAAGAATGAGATCGCTCGGCAATTTCCAAATTTCATTTTCGGCCTTTATAAATTCCCATAAGCAATGTTCCCTGTTAAATTCCAAATACAATCGTTGGTCTTGTTGGTCACGCCCAACCGCATCGAGAACGGCTTTTGATGATGTGCGTTTTTCCTTTTGCAGAATAAAAGCACCGTCCGCCGCACCGAGAAGTCCGTTTGTGCCCGATATGGTTTCAAAGCAATCATCGGCTTGTTGCTTTCGTGTGTGATGAACAAGCAGCAGACACACATTTTTATTGTCGCTGAATTTCTTTAATTTTGTAACTATATCATAGTCATTCCCGTAACTGTATTTATCTCCTGAAAGCTCCCGAATTTTTTGTAAGGTATCAATGATGATAAGTTTCGTGTCTTTATGTGTTTCGATAAAACATTCGAGTTGCTTGTCCAAACCGTCATTTAACTGATGCGAAGTTGTGGCGAGATACAAATTATCGTTTTCGTTCTCCCCGAACATTGTATATAATCTGCGTTGAAGTCTTGCATAATCGTCCTCCAATGCGAGATATAATACCGTTCCCTTATTAACCTTATAATTCCAAACATCAATCCCTTTACTGATATGATAGGCTATTTGTGCCATAAAGAACGATTTACCGACCTTCGGAGCACCAACAAACAAATACGTACCGCTGTAAAGTAAGTTCTCGATTATCGGCGTTTTCGGAGGATAAATCTCGTCATACAAGTTTGTCATTGATTTCGTAGGCAAATAATAAGGGTTATTCATATTTTTGAAATACTCTTGCATATCAAAATCATTCTCATACATAAAAATTCCACCTCTTTCTATTGAAAAATCGGCGAAAATGTGGTAAACTTATATTTGTAAAATACGGAGTGTTTACCACATTCCCTTTCCCAAAGTATTTGCAGATACTTTGGGATTTTACTTTTCTTGCAGACCGTTATATGTTTTTGCAACCGTTTCGATAACCGCAAGTAAATCACCGTCAACATTTTTTCCGTTTTCAATTCTTTTAAGTTCCGACAGAATTTCCGTCATTTGTTCTCGCATTGCCTTGTATAATCTTGAACTCGGTATAACGGTTACCTCTCTTTCGAGCAGGCGTTTTATAACATAATCCTGCTTTGTGAGTCCCGATAGCTTTACTCGCACATTCAAGTCGTCCCTTTCCTCGGGTGACATTCTGAACGATACAATTACATTGCGCCATCTTCCTTTTTTATCAACATTTTTATCCATTTAAATCATTCCTTTCATCATCGAGTTTGTTTGCCATATCAACTTGCTTTGACGGAAAAAGGTGGGCATATCTGTATGTAATATCTATGCTTTCGTGTCCGACTCGGTCGGCAATGGCAACCGCCGAAAAGCCCAAGTCAATCAAATGACTTATGTGACTGTGCCGGAGCCCGTGAATTTTTATCCTTTTAACTCCCGCAGCTTTTGAACCTCGTTTCATTTCGGTGTGAAGAAAGCTCTTTGTCACCGTAAATATTCTGTCGTTAGGTTTTATTCCGTAAAGCATTTTGATGTACTCATCAATTTCCTCACATAAGAATTTAGGCATCTTGATTGTTCGTATGCTTTTCTTTGTTTTCGGGTCCGTAATCACATCACGCCCCTTTATACGCTGATAAGATTTGTTTATCCGCAGCAAGCGGTTTTCAAAATCAAAGTCGGAGGGAGTAAGTGCCAACAGTTCTCCCACACGAATACCGCACCAATATAAAATTTCAAACGCATAAAATGACATCGGCTTGTCCATTACGGCATATGCAAACTTTTGATATTCCTCTTTTGTCCAAAAATCCATTTCCCCGGCTTCCTTTTCGCCTATGTGTCCCGCTTTTGCCGCAGGGTTTGACTTTAAATCATAATACCGCATTGCGTGGTTGAATATCGCACTCAACTGATTGTGCATTGTTTTGAGATAAGTTTTGGAATACGGTTTACCGTTTTCATCACGATAAGCAAGAAGCTCATTTTGCCACTTGATAACATCTTTTGCCGTGATTGCGTTCATTTTCTTATCCTTAAAGAACGGCAATATCTTGTTGCAGATTATGCTGTCCTTTGTTAAAGATGTATTCTCTCGAATACGCTGCTTTAAATCGGCAACATATATTTCCGTAAAGGTTTCAAACCGCATATCAAGGTCAGCCGATGATTGCATCAAGAACTCTCTTTCCCAATCCAAAGCCGCCTTTTTCGTTTCAAATCCTCGCTTCATTTTCTTTTCACGTACCCCCTTCCAATTCGCATAATAAAATGAAGCATACCATTTTCCTGTTTTCTTGTCTTTGTAAGCCGGCATAACTTACATCTCCTTTCCGCAGTGTTTTGAATAGACCTTTTCCGCAAAATACTCACGGTTGAGTCTGCCGTTAATTACGATATAGCCTTTCGCTTTCATTTCCCCATTCAGCTCTTTTATCAATTTATAAGCATAGGCTTGAGAAACTCCAAGCTCTTTGGCTACCTCATCGGCTCGCATAAATAATTTGTTATCCACAAGAAATCCTCCTTCGAATTATTTGACTATACTTAGAAGTTTAGTCTTGATTATATTATACTAATTTGTTTAGTGCTTGTCAACCCCTTTTTATAAAAAAATTAAACTTTTTAATTTAATTTTATAAATCGCTTGATTTTCTTCAAATTATATGATATACTAAATCAAGAAGTTTAATTTATGAGGTGTATTGCTATGGCTATCGGTCAAAGAATAAAGTTTTTCCGCAATTTACGCAAATTTACGCAAAAAGAGTTGGGATTGAAGCTCGGCTTTCCGAAAAATGCCGCGGATGTGCGTGTTGCTCAATATGAATCGGAAACAAGAATACCGAAACACGATTTAATAAACGCTTTCGCAAACCTGTTTGATGTTTCTCCAAAGGCATTGAATGTTCCTGAAATAGATACTTATATCGGCTTAATGCACACACTTTTTGCACTTGAAGATACATACGGCTTCAAGATAAATAAAATTGACGGTCAACTTTGTATCACACTCGATAATCATAACAAGTCCTTTTCAACCTTGTTTGAAAACCTCAATTCTTGGCAAGCGGAATACGAAAAACTCACAAACGGAGAGATAACGCAGAAAGAATACGATGAATGGCGGTATAAATATCCTCAAATCGAAGCAGAGCGTTTCAAAAAAGATATTGACCGCATTCGTGCAGAAAAGAAAAAATCCGAATAAACGCAAAAATACCATCGAAAACTTCGTTGTTTCCGATGGTATTTTTTTAATAAATTATTATTCTCCGCAATAATCAAATAGTATCAAAACAGTATCATTACGGACACCAAAACCCCAAAAATCCTTATTTTATGCGGCTTTCTGGGGATTTGTTTATTACTCCCACTCAATAGTTGCGGGTGGTTTTGAAGTTATATCATAGACAAGTCTATTAACGTGTTTTACTTCGTTTACGATACGATTTGATGCTTTTTCTAGGACATCGAAAGGTATTCTTGCCCAATCGGCTGTCATAAAGTCGGTTGTGGTTACGGCTCTTAAAGCAAGGGTATAATCATATGTTCTGCCGTCACCCATAACGCCGACGCTACGCATATCTGTAATAACGGCAAAATACTGGTTTATATCTCTTTCAAGACCTGCATTTGCGATTTCTTCTCTGAATATAGCGTCTGCGTCACGCAAAATTTCAAGTTTATCTTCTGTAATTTCGCCTATAACTCTTACGGCCAGTCCCGGTCCCGGGAACGGTTGACGCCATACGAAATTTTCAGGCAAACCAAGTTCGATACCAAGCTGACGCACTTCATCCTTAAACAAATCACGAAGCGGTTCAACAATTTCTTTAAAATCAACGTGTTCCGGAAGTCCGCCTACATTATGATGGCTCTTAATAACAGCCGCATCACCTGCACCGCTTTCGATAACGTCCGGATAAATTGTACCTTGAACAAGATAATCAACCTTACCGATTTTTTTAGCTTCCGCCTCGAACACACGAATAAATTCTTCACCTATAATCTTACGTTTCTTTTCGGGTTCTTTTACGCCCTCAAGCTTACCTAAAAATCTATCCTGTGCATTTGCTCTGATAAGGTTAATATCAAACTGATTTCTGAAAAGATTTTCAACTTCATCGCCCTCATTTTTACGAAGAAGTCCGTTATCAACGAACACACAAGTAAGCTGCTTGCCTACCGCTTTATGAAGCATAACTGCCGCAACAGATGAATCCACACCGCCTGAAAGAGCACACAAAACTTTACCGTCACCAATCTTTTCACGCAAAGCCTGAATTGATTTTTCGGCAAAATCGGACATAAGCCAATCGCCCTTACAACCACAAACGTTAAACAAGAAATTCTTCAACATCTGCTGACCTTGTACAGAATGATTTACTTCCGGGTGATACTGTACCGCATACAATTTCTTTTCTTCATTTTCATAAGCCGCACACGGACAATCGTTAGAATAAGCAGTAATCTTGAAACCTTCCGGAATTTTATCGATATAATCCGTATGGCTCATCCAAACTACTGTATTTTTATCAACATTTTCAAACAACTTACTTTCAGAAGTTGTAATTTCCGTCTTACCGTACTCACTTACAGGAGCAGTATCAACGTGACCGCCAAGAGTATATGCCATAAGCTGACTGCCGTAACAAATACCCAAAATAGGAATACCAAGTTCAAAAATCGTCTTATCGCAGTGTGGTGATTTTTCGTCATACACACTGTTCGGACCGCCAGTAAAAATGATACCTACCGGATTTTTTTCTTTAATCTTCTCGATAGAATTTTTGTATGACATAACCTCGCAATATACGTTACACTCACGCACTCTGCGGGCTATAAGCTGATTATACTGACCGCCGAAGTCAAGCACAATTACTGTTTCATTCTGCATTTTCTTTCCTCCGTTTATTATATTATTTTAATTATATCATTAATCGACACTGTTTTCAATAGCTTTTACAAGTTTTAATGTTCTTTGCACGACCATTCTGTCACGGCTAATTTTATGACAGCCGTGCGTTCAAGCACGTTTTCGTTAAATTCATAATCTGATTTACCTGTATAGTGGTGCATGATTTGATTAAGTCCTTTAATTTTAGTGTCCCTGTCTGCCACTATTTTTACCTGTCCTCTACCCATAATGCTTTGATACAAATACGAATGACCGCAAGCAGTATCACTTGTTACAAGCTCATGTTTCGTATCTGTTTCAAAACTTATTTCGGGTTGATTATTGATTAGATCAATCTTCTTTCCCTCTGTCGCTCCGTGAAAATACAATGTAAGTTTGCCGTTATTATCTTCATATCCGAAGTTCATCGGAACAATATACGCACCTTTACCGTCCACCAACCCTATACGACAACAGTCACACGATTTCAATATTTCAATCATTTTATTGTAATCCGTAACTTCACGTTCTTTTCTTCGCATAATCACAACCTCAGTTCTTGCTCTCCAAAATTATTGTAACAGGTCCGTCGTTTGTAAGCGAAACTTTCATATCCGCACCGAATTCGCCTGTTTCAGTATGTATACCTTGTTCCCTGATATATGCAACAAATTTTTCATACATTTCATTTGCGCTGACAGGCTCCATTGCGTTGCCAAAATACGGTCGTCTGCCATGCGAGCAATCGCCGTACAAAGTAAATTGCGATATAACGAGCATACTTCCGCCGACATCTTCAAGGCTCAAATTCATTTTATCGTTTTCGTCACTGAAAATACGCAACTTTATAATCTTGTCTGCGATATACTTCATATCTTCTTCAGTATCACCGTTGCCGACACCGAGAAGAACAAGCAAGCCGTCATCTATTTTTCCGTTCACTCTGCCGTCAATTTTAACATCGGCATTCGTTACTCTCTGTACAACCGCTCTCATATGTCATACCCACTTTCTTCTATTATCATTTGCAAGCGTTCCCATTCTTCCATAAGGCTTTCGATTTTGTCCTGCAATTCTGTTATTTTATCGGTTATCTCGCCTGCTTTGACATAATCGGTTGCAATATCGGAATTTTCAAGCTCTTTAGAAAGTCCCTCAACCTCCGATTCCTTATTTGATATTTCGTCCTCAACCTTTGCAAAGCGATTAAGCGTTTTACGTTTTTCTGCCTCCAAACGCTTTTGCTCCTTATAATCAAGATGACCTGCCGACTCTGTTTTCTGTTCTGTCTTAACCGTTTCACGAGCCACAAAGCTGTCGTAATCACCGCTGTAACTTTCAACACCATTCGGTGTCAAATACAAAATTCTGTCGGCAAGTTTATTTATAAAATATCTGTCGTGCGATACCATTATCATAGTACCGTCATAATCGGAAAGTGCATTTTCAAGAGCCTCTCTCGATTCAATGTCAAGATGGTTTGTAGGTTCGTCCATTATAAGCAGATTAACACTCTTAAGCATAAGTTTTACAAGTTCAACTCTCGCTCTCTCGCCACCAGACAACTTATGTATTTCCTTAAACACATCTTCGCCTTTAAACAAAAATACTGCAAGTGCATTTCTGATTTGAGTTTGAGTAAGGTTAGGATATTCATCCCATACTTCGTCTATAACTGTTTTATCCATATTAAGATTTTCTTGAATTTGATCATAGTATCCTATATGGATATTCGCACCGATTTTATATGAGCCTTCCGTCTGCTCATAATCGCCCATTAAAATTTTAAGCAACGTCGTTTTACCGCAGCCGTTCGGACCTAAAAGGAATACCTTTTCGCCCTTTTTAATAAGCATATCAACATTTGAAAACAATCTGTTATTATCAAATGCCATACCCAAACTTTCCGTCTGCACAACGTCTTGTCCTCCGCCTGCACAAGCCTTGAATGTAAACTCCATTTCTTCGGGCGACTGCATAGGTGCATTCAAATCTTTTTCAAGTCTTTCGATAACTTTCATTTTGCTCTCGGCAGTTTTGATATTTTTCTCTCTGCCCCAACGTCTTTGTTGCTCAACAACATTTTCAAGGCGCTGAATTTCACGCATTGTGTTATCATAATTTCTCTGTTCGGTCTTTTTGTCAATCTCCCTTTGTGCCATATATGCACTGTAATTTCCGTTATACGATCGGAAACGACCGTTTTCAAGTTCAAAAGTCTTGTTCGTAACTCTGTCAAGAAAATATCTGTCGTGAGATATTACAATAAATGCACCGCTATAATTTCTTAGGAAATCCTCAAGCCATTCAACCGACTCTATATCAAGATGGTTTGTCGGCTCGTCCAAAAGCAACAAATTTGCATCGGACAAAAGAATTTTACCGAGTGCGACACGCGTTTTTTGACCGCCGGACAATTTGTCTACACACAAGTCAAATTCATCTTCCGAAAAGCCCAGCCCCGTAAGTGTGCTTTTAACTTTTGATTTATAATAAAATCCGTCACGTTCGGCAAATGCTTCCTGCAAAGAAGTTTGACGTTTTACAAGCTCGTCGATATTGCCGTTATTATTTTCTATATCGAAACGAATTTCATCAAGCTGATTTTCCATTTCGATTACATCGGCAAACACAGTAAGAGTTTCTTCCCATATACTCTTTTCACTGCCGTTTACGGAATACTGATCAAGGTAACCGACACGCAAGCCTTTATTCTTAAAAATTTCACCCTCATCATAATCCATATCACCTGTGATTATCTTAAAAAGGGTTGATTTTCCCGCACCGTTTACACCGATAAAACCGATTTTATCGTTACTGTCAACATTAAACGATACACTGTCAAAAAGCGTTTCATCAAGAAACATTTTCTTTATATTACTTCCATTAAGCAGTATCATAAATTACTCCTTGTATTTTAGTATTTCAACATATTTTCAACCATTGTCATTATGTCATATCCGTAATTAATATCAGGACACCAACGTCCGCCAAGTTGCTCGACATACTTTACCGTACCTGCCCAAGCTATACTCTTTACAACATAATATCTGTCGTGCGGCTCTCCTACGGGTGCAAGTCCGACATACGCAGCCATATGATTATAATGTGCTCTTACACCGTCTTCAGGTGTTGTAAAAGTTTCGTGATCCTCTGTTTTGTCACCTGTCGGTTTTTTAATTTTTATGCCTGCCCAGTTATTCATTTCAGGCAATACAGCGCCGCCGTAATTTCCGTATGCTGTTTCTTTGCCGGCTTGCGCATACATCACTTCCGGTCTGATTCCGAAAACTTCTCCGTAATACCAATAAATTGGTGCTATATCAATAAATCTTTGGTGTGCCCCTTTTGCCTTTGCCCAAGCCTGTGCCTGTTCAACCGTTACCTGTGCGTTACCTGTGATTGAAGTTTTGTCTGCCGCAGGATTTACCACTCTGTAAAGGAACGTACAAGCCTCCGCTCTTGTAAGCAAATCTTTCGGACGTATATTACCGCTGTCACCAAGCATATACAAATTTGTTACCGCGGTTTCAAGCAAATTTTTATATGCGTCATCAACGCTTTGAGCGTCTTTAAAGCTGTAATTTGTGATTGTATAACTGTCAGCTGCCTTTTGACCGCTTGCTTTTACCAATGACGCCGCAAATTCTTCACGCGTTACATATTCACCGCCGTTAAATGACGAGCCTTTTTTCGGCATATAATCTTGAAATGCCTGTACATATTTATATGACCACTTATTTTTTTCCACATCATTAAATTGAACTGCTGAATTCGATTGTAAATTAAATGTATCTGTAAATATTTTCGCCATTTGTTCTCTTGTAAGATTTCCGCCGAGCATAAGGTCACCTGTTTCGTCACCCGAAATTATATTGTTTTCCAAGCAATATTCAACGCTTTCCTTTGCCCACGGATACTGTTTCTGCCAACCTGCCGCCATAACAGGTGCAGATGCCGTCGCACAAATCGCCACTGCAGATATTAACGAGATTATTTTTTTCATAATAGAATGTTTCCTCCAAGTCGTATATTTTACCAATAATACATTATATATCAAAAACATACCGATTTCAACATCATAGTTAAAATTATTTTGATATATTACCAAAATATATATGTATCATATCTCAATTTACCGAATAAAATACATTTTTAAGGTTATTACTATACACAAAAGGAGTGATATTATGATAGAACAAGATACTGTAAAACTTTTAAGAGAATGTGACGCCGGTATAAAAATGGGCGTGTATTCAATAGAAGAAGTTCTCAGTGATGTAAACAACGGTAATTTCAAACAAATGCTTGAAAAAGCAAAATCAGACCACCAACAACTTCAAGATGAAATTCAAATACTTCTTGACAAATACCACGACGACGGCAAAGATCCTAATCCTATGGCTAAAGGTATGTCGTGGTTTAAAACGAATATAAAAATTTCTGCCGATTCTTCGGATAATACGATTGCCGACCTTATCACCGACGGCTGTAATATGGGTGTTAAAACATTGCACAAATATCTTAACAAGTACAAAGCCGCCGATGAAAAGTCAAAAGATATTGCTAAAAAACTTATCAATATTGAAGAAGAACTTACCGTTGATATGCGTTCTTATTTATAATTTATTTAGATAAAAACGAAACAAATCTGAACTTTTTATCCATCATATTGCCGATAATGCCGACCGTTTTACCCATAGTAAACGCCGCAAGGACAGTTCCTATTCCCAAACCGTCAAGACGACCGAGAAATATAAGCGTCATACCGGCAGTTACTGCCAAACACGTTACGTCAAAAATTATTTTGACTTTTGAATATGAAACGTTTATAATTTCCGACAATTCTCTTGGGAAAAGGTCTGTCGGTATTATCGGTAATTTACATCTGTTTGACAAGGCTATTCCTATACAAAGCAAGAAATAACTTACAGCGAAGTATAACACGCACCAACCCAAATCTGTCGGTAAAACGTCTATCCACATTTTATTTACGTCAAGCAATTCACTGAATATAAAACCTACCACAAAACTGAACAAATATTGCGGAACAAACTTTTTCCTAAGTATCATTAAACTCAAAACAAGCAATCCTTGAAAAATATATGTCCATGTTCCGAGCGATACTTTCGGAATAACCTCCGAAAACGCATACGGAACACTTGATATAGCCGAAATTCCCGCACCCGAATGTAACATAAGCACAACACCGAAACTGTTGATTATAACCGCCAAAGCAAGTGCCAATTCTCCTCTGAATATATGTAAATTTTCTTTGTTCATTGTGTATCCCTCCATTGTTTTTGCCTTTGATTTACATATGGGTTTTATTGTATCACATATACTTTATTGTTACAACTAAATATATAAAATCATATTGCATTCCGACTATTGTATTCTCCTTAATAACAGTGCCATTTGCATTGTTTGCATATATCTTTAAAATTCTCTTTTGCTTTATACTTTTCGGGTAAATTATTTAAAAACAAAGGATTTAGAACACAATCTACAACATCAACGCACTCCATCAGGTCTATCTTTTCATCAATTAGCGGACACATCACTCTATCATCATATTCCATATCTGTTTAGTACCTCCAAATTTTCTGTTTTAATCAACCGAACAAATTTTTCATAAAGTAACCTTTACATTTTCAATTTTGACATTTCGTATTGCATTTTCATCAAAGCCGTTTACTTTTGCTTTAATCTGTAAATTTTCAAAAGCAAAATCTGACAATATATATTGACTTTCATCTGTCTTGACATCGAAAAACGTATTACACTCACATTCGCAATTTTTCATTACAACATTATCCGCATAAGAAAGCGGCACATCTTCCCTATCTTTCAAATCGTAAAACTGCGTCCATGGGTTTATATTAATAAAACTGTCAATTTTACCGTTTATATCTTCAACACTGATATATTCATAATGCTGAGGTGTATCGGGACGCATTTTAAGCCACAACAAATTTTTACCCTCTTTAATATTTATTCTTCTTAAAATTATATTTTTATTATGTACAGATTCCGAACCGCAAGTTAGGCAACCGTGACAGAAACCGTATGTACAATCTTCGATTAAAATACGTTCGTTAGAGCCGTTTTCGGATAATTTATCCGCCCAAGGACCTTTTCCGCCTTTCAGCACCACCGAATCATCATTAACTTCAAGATAACAATTTTTAACCAAAACATCTGTACACACGTCTATATCAACAGCGTCTGTACTCGGTGCTTTAATCGGCTTTGCCGGTGAAAATATATTGCAGTTTATATACTTGACGTAATGACATTTGTATATATGAGTAGTCCAATAGTGCGAATTTTGCAAGTGCAAATCGGCTATTGTGACATTACTGCTGTTTGATATGTAAACAAGTCTTGGACGCTGCTCGTCCTTATTGGTACAGTTTGGATTCCATTCACGTCTCAGCCAAAACGCTCTCCACGATTTCAAACCGTTTCCGTCTATTGTACCTTTTCCGCACATTTTAAAACCGTCAACATTATCTGCATTAATCAATGCAGAAAAATACGGACACGTTTCACCCTCCATACGAGTTTGCATTATCGGATAATCGTAAATATCATCACTGCCCTTTAACACTCCGCCGTCCTCAATATAAAGATTTACCCCTTGTTTGAAAAACAACGCACCCGTAAGATATGTTCCTTTCGGAACTACAATCACTCCGCCGCCGTTTTCATATGCTCTGTCAATCAAATTCTGTATTTCTTTCGTATGTATCTTGCCGTCATCAAGGACATTGTTATCGGTTAATACATATTGCTTACCCAAATCACTTAATTCGGGTATTGTTATATCGTAAAACCACTTATCTATAACAGTTCCGTCAGGGAAAATTTCTTGTTTGTCCATATTAATTCTCCTATTTTTTTATTTAATTATATCACGTTACTCTGTATTTTGCCATATGTTTTGCTTGTTTTTCACCTACAAAATATGATACAGTAAAATAAATTTTTATAATATTGAAACTTTTTATATATTTTTTGTGTATATAATAGCGTACACATCAAAAAATAGTGCTATTTTTTACAACGAGAGGAGGCTTATAATTTGATTGATGAACAAAAACTTTTACATAATCTCAAAAAGCGAAATCGTAACAGCTTAGACGACATTATAAAAATATACACGCCGTATGTAAGCGTGATTGTTTATAATACAGTCGGCTGTAAATTGTCAAAAGAAGATATGGAAGAAATCGTTTCCGATACATTTTTTCTTTTATGGCAAAACTCTTTAAACATTGATGAAACCAAAGGCAATATGCGTTCATATTTAGCAACTATCGCCAGAAACACATCAAAGAATAAACTTCGCAAATATCATTCAAATGAAGTTCTGAATGAGCAAATTATATCAAGCGATTTAACACCTCAAGACAATATAATAAAAGCAGAAAACGGTCAACTTTTAACCGAACTGATTACATCACTCGGCGAGCCTGACAGCGAAATATTTTTCAGATATTATTACTGCAACGAAAAAATCAAAACAATTTCAAAAGCAATGAATATTTCTCTGTCGACAGTCAAAACAAAACTGTATCGCGGTAAACAAAAATTAAAAAACACTATTATAAAAAGGAGGGCTAATGATGAATAAACGTTTAGCTAAATTACAAAAAGAATTAGATGTTTCAGATACTCATAATATGCCGAGTACGGATATTATTCTGAAAAACGTAAACAACAAAATCAATGTTTCTCCTGAAGAAAGGAAGATTTATATGAAAAGAAAATATTTAAAAATAACATCAATCGCCGCCGTTATATGTGCACTTGCGGTTACAACCGCATTTGCGGCTGATTCAATCAGCAGTAAAATCGGCGAAATTATATCATATTTTCAAAATGACAATGCTGTAGAAATGACAAGCCTTGAACAGCTTGCAAATTTTAACGACTCAATCGGAAAAAGCATATCAAAGGACGGTTACACACTTACTCTCGACAACGTAGCCGCTGATGATAACTTTGTTCATGTATTTTATACAGTTACTTCTGAAAATGAGCCTTTTTACAATAACTCTGACAATAACGCACCTATTTGGAGCAACAGTTTAAATGTTTCGGCAGATATTCAATGTATTATAAACGGCAAGCTTACAAACTTAAGCAACAACAATCACGAAAACGGATATTTTGTCGACCAACATACATATAAATGTGCGAAAAAATACAATGTGTCAGGATATAATATTCCGAATAAATTCAGTCTTGAATTGTTTGCATTTATATCAAAAGCAGATACTTCCGAAGAAAATTACCCTGTCGCATTTACCAAATTGTTTAACGGTCAATATGACGGTATAACCGATAACGATAAAAACGCAGTGTGGTACATTTCAACCGATATTGACAAATCAAAAGTCAAGATTAGTAGTATAACAAAAGACATAAATTTAAAATTGCCTAATTCCGACGCTACTGTTGAAAAAGCCGTATTTTCACCATTCGGCAATCAGCTTGTGATTTCAACCCCATCAACAGGTGATCCTGATAATGTCATCGCAAATATTGACAGTTTTGCTTTGTATGACGAAAACGATACTTGCCTTGATATTTTAAACTCTGATTTAAGTGTAAATGGTGACGGAAGTTCACGAAATTCACTTGAATTTCTTAAAGCAAACAAGGATACAAAACAGTTAAAATTCGTACCTGTTAAATACTCATACAATACAGAAGATTGCGATACAATATTTAATAGTGTCGGAACATATCCTATTGAATACAAAATTAACGACTATGGCAAAGTGATTGTAACAGGTATCAGAATTACAAACGGTGAAATTGACATTGATTATTACAAAGACGGTTTTGTTCCATATGATCCTGCGTTTGTTCTTCAAAATGACAACGGCGAAAATGCCGAACCGGGCGATAAATTCAGCTCAACATTATACACCGATGTAAATTACGAAACTAACAGCTATACTGCAAGATATGTATTTGAAGCATATGACGATAACGGTAAACTATTACCGGTACCCGAAAGTTCAAAAGCAGACGCTCTAAAACAGCAATTTACAAAACTCGGTGTTGTTAAAACAGATTACTACACTCTTGATTTTGACAGTGCCGTAACAGTTAATCTAAAATAGTTAAAAAGGTGTCAAGCCCAAGTGAACATAATTTCAAAAAACTGACAACAAAAAAGAGCCTCCTGTGGTAAAATGAAACCATAGGAGGCAATTTTATGTCAAGAAGTTATCGTCATATACAAGAATGTAACAAAGAAATTATTGAATTAAAGCATAACGGCTGTCCGGTTAGACAAATATGTGAAAAATATAAATTTAGCAAAAATACTACTCTATATTATTTTGAATGTTCATTACAGAATACACGGCAAGAAAAATAAGAGGGAGAGAAGAAATCTTATTAGGGGTAACAAGTAGACCGTATATTCTGAAATCAACAATCAACTCCATCAATTATCACATATATCAGCAATAACACCGGCTAAAGCATCTCCCATCTGCTTATATCCTATTTCAGATGGATGCACCCAATTAGTTATATGTCGTTCAAAATGTTCTGAATATATATTACTTTTTATGTAATCACTCTGAAATCCATTCACTGTATCACATACAGCAAGCATAGGACATACAAAAATATTCTCGTTTCTGCGTCTGTCAAACAAGTCTGTAATTGCACTGCAAGCCATTTTTATACAATATTCATATTGTTTCGCACTGCTTTTACAACCAAGTTGTGTACCCCATGAATATTGATCGCCACCACATATAGGGAGATTTATGACAATTTTTATGTTATGATTATATTTATGTATCGCCTCTATCATATTATTAAGATTGCATATAAATTTATTTAATTCATTGTCAAATTCAGAATAACTGCATATTTGAAATTCATTTGCACCGAATAAAATTGAAACAATATCAGGAGTCGGCATTGAATAACGCTCCATATATTTTGAAAAATCAAATTTGAACACCGGATTTTCACAAACAACATCATATATTCCTTTACTATAACGATACAGTTTATCATTATCGCAAATAACCATTCCGTCTTGTATTGGCGTTACAGATGTTCCTATATGACTGTAATCTGTATTTGAATTGAGCATATATTCATAAAATTTTTTATCACCGTAATATTCTTTACCGTCAAATCCTTCAGGAAATAAGAACGGAGAAATTCCCCAACCGTCATCTGTATATTTTTCAAAATACGCACTGCAAGTCCAACCGCCTCTTCCTTCGTGATTTACATTATGACTGATATTTCTTAAACCTATTGTATTAATATTTTTTAGTTTATTCACCGTATGAGCAATATAAGTTTCAGCCATAGTCATACTGTCACCGATACAAAGCAAATTAACGGTCGGATATTCTTTTTTCTCAAATATTTGAACGCGGCAACTCTTTTCAGTGAGCAATTTGCCGTAATATCCATAAATTTTCAACGTAAGCAAAAAAGTATCGGCTATGTCATTAAACTCTTCCAACCGCCAACAATTACCAAGATTTTTGCCAAATTCACACTCAATTTGAACATCATATTCTTCAGAGTATGGATAAATAATATTTTTATAATATATCGAATACTGTTCAAAGTCTGTATATATACTTTGATTTTTGACATCTCTTAAAACAGAAATTTTTTCAGGCAATATTATAATAGGCTTATCACAATACATAATCATTTCATCCTTTGGTTTAATATATGTGATACGCGGCATAATGCCGCATATCACATTATAAAAATTATTTATATATAGGTCCGTAGTTTTTGCAAGCCGCATAATCTGCCGCTTGAGAATCTTCTGTACCGAAAGACGACCATACGTGCGGACGATATACCTTTTCATCAGCTACATTATGCATTGTTACAGGAATTCTCAACATTGAGCAAAGTGTTATCAAATCAGCACCAACGTGTCCGCCGATTGTCACACCGTGATTAGCACCCCAATTAGCCATTACACTGTATACATCAGTAAATGCACCCTTACCTGTAAGAATCGGAGCAAACCATGTTGTCGGCCATGTAGGGTCTGTACGTTTATCAAGTTTATCATGAATATCATCATCAAGATTGCAAGTATATCCTTCTGCTATCTGAATAACAGGTCCAATACCTTCAACGATATTCACTCTAAGCATTGTTACAGGCATTTCTGCTTTTGTTCTGAAGTGGCTTGAAAAACCGCCGCCTCTGAAATATTCATAGTCTGCTCTGCACCAATCTGTTGCATCAATACAATTTTGAATATCTTCATCAGTCATATTCCACCATTCTTTTTGTGTACCGTTGCCGTTCTCGTCTTTTGCCGCACCTGTACAATCAAGTGCCGTTGCACCGGAATTAATGAGGTGAATAATGCCGTTAGCGGCTTTACCTGTAAGTTCTTTACCTGTTACACGTTTTACAGCGTCGGGTGACCAATATGTACGAACATCGTGGAATGCAGGTGCTTTACCTGTAACAAGTGTTGCCAAAAGCATTGAAATACCGTTTAATGTATCATTTTCGGTTGCAAACGGAGTAGGCATTTTTTTACCGTTCCAGTTGAATGACGATGCCATAATTGCCTCTGTAAAATCAGCGTTAGGCAGCCAATCTGTCCAGTGTCTTTGACCTTGGAAACCGCCTACTATTGCATTCTTTCCAAGTGCTTCTTCATGCCAACCAAGTTCGGCAAGTTTTGGATTTCCGTAAAGAATATCATTTACGATTAACGTAAACTTAGTGATGAATTCCCAATCCTTATCTGCCGAAACGACTTTCGATTTTGTAATAATGTCAGGCAAGTTTTTACCTGCATTTTTATCAAAGCCTTCTTTGCAGTTTTCTTTTATCCACTTATATGCTTTTTCATATTCGTCTTTATCATATATACCAAGAGTAATTCTTCTCAATATTTCCGTAAGGTCAACAAACTCCGCTCTTATACCTAGATATTTCTGCATAAATGACATATCACAATATGAACCTGCAATACCCATTGCGACACTGCCAAGGTTTACATATGCTTTGTTCTTCATTTGACCGACCGCAACAGCGCCTTTCGCCCAACGAATCATTTTTTCGGCAACATCTTCAGGAACTGTGTTATCATCAATATCCTGTACATCGTGTCCGTACATAGAAAATGCAGGAAGTCCTCTTTGTGCAAACGCCGCCATTACTGCGGCAAGATAAACCGCACCTGGACGTTCCGTTCCGTTAAAGCCCCATACGGCTTTTACTGTATCCGAGTTTAGGTCCATTGTTTCCGAACCATAGCACCAGCATGGTGTTACAGCCAATGTTGCACATACATTTTGTGTTGAAAAATAATCGTTGCACTTAGCCGCCTCAGCACCTGAACCTATTGTACAAGGTGAAATTACACATTCAACAGGTGTTCCGTCTTGATAATGTACATTACTTTCAATAAGTTCCTTTGCGGCATTTGCCATAGCCATTGTTTTTTCTTCAAGGCTTTCTCTTACGCCGCCCCAACGACCGTCTATTGTCGGTCTTATTCCTATTCTTGGTTTCATTTTTATTACTTCCTTTCTGTTTTTTAATTGATTATAAGCATGAATATAATACATTTCTCAGCCTTGGCTGATAATATTCTTCTTGTGGGTTTAACATATGGTGTGCATAGAAAAGTGCAACTTTTTCTTCTGTATCGGCAATTATTGTTGCACCTGCCGCACCTCCCCAACCGATTTCACCGATTGAACTGTTTGAACCGCTTTCGGCTTTATCTATAAGCGTTCTTACGCCTAATCCGTAACCGTAACCTCGAAGACGTCGCCAATTCATAGTTTTACGCTGTGCCTCATTTAATTGATTTGTTTTCATCAGTTTTACTGTGGCACTGCTAAGTATACGATTATTATTAAGTCCTGTTCCGCTATTTGCCAAAGCCGCCGCAAACTTGGCATAATCATCGACAGTCGTTATTATTCCTGCACCTCCGCTGTCATAATTCTCACCGAATACAAGTTCATTGCCGTATGCTCTTTTGACAACTCCGCTTGTATGTTCTTTTTGCTGAAGTTCTACAATGTTCTTCGTATCTTGTATTTCGTATATATATTGCGGAGATATTATAACATCGTTCGGTGTATGGTAATATGAATTATTCATATCCAACGGCTCAAATATATATTTTTTCATATATTCCGAAAATCTCATTCCCGAAACTACTTCCGCCAATACCGCTAAAACATCGTGACAAAGGCTGTAATTCCATCTTGCCCCCGGTTCAAATAAAAGCGGTTCTTCCGCAAGACATTTGATGACTGTTCTTGTATCCATTTTACCGTCGGTTATCTTTCTTGCTTTTTCAAATGCAGGTGTGTTTGTAGCATATGACAAACCAGCCGTCATAGTAAACAAATCTCGAATTGTTATCGGATTTTCTGCCGCTTTTATTCTGTCACCGTCTTTTACATACATTTTTTTAAATTCAGGAAGATATTCATATAACGGATCAGACAACAAAAACTTTCCCTGTTCATACAGCTGAAGTGCCGCCGTTACCGTTGCCACCTTTGAACACGAATAAATATATAACTGCTCCTCACCTGTCTTTTTTATTTTTTTCTCGAGGTCAGAATATCCCGAACTGTATTCAAATACTTTCTTCCCGTCTTTATAAATAACGACACTGTTACCCGGAATAATCCATTCTGTCAGACTATCCATAAAGTTTTTCATATATTCAAAATTCATAGCGTCCTCCTGTTTTGTGTGTCAAATAACTACGTTCACGTTTTTATCATCGTCTTTGATAAAGATTTTTTCGTTCTTTGTTATTGTAATATTATATTTTTTCCCTCTGAAAACTCTTGTGACTTTCGCCGGAAGAAGTTCTTTCGGCAAACATGGGTCAATTTCAAGTCCGTCCCACTTTGCCCTTATTCCAAGCATATATTGTGTAACCGCAATATACATCCATGCCGCAGTTCCCGTAAGCCATGATACATTTGCCAAACCGAATTTATCACTTTCAGGTCCGAAAATATTAGACGCATAAACGTAAGGCTCTGCCTTATATCGCCACTCTCCGGCTTTTTTCTGTGCCACCATAGGCAATAACTGATGATAATATTTATAAGCTCTTTCAGGTCTTTTTAACATACATTCCGCTATGATTGCCCATGTATTTGCGTGACAGAATACACTTCCGTTTTCGCCGCAGCCTTTATTGTAATAAGTTAATGGGTCTTCTTTTGACGGATAGTCCTTCATTGACGGATGAATTTTTTTAATACCTAAATCCGTATCAAGATATTCATTTACACTGTCCATTGCGGTTTGTCCGTTTTCACCCATACCGCTTATAACAGACCAGCTTTGTGAATTAAGCCATATTTTTGCCTGTGGCTCTTTTTCACTTCCGATATACCGTCCGTCATCTGTGATACAACGAATATACCATTTTCCGTCCCATGCTTTCTCATTTACAAGTTTCTTTTGTGATTCATATATATCAAGATACTTCTGCTTATCTTCACCTTTAAGTTCAGCTAATTCCGCAATCATTCTAAGAACAGTACCGAACTGCATACCTGTCCATATACTTTCGCCCTTTCCCTCACGGCATACTTTATAAAGCATATCGTTCCAATCAGATGCAAGCATAAGCGGGAAACCGTTTTCACCGAGATTATTCATACAAAATTCAATAGATTTTTTAATATGTTCCCATACGGTAGCACTGCCGCCGTCATAAAAATCTATTACTTCATCAAGATAATCTAGTGTTCCCTCTTCCATAATGATATGATAGCACGTCATTACAAGCCATAAATGATTATCGCTGTGTATTCTTTTAACTGGTTCCCAACCCTCTAACGGGAAACAATAATGATTGCAATGTCCATCCCGATATTGTTGTGTAAACAGTAAATTAAGTTTATTCTTTGCTCTGCGTAAGTTAAACGGAATCATTGCCAAAATATCTTGTGCGGTATCTCTTACTCCGACGCCTCGAAATGTGCCTGTTGCGTAATAGCTTATATTTCTTGAAAATTGAAAATTTCGTTCGGCTTGATAAGGATTCCATACATTAATCATAAGTTGAGTATCTTTATCCGGTAGTTCACACTGGAATTTACTCAAATAGTCATCCCACGATTCACACAACTTTTTATAAGAATTATCAACGAAATTCTTTTCTCTGCAATGATGTACACTTGCTTTTACTGCATCCTCCGTCATAGCTGTTCCGAGAAAAATATTTACTTCTTTTGCTTCTCCTGCTTTCAAATCTAAATCTATTTGCAATGCAAAACACGGATCACCGCCGTAAAGAGTAGAATTTGTGCATTTTCCGTTTTCAACATTCTGCGGATTTTCTTCACTTCTGTATGAGCCTACAAATTCATCTCTGTCACAGTCAAATGCAGTTGCCGGTACATCTGTTGCAAAATATACCAAAGGTGTTTGGTCAGGTCGCGGTTGGTCCTCAACACCGTATTTATAAACTAAAATATCACACATATTGTAAGCAGTTAATTGATGTTTGTTATAGCACTGCCATTGTAATTCACGCATAAATTCCATCATACCCAGTTCAACATACGGAAAAACAGTAATTTTGCGGTCATAATTTGATTTTATCTTTAAATTCCATATAAGTGCATTTTCATATTCACCGACAAAATATGTACTTGTTATTTCAAGTCCATTCTTTTCAGCCTCAAATCTTGTATATCCCATACCGTGTGTGGAACTCCACTTATCAGGCTTTGACTTGCACGGTTCGTTTGTCGGACACCAAATATCGTCATTATCCTTGATATATGTATAAAATCCGCTTCTGTCGGTTGGTAAATGGAAAAAACGGTAATGATTAATTCTCCATATTTGAGGGGATTTATAAAAAGCAACACCTCCGCCGGCTTGTGAAATCATTGTATGAAACGTACCGTTTGAAAGGTAATTCATCCATGGTGTAGGTGTATTATATTTGTCAAATGTTATTTCCCTGTCATTAAATTTATACATTTTTGTCTACCTTTCTATACATTTTTGCAGTCTCATTTGCACAATGTTGTGCAATAGTTATTTCACTGTCACTGACACTTTCATCAAATTCATTAAAAGTATTTCCAATACAGCTTTTGCCTGTCAACATCTCGTACCATATATATCCCAAAGCCAGTCTTCCTACGCCAAAAGAAGAATGAAATGTATCACGATGGATTTTCTCTATACCCGATTTTATAAGGTTCTGAAAAGTTTCACCGCTTGGGATAATTTCTACATTTCCGATGTCCTTTGCGGCTTGTTCATATGCTGATTTTAAATCAGCAAACATTTCAATTTGATCTTTGTATTTCATTTCTTCATTAAGTCTTTTGCTGTTTTGCTCATATGCCCAAGTTTGATGTATCATAATTTTTGCTTTTGGTGCGTGAATATGTACATAATCGGCAAGTGCATTCAGATACGGCTGATATGTATTATAATCAACGCTAAGCGAACTGGCTTGTTGCAATGTTACAACGTCCCAAATATCGCTTTGAAGAGCTTGTTTTATTGACACTTTTATGCCTGTTCTCACACCGTTAAATTCAAAATCATAATCCGCCGCGTCATTATGTATATTTGCATAATGTCTTGAAAGCGGACAACCGCCTATGAACAAATTAACCGTTTTCATATCCACACCGTCCGCTTTTGCTATTCCGTGTAAATAACGCATTGCGTCGTTTGAAAAACTGTTTCCTATAGCTAACACTTTCATTTTGTTTCCCCTCATTCAAACACAATCATCTGATGACACTCTATCTTATCTAATTTTACTGATATATAGCCATTTTCATAAGTAAAATCTATATCTTTCTTTTGAGGTGCAATATATACTTTGTTTATTTTCTTATCAGTTTTGATAGCTAATTCAACGTTGTATATCGGCACTATATCCTCGATTACTTCTATACCGTTTCCTCGTTTTACGGGACTTGCATATAGCAAATGACATATTAATCTGTCACTCTGTTTCATCAAAGTTACTATTCCTTGTGCAGGAAGATTTGTTTTTAAAGTCTTTGCGGTGTCAAGCAATCTGTCAAGAGCGAATATTGCCATTTGTTTTAAATGCAATTCGCCGCTTTGAGCATAATCGGCAAATATATTCCACGCAATATATATTCCGTCTTTGCCCTCTGTCATTCCCGCACCGCCGTACTCACGGCTGTTTGGAGTATGCTGATGTGAGCAGAAATGTGCTCTTGTACGGTTAAAATAAGGATTTTCTCTTATTCCGAGTTCGTTACCGATACAACGAATTTTTTCACCGTTGCCGTACATTATATATCCGGTATCACCCATATCTTTTATTTTTTCTAAAGGTCTGAAATAATCCGGTTTATACGGATTTTCTTTTATCCATTCAGCACCAAGATTAAGGCAAAATTCATTGCTGTTTTCATACAGTGCAGATTTACCTGTTGCAAGAACTTTTCCTCCGCAATCACAAAATTCTCTTAAACGTTTTGCAAAATCAATATCAGCGCGGATAACATCAGGCAAAATTATAACTTTGTATTTATTTAAATCCGACTCAAAGTCAATAACGTCAAACAAATATTTTCCCTCAAGCATAATCCGACAAACACCGCTTCCCGAATCATCGACTTTTGTCATTTGACCTGTACTTAAATCACCAACATATGCCTCAGGACTGATTATTGCAATATCTGCTACTGATTCAACATTATCAAGCCATTCTTCTTTTTCTTCCAATTCTGAATATGCAGAGCCTATCAAGTCGTATGTTACCATATCCATTTCACCGCTCGGTGAAAGTTGATCTCCTACAGAACATTTTGCACCGTTTGCGGCGGCAAGTGCCACTTCAAACCTAAGTGCATTAGGATGTTTAAAACCGCCAAATTCGCCCCATGAGCCGTGGAATTTCCCTGTCATACCAAGATAATCGACTCCGAGTCCTTGACAATATCTTGCCGAAAAAGGAAAATGGTCATATCCCCAACCACCTGTCGGCAAGCTTTCAAGTTCCAAATGCGTGTTGTAATTCACAAGGTCACGTCTGCCTTGTCTTATATGTCCGCCATTATGAAAAAGCGATAAATTCGGTTTATACTTATCAACTGCCGCACGCGTTTTTTCTGCATAGCGTTTATATACCATTTCTGCGTGTTTTAGCACATCATTTTCATCATACGGATTTAGTCCCAATTCTTCTCGTTCCGCAATGCAGTTTTGACAATAACACGGCTGAACACCAGCTATATCAAGAAATATTCCGTCTGCGTCATAGTTCTTGCAAACTTCTTCAATTTGCTTTACAAGGTAATCCAAATACGGAGATGACATACACATTTTATGGTATCCCGGTTCTGTAAAATCTTTTGCCCAAGTAGTAGACTCATCAAGATTTCTTACAAGCCATTCAGGATGTCTGTGTGCCATTTTTTCGTCAAGACCCGCTGACAAATATATCGGAGTTTTAACGCCTATCTCGTGTGCCGCCTGTATTTGTGCTCCAAGTAAATCAAAATCCAAATGAGGATGTATTTCGTTTGCTTTTGACGGATGATATGCCCAACCGTGGTGACATTTTGAAAATAGTGTAATCGAATTTATATGTCCTTTTTTCAGTGCAGTCTGAAATTGTTTTTTATCAAACTTTTTGCCTATATCTTCAATATGTTCACTTGTATGAAAATCAAGATGTACCTGTCTGAATCTCAATTATTGTCAGCTCCTTTCGTGCCATATATTATCTCAAATCTATTGAATAAATATCTGCGATTTCGTTTCCGTTGGTTGATGTTAAAGTAAAACGAATTGCTTTTGTGGTTTTTCCGATTTTGATTTTTACAAGACGTTGATGATTTTCCTTTATCCCGTCAATTTCTTGCCACTTATCATCAGCGTTTTTAATTTCTATTTTCATATCTTTAACAAGAGTTTTCGGTACGTTAAGTGCCGGAGCATTTTTATGTACATTACAGGTATTCATTTTCTCGGGAATATATTTTCCCGCACCTGTTGTTTCTCTGTTAAGGTCGCTGTTAAATACAAATCTAACTTCATTTATTGCCTTTTCACTGTCAAATGAAAATGTTACAGTATCACCGATTTTACCGCTCCAACAATTTTTATCATCACCGTAATGTCTTTCAATACCGTTTAAAAGCAATTCGGCATCTTCGCCTGTTGATGTAATTGTTGCACTTTTTGTAAGTTCTGAAATCTTTGTTTTGCAGTAAGGCAACCAACAATCATCATCCATAAGCATTTGTTGCAGCTCGCAAATATATTTTTCAGAAATTTCTCTCGGTGTCACACCGTTTTTTATCGCTATTGCCGACGCAGTTCCGACCGCTTGTCCAAGCAATGCACAAGTAGCCATAACTCTCGATGCGCTCATTGCAGTATGCGTAACACTGATATTTCTGCCTGCAAAATAAAGATTTTCGATATTAACCGAATATAAACATCTGTAAGGTATTCCAAACGGTGAAGGTGCAGGATGAAATATATTAGGCTTATCCTTAGTGTTTATCCCTGCGGGATTGTGGTCATCCATTGTCCAACCGCCGTATGCTGCAATATCATCAAAATGACCTCCGTCTCTGACATCGTTTTGATTCATTATATAATCTCCGACATATCTGCGACTTTCACGTTTTCCCGGAAGAAATCCGACAAATTCAAGTTCCCAGTTATCCGCGTCATATTCACCGCTGTTTTTCACAAAATCCCATATACCGTATGCGACGCTTATAAGCTCATCACGAAGTTTTTCTGTGTCGTGAATAGTGTCACCTTCACCGCCGAGTTCCATATACCAAAAATTTTCTTCGGGGTCATTCATATCAGGCAAACGATACGGTAAGTCTTCTTTCGTAAACTTTCTTGCCCAAGACGGAGCAATAAATGTGTGCTTTTTATCTGTTTCCCTTGCCTGAATAAGACACGATAATCCCATTGTTTTCTTATCGGCTTGCTCAGGCGCTATGCTTTCGCCGAACTCATTTCGGCTTTCACGTCCCCAACGATATTCTGCACCCGAAAGAGGTGCGAGAATGCTGTCACCCGAACAATCAGCAAACAATTTTGCTTCAATTATATGATAACATTGCGTTGTGGTTTGCCAACCGATAACTTTTTTTATTTTTGAACCATCCATTTCTATATCATTGCATGAACAATTCAAAATCGGCGTTATATTTTTTTCATTATTGATAAGTTCAAACAGTATAGCGTCCCACATCGGATAACGTCTGTAAGGATTTCTGTAAAGGGTTTCAAGTGCAATTTCTTCAATAATGCCTGTTTCTCTGTTGTTTTTACCGTGTGCACCGCACACCCACATTCTGATTTCGCTTGACGCATTGCCGCCATATACAGGGCGGTCATGCATAAGTGCAACCTTTATTCCGTGACGTGCCGCCGCAACTGCCGCACACATTCCCGCAAGTCCGCCGCCTACAACACACAAATCAACTTTGTGATAAATACTTTTAAGGTTTGTATTCATTTATTTTCGCTCCTTTCAAGTATTTTTATGTTAAATTCAAACTTTGTTTCAACCGTTTTTGTTTTAACAATATGTTTCAAATCCACTGTATAGACTGTTTTTTGCTTATTATAATTTGACGCATATGTTACTTCGTTTATTTTACATTCAAAATCAGAAACATTGTAACACATCTCTGTATTTCCGATTTTTAAACCGTTTTCACATTCAGTAGGTTTAACATCAAAAACAAAATGCTCCGTAACATCATTTTTATCTGTGTCAAATGCGAATTTATCGTTTAAAACAATTTTATCATCATAAAATTCAAATTTTCGTGTTAATTCTTTTAATGCGCAATCATTGTAAGCATCTTTACAATCTATTATAAGTTCATTTTCTGTGGCTTTCACAATATTTCCACGATATTCTTCACCTTCTTGCTGTACAATTCCGTTTACTACAGGCACACTGTGTGCCAATGCCGACGGCGGAAAATATTTATATCTTTTTGAACTGAAATAGTCCGACGTATATTCGCCTCTGCCAGGGTCTGTTACTATTTTATCGCCACCGACATTTAACAAAAATACGCCTATATCGTTATGATTATGTGATTCTTTATTATCTCCCGCTTTTGCGGCAAATTCATAATTACTTGTTCTTTTTATATACCAACCTGCATTTTTAAAATAATCAAAACCATTTTCTGATTCTGTTTGTACTTTAGTGTTATTTTTTCGCCACGCAAAATCTCTGATAAGATGGGCGAATCTGTAACAATCATCACCGTCAAATTCAAGCGAGCAGTTATCATCATGTACTGCTATTTGACTGTATTTTTGTTTTAAAAAGTGTATTAAACCGCTTCTTTGCGTAAACTTATCTCCGCAATCGGAAAATGTGACTGTATTATTATTTTTAAACCATAATTTTTGCGGAAATACTGCGATATTTTCAACTTTTTTATTATCGAAAAGATTATCTTTTCCGTCACTGTACTGATACAATAACTGTGCGAAGTATGTAAAATACCCAAAGCCGTATGCCCAATAATTTATTCCCTCTACACACGCACCGTCATCACCAAAACCTTTTAGATAATATTCCAAAGTTTCCTTTATTCGCGGTAAGACTGTTTGAATTTCCTCATCAGTTCCGAAGTATAAAAATGCACTTCCTACACTTCCGGCACATACGGCAGACCAGTTATTCTCTAAACAATCCCAACTGTTTTTTCTGCCTGATAAATAAGGTTTTAAGACACGTCTGTAAACTTCATATTTAATTCTTTCGACTATGGTTTTATCAATCTTATCGCTTAATATATGCGAAATTTCAGCCAATGCAAATGCCGTTTCAGACGCAAATAAATCAATATGCGTTATACAATTTTCAATATCGGTATTTTGCGGAATATGTGCCGGCAAAGCCCAAGTAAATTCATCAAGAATTGACCATATAATATCTTGCAAGCATAAGCGGTATTTTTCATCATCATATAAAATATTTAGTATTGCAAAGTCGTTCAATCGTCTTCTATGCAAAAAATACTCATATTCATATTCTTTTCGACTGCCTGTAACATAAAACTTTTTAAAAGATGTATATGTCAATGCGGCTATGTCTTTATTTGCGAATTTTTCTGAATCCGACTTTATTCTCTCAACCTGTTGTTTCAAAAATATATCGTTTTTTACATTTTCTTTTATGTTTTTATTCTCTGTAAAAAGTCTGTTTGTCATTTTCTACTCCTCAATAAAACCTGCTTTTGTCACGCATTCAAGCCATGCACGAGCCATTATTTCATGTCCCGCATTTGTCGCATGAATACAATCGACTGACCAATGTTCTGGAGGTGCAATTTTTAATGCCTCTTGAAATTTTTCAAAATATGGTACAAACACCGCATTATATTTATCAGCAAGTTCCTTTACTATCTGACGACGCTCCGTGAGTTGTCCGTTCCAAACGTCCCAATCTCTGACTATATCACGACCAAGTTCGGGAGTATTATTTGTAATCTTAAATAGAAACGGTTCTCCAAGCACCAATTTTAAATCTTTATTCTTCTCTAATGCCTCATTTATCATTAACTCATATATAAACTTAAATTTCTTTGCGTCCGCACCTTGATTCATACGTATTGCAAAGCCAATATCATTCACTCCGCTTAAAATACTTAAAATATTACAATCAATATTTAATGTGTCCTCAATCCAGCGACTGTATGTATCGGCAATACGACTGCCGTTATACGCTTTATTCCATACTACAGTATCGGGATAATCGCATAAAAGCTTTGACGCAATCAGATTAACATAGCCGTAACCGTATGCTTGAACAGGATTATGACCTGTTTTATCTCTTCCGCAATCTGTAAGTGAATCACCTTGAAACAATATCTTTAACATAACTATTTCCCCTCTTTTATTCTGATTTTTCCGTACATATGTGCTGTTTTGTCCGGCATTGTAGAATGAAATAATGTGTATGGGTATCTAAGCATACTCGTTTCTTCAACTTTTGCCTCAAGTTCCATAAGAAAACTGTCTGTATTTTTACTGATACCTAATTTTTCAAAAGTTAATTTTACTGTTTCGCCTTTTTTTAGTTTAAACGGCGTTTTTACTATTTCTTTAACTTTCGGTTCATTTTTGAAAACATATGTAATTTCAGCCGGGCATCTAAGTTGCGGTGCCGGTACAAGTTCATTGCCTTTTTTCAAAAGTGCATATATTTCGCCGAAGTCTGTTTCCTCTGCCGAAAACATAACTTCGCCCTCTGCACTCGGTACAGGCATTGCAGTGTACAATAAAAATTCAGTTGTCTTTTCAGAGTCGTTCATTATGATAAGCTCACTGTCTTTCACCGCAATTCTTACTTCCGCACATTTTGTATTGTAGTAATTTACAAATTGATATTTCGGACAATCGTTTATATTTTCCGACACAATCATAGGCAATTCCGAATACAGGAATGTATTTTCTATCTCATTCTTATTGTTTTTTAAATAAAAAACATATTTACCCGCTTGCAATTTCAAATTAAATTCGTATGATTTGCTTTCATTCGGGTCGATGTTGTATTCAAACGACTGCTCTTTTTCGGTATTCTTTGGCGATATTGCAAATGCAGCCGTTCCATTCATCGCCACATCACTTTTATTGTGAAGTATTACTTTGACGGTTCCTTTATAAAATCCGTTATCTGGTTTAAAATCATCTTGCATTACTATTTCAGACTCAAGAACTGTTCTTTCATTTTTCAAATTATCCGCCGTAACTGAAATTCCGTCTACGAATTCATATACATTAAGTCCGAGTTCTTTTGGAGTCAGTGCATATTTTCCGTTTATATTAATGTTGTGAAAATTTACATTTCGGATATTGTGTTTTTCGCTAAATCCCTCAATTCTTGAATTAGATAGCAATATATCGTTATTATCAGTTCCTAAATATTTGATATTTGAAAAAGTAATATTTCGTATATCGCCCATTTTATTATCTCTGTTCCATACAGAGTCTGCAATACGAATATCAAATAATTGTGCGCCGGGAGTATCTTCTATTCGGATATTATCAAATACAATATCCGATACTTCCGCGTGATCGCCGTGATGAATACCCATAAGCGGATAACCTGTATCAGAATGAATTATATCTATATTCTCAAATTTTATATTCCTCACTTTGTCTGCTCTGAGTTCAACGCCTACTTCCATAGGTCTTGCAAAATCATTCCATAATACAGAATTTTTAAATATGATATTTTCACAGTTTCCGGTACCCAGTGCTTTTACAACAAACGAATCATCCCATACTCTCGTGAAAATATCTGACACGGTAACATTTCTTGAACCGCAAATATCAATACCGTCGGAATTTCCTCTGCACCCAAATATTTTGACATCTGAAATATTTACATCATCACAACCTGTAATTCTCATACTCCAGTCATTACTGTCATCAATTATAATGCCTTTTATCGTAACATTCTTACAGTTTATTATATCGATACTTCGTGCAAAGTTTTTTCGCATTTCGTATGTATAACGTTCCATACATACTCTGCCTCTGCCGCAAATAGTTATGTTATTGCAATTCTTTGCGACTATATTGCCGTAAAGTGTTGCTCCTTCTTCAATATACACTGTGGTGTTATCTTTTTCAATAAGTAATGTTCCTGTTTTATACTCACCTTGTGTGATTTTTATATAATTATGTGTCGGACCGATAAATTCTTCCTTGTATGCAAAAATCATAAGGTTATTATTACTGCTGCCATTTATTTCGACTGATAATTTAACAGGACGGTCCACCGACAATATTATCTTTCCAAAACTTATCTCAAACGATATACCTGCACTTAACGGACGTATAACTGCCGATTTTATTTCTGTTTCAGACTCAATTACTATTTCTTCTCGGTCATCTACATTAAACATTACATATTCCATATGCTCAGTGGAATTATATGGTTTGGGATAAACTTTGCAACTGTGAACTCTAAGCAATTCACCATTTTTTAAAACCTTGTAATTCATTTTGCTTTTCCTTCCTGTTTAAATAATATATAAAAGAGGGGACATCTGCCCCCTCTTTTATAAGTCCAAATTAATTTGAAGGGCCAACAGGTTCATTATTACCCATTTTACTCATATCAATATTTTGGAATTCCGGAATCTTTTTGAATACTTCACTATCGGACTTCAATTCATAGTTTCCGTTAGTATAATCAACAAATCCCGGATCTGATGTTGTTAAATAGTTGTTTGTACCCTTTATCAATTCAGGCGCACCTCTTGTACCCTGAGGGTTGACAGTTCCGTTTGCCTGACTAAGTTTAAACTTAATATTAACAACAAGATTTTCGTCAAATATATTTGTTGCAACAGATTTATAATATTCATCTTTGAATGTAGCAAGTTCAGGATATTTTGCCGCAAATATCGGATTTGCCGCATATTTTTCAGCCAATTCAACTCTTTCTTTTTCCTCTGTCTTTGTCATATCCCACGTTGCACCCGGAGCATATGAGTTCCAACCAAGGAATGTTGCACTACAATCAACAAATATATTGCCTTTAATTGTGTTTCTGTTACCTTGTGCCGTTACACCGATAACATTATTGGCACCGTCTGAACCGATATTTGCAAATACATTATTGTAAATCTGCAAAGCGTGACCGTAGTTATCTGTTCTTATTGCCGAAACATTAAGCTGTTTCTTATATTCACCGACCGGATAAATACCGATATTGTAAATATAGTTGTTCTTTATAACACTGCCTCGCCATTGCGGTACATATTCGTTTCTGGTATAAATAGCGTCCATATCCAAACATTCTTTAACCGCATCGTGAATTTTATTATATTCAATTACATGGTCATTACCGTGATAGTTAAATATACAGTGCGGAGCGTCATACAAATCATTGTACGCAACGTGAATACCGACACCGTGCATTGCAATCGCAGGAACATATGATTTCTGCAAATATCCTACATGGTGAATATTATTATTCAATATTTCGTTATTGCTTGGCGTTAATGTCTCCAAATCACCGCCGCGAAGATACAACGCAGTGCCGCCGATATTTTTAATATGGTTATTATCCAAATGAACGTCTGTACCGTTTATAATAATAGCGCCCGAGCCGAAATTAAAGATATTACAATTCTTCACATCAATATGATTTACACCGTTACCGTCATCGACAAAACCGTCCCAAACGTGTCCCGGGAATACTTGTGAGTCGGTATATTTATCTATGTCAGCTATATAAACCGACGAACCAGAACCCTTCGTGAAGTTTGCACCGTTTAAATCAGCACCTCTCGAAATCATCCAATCTTTGAAACTCGGTATTGAATATCCCGCACTTGTACCAAGTACCGCATATCCACGTCCGCCTTTCATTGTAATGTTACTTACATTGACATATTCAGCACCGTTAAAGTTGAAAATCGGAGTTTTCAGCATAGACAAACCGATTTCATAATTACCGCTTGTAAAATCTGACGGTGCGTAATAGTAAAGTTTGCCTGTGTCACGGTCAATGTAGTATTCACCCTCGGTATCAAGTTCTTCAAGCAAGTTTTCACCGTAGAACCAACCGTTTGTATAGAGGCCTTTCAAATGTAAATCAAAGAATTAAAATTATATTCGGTGACAGCTACGGAATACACGTTGAATCAACAGTCGGTGTCGGTACTGATGTGTACGTAACTATTCCTAAAAAAGAACAATAAAATCACAGGCAAGCCTATTTTACGGCTTGCCTGTTTTGTTGTGTCATTATTTTGATTTATTTAATATTGCGGCTTTAACTGTATTTTTCATAAGCATAGCGATAGTCATAGGACCTACACCGCCCGGAACAGGAGTTATTGCACCCGCAACCTTTTCGGCACTTTCAAATTCAACATCACCGCATAGTTTCTTATTTTCAAGTCTGTTTATACCAACATCAATTACAACAGCACCTTCCTTTATCATATCACCTTTAATAAAGTTAGGTATACCGACTGCCGCTACAAGAATATCTGCATTTTTTGTTTTTTCAGCAAGATTCTTTGTCTTTGAATGGCATATTGTAACTGTACCGTTTTGATGTAAAAGCAGCATTGCTTGCGGTTTGCCGACAATATTACTTCTGCCGACTATAACACATTCTTTACCGCTTACATCTATACCGCTTTCTTTTATAAGCTCCATTACACCGGCAGGTGTACAAGGTACAAAATCATAATTACCTACCATAATTTTACCTACGTTTACAGGATGAAATGCGTCAACGTCTTTATTTGGTGCTATTGCGTTAATAATCGTCTTTTCATCAATATGTTTAGGAACAGGTAATTGTACCAAAATACCCGAAATACTGCTCTTATTATTAAGTTCATCTATAAGCTTTAATAGTTCTTCTTGAGTTGTTTCTGCCGGAAGTGCGTACTTCTCCGAATATATTCCGCATTCTTCACAAGCACGTTCTTTATTTCTTACATATACCTGACTTGCAGGGTCTTCACCTACGATGATTACGGCTAACCCCGGATTTATTCCCTCTTTTTTCAGATTTTCTACTTCGGTCTTGAGTTCTGCCTTTATTCTTGCCGAAACTTCCTTTCCCATTAATAGCTTTGCCATTGTCATTCCTCCTATTTTTCTTTTGATTATTAGATAGTATATCGCCCTTTGGCGGTCTGATAAGACATCTGTTCTGATAGCCTATTAAGTCTGTTCTTCCTATCTTAGTAAGTGCTTCGTAAACAAGTTTGTAATTTTCGGGATTTCTGTATTGCAACAATGCACGTTGTACCGATTTTTCATGCGGAGTTTTCGGCACATAAACTTTTTTCATTGTAAACGGGTCTATTCCTGTATAAAACATACAAGTTGAAATTGTTCCCGGTGTAGGATAAAAGTCTTGTACTTGTTGCGGATTTATATTGTGTTCATGCAAATATTCCGCCAAACGTACCGCGTCACGAATTGTACTTCCGGGGTGACTTGACATAAGATACGGCACAAGATACTGTTTTTTGCCTATTTTCTCATTTATCTGATAAAACTTATCCGAGAACTTATTAAACACGCTGTTTTCGGGCTTACCCATATATTTCAAAACATTGTCACTGATATGTTCCGGTGCAACTTTAAGCTGACCGCTTACATGATATTTACACAATTCATAGAAAAACGTATCGTCCTTGTCGTTTATAAGATAGTCAAAACGTATTCCCGAACGAATAAACACCTTTTTAACGCCCTTTATCGCACGAAGTTTTCTAAGCAAATTAAGGTACTTCTTATGTGAAATATCCATATTCTTGCAAGGCTCCGGAAATAAGCACTGCTTATTTTTACAAGCACCGAGTGTCAGTTGTTTTTTACAGGCAGGTCCTCTGAAATTAGCGGTCGGACCTCCGACATCGTGTATATAGCCCTTAAAATCAGACATTTTTGTCATTTCTTCCGCTTCTTTTATAAGTGATTCATCACTTCTTGAAGTGACAATTCTGCCTTGATGAAAAGCCAAAGCGCAGAAGTTACAACTTCCGAAACAGCCTCGGTTTGCGGCAAGCGAAAATTTAACTTCTTGTATTGCAGGAATACCGCCGTCTTTTTCATACATCGGATGATAATTTTTCATATAAGGAAGTGCATAAACTTCGTCAAGCTCGTCCGTTTCAAGCGGCGGCATAGGCGGATTTTGTATAAGATATTTGTCACCGTGCTTTTGCACGAGTGTTTTTCCTATATACGGATTCTGCTCATAATACTGCAGTCTGCACGATACAGCATATTTACTTTTACTTTCTACACATTCTTCATAACTCGGAATGAGAACGGCATTTTGTTCATCATATTCAGATGATATATAGCACGTTCCCGGTATATCCGTAATTTCGTTTACAGGCACACCGTCCCTAAGTTTATCGGCTATTCGTACAATTTGTTTCTCACCCATACCGTACATCAAAATACTTGCACGAGAGTCAAACAAAATCGAACGTCTAATCTTATCGTCCCAATAATCATAATGAGCAAATCTTCTAAGACTTGCCTCAACTCCGCCGATAAGTATCGGCATATCAGAGCCGAAAGCCTCTTTAATTCTGTTACAATACACAAGTGTGGCTCTGTCGGGACGCATACCACCCTTTCCGCCGGGTGCATACATATCGTCATGTCTGCGTTTTTTTGCGGCAGTATAGTGATTTACCATACTGTCAATATTTCCTGCCGATACAAGCACTCCGAGTTTAGGTCGTCCCATTCGAACAAAATCGTCTATTTTATGCCAATCAGGCAAGGCAACTATACCTACCTTATATCCGTGGCTTTCAAGCACGCGTGATATTATGGCATGTCCAAAACTCGGATGGTCTACATACGCATCTCCGACAATATACAAAAAGTCAAGTTGTTTCCAACCTCTTTTATCCATATCTTCCTTTGAAACAGGAAGAAAATCAACCTTCTTCATATTCTTCATTCTCCGGTCGTGATAAATCGGCATGGCTCACAAGCACATCTCTTGGTTTTGAGCCGTTTGCACCTGATATTATCCCTCTTGCCTCCATTTGATCTATGATACGTCCGGCTCTTGAATAACCCACGCCCAAACGGCGCTGTACCATAGATGTTGATATTTTGCCTAAACTCATTGCAAGTTCAATAGCCTCCGGAAGAAGTGCGTCGCCGTCATCTTCAACATCAGGTGTAACACCGTTTTCGCCTGTTGCGTGACGTTCTATTTCTTCTTCCAAATCCTCACTGTAATGAGTTTCGCCTACATTTTCTTTTATAAATTCAAGTACCGACTCAATTTCAGGGTCTGAAACAAATGCACCCTGAACTCTTGTTGCGGCTCTTGCACCTGCGGGATGATACAACATATCACCCATACCAAGCAATTTCTCCGCACCGCCCTTATCAAGTATCGTACGGCTGTCCACTTGGCTCGATACCGCAAAAGCAATTCTTGACGGTATATTTGCTTTGATAAGACCTGTAATGACATCAACAGACGGTCTTTGTGTTGCGATAATCAAATGTATTCCTGCGGCACGGGCAAGTTGTGCCAAACGACAAACATAATCCTCAACTTCCTTTGCCGCAACCATCATCAAATCAGCCAACTCGTCTATTATAACAACAAGCTGTGGTATTTTCTCACCGCCTGTGCTTTCCATAAGTTTGTTATAAGACTCAAGTTTTCTCACACCTGTATTTTTAAACAAATCATAGCGGCGCATCATTTCGCTTACCGCCCAATTAAGTGCACCTGCCGCCTTTTTAGGCTCTGTAACAACAGGCACAAGCAAATGCGGTATACCGTTGTAAACGCCAAGTTCAACAACTTTAGGGTCAATCATAATAAGCTTAACTTCCTCAGGTGACGACTTGTACAAAATACTCATAATAATACTGTTTACGCAAACACTTTTACCCGAACCTGTCTGACCGGCAATAAGAACGTGCGGCATTTTTGCAATATCGCCTATAACTACATTGCCGCCTATATCCTTACCCAAACCGACTGTCAATTTTGACTTTGCATTTTTGAATGCATCCGATTCAAGCATTTCGCGTATTGAAACAGGAGTAACCTTGTTGTTAGGTATTTCAACACCGACAGCCGCCTTACCCGGAACAGGTGCAACAAGAACAGTTGACACAGCAAGGTTAAGTGCTATATCGTCTGCAAGTCCTACTATTTTAGAAAGTTTAACACCTGTGTCCGGTTGAATTTCATATCTTGTTACAGTCGGACCTTGTGTTACTTGCAACAGTTTTGCTTTCACGCCGAAATTGTCAAGAACGGAAATAAGTTTTTCCGCCGTTCTTCTCATTTCTTCACGTTTATCACCCGAAGTTGCCTTAGGTTTGCTCAATAAATCCAAAGGCGGTATTACATATTTCGGAATAGGTCTTTCTATTGCCTTGTTAAATTCCTCGTTGTATCCCTCTTTTTCACTTTCGGACATATTCTTAGCCTTTTCGGGTTGTTCTTCCTTTTTCTCCCCGACTTCTTCTATTGGTTCTTCAACTATATCATCCATTTTACCGAATGCCTCATCTATACCGTTTGAAAAAGGTTCTTCTGCCGGTTCTTCTTGTATAGGCTTTTCTTTTGTTTTTGATGATTTTTTAGCAGTCGGTTTAGTTACTGATTTTTTTGTGTTATTCTTTGTGTCATTTGCAAATGAATTTGCCGCGTCAAGAGCACTTGTTTCTTCTTCGTAATATTCATCTTCATACACATCATCTGTATACTCATCTTCATATTCTTCTGCAAGCATTCTTTCTTCCATTCGTCTGTCATATTCTTCTTTTAATTCCGAATACTTATTTTTCGCACCAAACATAACATTTCTTGCCCATTTGAAAAATTCCGCAAAAAACGATACATTGGTTATAAAGCTTGCCAATACAATAAGTGTAATTGATAAAATTATGTAAGACGCAACTTTCTGCACCATTTGTTCCATAAATACAGAAACACACGCACCTAATAAACCTCCGCATATATACTGCTGACCTGCAGAAAAAGCATAGCTTATATCAGTATTAATCGACGAAAGATTTACAATCGCACTGACATTAATAAGTGCCAAAAATGACAGTATAACCTTACTCCAAAAACGCTTTATGTCCTTAGTTTTAATAAGGTATGCCGATACACCCGCACAAATTACAGGCACAAAATAACCGCATATGCCGAACAATCCGCGGAACAGATTTTTCACCGCATTATTTATTACTCCGCCATTGCCTGTATCAATGTACATAAAAACAGCTAATAACAATGTAATGAGCATTGATGAGATAATGTATGTAGGCATATAGTTTTTTGTCTGATTATTCTTTTTTACAGTAGCTTTTGCCGTAGTTTTAGAACTTTTTTTTGAACTGCCCTTTTTAGCAGTTGACTTCTTTGTTGCCATAAAACCTTGCCTTTCTTATGTAAATAATAATTTTATTCATAAATATTCACTGTGTATTATATCACAAATCATTTAAAAATTCCACAATGTTATAATAATGTAATATTTAAAGTACTTGTTCCGTTGTCAGTTTATCTATTACCTGCGTTTCGGTTATAATCTCCTTTACTTTACCGTCGTCACTTACAATGTAAACCACATTATAGTCTTTTGGAATAAATTTATCCACTATGTCACAATAATTACACTCATTTTCAACCACAATATGTCTTACCGATTTTTTCTTTTTATTGTTGAACATCAATGTTTTAGTTAAATCCACATTATATTTTTCACTTTGAGTAAATATATTGCCTATCATCAAAGCAGAAAACAGCAATACCGAAAAATTGAATTTTGTAATGTACATCACATATATACCAAGTCCCATAATCATAGCAGAAAACACTGCGGATATTACAGTCATAATCTTATTTGCACTGTTATATCCGAGTCTGTATGCTATAATCTTTTTGAGCAAAATACCGCCGTCCAAAGGTACTGACGGAATCATATTCATACAAAACAGCATAGTATTGCTTATATAAAAAAACTTTACACTTTCATTCGGATAACAGCTATACACAATCATTGCGATAAGTGCAAATAAAATATTACAAAACGGTCCGCTGAAATATAATATCATTTCATCTGCAAGTGAATATACAAGTTTATTTTTCAATTTCAAATTGACACCGAACGGATAAAAATCAATATGCGATATTTTAAGCCCTATACACACAGCCGCAAGGCAATGTGCCAATTCGTGCAAAATCATAACCGCATATGTGACGCAAAGCATATCCGCTTTATTAAATATAATGCAAAACACAAACAAGGCGATTGTCAGTACATTAACTCTTAAATATTTTGTTATTTTAATCAAGACAAGCACCCCCTCTGATTATTATATTCACATAGCATACAATACAGAACACAAAAATACCCTTTATGCTTTCACATAAAGGGTATTAAATCATTTTGCCGTATATTCAAATTGAATATCCACACGTTTATAATGATGTGTATTATCGACAGGAATTTCATAAAAGCCGTATTTTTCATATATATGCAATGCCGGTTTTAAAATACTGTTTGACAGGATTGTAAGTTTATTGGCACCATTTTCCAAGGCATAATCCATACACGCTTTAAAAACAGCACTTCCCGCACCGTGTCCCTCATATCTTTCGTCTGCGGTAAGTTTACATATTTCCCACTCATTATTTGTCATAGGCTGTGCCATACACGTTGCATAAACTACACTGTTTTCAATAGCAAAATAAATCATTGCACCGTTTTTGATAAGTTTATCTATATTTTCAAAAACTTCAAAATCATCACTTTCAAGTGCAAAGTATTTTGTTATCCAATTCTTGCTCAGACGGATAAAATCGTTTTTGTATTCGGGTTTATATTTTACAATTTCCATATTAATCATACTTTCTCTTGAATTTTGATTTATTATAGCATATAGATTATTTTTAGTAAAGCGAATATTTTTAGACAAATTCCGATTTTATGCTAAAAGTTTTTGGGAAATAAAAATTCTCTGCAAAACAAATTGCAGAGAATTTTTGGCTATTCTTCAGTAATTATCGGTTTCATATTATCCATTGATTCCCAATAGAACTCTTTGTGTGATGATGAATTTTCAGTTTGCTTTATATCTTCGATGCTGATTTTTTCGATTGAGCTGTCCTTTAGCGTTCCGTTATCGTTGTAATCGGCTGTAATCTTTACACATTTCAAATCATCATTTGTAATTCTCGCCTCAATAACACCGCCTGCACAATTTGTACTGCTCTTTGGTGCAAATTTAACAGTAACGCTGTCCTTTCCTTCTGTATATTCTTCCGGAATTTCATAGAATACATCATATGCGTTATTCATCTTTTCGTTGTTAAGCGTTTGTTCTGCAAGTTTATTATCATCAATATAGATATAGAAATCACGCGTATAATTTACATTATTTTTTTTAAACGGTCCGTCACTGCCCCAATATCTTACAAACAGATAATTTTTATTGCTCTTATCCACTTCCAAAGAATATTGGAAATATGCGTTGTCACTACCGTATGCGTCACGCCAGTAATATGTTTTTGTACCGCTTGTAAAACTGCCGTTATTTGAATTTTTACTTGCCAAACCGTGTCCGAGTTCGTCCTGCTGACCGTCCGGTTCAACTCTGTCAATCGTTGCACTGTTCAGACGTTTATCATATTCATTCACACCGTTTCCTACGTTGAAATATACAGTATAGAAACTGTGGTGAATTTCATAGAACGGTTTTAGTTCAATATCCTTGCCTGTAGATGAATTTTCAGCCTTAATTTTAAACATCAGCTTGTCCGTGTCAACTGTATCTATATACTTATCCAAATTGCTTGAATTACCCACAATATACGGTACATCAGTAGTTACACTGTCAATCTTAGTTTCATTTGAAATATATTCATTCACTCCGCTAACGTCGCTGACGCTTCCAAGGTCTGCCGCCAAAACCACAGGACCGTACTGATATGCCGCCTGTCCGTCAATTCTTGAATTGTATACTGTAACAGACATTGGAATTGTAATATCTATAATGTCGCCGTCTTTCCATTCGTTAGATATAGCAAGATATTCTCCGCCCTTTGATGTATACGTCTTATTGCCTGCTTTTACTGTCATATCACTTTCAAGCCATGACGGAGCTCGTAGGTTGATATTTGCACTTCCTGTTCCTGCGACTTTAATTTGAACCTTGTCGGAATAAGGATATGTTGTTTCAACAGTGAATGTAAGGCCTTTTTCTTCCCATTCATATGTACCCGGCATATAAAGATTTACATATAAATCGTCACCGTCTTCATAATACGCACATCTTGTGTATCTTCCAGGGTTCTCCATACCTGTACCCGTACAACACCACCAAGATTGATCCTTTTGCTCATATACTCTGTGGTGGCCTTGCAAAAGCGATACAAAGTACATTTTTGCACCTGTTTCAGGCTCTTGCTGACCAAGAATATGGTTGTACAAAGCCTTTTCATACCAATCCATATATGCACTGTCATGTTTCCAAGCGAATAAATGCTCAGACAGACGCATCATATTATATGTATTACAACTTTCGCAAGTCTTAACTCCAAGTGTCTCCGCACCCCCTGCCTCGAAATGTTCGGCAATCGAGTTACCGCCTATTGCGTATGAACGATTGTTTACAACGTAATTCCAGAAATTTTCGCAAGCCTTTTTATAATCGGCATATTTCTCCGGATTTTGTTCGTATATTTCTGCCGCACCGATTATTTTCGGTATTTGAGTATTTGCGTGAAGTCCTGTCAAACTGTCCTTACCTTGTATAAGCGGATTTAAAATCGAATCGTGAGTAAATCTTCTTGCCGTATCCAAATATTTTTCATCACCTGTAATTTCATACATTCTCGCAAAAATTTCATTCATACCGCCGTATTCAACGTCAAGCATTGACTGCATTTGTGCGTCAGTAAGATTTGATGTACCGTCAACTGCCCAATCTGCAAATTTTTTCAATACTTCATAAGCAGTGTCATTTTCTGTATAGTCATACGCGTCAAGCAAGCCTTGATATATTTTGTGTATTCCGTACCATGGCACCCAATAGTTATCAGCCCACTTTGTATTACCGCTAAACAGTTTTGTAAAACAATCTTCGCTACATCCGCCTATATATGGTGAATTTGAAGTCTTTTGAAGTTCATCGAGTTTAGTTACCGCATAATTAAGTTTAGTCAAAACTTCTTCATTGCCTGTATCACGATATAATACCGCAGCTGCACTCATCCAATGTCCCAACGAATGTCCTGCAAGTGTGAATGTATCTTTTGAACTTCCCCAGTTGCTTGCACCTTTTCTTTCCCAACCGCCGTAACGCTGTGCATTGTTCGGAGCAGTCAATCCGTGCATTTCGTATGACGGTGCAAGAAGTCTGTCAACGTCTATTGACAAAACATATTTAAGTCCTACTTGCTCACTCTTTTCAAATAAGCTGTCTTTCTCTAAATTAACTCTGTCTGTTCCGGCAAAGTTACCTGTATTATCTGCTTTTCTTTCCATTACGCTTGAAATTGCCTTTCCTGTTGATTTGTTATAAACGGCTGTTTTTACAGTCAAATTGCCCTTATAATCTCTAATATCTTTCTTCATTTTCACAGTATTGTCGGACGGCACAAAATCTTTTGTATCTTCCGACAGAAGTGTATCACCACTGTAAATTTGCATTTTTAAAACCAAAGTATCGGTTAGTTCAGATGTTACAACATACTCCGCTTCAACAAATGATGAACCCGAATTTTTAACAATATTCATATTACGGATTACAGAATAATTATCGTCCAAAGAATCCGTTTCAACAGTTATATTTGCGATAACATCGTAGCTTTTTCCTGCTATTTTCGTAGTACCTGTTACTTTATACGTTCCCTTTTCGGTATAACTGTTCACTTCTCCCCAGTCAACTATCGTTTTGCTTTTCATTCCGTTTGTGTACGATACATCTACTTCTGACGGCAGCTTAATTTTGTCACCGACTTTTACTGTTAAATCTGTTGTTTCTATAGATTTAACTTCTGCCGCAGTAGCCTGCATTCGTGTTATAATTTCGTCTTGTGTTAATGCGTCATTGTATATTTCCATTTCATCAATACAACCAGTATAATTAGGATCTGAAGTATATTGAGATTTAGCAATATAATTTGCAGCCGAAGACGCAAGTGAACTCATAGACACCGTAATATTACCGCTTGCAACACTCTCACCGTTTATATACATTGTCGCCTTATTATCTTTCATTGTAACAGTTACGTATGACCAAACATTTTTATTAAGCGATACCGAAGATGTAATATTTTGCTCTTTTTGATTATTGTATTTCACCGCCAAACGCGGATAACCGTTACCGTTGTTTACGGTAAGAAATATATAATTCTTTTGGTCAGAGCCAAAGTCAAATACTCTTTCCCACGAAGTTAATCCGCTCGGTTTTATCCATGCTGATACAGTAAAATTATCGCTTAACGGAAATTGACTTAAAGTCGCACTTCCGCCGTTAAATTCTACCGCATTATTTTTTTGACCGAGTATATTCGACACCGTACCCATATAGGTTAATCCTGTCATATCATCCATTGAATATGATGCTGTTAAATCAGCCGCATATGCACTTGCCTGCAATATAAATGCCGTAGCCGCTGCCGTTAAAATAACTTTCTTAAGCTTCATTTTCTCCCTCCAAAAATAAATTTTCAACAAATTAATCTTTATATATCCCGGGTTTCTTTAGTAATATTATATAGTATATTTTTTTAAAATTCAATTAACTATATTAACATCATTTGAATGTATATTAACATTTTCACATTGACTTTAATAACTGTTAATGCTATACTGAATATGCAGGAGGTACGCTATGAATCCGAGATTATATTTTGATGAAAAAACGTTAAAAAAATTAGGTGATGTATTTGTTGTAAACACATATTTCCCTATTAAAACAGTTCCCGACAGTGCCGACTATTTTTTGCTTGTATATATTGCTCATTCTAACGCCATACACAACATTGATAATACAAGCAGAAAATTGAAAGAAGGCGATGTCGTGCTAATATCGCCGAATGTAGTCAATGCATTCACCTGTACCCACAAAGATGAACTAACCATTGCATATTGTTGTGTCTTTTCCAAAAACGCATTACAATATAGCTTAAAACAGTATTCAGGCAATTTTCCGTTGCTTTCAGATTTTTTTGAAGGAAAACGCTCATATATACAAGTACACGACACACCGTCAAAAACAATACGAAATTTTATGATACAAATGATAGATAATTTTAACTATTCACAACCCGGATATTTGTTTTCAATCCGCAGTACAATAACACTGATTTTAGTTAATATGTTCAGATTGTATTCAGTTGATAAAAATAAAGCTGACGGTTTTCATTCCAATGTGGTTATAAATAACGTTACCAACTACATAAATTCAAAAATATATTCAAAGCTTTCGCTTAACGAAGTAGCCGATAAATTCGGTATCACCCCGCAACACCTTTGCCGATTGTTTAAGAAACACTTTAATATGACTTTCACTCAGTTTTCAAACAGGCAACGTGTCGATAAAATCCGTGATGAACTCGAAAATATCGACAGACCGATATATCAAACCTATGAAGAATTTGATTTCACACCTCAATATTTAAACAGTATGTTCAAAAAATATACCGGCTACTCTATCAGTGAATATAAAGCCAAATTCAACTATAAAGCCGGTAATCCGCTTTATACGATATAATATAAAAGGATGACTGCATTTAAGCAATCGTCCTTTTAATCTATTAATTTTTAGCCGCATTATAAAGCATAACTGCAACATCAATGCGTTTAACATCTGTGCCTAATCTGCTTGATGTTACATTATCAAACAAATTATACTTTTGAGCAGCGGACATAAAACCGTCGGGATATTGAGTTTTACTGTTTGCATATCCGTATGCACTTGTCAATATTTTAACCGCCTGTTCCACGGTAATATGATTATCCGGTGCGAATTTATTATCACCGATACCATGTATTATATCTGCTTTTACGCACGCATTTACATATTTACTGCTCCAATGATATTTTGTATCTGTAAATGTGCTATTCTCACCAACATTATACCCCATCATTCTGCATATAACCGCAGCAAATTCTGCTCTGGTTATGGTTGCGTCAGGTCTGAATGTATTATTTTCATAGCCTGTCATAATATCATTGCTTATAGTGTAATTTACTGCATTTTTCTGACCGTTATTAAGATAAGATGTATCAGAAAAATCCTCTGCTTTTTCTGCCGGTGCATAGCTGACAAGCTGATATTCACGAGTCATAGAAACCCCATTATTTCCGTTTGCAACCACTCTTAAATCATGTGTCCCCTTTATGTCGCTTAGTTGTACGGTATAAGCTATTTCGTTTGTTGATTTAACGAGTTCACCGTCAAGATAATATTCAACATTTACCCAATCCGAGCCATATATGTGCGGATATGCGTACAGTGTTGTATCTCCGTTCATCGTTATTGTACTGCCCGCCTTTTTAAAGAATTGTCCGGCGCTGTTTGTATTATTATTTTGTATAAACCACGGTGACTCTGTTACATCATTATATGCGTTTTGAAGTTTGCTGTCTCCGTCGAGATTATAGTAATTCACCTCATAATTCATTTTAGCGTTAAAATACGCTATAAGCTTTACTTGAGGATATACCATAGGAATGAATGTATATATTTGTTTTAAATATTTTGCCGCCCATTCACTGTCGGTTTCATTTATATCACCGTTAGTTCTGTATGCACTTCCACATTCAGAAATCATTATAGGTTTTCGACCTCCGTATTTTTCAACAGCATCCTTTATCATCACAACAGGATCGGAACTGTATCCTGTTTTAAAGCAAACTTCATTATACCTGCTTTCTCCCTGCCATACTCTGCCTTGGAAATACTTACTTGCATAACAATTCACGCCTACCCAATCAACATATTCGTCACCGGGATAGAAGTCATCAGCCGTATAAGGCCAATCGTTTGTTTTCCATGAAGATGTGTGCGCCATACTCCAAACAGTAGCAACGTTAGACAATCCGCTCACACTGTTTGCAACTGCTTTGAATGCAGATATAAATTCATCGGGTGTACATTTATCACCCCAAACATTAAATTCAGCACCTATTCTCAAATAAATCGGCACGTTTTTGTAAGTTGACAACATAGAGCGTAAATCCGATAAAAAAGAATCCGAACCGTTTATATTTCTTACCGTTGTGCCTTCCTGTGGAAAGTTTAGAGCAATTTCTACCGCTTTGTTTTGTGTTTCTGCTTTATCAAGCATCGCACGCGTCCAACCGAATGTACTTTCATCACCGTATTCCAAATACAGCAATGTCATTGATTCATTACTTTTTGCCTTATCTGCCACTTGTCCGTATAAAACACCGTTCGGCTCATTTTTCGCACCATACACCTTTTGCGATTGTTCCGTAGCTTGATATACGTCAAATGTATTTGTAAATTGCTTAACGCAATTTTCTGCAATAATTACGCCGTCAGTCCACCCTAATTGCTTACCGTATGGAATATACATTTCAAAATACTTCGCCGCATTTGTATAATCACCGTTCATAAAATACGCAAATGCAACATCATATGTTCTTGAGCCTAAAATATTTATTGTCTGCTCATTCTTTGGCTCTGATGATATTAAATTGATAATTTGTACTCCGTAATTTATCGTTTCATCATAATTTTTGCTGCTTGTTGCATTTGAATAACCAGCGTCCAAGCCCCAAAATGCGTGCGGCAATTCATATGCCATTACGCTTAAATTACTTGAGATTATCAGACTTATCATCGCAATTAATATTATGCTTATTCTTCTTTTCAATTAACATCACTCCCAAGATTATTTTATATTCAGTATATCATACTAACAATAAATTTACAATTACCCATTTACATATTAATGCAAAATGAAACAAAATATTCTTAATAAATACTAAAGTATATCTTTTTTAAAAACATTAATTAAAATTACATTCTAAATTATTACTAATCGGAACTAAGTTGTTTAGACTTTCAAAAACATATACATCAGCCCTTGATATCGTTGTATATCCATTTATCGAATCAGAATGGGTTAATTTGCTATTACATGCAATGTCAATATTGCCATTATGAATCTTAATAATATTGCCATTTTTATCTCGATATACAATTATTACAATACCTTTTATATCTTCGGCTGATAAATTCGTAATAGCCACTTCCAACATATATGACACATCCTTTTTTGTACTTTTCATAACTGTACTATTACAAACTATTGATTTAATAGGTTTTGAAGAATTTAATGTTGTAAATGATTTGATTTCCCCTTTATATTCTTTTCCATTTACTATTGCATAACATTGCCAATAGTATTTTGTGTTACTGTCTAAATATAATCCTGCTTCATCATTTAAATCATACCACATGTCAAATGGATTTTTATTATGATTAATAACATCATTTGCGACTTTTGACATACCTTTTTCCGAAGTACCAAAATAAATCCCAACTTCACTTGGCTTTTGCCCTCTATAAGACACCGTACCTCGAACTGTTGCATTAGATTCCGTAATGCTGTCCGCCACAGTTGTATTCACCGTCACCGGATTTACGTCGATATATTCACCATACCAATAATTCATATCAACATTTGTATTTATACCGTTTACATATCCTGAACTTGTATACTGCCACATCGTATAATTCCCCGAATATGTACAGCTTGAATTATATTGAGCTACCCACTTATACCATAATGAATTATTAAATGCGGAGTCAGTCAAATAATTAGTCCACCAATTTTTATTGGCATATATCCCCACTTTGTATCCTTCATTTTGAATTATGTTACAAAATACAGATGCTATATTTCCTCTTTCCGAATCAGACAATACAGCCTGTACCTTATCTTCCATATCCAAATAAATAGGAAAACTAAGGTTATATCCTTGTATAAGTCTTAACACATGCTGTGCCTCGCTTACAACCTTATCTGTAGTATCAGCATAAGAATAAATATATACTCCAAACGGTATTCCTAATCTTCAGCCTTAAATGGTATAAGCAAGTTTTTAGATAACAATCTAATTTAAAAACAAGTCGGAGTCGGATTCCTAAAGGAGTCCAACTCCGACTCTAAAATTAACCTTTTCGGCTTATTTTAAAATTCATCTGAATTTACATATTGCGTTATACTGCTTAAAAGCTGTTTACATTCGGGATAATCTCCGTCTAAATCAAAACCGCAGAACAATAGCTTTGCTTTGCCTATTTCTGTTTCAAACAGCGGTGATGATGCAGTATTATCAAAGAAATTCGGTACTGTTTCAATTATAGGTTTTACTTCACCAGCAAACTTCGATATATCTGTACCGACCGAGTTATCAAGCAGTATTTTCCACTGATAATCGGGATATTTTTCTGTCGGGAAATCATCAAATATTCTATGCTTATTATCAATTATTGCACCGCACGGTTTTTGTGACGGGAAATGTACCGGCGACCAAAATACAGGTATAAAACTTCCATGTATCGGATTTTTGAAACACTCTTTCGTCACAATAGCTTTTCCGCCGTTTTTGATTATATCATCAAGTTCTTCTTCAGATTTAATCATACGAACATTGTTTTCAATCTTATTTTCGGCAAAAACAAATATTCTCCAAGTATTTTTATAACCGTTCACTTCAAGTATAACACTAAGCATTGTTGATTTTGTTATACTGTTTAGAGGTATGCTTACCTTACTTTCTGTTGTTGACGTTTTATAAAATACTTGCTCACCGTTTTGTACCGTCAAATTATAAACAGGATTGTTGATTTTCTTTTCTCCGAAATCATATAAGTCCAATTCCGCCTCTAATGTATCTGTATTTTTAAATATTCTCTTTGCTTTAAATAACGGTACTGCCTCACCTGCAAAATTTTTAAATTCATCGGGCGAAATTAAGCCTTTACTTTCATAAAACACATCAAGTATGCCGACAGTGGCTGTACTTTGTCCTGTGTAATCCGATAGCGACAAAAGTTCAAAGCCGCCGAAATCTTTTGTCCTAAGTGCCGCCTCAATATCTTCTTTATAAAGCTTAACAGCTAAGTCGCCCGACGCTTTAATATAATCATTCAATTTATGATACACATTCTTTTCAATCATAAATTTTTTAATTGCGTCAAGGTTTACCGGCAGAATATTGCCTGTATATTTTTCAATTAAGTCAACATCAGGATATACACAATACTGCCCCACTTCAAACGAAATTATAGGTACAGGCACATCTTTTACCGCTACCGAATAATCAAGCGACGTATTTTCAGCCGCCTTATCCTGACAATTCTGTATTCTGACATTGTGACCGCCTGCCTCATATGCACACAAATAATCTTCACACGGCATAATCGGGTGGTCGAAGTTCGTCGTAAGCGTATAAATTCTTCTGTTGTCATAAGCCTTTATGCAAGTGGTTATGTCGTTAAGCATATCAAAATCGCCCATATTTTCATTACCGTTTGAAAACATTATAAACGAAGGGTGATTGCCGTATGTTTTTGAGATATTAATAGCCTCCTGCATAAAATATTGACGGTGTATCGGGTCTTCACCTGTTTCAAGTGCACATACATCGTGATTAAGCCATAGCGGCATTTCAACAGATATGTACATTCCTATTTCGTCAGCCGCATTAAAGGCACATTCAGGCGGACACCATGCGTGAAAACGAACGTGATTTAAGCCATAGCTTTTGATAGTCTTGAAATTTTTTCGCCACACCTCAATATCCATAGGCGGATAACCTGTAAGCGGATATATAGCACAATCTATTGTACCGCGCAAAGAAATTTGTCTGTTGTTAAGCAAAATCTTTTTATTTTCCGTTTTTATCGTTCGCATACCGAACTTTACGGATTTTATATCGGTATGACCGTTACATTCATATTTAACTGTTGCCGTATATAAATTAGGATTAAATTCGTCCCAATAATTCATTTCGGAAATATCGTATCTGAAATAATCGACTTGTTTTGAATTAAACACCTTCGTTTCAAATATTTTTTCTCCAAGTAAATCTCCTTTTGGTGAAGTAACATTTACGGTAACAGTCGCTTTCTCCGTTTTAAACGGAGAATGTACATCCGATGTTTCAACAACTTTAAGCGTTATGCCTTTGTCATCTGTATATACTTGAATGCTGTCAATATGTTCTTTTTCTTCATATTGCAGTTCAATACGTCCGATAACACCGTTCCAATATCCTTGCGTATCGACACTGTATCCGCTTGCCATTGTATCAAGGTTTAGCAAATTTCTGTTGTCTATTTTCAGCGTAAACGTATGTTCGCCCGGTGTTATTTTTCCTGTTAAATTGTATATGTGAGGTGTGGACAGCTCAATTATTTGTCTGTCTGTTTTCACACCGTCTATCCATAATTCAGATGCTATATTAACTCGCTCCATAAACAGTCTGACAGTTTTACCGTCTGTATCATTCGGAATGCTGACCGTTTTTTGCAGCCAAAGAGGAGCGATATATTCATATCGCTCTCTCGGTGCACGTACAGCCTCTTTTGATATTTTGTCAAAGTATTCTGTTTTTTTGCCTATCTTATTATCACAAGTTGAACCCGGAAGATTAAAATTATTATTTTCAAATTTTATGCTGTCTATTGTCTGACTATTGTCAATATCTGTTTTATAATTCCATTTTCCGCTTAAATCTATTGTTTTCATTGTATCACCTATTTTACTATATCTCTGAGTTCTGCGTGGCATTGATTTAATTCAAGTCCTTGTTTTGCATACTTTTGGGCATTATCATTATCACCTATACCCAAATATCCAAGTGCCGCCATAAGATTACAATGTACCTTATTGTTTTTATTTAAGTCACCTTCGAATATCAAGAAATCCGGTAATGATACAGCAAAGTAATCAATTTTCATTTCATCATTCATATGATTATTTGCATACTCAATAAATGCGTTAAATCTCTTTTTAGCCTCGTCTTTATCTCCAAGTGCCTCAATCGCTTTTGCGGAATAATACATCATCTGTGGCGGTTGGTCGTTATAATACATCGCCGAAGAAAGATTAAATTCACCTCTTGCGGCAAGTCTGTATGCCTGTTCGGACTTTTCCTTATCTTCATACAAGTTACCAAGCATATAATATATATCGTTATCCATATTACCGATTAACTTGCCCTCACCTAAATTATACGGATAAACGAGAGCTTTTTCAAGATATTCTATTGCTTTTTCTGTATTTTTTTCCGCTTTAGCCTTATTAATAAGCGCAATTCTGTACTGAGCAGGTATCTTACCTTCATCGCCCTCCCAAGGGTGGAAGTTATGGTTCATAATACGATTGTATGCGTTATCATATTCGCCGTTCATATTAAGCAATGTGATATATTCCGTATATAAATCGTCACGCTTTTCAAGTAAGTCGGAATTTTCATTCATATTTGCCAATCTCTTTTCAAGAGAGAAATTAAGTGTTTTGTACAGTTGATCAAGTTCAAAGAATATTCTTGCGTCACTCTTATCAATACTGAATGCTTTTTCCATGGCTTTTAGTGCTAAGACACCGTCTTTTAATTTATTGTAATAAACAAGCGAAAGGTTTCTATACACTGTCGGAAGTTTTATATTATCCGCACACTTTTCCCATAATTCTTTTGATTCTTCCCATCTGCCTTTGTCATAGAACAAACAGCCAAGATAATAAGCAGCATAATTACCGCCGTTATATATTGCCTTTTCCAATACAGCTATATCTTCCAGTCTGTTCGGGAAACAATACAGGCTGTCAGAATTTTCAGCCTTATCAAGTTCTGATTTGTCATTTGTCAGTGCATACAGATAATAATGCACCATAGGCTCATTGCCATTCGGTGCAAGTTTTAATATTTCGATTGCGTCATCTGTCAAATATGCTGACATATAGCTAAGTGCAAGTTCGATATAGTTATGATTGTCATCACGCATAACAGCTCGCATTTCGTCTAAGCCGTTACCGGTTATTTTGTAAAGTTCATAATATGCACTGTGATCTAATGCGTCTATATTGCGTGTTTCTTTTGCAAATTCTGTTGCCTCTGCATTTTTTCCGAGTTTTCTGAGCAATGCCGATTTTAAAGTTCTTGCCTTTAAATTATGCATTCCCTTTACAAGCGACTTTTCTATATATTCCAACGCATCATTATAATCACCTCTGCCCGATGCAATACAGGCTAATTGATAAAATGCTTTATCCTGCATATTCCCGTCCCAAACAGCTTTATAAAACGCGTCAAATGCAGTATTGATTTTACCCTGTTTCTTTAATGATAATCCTAAATTATAATACGGTTCACAATCATATGGATTAGGATTTTTCCAAGTTGATGATTTGATAGCCTGTCTGAAATATTTTTCACTTTCCGCAAATCTGCCCTTATTATACAAATACTTTCCGTATCCGTTGTTAAGACGAATATCTGTTTCATCTCGTCTCAATCCCTCAAGGTAATAATCTTCAGGCGAATATGTAGCATGACGGTATTGCTCTAAATGTGTAGCCGCAAGGAACAGTTTTTCAGTTGTTTCCACAAATTGCGGTTCAGGCAATGCCTCTGCCGGATTAGGTGTTTCCTCGTCATTTTCGCCCATAGGAGTATAGCTTAATAATTCTTTTCCGTCTTTATATACGGCAAGTGTAAGCTTTGTTTCATCTATGTTAGGAATAGAAACACTCTTTGTAAATATATCGGTCGGTGATATGTTTGCTTTTTCTTCAAATACCGTATTTCCGTCATAAGCAAGTTTAATTGTTACATCACCAAGTTGTATCGGCGAATATACAGTTATGTTAGCCGTATCGTTATCCAATTCAAGATTCATAACAACTTCTGTCGAAGCATTTTTAACCGCACCGACATTTTTGTATGGCATAAAGTATTGAACGAAAGTCTTTTCTTCATACGGTTTTAAGAATGTAAAGTCGGGCTGATTATCAGTAAACATACCTGTCATAAGTTCAATATACGGACCGTTTTCGTCTGTAAGATTTCTGTCCCACGCTTTTCCGAAATCACCGTTACCCCAAGTCCATTGCTTTTTACCGGGTGAAACGTGATGGTCGGCTATATGAAGAAGTCCCGCATTTTTGGAATAATCGTAATTGCCTATAAAATTATAATCCGAATGATATGCCATATACGAAGTCGGTACAGGAATATTTTTGTATCTTGAAATATCCGTACCCGGCGCATAATCAACCTTATAATAAACTCCGTCGGCAATAGGAAACTTTGATACATCACGTTTGCCGTGATCCATTACCGCGTGAACATCCGGTGGAAATATTGATTGTGTATAGTCATTTACCGCAACGGCAGGATTTGCCCACCATAAAAATGTTTGAGGTCTGTCTGTCGGATTGTATACCTGACCTTTTATTTCAAGATATGCCTTGTCTGGGTATACAGTAAATCCCGCCATACCTTTCGTATGGAACATCTTTTCTGTTTCGCCTACCCATACCGTAATCGAACCGTCATTGTTTTCTTCGATTTTATAGTCAACAGGATCAAATGTGGACGGTCTGTGATGCTGCGGCCAGTTAAACTCAATACCTCCCGAAATCCATGGACCTGCCAAGCCTACAAGCGCCGGTTTTACAACTTCATTATAATAAACAGCGTCATATCCGTTTGTTTTATCGTATAATCTTTGAATTTTACCGCCGATTTCAGGTAAAATCATTACAAGTATATAATCGTTTTCCAAGAAAATTGCGTTGTATTCTTTATCAGTCTTAATGTCCGAAACACCCTCGCATACAGGGTGCGGATAAACTCGTCCGCTTGAACCTTGATATACACGTTTTTCAAGAAACATAGGATTTTTGTCGTAATCAGAAATTTCATATGTAGGTATTGTAACTTTTTCTTGCTTTAATATAACCTTACCCATAATAATTGCTCCTTCGCATATCGTTTTATTTATGATTAGATTATACACCGCCAAATCCAAAAAATCATTAAGCATTATTGCTGTAAAATATGAAATTATTGCTTTTTATAAAGAAGTCAATGTTTTTTCGTCTGCCGATGCTGAACCTTAATCTTGATCTGCGATCCATTCAATTTGTACCGTTCTGCAATATTTCATATACTTCAAATAACATTTCTGCCGCCACAATAATACTTAAAAATTTCTTTGACATTTTATTTACATCCGAAATATATTTTATATGTATATCTTACAATATTTTTTTGAAAAATTCACAAGTAAGCGGTGCTTTTTCTTCTTCCAAAACTGCCTTTAATTCTTCTTTGCCTATTTTAAATTTAAGTTCCGTCATAAGATTACTCCTTTATTCATAGCACAAACCAAATGGTTTTGCACTTACAAATTGACCGGTTCCGCTTTTACCTACATATTTTCCGCAATCTTCAACAAGTTCACCGCGAAGAAAAACTTTATCCGGTCTGCCCTTTTGTTTCATACCTTCATATGTAGAATAATCAACGCCTTGCAAACTGTCCGCATTTGTAAAAACACCCTCATATTCAGGATCAAATGTAACAATATCCGCATCCGAACCCGGAGCAATAACACCCTTTTGCGGATATATTCCGTTTATTTTTGCAGGATTTGTGCAACAAAGCTCAACGTATTTCTGACGTAATATTTTTCCCGTTTCAACACCGTATGTCCAAATCACATTCATTCTGTCACCCATACCCGGCGCACCGTTAGGAATATTCACAAAATTGTCTTTACCTTGATGTTTATTGTCTTTCCAGTTAAATCCGCAGTGGTCAGAACTGATTGCATTCAAATATCCTTTTTTAACTGCTCCCCACAATGCGTCCAAATGCTCTTGTGAACGAAGTGCCGGTGAACAAACATATTTTGCACCTTCAAAATTCGGCTTTGCAAGATTATCTGTTGTAAGTGTTAAGTAGTGTGTACACGTTTCTCCGAAAATAGGATAACCGTCTGCATAAGCATCTCTGATTGCCTCCATTGCCCCCTTAGCAGTTACGTGAGCAACATACAACGGTGCTTTAGCAAGCTTAGCCAGCGAAATCGCTCTTTCAGTTGCCTCAACTTCTACAACAGGCGGTCTTGAAACCGCATGTCCGTATGGTTCTGTCATTCCCTTTGCAAGACATTCTTCTTCATAATATCCTTTTTCCATCGTAATTACATGTGCTGCTGACATTTGCGGGTCAGGGATTGTGTACATTTCAACTTTTTCAAGACTTCCCGTTAACGAATCGGCTGTCTGCGTTTTACTGTCCCCACTACCTCCGCATGACGCGGTTGCCAATACCATTGTTCCTGCCAATGCAAACGCAATTACTTTTCCTAACAAACTCTTCATAATCTTTTCCTCCATTCTTTTTTCTTAATTATTTTCAACTACTGCTGATATACCTGTCTTCTTCCATTTGAATAACTTCTTTTCAAGGAAAGAAAGTAGGAAGTAAATAACAGGTATTCGGCAGCAATAAGAAACATTGCCATAAACATATCCGAAACTCTGAACCAGTTTTTAGAGTCTACTATGATATATCCTAAACCTATATCCGAACCCATCATTTCTGCAACTACCAAACCCGAAAATACAAGTGCCAGGCTTGTTTTCATACCTGAAATGATACTCGGAAATGCCGCTTTAAATGTAATTCTTTTAAATATCTGCCATTGGTTTGCTCCCAAACTCATTGCCGCTCTTATCAATACGGGATTAATACTGTTAATTCCCTCTCACGTATATGGTCAAGCGCTGAAAACGGCTCGTCCATTAACAGTATTCTCGGATTATTTGCAAGTGCTCTTGCTATTCCGACTCTCTGTCTCATACCGCCTGAAAGGCTGTCCGGATAATAATCCTTATATTTTTCAAGTCCTATCATTTTGATATACTTCATTGCTATTTCTTCTGCATTCGGGTCTTTTCTGACCGATGGACCAAATGCTACATTCTGCAATACTGTGTACCACGGATATAACGCGTATTCCTGAAATACAATCCCCCTGTCAGCCGAAGGTCCGTGTATCATATCTTTATCGAGATACAAGGCTCCGTAATCCGGTACAGTGTATCCGGCAAGAAGATTTATAAGTGTACTTTTACCGCATCCGCTTTTACCCAAGATACAGACAAATTCGTTATCTTCGATTTTAAGACTTATGTCTTCAAGCACTCGCTTTCTTCCGCCACTACTCTGTGGAAATTCTTTTGTTACCTTATCAATCCTTAGCATTTGACTCACCTCATCTTTTAATACAAAAAGCGATGGCTGCGTTTTTTTATGACGCCTTTGCCATCGCTTTCTCTTTGTTTATTTGTTAAACTTATTATAGCAGTTGAACTCATTATGTTATAGTATACTCTGCACAAAAACCGATACTTTATTTAAACATTTCATACAATGATAAATATTTTATCATTGACGGTACATTTCTTTTTTGATACACATCGCTAATAGTTTACATATAATAATTTTCTCACATTTTGTCGTATAATTCAATCTAAATCTTATATATGTTCACTTTTATAAAAAAATAACCGTAGCATAAGCTACGGTTATCTGCTTTAAATTATTACTTTGAAGCCAAGAAGTCATTAATCTTCTTTACAAGTTCGTCAGCGTCAACGCCGTGAACCATGCAAGCTTCCTCAAGTGATTCACCCTGTGATGCCGGGCAGCCAAGGCAGTGCATTCCGATACCCATTAGTATTGGAGCGATTTCTTCATCTATGCTTAAAGCCTCACCGATTAGAGTCTTTTTTGTTACTTGTGCCATTATTGTTTCCTCCTTTTTATATATTAAAACATTCTTCAAATTCTTGACCGTCAATAGTTTCCTTTTCAAGAAGTTTTTCAGCCACTCGTGTAAGTACAGCCATATTTTCAGTAAGAATTTGTTCAGTTTTCTGATATTGTAAAGTCATTATATGCTTTACTTCCGCGTCAATATCTGCGGCTGTTTTTTCGGAATATGCTTTTGAGTGTGCAAAATCACGTCCGATAAACACTTCACCGCCGTCATCATACGATACAGGGCCGATTGCCTCTGACATACCGTATTTTGTAACCATTTGACGTGCTATGTCAGTTGCACGCTGAATGTCACTTGACGCGCCTGTGCTGATGTCGTCCATTGTAAGTTCTTCGGCTACTCTGCCGCCAAGCATTACAATTATTCTGTCCAACATCTCATTTTTTGATGTGTACATTTTATCTTCATCAGGCACATACATCGTATATCCGCCGGCTCTGCCACGCGGTATTATTGACACCTTATGAATATGCGATGTTTTATCGACAAGTTTTGCCAAAACCGCATGACCTGCCTCGTGAAATGCCGTAAGTTTCTTTTCTTTTTCGGTAATAATTCTCGAACGTTTTTCCGTTCCCATCATTACTTTTAAGTTTGCGTCCTCAATATCTTTTCTTGTTATTTCAAGATGGTTTCGTCTTGCCGCAAAAATAGCGGACTCATTCATCAAGTTTTCAAGGTCTGCACCCGAATAACCTGCTGTTGCTTTTGCGATTTCTTCCAAGTCAACGTCATTTGCCAAAGGCTTTTTAGCCGAATGAACTTTTAGAATAGCCTCTCTGCCCTTTACGTCAGGAACGTCAACGACAATCTGTCTGTCAAAACGTCCCGGTCTTAAAAGTGCGGGATCAAGTATATCCGGACGGTTTGTAGCCGCCATCATTATAACGCCTTCATTTTCGCCAAATCCGTCCATTTCAACAAGCAACTGATTTAAAGTCTGTTCTCTTTCATCATGACCGCCGCCCATACCGGCACCTCTTTTTCTGCCGACTGCGTCTATTTCATCTATAAACACAATACACGGTCTGTTTTTCTTTGCCTGTTCAAACAAATCTCTCACTCGCGATGCACCTACGCCGACATAAAGTTCAACGAAATCCGAACCGCTTATAGAGAAAAACGGAACTTTCGCCTCTCCGGCAACCGCCTTTGCAAGAAGTGTTTTACCCGTACCCGGTGAGCCGACAAGAAGTACACCCTTAGGTATTCTCGCACCAAGACTTACAAACTTTTGAGGATTTTTCAAAAACTCGACTATTTCCGCAAGTTCGGCTTTTTCCTCATCAGCTCCCGCAACATCTTTAAATGTCACATTCTTGGTGTTCTCATTAAGTCTTGCTCTGCTCTTTGTAAAATTGGTTGCACCCGAACCGCCTTTCCGCAAGAATCCGAAAAAGAACACACATATAAATACAATTATCAAAATTATATTTGTAACCGCCGTCCATGAAATCTTGGTTTCATAAGCCTCTTGTTTTAAAGTGCCTTTATTCATTTGGTCGTTCATTTCTTTTCCGACATCTGCCTGCAACGTATCAAGTGACGGAATTTTCAACTTTGCTTTGTCACCGTTTGTAAGTGTCACCGTTACGGTATTTCCCGACACAAGCATCGAACTTACCTGTTCGGACTTTATACTGTTGACCAAATCAGAGTAAACCATTTTTGTCTGTGACGCACCGAATCCGACTGCGAACATATAAATCAGATACGCAACTACAAGCATTGCCACCCATACTCCGAGTCCTTTAAATCTTTTCTGCAACTGACTACCTCCTTAATTATCGTAAAATTCTATTTTTATACCTTTATCCTTGAAAGCAAAACGTTTGTCTATTCTGTTGCCGACTGAGGCAATTTCGCCGTTTATCTCAATTATCGGCACACTGTTTCGTTTATCTTTAGGAATTTTTTTATCTATAAAATATTCCTTTAATTTCTTCGTACCGTTCATACCCATAGGCTGAAATTTATCACCGTTTCGTCTGTTTCGTACAATGATTTTATCAATTTTGTCACACGAAAGATATACCGCACCGTCTTTATTTCGTATATTCGTTTCAGACACCGAAACTTTTTTGTCAAGTTCCGAAATAAAAACTGTTTCACCGATATTAATACTGACTTCAAACGGCTGTGTTTCTTTTTTTTCGTGTTCAAGTATTATTTTGCCGTACTCGTTTTTTGCAACAATACCGTACGGCAAATTTATTTGTCTGCCGCTTGATTTATCGGCAAGCGACAATATATCCGCAATATATGTTGACGAAATATCGTTAAGACCGTTATAAATATCTCTTAACATCAATCTTAAAACACGTCTTTTTATCGCAATATCCGTCTTATTCAAAGCTTCAATATTAACAGCACAATTTCTGATGTGTTTTTTATAAAAATCTTCCGCAATACCGTCAAGATAATCACTGTCATCTTTTATCAAGCAAGCATTTTCCGTAACGGTTTTAATAAAACTCGTGTTAAATTCCTTTTGAATATACGGAAGTAATGTGTGACGTATTTTATTGCGTGTGTAATCTTCTGTCAAATTTGTACTGTCTGTCATATATTCAAGTCCGTTATCACTGCAATATTTTTCGATTTCATCTCGTGAAACATTCAATATCGGACGAATTATATTTCCGCGGACATACGGTATTCCGCAAAGTCCGTTTGTCGTACTGCCACGCATAAAATTCATAAGCAAAGTTTCGGCATTGTCATTTCTGTTATGCGCCGTTGCAACTTTATTTATATCATATTTTTCGCACAATTTATTAAAGAAATTATATCTCACATTTCTGCCGGCTGTTTCTTCCGACACATTTGTATCTTTTGCAATTTGGGGTATATCTGCATTTAACACAAAACATTCAATACCTAATTTTTTTGAAAAGTTTTCGGCAAAAAGTTCATCTCTCTTTGCCTCCTCGCCTCTTATTCCGTGATTAATATGAGCCGTATATAATTTTATGTCAAATTCATCTTTCAGCGACCAAAGCGCATGAGTAAGACACACCGAATCCGCACCGCCCGAAAGACCGACAAGCACGCTGTCGCCGTTATTCAATAAATTATATTCACGCAAGGTCTTTTTAATAATATCTAAAACCATTATTCTTCCTTCAATGCAAATTCAACATTAGAAAACTTAGTATATTCACCTTTCCAACCAAGTTTAAACATACCGGTTTCACCGCTTCTGTTTTTTGCGACAATACATTCAGCCAAATTTTTATCCTCGGTATCGGGATTATAATATTCGTCACGATACAAAAACATAACCATATCGGCGTCCTGCTCGATAGCACCCGATTCACGCAAGTCCGAAAGCATAGGACGCTTATCGCTTCTCGATTCAGCCGCACGCGAAAGCTGTGAAAGTGCAATGACAGGAATATTAAGTTCCTTTGCAAGAATTTTTAACGAACGCGAAATTTCGGCAATTTCATTTTGTCTGCTCTCTGTTCTTCCGCTCGACTGCATTAACTGTAAATAGTCGATTACGATAAGTTCAAGATTTTTTGTCTGCTTTAATCGTCTGCATTTTGCACGAATTTCCGATACCGTTATTGACGCAGTATCGTCTATATACATCGGTGCGGTTGCAACTCTGTTTACTATTGCACCGATTTTTTCCCAATCTTCGCCTGTTATATCACCTGTTCTGATTTTATTTGAATTAACAAGTGCCTGGCTGCATATAATACGGTTTACAATCTGTTCTTTCGGCATTTCAAGGTTGAATATCGCAACGGTTTTTTTGTCGGTAATACTGACGTGTTCCGCTATGTTTACCGCAAAACTTGACTTACCCATACCCGGACGTCCGGCGATAAGAATAAGTTCGCCGCCATGAAAACCGCCCGTACGTCTGTTAAGTTCATCAAAGCCTGTCGGCAAACCCGTTATACCGCTTTGATTTAAAGAGTTTTCAACAAGTTCCTGATAACTGCCCATGAATATCTCACTTATAGGAAGTATATCGCTCTTGTTGTTTGATGATGTAACGTCAAAAATAAGCTGTTCGGCTTGGTCGACTATTCTTTCGACTTTATCGTTCTGACCGTAAGCCATATCGGAAATATCGTTGGCACTTTTAATAAGTGTTCTCAAAACTGCCTTTTCCTTAATTATTTGCGAATAATACGTCACGTGCCTTGTTGTCGGCACATTCGTTGCCGCATTTCTCAAATAAGCGATACCTCCGACAGCCTCAAGTTTGTCGCTTTGGCTCAACTTATTTGAAACGGTAATAAAATCTATAGCCGCATTTTCGTTAAATAAATCAAGAATTACACTGAATATTTCCTTATTCTGTGGGAAGTAAAAATCAGACGGTCTAAGTATTTCAACCGACTCCGCAACACTGTGCAAATTAGTAAGCGCACTGCCTATTACAGCCAATTCCGCCTCTTGACTATATGGCAGTTCTCTGCCCATTACGTCAACAGGATTCGACATTTCTGCCATAAATCCATTACCTCCCCAAAGTTATATCTGTTCTACAACTACGTTTAACTTACCGACAACGCCTGTATAAATTTTTACGTCAACAGTCGTTGTTCCCAATGTCTTTATGCCGTCAGGCATAACAAATTTCTTTTTATCAAGTTTGATGTGGTGTTGTGAAGTAAGCGCCTCTGCTACGTCTTTTGATGTTACAGATCCGAAAAGTTTACCGTTTTCGCCTGCTTTAGCCTTTAGCACAACCTTGATTTCTTTCATTTTCTCTGCTATTGCATTTGCTTCTTCAAGCTCAACTTTTTTCTTGTATTCAAGAGATTCCTGCTTACCCTTCATTACGTTTATATTCGACTTTGTAGCCGGTTCGGCAAGACCTCTCGGCAAAAGATAGTTTCTTGCATAACCGTCAGATACATTTACCATCTGACCTTTTTTACCTTGTCCTTTTACATCTCTTGTCAATATAACTTGCATTGTCCTTCCTCCAATTAACTTTCATTATTTGCAACGTAATCAAAGACAGCCTTTTCAACGTCCTCAATTACCATATCTACATTTTTGTCTTTTACTTGTGCACCGGCAACGGTACTGTGTCCGCCGCCGCCGAGATACTCCATAATAAGCTGTACATTAATATCACCGAGCGAACGGGCGCTTATACCCACGCCGCCGTCCTGCGCATATACAACTATCGACGCACGAATATCACCTATATTAAGCATTTCATCAGCCGCCTGTGACGCTATCACTCTTATATTGGGATACTTTGTGTAACACTTTGCGACTGCAATCTGCGATACTATAATTTTCGATGTCTTTACAATATCGGCTCTGTGGTCATAGTCCTCTTTATTCACGTTAAACAGCTTTTTGACGTCTGCCGTATTCAGTCCCAAACGTCTTAAATATGAAGCCGCCTCAAATGTTCTGACACCTGTTTTTACTATAAAGTTCTTTGTATCCATCAAGATACCCGTATACAAACACTCCGCCTCAACGGTTGTAAGTGAACTTCCCAAATTCATATATTCCAATAATTCAGTAGCCATTTCACAAGTTGACGACGCATACGGTTCGTGATAAATAAGCGAACAAGGATTAATAAAATCAGTCGAACGTCTGTGGTGGTCGATAAGCACAACCTTACTTGCCTTTTCTATAAGTTTCGGGCATGGCAACATTGACGGTCTGTGCGTATCAAGCACAACTATCAATGTATCTGATGTAACGTTTTCGACTGCGTCGTCATTGCTTATAAACATACCTCTGTACTCACTCATTGCACGAAGGTCGTCATACATTTTTTTTATGGCCGGTGAATTGTTGTCATAGACAATATACGGCTTTTTGCCGAGCGTTCTGACTGCTCTCTGCAAGCCTACCGCCGCACCGAAGCAGTCATAGTCCGCACCGGAATGTCCCATAAATATTACTTTGTCGGAATTTTTAATAAAGTCTTTTAATGCAACAGCAATAGCTCTTGTTTTAACTCTTGTACTCTTTTCGTAATCACGAGCCTTACTGCCGTAAAATTTATACTGTGTATCGTCCTTTATGCTGACTTGGTCGCCTCCGCGTCCCAGTGCCATATCAAGTGCATTTCTTGCGTACATATCATTTTCCGACAGACTTCCGCCTACGCCGATACCGATACTAATACTTACCGGAAGTTTCATATCTTCACCGACTTTTCTCACCTTATACAATATATCAAACTTTTTACTGACATACTGTGCAAGATAGCGATGTTCAAAGAACATATAAAATCTGTCGCGGTCGGTTACTTTTAAAAGTGCATTCGATTCGTCTACCCATTCATTGATACATTTTCTTATTTGTGCCAAAATCTGTTGTTGCTCGTTGTCATTGACACGTTGCAATACATCATCATAATTATCAATATTGATAATTGCAACATCTGTTTTTTCGTTAACGTATTTTCTTTTTAATTCATATTCAACAGTTCTGTCAATAAGATAAATATATACGGATACCTTATCCTCATCTTCGGAAATACTTATATTTCTGTTTCTGATTGTATTTGCAATAAGCAAATATCGCTTATCGTCAATTCGTATACGTTTTTCATAGTGTGAGGCTGATTTTAAAATTTCTCCCCACTTTATATCGGATATTGAATTTTCGAGTTTTGTGTCAAAAAGGTCCTTATTAAAAAACAATTCCGAAAATTTGCCGTTGTACCAGCATATGGAACCGTCTATATGCACAACAACGATAGGTATAGGAAAAGAGTCCATAATATTTGCCGAAATCGAATTTGAGCTTTTTGCCATAATTTCAAGAAAATTATTAACACTCTCATTTCTTTTATTTCTTATAAAAATAACCGCACAAAATGCTATTATCCCCGCAATTATCTCTAATATTGCTATAACCTTGCCTTTAATCGCATAACTGAGTACACCGCTTATGATCAAAAGCAGTGCTGATGCAAATGCTATCTTAATGCAAGTTTTAACAACTTGTCCGTAATGTTTTCTCATAAGTCCCTCCAAAGTGCATTGATGCACTGTAAGCCTTAGCGGCTCTTTAAATATTTCTTTAGTTCCGACATATCCGAAAACTCTATCTCAAGTTCGTGTCCGTTTTCTTCACCTATGCCGAGAAGTTCGGAAATTTTTTTATCTATGCTTGCATAACCGATTCCCAACCGTCTTGCAAGTATGTAATCCATAGCAATAACCGTTGCTATTTCATTTGTAACACTCTCATAATCGCCTATTTCGTCATAGTCCGCAAGAGTTCTGTAAAGATGTGCTATCTCCGATAAAATCTCACCTTTTATCATATCAATAGCTTTTAGATTTGTTGAAATGTTCATAATGATGCCTCCAATGATGTAATTAATTTTGTGTAGTCCTATCTGATACTATATTCTACCACAAACTTCATATCAAGTCAACATCATTAAAGAACTTTGCCATAAAGCAACAAAAACACTCTTTATGAGTGTTTTTGTTAGCATATTATATATTTTCCGCAATAAGTTTAGCCATTTCCTTACAGCCAACCTTTTTCATACCGTCTGACATAATATCGGTTGTTCTGTAATTTTGGTCAAGTACCTTATCTACTGCGTCATTTATTGCCTTTGCTTCTTCTACAAGACCGAATGACATTTCAAGCATCATAGCGGCTGAAACAATGGTTGCAATAGGGTTTGCAATATCCATACCTGCAATATCAGGTGCACTGCCGTGAATCGGTTCGTACATACCGCATTTTGTTGCGCCAAGTGACGCTGACGGCAACATACCGATTGAACCTGCAATAGCACTTGAAAGGTCTGAAAGAATATCTCCGAATATATTTGATGTAACGATTACGTCAAATTGTGCCGGATTAATTGCAAGCTGCATAGCTGCATTATCAACATACATATGAGTAAGCTCAACTTCGGGATAGTCTGCCGAAAGCTCAATCATAGTCTTTCTCCAAAGTCTTGAAGATTCAAGTACGTTGGCCTTATCAACAGATACAACTCTCTTATCTCTAAGCATAGCTGTTTCAAATGCAATCTTACCTATTCTCTTGATTTCTTCAACTGAATACTTTTCTGTATCCGACGCCCACGATCCGTCCTCGGCTTTCTTTCTTTCACCGAAGTAAATACCGCCTGTAAGTTCGCGGACAACCATTACGTTAAGTCCCTTTTCAAGCTTTTCGTCTTTAAGCGGTGACGCGTCCTTCAGCTGCGGCTTTAGGATTGACGGACGAAGATTTGAATATAATTCAAGAGCCTTTCTTATGCCCAAAAGTCCTTTTTCAGGTCTGTTTTCAGACGGTTGTGAATCCCACTTCGGACCGCCGACTGCACCTAAAAGCACACTGTCTGATTTTTTACAAATATCAACTGTTTCCTGCGGAAGCGGTACGCCGTACTTATCTATGGCACAACCGCCCATATATACTTCCTGATAATTAAATTTGTGTCCGTACTTTTTGCTTACCGCGTCAAGAACCGTAACAGCACCCGATACGATTTCAGGACCAATTCCGTCACCCGGTATAAGTGCAATATTAAATTCAGCCATTTTATTACATTCCTTTCTTTATGTACTCAACCAAACCGCCTGCATTGATAATGCCCTGCATAAATTCAGGAAATGCAACTGCTTGATAAGTCTTATTCTTTGTCTTGTTTGTGATAACGCCTGTATCGAAATCAACTTCTACTTCATTGCCTTCGTCTATATCCTCTGACGCCTCGGCACATTCAAGAATAGGAAGTCCGATATTGATAGCGTTACGATAGAAAATTCTTGCAAAATCCTTTGCGATTACACATGAAATACCGCTTGCTTTTATAGCGATAGGTGCGTGTTCTCTTGATGAACCGCAGCCGAAGTTTGCACCGCCGACCATAATGTCGCCGTCTTTAACTTTATTTACAAATTCTTTATCTATATCTTCCATACAGTGTGACGCAAGTTCCTTATGGTCTGTTGTGTTAAGGTATCTTGCCGGAATTATTACGTCTGTATCAATGTTATCTCCGTATTTAATAACTTTTCCGTTTGCTTTCATATTAATCCTCCGTTCCAAACTCAACTCAAAATCAATTTTAAGTTGTGAAGTTTATTTTTTACATTACTTCTTCAGGTGCTGTTATCTTACCCGTTACAGCACTTGCGGCCGCAACTTCAGGACTTGCAAGATAAACTTCACTGTCAACGTGTCCCATACGTCCGATAAAGTTTCTGTTTGTTGTAGAAACACATCTTTCGCCTTCTGCCAAAATACCCATATGACCGCCAAGACACGGTCCGCAAGTAGGTGCCGAAATTACACAGCCTGCCTCAACAAGTGTCGATAATGTACCGTCTTTTAATGCTTCAAGGTAAATTGCCTGTGTTGCAGGGAATACGATAACTCTTATACCCTTTTTAACGTGCTTACCCTTTAGAATTTCAGCCGCATGACGCAAATCTGAAATACGTCCGTTTGTACATGAACCTATTACAACCTGGTCAATTTCAACATCGCCCCAGTTTTCCGGTGTTCTTGCATTTTCAGGCAAGTGAGGGAATGCAACCGTATGAGGAACTGTTGCAAGGTCGATGTCTATTGTCTGTACATATTCAGCGTCATCATCAGCTTTAAATACTGTATATTCTTTGTCCGAATGGTCTTTCATATATTCAACAGTCAAATCGTCAACTTCAAATATACCGTTTTTAGCACCTGCTTCAATAGCCATATTTGCGATTGAGAAACGGTCATCCATAGTAAGAGTGTGCATACCCTCACCTGTAAATTCCATTGACTTGTAAAGTGCACCGTCAACACCAATCATACCGATTATATGTAAAATAAGGTCCTTACCGCTTGTATATTTGTTAAGTTTACCTGTTAGGTTAATTTTAATAGCCTCAGGAACTTTGAACCAAGCCTTACCTGTTGCCATACCGGCTGCCATATCTGTTGAGCCGACGCCTGTTGAAAAAGCACCCAATGCACCGTATGTACAAGTATGTGAGTCTGCTCCGATAACAACGTCACCTGCAACTACCAAGCCTTTTTCAGGAAGAAGTGCGTGCTCGATACCGACTTCGCCGACTTCAAAATAGTTTACAATATCCTGTTCCTTTGCAAAAGTTCTGACCTTTAATGCCTGCTGAGCAGACTTAATATCCTTATTCGGTGTAAAGTGGTCAGGAACAAGAGCAACTTTTGCTTTATCAAATACTCCGTCAAGTCCTATCTTATCAAATTCTCCTATTGCAACAGGAGTTGTTATGTCGTTGCCAAGAACTAAGTTTAAATTCGCCATAATAAGTTCTCCGGCTTTAACACTTTCCTTTCCTGCGGCATTCGCAAGAATTTTTTGCGTCATAGTCATTCCCATAACAAAAACCTTCCTTTCCGAAATGTTTATTTTACTTTTATTACTATTGAATTATAGCACAACAAGTGATATAATTCAAATATATATAATTTATATTATTCATAAAAATAACTTATATGAGGTGTCAAATGTATAACTACGATAATCTTTCCAAATACAAGGTATTTCTGTGTGTTGCCGAGTGCGGCAGTATATCTCAATCTGCCGAGCAACTTTATATTTCTCAGCCGGCTGTAAGTATGACAATAAAAAAGCTTGAAGAAAGTCTTGGAACAACTTTGTTTTTACGAAAACCGAGAGGTGTTGTTCTTACCGAAAACGGCAGACTTCTTTATGACGGCGTAAAGCAAGCATTAAATATGCTCTCCGATACCGAAAGCAATTTAAAGCACCTTGAAAACAACGGCAGACTTCGCATTGCCGCAAGTAATGTGCTTTGCAAGTACCTGCTTATGCCCTATCTTCAAAAATTCACCGAAAAATATCCTTTCACCGATGTTTCCATAACTTGTACATCATCTGCAAATGCACATAAAATGCTTGAAGAGTGTAAAATCGACGTTGCGCTTATGGCAAAGCCCGACAACATCAGCGGTCTTGAATATTATCCGCTCGGTGAAATACAGGACACATTCGTCTGTACTCCGTCATACTTGAAACGTCTTAACTGCAACGGTTTTGAAATTTTTGAACGTGGCAATATTATGCTTTTAAACAAAGACAACGTTTCCCGTATGCATATAAACAACTACTATGCCGAAAACAATATCAATCCTACGCATATCCTTGAAGTGAACGATATGGATATGCTTATTGAATTTGCCAAAATCGGCATAGGTGTTTCGTGCGTGGTAAAGCAGTTTGTAAAAAACGAATTGTCTAACGGCTCACTTATCGAAATAAATCTGCCTAATGCAATACCGTCACGCGAAACAGGCTTTTTATATAATCAAAATATTCAGCCGTTTAATGATAATATTTTAAGGCTTATCAACATTAATTGATTATAGACAAAACCTTTACGGTTTTGTCTGCTTTATTTTAGGGAGTTTGATGGCGTATCGGAAAGACATCCGAGGCTCGCAGAGCGGTTTTGCCGTAGGCAAAACTACTGAAAAAGCTAACCTCAAGTTTCAATCATTTCTGGCGACATGCGCGGCAGAAATGGCTTAAAATCTAAAGTTTCGACTTTGGAGTAACTTTATATTTTTCTCTGAAAATACTCAAAAATTACATCAGCATGATGTGATTTTTGGAGCTGTCGACATTTTGTCGACAGGCTCTCTATTAATTAATCTTTTTCACCTTTGCAAAAGCCGCCATAAGACGTTTAAATCCGATACTTTCAAATTGAATTTCAAGAATACAGTCATTTCCGCAAGGAGTGGCTTTCAGAATTTCTCCGCGGCCGAATGTTCTGTGTTCAACGGTATCACCGGCTTTGAATTTAGAATAGTCGGTTGAACCGCTTGATTTTACACTGCTGCCAAACCCTTTTGTCATATAAACTTCTTTTTTCGGTGCAGACGCATTACGCACTCCTAAGTCTTGCATTACCTTTGCAACTTTCGGTTGCAGCGTTGTCTTGTCCTCAAGATATTCAACAGGTATTTCCTTGAAAAATCTTGACGCGGTTGTCGGCATTGTTTTACCGTGAATAGTTCTGCTTATCGTTTTGGTGATATAAAGCTGTTCTTTCGCTCTCGTTATAGCAACATAGCAAAGACGTCTTTCTTCTTCTATATCATCGTCCGATTCCATTGAGCGCATTCCCGGGAACAATCCTTCTTCAAGACCGCTCAAGAATACAATCGGGAATTCAAGACCTTTTGCACTGTGAATAGTCATAAGTACCGCACTGTCCTCATTTTCGTCATATCCGTCTATATCCGAAACAAGACTTATATTTTCCAAAAATTCACCCAGTGTATTCCCCGTTTCTTCATTCTTCTCAAACTCGGTAATAACAGAAATAAATTCGCCCAGGTTTTCTATTCTTGTCTTACTTTCCGTTGTATCTTCCATTACAAGTGCCGGCATATATCCTGTATCATTCAATATTCTTCCCGTAAGATCTTCAATCGTAACGGTATCTTTAAGTTTGATAAGTGATTGTATTATTTCCGAAAAACCAAGTAATTTTTTTATAGCCGTTTTAAATTCAGGGTAATCGTCCGCGTTAGAAATAACATCATAAAGACTTGTTTCCTTTTCACGTGCAATATTTCTCGCTTTTTCAAGCGTTGCGTTACCGATTTTTCTTTTCGGCTCATTGATAATTCTTGCCAGACTTACATCATCATTCGGATTATATACAACTCTCAAATATGCAATTATATCCTTAATTTCCTTACGATCATAGAATCGAAGTCCCGAAAGGACTTTGTACGGAACAGACTCACGCATAAGCATTTCTTCTATTACACGCGACTGTGCATTTGTTCTGTACAGTATCGCACAATCCGAAAATGAACCTTGTTCATCGAAATGCTTTTTTATCTGACGTGCAATATATCTTGCCTCGTCATATTCGTTTGTACCCGTGTATACAAAAACTTTGTTTCCGTCACCGTTTGACGTCCACAACGATTTACCCATTCTACCCTTATTGTTAGATATAACGCTGTTTGCGGCATCAAGGATATTTTGCGTTGAACGGTAATTTTGGTCAAGCGTTATCTTTTGTACATCAGAGTAATCATCTTCAAAATTAAGAATATTTCCGATATTTGCACCTCTGAATTTATAAATACTTTGGTCGTCATCACCGACAACGCAAAGATTTCTGTTTGCCTGTGCAAGAAGATTAATAAGAAGATACTGCGAATTGTTCGTATCTTGATACTCATCAACAAGTATGTACTGAAACTTATCTTGATATTTTGACAATACATCGGGATTTTCACTTAAAATCTTAACTGTATTCAAAATAATATCGTCAAAATCGACTGCATTGTTTTTTCTCAGTTTTGTTTGGTATCTGTAATATATTTTTGCGATTATGCTCATGCGGTAATCGCTTTTGTAAACATTTTCAAAAGTTGCCGCATCCATCAAGTCATTTTTTGCGTTACTTATTATAGACAACACGTTTCTGACAGGAAAACTTTTTTCGTCAATGTCAAATTCTCTTAGACATTCTTTCATAACAGTCTTTGTATCTGCTGTATCGTAAATTACAAAATCACGGCTGTAACCAAGCAAATCAATGCAACTACGCAAAATTCTGACACAAACCGAGTGAAATGTACCAATCCACATATCTTTTGCGGTATCACCCAAAAGTCTTTCAATACGGTCTTTCATTTCTCTTGCGGCTTTGTTTGTAAAAGTTATCGCTAAAATATTCCAAGGACGTATATGTTTTTGGGAAATCATATATGCAATTCTGTTTACAAGCACCGTTGTTTTTCCGCTTCCCGCACCTGCAAGCACAAGAACAGGACCTTCCGTTGCTAATACAGCCTCTTTTTGCCTTTCGTTAAGTTTATCTAACATATTATTCATCAAATGTTCTCCTAAAATCGTTTTCATTTTATTATATCATAACAACGAAGGTGGCTGAATGTCGCCGCAGTATTATGATACAATGTTCTCCGAAACATAAAAATCTTTGATTTTTTGTATGTTTCGTGAGGTTATTATACCACATATTCAGAAAAAACACAAACTTTTAAAACCATTTCTTCAATAAGTTTTTCAGTATAAACGTGTCGAATTTCGGCAAATTTAAGTGTAGAAAGGCGGTGAATAATTTGAAAAAAGTTTCCTGTAAAATAGTAGTTTTTCTTCTTTTAAATTTGTGTATTTTCACAAGCGTTTATGCCGATGAAATCAAAGTCGTTCCTATCGGTAAAGCGGTAGGCGTAAAAATATATACCGACGGTTTGCTCGTTGTTGGGACATCGGAAGTAAACGGTGAAAATGTTTCAAAAAAATACGGTATAAAGATAAATGACAGAATAGAGAAAATAAATAATCAACTCATCAACAGTACAGAAGAATTTTCAAAGACCGTAAATGAAAATCCAAGCGGTGTGGTACTTTCAATAAAGCGGGATAATCAAGATATTTTGATTAATGCCGTTCCCGTTTTATCGGAAGACAATATATACCGTTTAGGTCTTTGGGTGCGTGACAGTACCGCCGGAATCGGTACTGTGACTTATTACAATCCCCAAAACAACAGCTTTGCCGCACTCGGTCACGGAATAAACGATATTGATACAGGTAATATTTTATCCGTTAAATCAGGAAATATTCTTAATTGCGATATTTTATCTGTATCAAAAAGTTCAAAAGGTCATCCCGGAGAAATTAACGGTGCGTTTGACGGTAATACAATAGGTAATATCAGTATAAATTCACAAATAGGTATTTACGGAAATATGTCTTGCGATGAATTTTCCTCTGATAATGCCATCCCCGTTGCCGCAAAGGAACAGATATGCGAAAGTGACGCGTATATACTTTCAGACGTTATAGGGCAAAAAACGGAAAAATACTCGATAAAAATAAACAAAATCACAAACGATTCCGACAAAGGATTGATTATTGAAATTACCGACCCTCGTTTAATCGACTGCACAGGCGGAATTGTTCAGGGTATGAGCGGCTCGCCAATTATACAAAACAGTATGCTTATAGGTGCGGTAACTCATGTATTTGTAAACAATCCCACAAAAGGATACGGGACTCTTGCTGAAAATATGATTGACATGACTAACACCATAGATTAAAAAAATCAAAAATCACATCAAAATTGATGTGATTTTTGAGCTGTATTAAATTTCAATAAGTTCTTTCGGTGATGATGTCAGATTTACCGCTTTACCGTTTTGTACAACGATTAAATCTTCAATTCTTACACCGCCGAAACCGTCTATATAAATTCCCGGTTCAACCGTAATTACGTTACCGTTTTGCACAACAGCATTGTTTTTTGGTGAAAATGACGGATTTTCGTGAATTTCAATACCGACACTGTGTCCAAGACTGTGACCGAAGTTCTCACCGTAACCTGCGTCGGTTATAATCTTTCGTGCCACTCCGTCAACTTCACTGCACTTCATACCTGCTTTAATTGCGTCTATTGCAGTGGTTTGCGCTTTTAAAACTGTATTGTAAATTTCTTTTTGTTTATCATTCGCTTTGCCGACAACTACTGTTCTAGTCATATCCGAACAGTAACCCTCGAAAACACAGCCGAAATCCAAAGTAAGAAAATCTCCGTTTTCGATTTTTTTATCGGTAGCTATGCCGTGCGGCATTGCCGAACGAATACCCGATGCGGAAATAGTGTCAAACGACAATGTAGTCGCACCTTGTTTTTTCATAAAAAACTCCAAATCAAGTGCTATTTCTCTTTCGGTTACTCCCTCTTTAATTCTGCCTAAAACATATTCAAATGCCATATCGCCAATTTTTTCGGCTTCTGCAATTTTTTTAATTTCGCATTCGTCTTTTATTTCTCGCGGTTTGTTTATAAGATTTTGCATTTCAACAAAATCTTGTCCGTCTTTTAGTTTTGCTCTTATTCGCTTATTTTCTCCGACGCTCATATATGATTCTTCAAAACCTATATATTTTTCGTCTATTCTTGAAAATATTTTTTCAAAACCTTTTGCAATATCAATCACTTCAAAGCCTTTTGCTTGCTCACGCGCCTGTATTGTGTATCGCGAATCTGTGATAATATACTTGCCACTGTGCGAAATAAGCAAATATGCGTCCTCTGACGTGAAACCGCTGTAATAAAATATATTCGGATAGCTTGATATAAAAACCGCCTCGTTATCGTGCATTTTTTCGCACAGTTTATCTATTCTGCTCTGCATACCAATGCCTCCAATGCAAGTTCATACCCCTTAAATCCCAAACCGCAAATCTGTCCTATACATTCAGGTACGATAACAGATGTATGTCTGAACTCATCACGTTTATGGATATTTGAAATATGTACTTCGATTACATCCATTTTAACCGAACCGAACGCATCTCTGATAGCATACGAATAATGAGTAAATGCCCCCGGATTTATTATAATGCCGTTGTAATTACCCATTGCACTGTGTATTTTTTCAACGATTTCGCCCTCAAAATTACTTTGAAAAAAATCAACCTCAACACCAAGTTCATCTGCTTTTTTTCTGATGTTTTTTTCCAAATCGTCAAGAGTGCTGTTTCCGTATATTCCCGGTTCTCTGATACCAAGCATATTTAAGTTTACGCCGTTTATAACAAGATACTTCTTCAATATATCCCAATCCTCTCGTATTATAATGTTTCTATTTCTTTCATAAGTTCATCGACAAGGCTGTCTTGAGGTACTTTCTTTATAATCTCGCCTTTTTTGAAAATAAGTCCCTCGCCTTTTCCGCCTGCAATTCCTATATCAGCCTCTCTCGCCTCACCGGGGCCGTTTACCGCACATCCCATAACGGCGATTTTAATAGGCTTATCAATATTTGCGGCACGTTTTTCAACTTCGTTTGCGATTGAAATAAGGTCAAGTTGAGTTCTTCCGCAAGTCGGACACGAAACTATCTCCGCACCTGTTTTTCTCATACCCAAAACCTTTTGAATATCATACGCAGCATAAATTTCTTCAACAGGGTTTGCCGTAAGCGAAACACGCATAGTATCGCCTATTCCTTCTGCCAAAAGTGCACCAATTCCGACAGCCGATTTAACCGTTCCGCCTTTTAACGTACCGGATTCGGTTACACCGATATGCAACGGAATATCCGATATTTCATTGAATTTTCTGTATGCGCAAAGCATTTTCGGAACGTCTGAAATCTTAATTGACACAACCACATTATTAAAATTAAGTTCGTCAAGAATTGCAACGTGTCCCATAGCACTTTCCACAAGTGCGTCGGCTGTTACACCGCCGTATTTTTGAAGTAATTCTCTTTCAAGCGAACCGCCGTTGACACCGATTCTGATAGGGATTTCTCTTTCCTTTGCCATTTCGACAACTTGCTTTACTCTGTCGCGGTCACCGATATTGCCGGGATTAATTCTGACTTTATCCGCACCGTTTTTCATACATTCCAACGCAAGACGATAATCAAAATGTATATCGACAACAAGCGGTATATGAATTTGCTTTTTTATATCCGCTACGGCTTTTGCCGCAACCATATCAGGCACGGCAACACGAATTATCTCGCAACCTGCATTTTCAAGTTCATGTATCTGATTTACCGTTGCTTTGACATCTCTTGTGTCGGTATTACACATAGACTGAATTGCAACGGGATTGTCACCGCCGATTTTCACACCGCCTATATTTACAATTCTTTTTTGTTTTCTCATAAATATTAACCTCACTTATTGAATAAACGCATTATATCGTGGAATGATACGAACACAATGAATGCCAATAACAATAACATTCCGACTGCATGAACTATCCCCTCTTTTTCAGGCGGAATAGCCTTTCTGCGTATCATTTCAATCAGTACAAACAATATTCTTCCGCCGTCAAGTGCAGGTATCGGAAGAATATTGAATATTCCGAGATTTATTGTCAAAATTGCAACCAAGTTAAGCACATAAAGCCAACTGTAACTGCCCGAATTAACCGCGTTGTTCACTTCGCTTACAATTCCGACAGGTCCTGACATTTGGTCTACACCAACCTTACCTGTTATCATCTGCCAGAATGACTGATACACAAGCTTAACCACAAATTCGGTTTCATTTAAAGCCTCTCCCCAAACATTAAATATCGTTATATCCTTTGTTTTAGGTGTAAAGCCTATTATATATCTTGTGCTTGTTTCCGACTGACCTACAAGTGAATCGTCCTTAGGCATTTTATCGGAATATTCCACAAACTGACCTGTTGTGTATCCGTTTATTGTACTGTCAACTTGTACGCCGTTTTCTCCGTAAGTTGTTTTGACAATTTGCTCCGTTGGCATAAATGAATAGTCGATTTTTTCACCGTTTCTTAAAACCGTTACGGTTGCCTGTTCGTCTTTTTTGAAATTTTGAGTATAAAGTGAAATATCATTATAGAAATTAATTTTCTTTCCGTTAATCTTTATAATCTTATCATTCGGCTGTACTCCGACTTGTTCTATATAGCTGTGCGGAACAACCGTATCAATAACATTTGTTCGTGCAGGCGACGTTGACGGAACGATAACAAGAAACAGTACAAAACCCAAAATGATATTAAAAACACCACCTGCCAAAAGCACAAGCAATCTTTTCCATGCTTTTTGATTTGAAAAAGCTCGCGGATCGGTATTGTCGGCTTCATCTTCGCCCTCAAATTTACAATAACCGCCAAGCGGCAAAATTCTTATTGAGTATTGTGTTTCGCCTTTCTTTTTCTTGAATATTGCAGGTCCCATTCCGACAGAAAATTCATCAACTTTAAAGTTCAGCATTTTTGCAACAATAAAGTGACCGAATTCGTGCAGTGAAACCATTACAAGGAACATTACAACAGATACAATCGCAGTTATCAAATTAAACTCTCCTTTTCAAATCTATATACAATCTCACGGGCTAACTTATCTGTTTCCCATATATCCGAAATTGTCGGATTTTCGATATTTTTAATCTCGCTCATTGCCTTTGCGATAGCATCGGATATACCGAGATAAGATATTTTACCTTGCATAAACAACTCAACCGCCGCCTCATCGGCACTGTTAAATACAGTCGGTTTTATACCGCCGTCTTTAAGTGCATCATATGCCAATTTCAACGCATAAAACGTGTCTGTATCAGGTTCGTCAAATGTAAGTGACGGATACTTTGTAAAGTCAAGTTCGTTATTCTTCATTGGAAGTCTGTTCGGATACGTCAATGCGTACTGTATAGGAAGTCGCATATCAGGTGCACCGAGCTGTGCAATTACTCCGTTATCCACGAACTCAACCATTGAATGTACAACGCTCTGTCTGTGTACCAAAACTTTTATGTTATCCGTTCCGAAAAGCCACTTCGCCTCCATCACTTCAAGTCCTTTATTGACAAGCGTTGATGAATCTATCGTAACCTTTGCACCCATATTCCAATTAGGGTGTTTTAATGCGTCCTCAGGTTTTATGTCAACCAGTTCTTCGCGTTTTTTACCAAAGAACGGACCGCCCGATGCAGTTAAAAGTATTCTCTTTACTTCGCGTCTGTCCTTACAGCCTTGAAGTGACTGAAATATCGCACTGTGTTCACTGTCTACGGGAAGTATCGCAACTCCGTTTTCCTTTGCCAAATCCATAACGATATGACCGCCTGTTACAAGCGTTTCCTTATTCGCAAGAGCAATATTTTTCTTTGCCTTTATTGCCTCTATTGTAGGCTCAAGTCCCGAAATACCGACAACCGCGGTTACAACCGTATCTGCATCGTCAGCCGTTGCCGTTTCTATAAGACCTTCTTTTCCTTGTACTACTTTTATATCGGTATCGGCAAGCTTGATTTTTAAATCCTTAGCTTTTTCTTCATTTGTAAGGCACACCGTTTTCGGTTTAAACTCTCTCGCCTGTTTTTCAATTAAGTTCACATTTGAATGTGCAGACATTGCCTCTATTTTTATACCCTTGTATTCGCGGGCAATTTCAAGAGTCTGTGTACCGATTGAACCTGTTGAGCCCAATACCGCTATTTTCTTTTCAAATTCCATTTGTCTTTTCTCCAATTAATTTGACATTCCCTACATAACTCCAAAAATTACTATCGGCAATATGAACATTATAGGTGCTATAAACATAACGCTGTCAAATCTGTCCATAAATCCGCCGTGTCCCGGGAATATCCAACCGAAATCTTTTATTCCTGTATCGCGTTTGATAGCCGAAGCAATCAAATCGCCGAGTTGTGACAATGCACCGCCGACAAGACCGTAAACCGCACCCTCAACAACTACATTGCTCCACTGCAACATATTTGTATCAAATACATTTTTCACAATCAATAGATATACAATACATATAACCATTGCACCGACAACACCGCCGACAGAGCCTTCAACCGTTTTATTCGGGCTGACGTGAGGTATCAGTTTGTGTTTGCCTAAAAATCTGCCTGTAAAATATGCAAACGTATCACACGACCACGCACATATAAATGTTAAAAGCATGGTAGCAGTATCAAACGTTTCTTTTGCAAGCCACACGCAACTCATCGAAAGTACAATATATATAGTTAAGAAACCGTTTGAAAGTATATCCTTATAATTTCTTTTACCGTGCTTTGCCACTACTGTAATCATATGCAGTGCTATGATAAAAATTATACCTATTGACGCAGTTGCCCATGCAAAAGTATCCCACTCTATTGCTTTGCAAAAATAAATTGATGACATCAATATGACAGCGGAAATAAATCCGATAGTTTTCATTCCGACATCGGCTTTTGTCGCACTGTAACACTCATATAGCATAAACAATATAACCGCCGCAAGTGCAACTGTAAAGCATATAGGCGGTAAAAACAGTATACCAACAAATACCGCCAATGCGACCACCGACGTTATAATTCTCTTAACCATTTTTACACACCCCCAAATCTTCTGCCTCTGTTTTGAAAGTCGATTATAGCCTTATGTAAATCAGCCGGTTTAAAATCAGGCCATAGCTTATCGGTAAACCACATTTCCGCATAGCTTACCTGCCAAAGCATAAAGTTTGACAATCTCTGCTCACCGCTTGTTCTGATAAGCAAGTCAACATCAGGCTGATTTGCGGTATACAAATAGCTTGAAAAAACTTCATCGTCAATATCATCAACATTCTGCTTGCCGTCCTTAACGTCCTTACAGATATTTTTTACCGCATTGACAATTTCTTCACGACCGCCGTAGTTAAGAGCGATATTCATAACAATTCCTGTATTATTCTTTGTAAAATTCTCTGTCTTTATAATCTGACGGCAAATTTCTTCGGACAGACCTTTTCTTGAACCGATTACACGAATAACAACATTCTCTCCCGAAAGAGTTTTTTCGGCATTTCTCAGATAGTCAAGCAAAAGCGACATAAGATAGTCAACTTCTTCTTTCGGTCGTTTCCAATTTTCTGTTGAAAAAGCATATACCGTTATATACTTTACACCGAGATTATTTGCCTCTGTGATAATTTTTTTCAGTGAATCCGCTCCGGCACTGTGTCCGGTACTTCTCGGCAAGCCTCTTTTTTTCGCCCATCTGCCGTTACCGTCCATTATAATTCCGATATGCTGCGGAAGTCTTGACATATCTATTTCATTGATTTTCTTTTTCTTTGAAAAAAACATACGATACCTCTCTATTTAGCACAATACCGGCAGACTTAGCCTGCCGGTCATATGCGTAGTGATTTTAATTATCAAACCTCAAGGATTTCTTTTTCCTTTGCGGCACTGATATTATCAATTTCTTTAATATACTTATCTGTCAAGTCTTGTATATCCTTTTCTGTTTCTTTCAAATCGTCCTCTGTGATTTCGCCGTCTTTCTTCATAGCCTTGTACTTATCAATCGCGTCACGTCTTGCGTTACGAATTTGCACCTTAGCTTCTTCTGTATACTTCTTTACAGTCTTAACAAGTTCTTTTCTTCTTTCCTCTGTCAGCGGAGGGAAGTTAAGTCTTATAACCTTACCGTCATTTTGTGGTGCTATACCGATGTCAGACGCATTGATTGCCTTTTCGATTTCCTTTAAAACGCTTGCGTCCCAAGGTTGAATAACAAGTAATCTCGGTTCAGGTGATGAGATTGAACCTACCTGTTGGACAGGCGTCATTGTGCCGTAGTAATCAATAGCAACTTTATCAAGTACAGACGCGTTTGCACGTCCTGCACGGATTGTCTTTAATTCACCCGCATAACCGTTTATTCTTTTTTCCATCTTTTCTTCAATTTCAGGATACTTACCCATTTTAAAATTCCTCCTTAAATATATCAATTAATCCTAAAGTTTTCCCTCATTATTTACAAGTGTACCTATTTTTTCGCCTTTTACCGCTCTTACAATGTTTTCAGGGTCGCTAAGACCGAAAACAAGTATAGGCATATTATTATCACGGCACATTGATGCCGCAGTTGAATCCATTACGCCGAGATTTTTTGAAAGTATATCACTGAATGAAAGTACATCATATTTCTTTGCGTCAGGATTTATATTAGGGTCGCTGTCATATACTGCATCAACTTTCTTTGCAAGCAATATAACCTGTGAATCTGTTTCAACTGCACGAAGTGCGGCGGCTGTATCTGTTGACATAAACGGATTACCTGTTCCGCAGCCGAATATTACTACTCTGCCCTTTTCAAGATGTCTTTCAGCCTTACCTCTGATATAAGGTTCTGCCACCTGTCGCATTTCAATCGCAGTCTGCACTCTTGTAGGTACATTGCAGTTTTCAAGTGCACTGCAAAGTGCCAACGCATTTATCGCAGTTGCAAGCATACCCATATGGTCAGCTCTTGTTCTGTCCATATTCTCACTGCTTCGTCCTCTCCAGATGTTTCCTCCGCCTACAACGATTGAAACCTGTACACCCATGTCCACAATTTTCTTTATGTTCTCACTGATATGTGCAATAGTATGCTCATCAAGTCCAAATCCATTTGTTCCCGCAAGTGCCTCTCCGCTTATTTTTAAAAGCACTCTCTTATACTTTGCTCTCATCTATGGTATCCTCCTTAAATTGTTATTCATATTGTATAATATTATACCAAAACTTTCACAAAAAAGCAATATAGAATTGTCATTTAATTATAGTTTTTGCACTATTAAAGTCTTTGTGCAAGCTTTTCAACATTTTCACGTCTGAATTCTTCAAATCTGTCCTCTTCTATCGCCTTTCTGATGCGTTCCATAAGCTCATTATAAAAATACAAATTATGAAGAACTGCCAATCTCATTCCAAGCATTTCTTTTGCCTTGAACAAATGTCTTATATATGCTCTCGTATAGTGCTGACAAGCAGGACAACCACATTCTTCGTCAATCGGTCTTGTATCAAGTTCATATTTTTGGTTCATTAAATTCATTGTGCCGTTTCTTGTAAAAATAAATGCGTGCCTTGCGTTTCTTGACGCGATAACACAGTCAAAGAAGTCTACACCTCTTGCAACCGATTCAATAATATTTGACGGTGTTCCGACACCCATTAAGTATCTCGGCTTATTTACAGGTGCATGAGGAAGTACAACATCAAGAATATGATACATTTCTTCGTGGCTCTCGCCAACCGCCAAACCGCCTATCGCATATCCCGGTAAATCAAGTTCCGCAATTCTCTGCATATGCTCAATTCTTATATCATCGAAAGTTCCGCCTTGATTGATACCGAAAAGCATTTGATTTTTGTTAATTGTATCGTCAAGCGAATTAAGTCTTTCCATCTCTTTTTTACAGCGAACAAGCCATCTGTACGTTCTGTCGCATGAGTCCTTTACATATTTGTACGGTGCGGGATTTTCAATACATTCGTCAAATGCCATTGCTATTGTAGACGCAAGGTTTGACTGTATCTGCATACTTTCTTCAGGTCCCATAAATATTTTGTGACCGTCAATATGTGAATTAAAGCTGACGCCTTCTTCTGTTATTTTTCTCAAACCGGCAAGTGAAAATACTTGAAAACCGCCGCTGTCCGTTAAAATAGGTCTGTCCCAATTCATAAATTTGTGAAGCCCGCCAAGCTGTTTTATAACTTTGTCGCCGGGTCTTAGATGTAAATGATAGGTATTTGAAAGTTCAACCTGACAGCCTATCTCTTTTAAATCCATTGTACTTACCGCACCTTTTATTGCCGCTATTGTTCCGACGTTCTGAAAAACGGGTGTCTGTACAACTCCGTGTACCGTATGAAATTCACCGCGTCTCGCATTTCCGTCAGTATGCAAAATTTTAAACATTTCGTATCTCCTTTATTTTATAAACATCGCATCGCCAAATGAAAAAAATCTGTATTTTTCCTGTACCGCTGTTTTATAGGCATTCAGCACATTTTCTCTGCCAGCCAAAGCACTTACAAGCATTATAAGTGTTGATTCAGGCAAGTGGAAGTTTGTTATAAGTGCGTCTATAACCTGAAATTCCTTACCCGGATAAATAAATATATTCGTCCAACCTGTTTTTTGTTCAAGTTTTTCGTTTTCCATTCCTACCGTTTCCAAAACCCTTGTAGCCGTTGTTCCGACAGAAATTACACGTTTACCATTTGCTTTTGTTTGATTTACCAAATCCGCCGTTTCCTGCGGAAGTATATAAAATTCCGAGTGCATTTTATGTTCAAGTATATCATCGGCTTTAACAGGTCTGAATGTTCCGAGTCCGACGTGAAGTGTTACATATCCTATATTAACACCTTTCGCCTTAATCTTTTCAAGCAACTCCGGTGTAAAGTGAAGTCCTGCCGTAGGCGCCGCCGCACTACCGGGATTTTTGGCATACACTGTTTGGTATCTGTTTTTATCCTCAAGTTTATGTGTTATATAATGAGGCAATGGCATTTCTCCGAGTTTGTCCAAAACTTCCTCAAATACGCCTTTATACTCAAACTTAACAAGTCTGTTACCGTCATTTATAACGTCCAAAACCTCTGCTTTCAGTTCACCGTTACCAAACACAAATCTTGCACCCGGTTTAGCTTTTCTGCCCGGTTTCAAAATTACTTCCCAAGTATCAAGCGTATGCTTATGCAAAAGCAAAAATTCAATAGCACCGCCAGTACCCTCCTTTTGACCGTACAGACGTGCCGGAAGCACCTTTGTATCATTCAATATAAGTGCATCACCCTCATTTAGTTCATCGACTATATCATAAAAATGCTTATGCTCAATTTCACCTGTATTTTTATCAAGTATCATAAGCCTTGAAGAACTTCTGTCCTTTAAAGGTTCTTGTGCAATAAGTTCTTCGGGCAAGTCATAATAAAAATCCGTTCTTTTCAAAATAATTACCTCTTTTTTCTGTTCATTTAGATTACATTATACCAAAAAAATAAGGTTGTTGCAATAGTTTGCGACAACCTTATTAAATTTTAAGAAATTCTTTTTAGCTATACCAAAAACATATTCGGTTAGGCACCATCCATACCGAGCGCCGTATAACTTCCTATACCCTAATAACACGAATAATGAATTAACTTCTTTAACAATTCACAACTGCTATAATCACCGTGAATTTTAAAAGACACACTCCCCGTCATACCTGTCAATTATTTATGCAAAATTTTTATTTAACAAAATGTATAATACAGAAAATTAAGGAAACAATACTAAATACTACAATGTATATGGAGGAACACAAAATGAATCAACAACAAAAAAAGGAAACAAGAAAGCTACCAAGCTTTTACATAGCACTTTGTTGCTGTGTATTGGCAATCGGTATAGCCGGTTATTTTACCGAAAGACACAATTCAGACTCATCAAGTATGCTAAGCAATGAGATAGCCGATAACAGTGGCAGCGAAGTTTTTTCGGATTCAACCGACAAATTCACTTCTTCCGCTCTGAATGTTTCGGAAGATGAAACTCAAGAGGCGTCATCAGCAAATGTAGAAGAGGGTTCGGAAGTTGTATCTGATACCGAAACCGCTCAAAGCACCGACACTCAAGCCGATATACCTGTTATGTCCGAGCAACAAGTACCTGTTGAGGACTATGCAGTCAACAATCCCGACGTTGACCAAACCGCAGTTATCGTATCATCCGAACAACCTGCATTTATTATGCCTGTAAACGGAAACACACTTGAAGGATATTCGGACAAATTAAAATACAATGAACAGCTTTCCGATTGGCGTACCCACAACGGCATTGACATTGCCGCCAACACAGGTTGCAGTGTACAAGCCGCCGCTGACGGCGTCATTGACGAAACAGGCAAAAACGCAATGGGCGAATATGTAATAATATCTCACGCAGCAGGATTTATAACAAAATATATGGGACTTGAAAATATTGAAAATCTTACTGTAGGTAAAGAAATAAAATCAGGCGAAGTTATCGGAACGTCAGGTAAATGTACCGGTGAAAATGTGACCGATCCGCATATTCACTTTGAAATGTCAAAAGACGGAGTTTTGGTAAACCCAACCGACTACCTTCCTCAACAATAAAAACAAAATGAGCCTGTCGACAAAATGTCTGATGTGACCCCCAAAAGTTAGATTTTTGGTCTAACTTTTGGGGGTCGGTTCAGTCGACAGGCTCATTTCTACTATCTGTTATTATAAAATGCAACATATGATTTATATGCCATATATACATCACTCTTTGCTGTAACTTCAAACGGTGCGTGCATTGAAAGTACAGGAACACCGCAGTCAATAACGTCCATATTAAGATTAGCAACGTACTGTGCGATTGTACCGCCGCCGCCTTGATCAACCTTACCGAGTTCGCTTGTCTGCCAAATAACTCCGTTATCGTCAAGTATCTTACCTATTTCATAAACAAATTCGGCAGACGCGTCAGAAGATTCCGACTTACCTCTTGCACCCGTATACTTCATAAGCACCATACCGCAGCCTGCAAATGCCGCATTACGTTTTTCGTATACGGATTCATAGTTTGGATCAACTGCCGCACCGACGTCTGATGACAAGCAAGCTGAATTTTCTATTGTTGAATTATAATCGGTAATTGTGCAGTTGCCGTTAATCTTTTCAATAACTTCCGCAAGAGTCATTTCAAAGAATGCACTAAGCATACCCGTATTACCCGTTGAACCGATTTCTTCTTTATCAACAAGTATTGCAAGTGCTGTCTTTTTAGGATTTTGAACAGCGAATATACCCTTTAATGTAGTAAATGCACACACTCTGTCATCTTGACCGTATGCACCGACAAAGCTTTCGTCAAGTCCGACATTCTTAGCCTTGAAAGCAGGTACAATTTCAATTTCGGCACTTAAGAAATCTCTTTCCGTTATGCCGTACTTTTCGTTAAGATATTTCAAAATCGCAAACTTAACCTTTTCGCTTACATCTTCCGATTTAACAGGCATACCGCCTATAAGAATATTAAGATTTTCTCCCTCTATTCCGTCAATCATTTTCTTTGTCATTTGGTCTTTAGCCAAATGCGGCAAAAGGTCTGTCACGCAAAATACAGGGTCGTTTTCATTTTCACCTATATTTAATGTCACCTTCTTACCCTCTTTTGTAAAGATAACACCGTGCATAGCAAGAGGAATTGCGGTCCATTGATACTTCTTAATACCGCCGTAATAATGCGTTTTCAAAAGTGCCATATCATTGCTTTCATATAGCGGATTTTGCTTTAAGTCAAGTCTTGGTGAATCGATATGTGCGCCGACAAGATTTACACCGTTTTTAATATCTTCACTGCCGATAACCGCAAGTAAAATATTTTTGTTTCTGTTAATCTTATAAACCTTATCTCCCGCCTTTAACTGCTTTACTGAATTAATATTCTTAAATCCGTGAAGTTCAGCCATTTTTATCGACTTTTCAACGCATTCACGTTCTGTCTTTCCCTCATCAAGAAATTCGCGATATTCGTCGCAAAGTTCAAACATTTCCTTATATTCCTGTTCGCTCAAATTCTCATACACATTTTTTCTTTTGTATGATAATTCATTAAATAACTCTTTATCTGTCATATAAATCATAACCTTTCTGTCCGCTGATGAAAATAATATACGCGGCTTATTGCGGACGAATAAGACGTCATTTATTTTTATTATTGACACTCATTATACCACAAATACAAAAAATAGTCTATATGAAACGAATTTCTTATTTCATATTTTTTCTTATTTGTTTTAATTCCGTGCATTTTGACCATAATGTAATATATAAAAAAGTTATGCTCTGTGCAACTCTGTCAAGTATGCAATTATGCAGATAAATATGGATTTTGTCACTTGATAAATTTATAACAACGTGATATAATATCTAATATGGATATTAATAAAAAAGACAATAATCTTATTGTCACAGGTTTAAAAGATTTTAACTTACACCATATATTTGATTGCGGTCAATGCTTTCGTTTTAATGCAGTAAGCGAAAATTCATATTTCGGCATTGCAAAGGACAAGGCGCTTTTAATATCGCAAAATGATGATGAAGTTATATTTTATGATACAACTGAAGACGATTTTAAGAATATTTGGTATGATTACTTCGATTTAAACCGCGACTACAGCGAAATCAAGAGCAGATTATCCAATGACCCGATTATGAAAGAAGCTGTTTCATACGGTGACGGTATTCGTATACTTAACCAGGATTTATGGGAGGCTGTTATTTCTTTCATCATTTCGGCAAGCAACAATATTCCGCGAATCAAAGGCATTATAGAAAGACTTTGCGAAAACTTCGGAAAACAAATAAGTTATATGGGCAAAACATATTACACGTTCCCCGATACCGATACGATATATTCTCTTTCAAAAGAAGATTTATCGGTTATCCGTTCCGGTTTTCGTGACAAATATATAATGGACGCCGCCGACAAATTCAAGAGCGGCACTCTTACGGAAGAATATATAAAATCACTATCAACTCCGGATGCCAAAAAAGCATTAATGACTATTAACGGTGTCGGCAACAAGGTCAGCGACTGTATACTTTTATTCGGTCTTGGCAGAGTGGACTCATTCCCCGTTGACGTTTGGATTAAACGCATAATGGAATACTGTTATTTTGACGGTGAACAAAGCATACCTGCAATATCCGCATTTGCCGAAAAGCATTTCGGCGATATAGGCGGTTTTGCTCAGCAATATCTATTCTTCTATGCAAGAGAAAACAAAATCGGCACTGAATAATCACTTTTCAGCCCACATTAAAAGTGATTTTAAGACAAGTATATCGTGGGCGGAAAGGATTTGAATTTCAGAGTGTTAGTAGATTTAAAAAGAATAGTAGCATATATATGTCCTTTCTGTTCAAATATGTCGTCAAAATCACTTTCAATATTTAATTTTTCGGGTAAAGACAAGGTTCAGCTTATATGCCCTACTCACGGCTGTCACGAAACCTGTGTTACAATAGCCGAAAAACACGATAAATACAAATTTGACATCGAATGTCCGATATGCGGTGACAACCATTCGTACACAACAACGAAAGAAAACTTTTGGAACAAACCGCTGTTAACATACAAATGTCCCGTTGCGGGAATAGATGTATTTTTTGCCGGTGAAAAAGATTTGGTTGAAAATATGCTTAACGAAAACACTGATATGTTTTCAGATATTCTCGATGAATTTGACGATGACGACAGTGATATTTCTTTTAACTTGATTTATTCAATTATCGAACGTCTGCACGCCTTGCAGGAATCACATAATATTTCCTGTGCATGCGGAAGTGAAGATATTGAATTAAATATCATAAACGGCAACATTATTCTGACGTGTCTGCAATGCAAAAAATCAAAAGCCATCGAGACAACAGAAGAAACTTTAACACGATTATTAAATGCAAAAGCAATTATAATCGGCAAATAATTTTGAATATAAATTAAATTTATATATTTATTTTATTTATTTTAAGGAGGACTTTAAAATGATAGTTTCAGCAACTGAAATGCTAAAAAAGGCAGTTGAAGGCAAGTATGCCGTAGGTCAGTTCAACATCAACAATCTTGAATGGACAAAGGCTATACTTCTAACAGCTCAGGAAAACAACTCACCTGTAATTCTTGGTGTATCTGAGGGTGCAGGTAAGTATATGACAGGTTTTAAGACTGTTGCGGCAATGGTTAAGGCAATGATTGAAGAACTTAACATCACTGTTCCTGTTGCTCTTCATCTTGACCACGGAACATACGAAGGCTGCTACAAGTGTATCGAGGCAGGTTTCTCATCAGTAATGTTTGACGGTTCACACTTCCCTATCGAAGAAAATATCGCAAAGACATCTGAGCTTGTAAAAGTTTGCCACGAAAAAGGTCTTTCAATCGAGGCTGAAGTCGGTTCAATCGGCGGCGAAGAAGACGGCGTTATAGGTGCAGGCGAAATCGCTGACCCTAACGAATGTAAGAAAATCGCCGATCTTGGCGTTGACTTCCTTGCAGCAGGTATCGGTAACATTCACGGTAAGTACCCTGCAAACTGGAAAGGTCTTGACTTTGACGCTCTTGCAAAAACAAAGGAACTTATCGGCGACCTTCCGCTTGTTCTTCACGGCGGTACAGGTATTCCTGCAGATATGATTAAAAAGGCAATTTCACTTGGCGTTGCAAAAATCAATGTTAATACAGAGTGTCAGCTATACTTCCAAGAGGCTACAAGAAAGTATATCGAAGAAGGTAAAGACCTTGAAGGTAAAGGTTTTGACCCAAGAAAACTTCTTGCTCCAGGTTTTGAGGCTATTAAAGTTATTGTTAAAGAAAAGATGGAACTTTTCGGTTCAATCAACAAAGCATAATTTTAGTAATGAACAAACACCCCTTATCATACTATTTGATAAGGGGTGTATTTTTATGATTAAAAAGTTAAAAATTTTCTCGGTTGTAATATTCGTTTCTCTGCTTTACTGCGGTATTCTCGGAATTGTTTTCAATTCCGTTTCAAGTGTTCCCGTTCTTTCGGTGAATATTTCCGACGGTGTTGATATGCCTATTATTATGTACCACAGCGTATTGAAAGACACCGATTTATCAGGAAAATACATTGTCACTCCCGACACATTGAAAAACGATATTAATTTTTTGAAAAACAAAGGCTACACTTTTGTTTCAGCGCAAGAATTAATCGACTATACTAACGGCACGTCCAAACTTCCCGACAAACCCGTTATGCTCACATTTGACGACGGTTTTTATAACAACTACGGTTACGTTATGCCTATACTTTCAGAGTATGATGCAAAAGCGGTTATTTCTGTTGTGGGAAGTTATACCGATGAATATTCCAAAAGTAATATCGCAAATATGACATACGGTTATGTACGTTGGAGCGAGGTTTATGATATGTTTATTGACAAGCGTGTTGAAGTCGGCAATCACTCCTACGATTTTCATTCAAATAATCATGGCAGAAACGGTTCAAAGCGTAACAGCGGTGAAAGTGAAGATACATACAAGAATATATTTGTTGACGACACGCAAAAAGCCCAAGACAGATTTATGACAAAAACAGGCTTTGCACCGATTATATATACATACCCTTTCGGTGCTTACAGTGAAGAAACCACTGATATGTTAAAATCAATGGGATTTAAGATGAGTTTAACTTGTAACGAAGGAATTAATCATATAACCGATGCCGATTCATTGTTTATGCTAAAAAGATATAACCGTCCAAGCGGTATTTCCACCGCTGACTTTTTTGCAAAAATGGGTATAGACTAAAAAATTAAGCAAGGCAAAGCCTTGCTTAATTTTATTTCTTATCGTCTTTATTCTCTTTTTCGTCTTTGTTCTCTTTTCTTGTAAGCATATAATACTCTACCGCTTCATACTTATCAAGAGCATTTGAAGTATCTTCATCTCTGCTTACCCAGTTGCCATCACTGTCGTAATGTCCCATTGCATTTATTTGCGGTACATCATTTCTTACCTCTGATGTAAAGTTTTCAATTTCATTCTTCGGAACATTCGCCGTATCAAGCAACAAGTCTGACAAATAGTTAGGACTTGTCTTTAAATCATCCTGACTTTCTATATCGTAATTCGCCCATATAACGAACGGAATTTTATATCTTTGTTGCAATTCCTCAGTTGATAATTTTGACAAGCTTTTTCCGTAAAGTTCTTCATAAAATTCCTGTTCAACAGCAGGCTGATGGTCACCGAACATTACAACGATTGTCGGTTCATCATAATTTTTTAAATATCTGACTAATTCTTCAAACGCTTTGTCACTTTCTTTTATAAGTGACAAATACTGCTCTGCCTCTTTGTAATGACCTTGCAAATTTGAAATTGTTACAGTCGGAAATTCTCCGCCGTCATATGTGTATCCGCCGTGATTTTGCATTGTAACATTGAATAAGAACATCTTTTCGCCCGGCTTTTTATTTTCAAGCTGGTCTGTTACAAGTTTAAATGAAGTTCTGTCGCTCACATAATAACGAACATACTCAATATCATCTTCGTCCATATATTTTTTGATATTATCAAAACTTATGAATTCATCAAAGCCCATAAGCTCATAAATCTTTTGTCTGTTCCAACATCTTCCCAAATACGGATGAACGGCTACGCTCTTATATCCGAGTTCATCAAGATGTGACGGAAGTGAGAACGGATATTGTTTTGACACATATTGAAGATATGGAACCGAACCTCTCGGCAACACGCCCATTGAAAGTCCCGTCAAAAATTCAAATTCGGTATTACAAGTATATCCGCCGAACGGTGACACCAACAGTTGACCTTTTATCGTATTCTTAGTCATACTGTGTATAAACGGCATATAATCTTCACTCGTCTGAAGGTCACCGACAACGTTCAAATCCGAAAAGCTCTCATTCATTATCGCAATGATATTCGGCATTTCTTCTTTGTCAACAGTCGTTTGTTCCTCACTGTCGGCATTACTCAAAAGTGCCTGTACGTCCTCTTCCTTATATCCTTTAGGCTTGCTAAGCATCATTTTTCTTACGTTAATATAGAAACTGTATAACGAGCCATGCGTATTATTGGCGTGATACTGGTCGTACACATCCATTGATGAATTAGTAAAATCTATACATGACATTGTTATTATAAATGCAAGTGCAACTGCACCGCCGCTTAAAGAAAATATAAGATTTTTGTGCTTAAACTGCGGATTAAACGAAAATTTAGCGATTAACGTTATAACCAACACCACTATAACCGTTGCAACAACAATCGGGTATCTCAGCTGAAATGTGTAATTTTCCGCTACCTGTGCCGCCGTACCGATTGCAAGGAAATCGCTTGGAATTAGCGGTGTGCCTCTTAAAATATTTACAACGAAGCTTGACAAGTTGAATAAGTACGCAACAAGATTTGTTACTATTGCCGTCCATTTCATACTTCTTGTAATCGCAAGAATTATCGCCATAATCGCGACATAGAACATAATATTTATAAAGTATATTCCAAACGAATACTCTGCCGCCCCCGACAATATCATTGCCACCTGCATACAGAAAAACGGTGTCAGAGCAAATATGAATATCGAAATTGCTTTATAAAACTTATCCGATACATTTATTTTAACAGCGACAAGTGCCCATACTCCTATCACCAATATATATGACGTGAAATACATAAATCCGTCAAACTTTCCGTCTACGCTGAAAATGTTTGTATTTACGCTTATAAACGTCCATAAAGCCATTGCCAGCACGCTCGCAAATAAAACACGCGGCCATTTACCAAATGAAATCATTATTAATTCTCCATCACAAATTATTTTTTTCTATTGTAACATATGCTATATATTTATTCAAGCGTGAAAATATAACTATTTTTCCTTTATAATCTCAATCGCTTTTTGAAGTTGAGTATCTTTATCATGCTCAACCATTGACGCATACATATCTTTATATTCGTCAGGCATATCGACCTCAACATCAGGCTCAATGCCTATTCCGTGTATGCAAGTGCCGTTAGGTGTATAATATTTTGCAACGGTAAGCGACATTCCCGAGCCGTCATAGAACGGAAGTACGCTTTGCACTATTCCCTTACCGTAACTCTTTTTACCTACAACTGTTGCCTTGCCGTAGTCCTTTAACGCACCCGTAAACACTTCAGACGCACTTGCGCTGTTTTCGTTTATAAGTATCACTATCGGAATATCAAGACTTTCCGCATCCGAATTATAATCCGTTCTCTTGCCGGATTTTGTTTCGGTGTATGTTATAATACCCTCCGGTAAAATCATATCTGCCATATTGCAAGCCTCGTCAAGCACACCGCCCGGATTATCACGCAAGTCAATAATCATTTTGCTCATACCGCTTGACTGAAGTTCAGTAATCTTATCTTTAAATTCGCTGAATGTACTCTTTTCACCGTTATCCGATGTTGTATTGAAACCTGTCACACGGATATAACCGATATTGTCGTTAAGCATTTCACCGTCTACGGAATCAGTTGCAATATCATCTCTTGTAACCGTTATGTCAAGTTCTTCTTCACCGCGAAGAATTTTAATATCAACAGTCGTTCCTATCTCTCCGTTTTTTATATTGCCAACCGCTTCTGAAAGCTTATCGCCGCTGTATTCCACACCGTCTATCGCCTTTATAATATCGCTTGGCTGTATTCCCGCGTTATATGCCGGACTGTCCTCAAACGGTGCGACAACTTCTATTTGATTATCGTCATTCACTCCGACTATTATGCCTATTCCGACATAACCGTCTTGGATATTGCTTATATATGAAGAAAACTCGCTTTGAGTGTAGTAATGCGTATACGGCTCGTCAAGTCCGTCAACATATGCTTTAATCGCATCATCTCGAAGTTTTGTTTTGTCAAAATCATACAAATAGTTACTGCTAAGCATATGTTCAACTGCCGTCATTTTATTTGAAAAGGCCTTATTCTCGTCCTTGCTCGGAAGATATATCGCAATTCTGTCCTTTACAAACGATGTTAAATTGACGCTGATAAAAGCAGTAACAACAGCTGTTATCAATGCCGTCAAAACTATTTTTTTCTTATCAGACATATTTCATTGCTCCTTAAAAAACAAAAATATAGGGGTGTGGTTTACACACCCCAAAAAATCATTATCAGATTTTCATTGAATTTGATTCAAGATACTTATGCACCATCATTGCCACTTTAAATACGATAGCCTGGTCAAACTTTCTCAAATCAAGACCTGTCAGTTTATAAATCTTTTCAAGTCTGTATACAAGAGTATTTCTGTGTACGAAAAGCTGTCTTGATGTTTCGCTGACATTAAGGTCATTTTCAAAGAACTTATTTATTGTCAAAATTGTTTCGTCATCAAGAGTTGATATATCCCCCTTCTTAAACACCTCTTGTAAGAACAATTCACAAAGTTTTATAGGCAACTGATAAATAAGTCTGCCGATACCCAAATTATCATAATTCAGAATATACTTTTCTTCATCAAACACTTTACCTACTTCAAGTGCAATCTGTGCCTCTTTGTATGCATTATTAATCTGGTCGATATTATAAGCAACCGTACTTAAACCAACGCATACTGTAAGCATTGTTTCCGCATTTACCGTATCAACAATAGCTTGTGCCGTTTCTTCAAGTTTTTGAGAATTTTCAACTTCCTTAAGTTCCTTTATAAGCACAAGATTTTTTGTATCTATATTGATAACAAAATCTCTCTCTTTATCCGGGAACATATTTCTAAGCACATCGTAAATACCTACTTCACCCTCGTCAAGCACCTTTATATAGAAAACTGCTCTCGGAATATCTATATCAACATGAAGTTCTCTTGCTTTTTGGTGTAAATCAAAAGAAAGAAGATTATCGAAAATGATATTTTGCATAAAATTGTTCTTGTCATATTTTTCATCATAATAATGACGTACATTATTTGCTGCAACAACAATGGAATTACAACAATACTTTGATACTTCATCAGTGCCTTCAACATATACCACATATTCGGCATACGGTTTGTTTGACATTGAACGAACTGTATATCCGTCCTTAAAAAGTAATTTATCATTATTTGCAGCCGCATATACAAGATTTTCTATAATATCGCCTGTCGGTTCACCGCCGTTATTTGCCAAAGCCAAGCCATGCGAATCCACAATACCGAATTTCTTTGGAAAAACATCAGCCATTTGCGTTACAATATTTTGAAATGCCTTGCTTATCATTTTCATTCCTCCAATTTGTTTATTTATAAATACAAATTATGCTATTATATTCTTCTATCATTATACACGAAATATGTCAAAAATGCAATAGCAGACGGCAATTTTTTTATTAATTTTCAGATTTAATCACAAAAATCGAGGCTTTTTGCCCCGATTTTTGTATTCTGCATTATACATATTTTCTAAGCTGTTTTAAAGCACTCTTTTCAAGTCTGGAAACTTGAGCCTGCGATATACCGATTTCTTCCGCAACCTCCATTTGTGTACGGCTTTGAAAAAATCTTAAATTCAAAATATGCTTTTCCCTTTCGTCAAGATGTTTCATTGCTTCGCTCAACGCAATATTTTCAAGCCAGTTTTCGTCAACATTTTTAGTGTCTTTAACCTGATCCATTACATATATAGCCTCGCCTCCGTCGTGATATATCGGTTCAAACAGCGATACCGGATCGGCTATTGCGTCAAGTGCAAACACAACGTCTTCTTTCGGCAAGTCAAGCTCTTTTGCTATTTCCGATATGGTCGGCTCTTTTGAATTTTTACTTATAAGCCGTTCCTTGACGTGCATTGCTTTATATGCTATGTCTTTAAGAGAACGGCTCACGCGGATAGAATTATTGTCACGCAAATATCTTCTTATTTCACCGATAATCATCGGCACGGCATACGTCGAGAATTGCACATTCTGACTTAAATCGAAATTATCTATCGCCTTTATCAGTCCTATACATCCGACTTGAAACAAATCGTCTACGTTTTCACCTCTATTATTAAATCTTTGTATAACGCTCAGTACAAGTCTTAAATTGCCTTTTACAAAAGTTTCACGCGCCTGTAAATCGCCGTTCTTGATTTTTATAAATAACTTATTTTTTTCCTCTCTTGAAAGAACAGGGAGTTTTGACGTATTCACCCCGCAGATTTCCACTTTGTTCGTCATATCTTTTTCCTCCTTGATTGAAAACCGCTTTATTGCGGTTATGTACAAGATATGACGATAATATGTATATTCAGCACATTTTGGCTATTTCTTTTTTCAATCTGCCTATTATTCTTTTTTCAAGTCTGGAAATATATGATTGCGATATACCAAGCATATCAGCAACTTCCTTTTGTGTTTTTTCCTTTCCGTTACCGAGTCCGAATCGTAACCGCATTATCTGTTGCTCCCTTACAGACAGTTTTTTCATCGCGTCAATAAGCAGTGCCTTGTCAACCTCGTCCTCTATATTTTTACAGATAACATCATTATCCGTTCCGAGTATATCAGAAAGCAAAAGTTCATTTCCGTCCCAATCCACATTAAGCGGCTCATCAATAGAAACCTCACTGCGCATATTTGAATTTTTACGAAGATACATTAATATTTCATTTTCAATGCACCTTGACGCATACGTTGCAAGCTTTATATTTTTAAGCGGATTAAAGGTATTTATCGCTTTTATCAAACCAATCGTACCGATTGAGATTAAGTCCTCAACATATATCCCCGTGTTTTCAAACTTTCTTGCAATATAAACAACAAGCCTTAAATTTCTTTCAATCAATGTAGCCTTAACACTCATATCACCGTTTGCAAGCTTTTTCATAAGTGCTTCTTCCTCGTCTTTTTTCAATGGCGGCGGCAATGTGTCACTGCCTCCGATATAAAAGACTTCCGCATTTTTCAGAGGATTTGAGCCGATACAAATAAATTTTGAACTGATTTTTCTTAATAATTCCATTTCCTTTAACTCCTTCATAGTAAGCCTGCATTAATCAATGCGTGATATTCTTCATTATTTGAAAGTCTGCTGCCGTACAAACCTATAAATGTTTTATCTATTGTTTTATTTTCTTCCGGTATGTTTATCTCATCTGCCAAAAAAGCAAACAGAACATCGGACGAATTTCCCAACGAATTAAACGGTACTGCCCACAATTTCATATCTTCGATATAATTTTCAATATCCGAAAATTCTATTTCGGTATCAAACAGTTCTTTCGCCGCTTCCCATTCAAGTATGCTTACATACTTACCCGTTATAGGCTCTTTAAGTAAATTACCGCTGTCAAACAATGCAGAAACAGTTATAGTTCTGTCATTATGTGTCACATTCAGTATATAGTATTTTTTATTTTTTCTGTTTTTAAACATCTTTACAAAGAAAATCATCATAATGCACGATATTCCAAGCGATACGGCAAACACCTTTGAATTAATATCAAAATATACAATGCCGTTGTTGATTGCCATACCGATTGTTTTACCCGTAAGCGATACAAGCATTATCATCACAAACATCATTATACCGCCGAGCATTACAAACCATAACATCTGATTTAGTATGTTTTTGCGTTTTTCAAAATAGGCTGTTGTTATCATCAAAAACATCGCCACGCATCTCAGCACATATGAAATCCACATCGGCATTTCTATACAAAATATAATCGCCGAACTTATTCCGCCGATTACCGCCGCAACGGCTAAACGCAACTTTTTCATTTTCACCGTATTAACGAACTTGGCGAGAATGTATAACAGCACATATGAAAATATGAAATTAACAAAAAATATTACATCGGCATATATCTCCATATCGCTCACCTCTAAAAAGTATTATACTCCATATACTGTAAGAAAAATGTCAAAGTCGGTTGTCGAATAAAAAAAATGTTTCGACATATTTTAGTCAAAACATTATAATAAAAAAAACTGCCTTTCTCAAATAAGAAAGACAGTTCATTTTAAAGACAAAATTATTGCGGAACATTAATATCTTTTAATGTTATCATTATTCCCTCGGCAATACCTTGAGCAGCTTTATATTGATATTCGTCGGTAGTCATATTATAAACTTCCGTAGGATTTGTTATAAAGCCGACTTCGGTAAGTGCCGCAGGCATTTCACAGCGTTTTGTAACTGCGTGTTCGGCAGTTTTAACGCCTCTGTTTGTTGAACCCATATAATAAAGCATCCTGTTTAATATATTGGTTGCAAGCTTTTCGCTTGTTGTGCCGTAAGCGTTACCGTTATTTGAATCTGCATAATATACTTCAGTTCCGTTAGCATTCGGTGCATTGTCAACGGAATTGATATGTATACTTACAAAAACAGCGGCATTTTCAGCATTTGCTTGAGTAGGACGTTCAACCAATGACGGCAAAGTATCGCCTGTTCTTGTCATTGAAACGGTATAACCGGCGTTTTCAAGAATTTCTTTTACTTTGTACGTTATTTCAAGAGTCAAATTCTTTTCAAGTACCACATTACCGTTAGAATAACCAACCGCGCCTGAGTCACTTCCTCCATGACCTGCGTCAAGCACAATCAATTTGCTTGAATCGGCAGTAATTGTCGAATTGTTGTTTGAATTTCCGTTGTTTACAGTCGGCTTCGGTGCAGCCGCCTTTGTTTCAACATTTATAACAACAGTATTGTTTGACGTTTTTTCAATATTGTATTTTTTCAAATTTGAAATATCTACAACAACTCTTGCTCTTTCGTCATTGTCGCCCATTCTTACAGATGTCACACCTGCTTTGTTAACGCTTAGTGTATCACCTACGCCGTCAAACTTCATTCCTGCAAAATCCACAACAACTCTTTCCGGTGAACTTAATGTAAAATCGGAATAACTTGAAATATCGGCGTTAGATGTAACTGTAACTTTAATGCTGTTATCGCCTGTAATGTCATATGAAACGTTTGTTATTTTTGTTTCAACCGACGGTGTATAACTTGCATTGTCATCCGAATTATCAGGCTGAGGAACTACATCGTCAATACTCGGTTCTTGATTTTCGTCCGAAATAACATATCCGTCCGAATCAATCAAAATCGCTCCGTCCTCCGAATCAAATTTTACATCAAGACCTATCGTTTCACTTATAAATCTTACGGGAACCATTGTTTTTGTTTCACCGCCTACCTTTGAGATAAGCTTTGGTACTACATTGTCGGGTATATTGGTTTTTTCACCGTTTATGTACGCAACATTATCATTAATTCTCATAACCACATCATATTCATCACTTGAAACTTCAATGGTTTGAGTGTCATTAATGTAATTTACCGTTGCACCCACTTCCTCAAATATTTCTCTTACCGGTACAAGTGCTCTGTCATTAAATATAATCGGTGAAAGCGGCGGATTGATTAGCTGATTGTTTACAACAAGCGCATAAATCTCTCCTTTATACTCGTGTGTTCCACCGTCATATTCAAGCATCATAGTCTGTGCCGATGCGAAACCTACACTGCAAAACAAAAACATTACTATCGCTATAAGTGATACTCTTAATTTTCTCATTTTGCACATCATCTCCTTTTCTTTTTTATCCTACACATTTTTTCTATTTCAATCATTCCGCAAACGGAATGTCAAAATGGTCATACGCAGCCTTTGTCGCAATTCTTCCTCTCGGTGTTCTTGATATAAAACCAAGCTGTAACAAATACGGCTCATATACGTCCTCAATAGTATTCGATTCTTCGCCTATTGTCGCCGCCAAAGTGTCAAGACCGACAGGTCCGCCGCCGAAGTTTTCAATCATAGTCTTAATCATTCGGCTGTCAATTATATCAAGACCAAGTTCATCGACTTCCATACTCTTTAAAGCATCTGCCGCAACCTTATAATCAATTTTACCGTCATACTTTACCTGTGCAAAGTCACGCACACGCTTTAAAAATCGGTTTGCAATTCTTGGAGTACCTCTTGAACGTGACGCGATTTCCGCTGCACCCTCATCGTCTATTTCCACATCAAGCAAACCCGCACTTCTTTTGACTATTTCCTTGATTTCTTCAACAGTATAAAGTTCAAGTCGGCTTATAACACCAAATCTGTCTCTTAACGGTGCTGTCAAAAGTCCTGCTCTTGTTGTCGCTCCTATAAGTGTAAATTTCGGCAAATCAATTCTTATAGATTTCGCCGCCGGACCTTTACCTATAATAATGTCAAGCGCATAGTCCTCCATAGCCGGATAAAGTATTTCTTCAACCGTTCTTGACATACGGTGTATTTCGTCAATAAACAGTATATCGTGTTCCGACAGGTTTGTAAGAATAGCCGCCAAGTCACCCGCTTTTTCAATCGCAGGACCGGAAGTTATTCTTATATTAACACCCATCTCATTGGCAATAATACTTGCCAATGTGGTTTTACCCAATCCCGGCGGACCGTAAAGCAAAACATGGTCCAAAGCCTCACGTCTTTCAAGTGCCGCTTTTATGTATATTTCAAGATTGTTTTTAGCTTTTTCCTGGCCTATATATTCAGAAAGATTTCTCGGTCTTAAACCGACCTCAATCTCTGCATCTTCACTTATAAAATCACTTGTGACAAATCTTTCGTCCTCATCAAACAATGATTTTACCTCCCTATATAATCTCCTAATTATAATAATCCTGCAAGTGCTTTCTTTATTATTTCTTCAACACTCAATGTTCCGTCTATACCCTTAACGGCTTTTTGTGCATCGTTTGAGCTGTAACCCAAAACAACAAGCGCACTTATTGCCTCACTTCTGTTATCTGAAAGTATATCGTCACTTTCGTCTTCCAAATCAATTTCAAGCTCGTCCGTTTTCATCTTATCTTTAAGCTCCAATATAACTCTTTGAGCCATTTTAGGACCTACGCCCGATGCTTTTGTAATCGTCTTAACGTCATTCGTTGTAACAGCCACCGCGAATTTAGCCGGAGTTGTTACCGACAAAATCGAAAGTGCCGCTTTAGGACCTACACCCGAAACAGATATAAGTTGCATAAACATATTCTTTTCTTCTATAGTTGTAAAACCGAATAAATCCATTACGTCCTCTCTGACGTGTAAATATGTATATATTGTAATTTTTTTACCGACTTCACCGGCATTTTGCATACTGTTTAGCGAAGTATAAATCATATACCCCACTCCGTTTGCGTCTACAACTATGTAATTATCGTTCTTTTGTACCAACGTACCTTTTATATAATAATACATTCTTTCTTACCTCGTACATATATAATACAATAACATTACAATTATGTCAACTTGCAATTTGTTACAAAATTATTAAATATCATTCTATTTTTTAATTTATTTTTAACTTATCGTTCTTTTATATGTATAATTTAACCATACTAATATTATTCCGCATTAATTTTATTGTATATTTTATCCAAAGTTATTATATTTCACAAACTTTTCAGCAATGTTACAGTTCTGTAACATTGCATACTATATGTTGTATATTAATTCATTTTTTCACTACATCTATGCTTACCTTACACCGTTCATTCCGAGCATATTATTCATTTTATTGGAATGTGCGTGACAAATTGCAAGTGCAAGAGCATCTGCGGCATCATCGGGTTTAGGTATAACATTCAATCCCAAAATCATTTTCACCATAGATTGTATTTGTTTTTTATCCGCACGTCCGTAACCTGTAACGGACTGCTTAACCTGAAGCGGTGTATATTCGCTTATCGGTACATTCTTGTTTGCCACCGCTACAAGCAATACACCTCTTGCCTGTGCAACGTTAATCGCGGTCTTTTGGTTTGAATTGAAGAACAATTCTTCTATCGCCACCGCGTCGGGTTTATACTTATCTATATACATCGTCATCTCCGTATATATCTTTTTTAAACGTTCGACAGTCGGCATTCCTGCAGGTGTTGTGATTGCGTTGTATTCAAGCGTTCTGAACTTGTTTCCGACATACTCAACCACTCCTATTCCGACTATTGCATATCCGGGGTCTATACCTATTATAATCATTTTATTTCTAACTCCTTTATTTTCGTCAATTTTGCTATTGAATATATATAAATATTGGTGTATAATATAAATCATCAATAAATGATATTTTATAATATTTTAGGAGGAATTGCAACCATGGCAAAAGAAAAAGTTGTTTTAGCCTACTCAGGCGGACTTGATACCTCAATCATTATTCCTTGGCTAAAGGAAAATTACGATTACGATGTAATCGCTGTATGCGGTGACGTCGGACAAGGTAAAGAAACAGACGGTCTTGAAGAAAGAGCAAAAAAGGCAGGCGCATCTAAGCTTTATATCGAAGACCTTAGAGATGATTATGTAAAGGATTATATATTCCCTACTTTAAAAGCAGGTGCTGTATATGAAGGCAAGTATCTTTTAGGTACTTCTCACGCAAGACCTATCATTGCAAAAAGACTTGTTGAAATCGCTCATAAGGAAGGTGCTGTTGCAATATGCCACGGTGCTACAGGTAAGGGTAACGACCAGGTACGTTTTGAACTTGGTATAAAGGCTCTTGACCCATCACTAAAGATAATCGCTCCTTGGAGAATTTGGGATATTAAATCACGCGAAGACGCTGTTGACTATGCAGAGGCTCACAACATTGAAATCCCGGTTACAAAGAAAGATTTGTATTCTCGTGACAGAAACATTTGGCACATCAGCCACGAAGGTATGGACCTTGAAGATCCTGCAAACGAACCGCAGCTTGACAGCTTGTTAAAGCTTGGCGTTTCACCTGAAAAAGCTCCTAACGAGCCAAAGTACATAACAATCGGTTTTGAAAAGGGTGAACCTGTTTCACTTGACGGCAAGAAGTTAGACCCAAGACCGCTTGTTGAAGAACTTAACAAGCTTGGCGGCGCTTACGGTGTAGGTATTGCAGACATCGTTGAGGACAGACTTGTAGGTATGAAGTCAAGAGGCGTTTATGAAACTCCGGGCGGTACAATTCTTTATACTGCTATTCAGGAACTTGAATACCTTTGCCTTGACAGAGATACTCAGGCATTCAAGCGTCAGTCAGCTATTAAGTTTGCTGAACTTGTATATGACGGTAAATGGTTTACACCGCTTCGTGAATCAATGTCAGCTATGTTTGACGTTATGGACGAAACTGTTACAGGTGAAGTCAGACTTAAGCTTTACAAAGGCAGCGTAACTCCTGCAGGTGCTAAGTCACCATATTCACTATATAATGAAGATATTGCATCATTCGGTGACAGCCATGAGCTTTACAGCCACAAAGACAGTGAAGGTTTCATTAACCTATTTGGTCTACCGCTAAAGGTTCGTGCTATGATGAAGAAAAAGAACGGTTTGGATAAATAATAATCGTATATTATATTGAGGATACTTTTGGGTATCCTCTTTTTCTTTTCCGAAAAATTCTTATAAATCGTTTACATTTTCATTTTTTTATTATATAATAAAAGTATATGAGTTAATAGACAAAGGAGAAAAAATATATGGCTAAATTATGGGGCGGTCGCTTTCAGAAAAGCACCGACAAAAAAGTTGACGATTTCAATTCATCAATACGTTTTGACAAACGTATGTACAAACAAGATATAAAAGGTTCTGTCGCACACGCTACAATGCTTGGCAAACAGAACATCATTCCAAAAGAGGACAGTGACAAAATCGTTGCCGAATTAAAGAATATTCTAAAGGATATTGAGGACGGCAAAGTTGAATTTGAAATTGACGCAGAAGATATTCATATGAATATTGAAAAGATTTTAATTGAGCGTATCGGTGATGCAGGTAAAAGACTTCACACCGGCAGAAGCCGTAACGACCAAGTCGCTCTTGACATTCGTATGTATCTTATGGACGAAACTGCCGATATTGAAGAAATGCTTATACACACACTTAACGTACTTGTTGACCTTGCTTCAGACCACACTGAAACAATTATGCCGGGTTACACACACCTTCAAAAGGCACAACCTGTTACCTTTGCACATCACCTAATGGCTTACTTTGAAATGTTCAAACGCGACCTTTCAAGACTTCGCGATTGCAGAAAGCGTACAAACGTTATGCCTTTGGGCAGCGGTGCGCTTGCAGGTACTACCTACCCTCTTGACAGAGAATTTGTCGCAAGCGAACTTGGTTTTGATGCGGTTACAATGAACTCTCTTGATGGTGTTTCCGACAGAGATTTTGTTATTGAACTTGCAAACTGTCTTGCTCTTGTTATGATGCACCTTAGCCGTTTCTGTGAGGAACTTATTTTATGGTCAAGCAATGAATTTTCATTCGTTGAAATGGACGACGCTTTTTCAACAGGCTCATCTATTATGCCGCAAAAGAAAAATCCTGATGTTGCAGAACTTATTCGCGGTAAGGCAGGTCGTGTTTACGGTCATCTTATGGGCTTGCTTACTACAATGAAAGGTATTCCGCTTGCATACAACAAAGATATGCAGGAAGACAAAGAGCCTATTTTTGACAGTATTGATACAGTTAAACTTTGCTTGCCTGTATTCTGCGATATGATTGCAACAATGACAGTTAAAAAGGATAATATGCTAAAAGGCTCAAAGGGCGGATTTACAAACGCAACTGACGTTGCCGATTATCTTGTAAAGAAAGGCTTGCCTTTCAGAGAGGCACACGCAGTTGTCGGAAGAATGGTATTCTATTCAATCGAACACGATAAAGCACTTGATGACCTTACAATGGATGAATTTAAAGAATTTTCGGATATTATCGAGGATGATATTTATAATGCTATCAGCATGGAAACTTGCGTAAATGACAGAAAAGTCATAGGCGGTCCGGCAAAAGAAGTTGTCGAAAAAGCAATCGCTGACGCAAAAGAATTTTTAGCACAGCAATAAAAACAAAATGCAAGCTGTTAAATCAGCTTGCATTTTTTATTAATTTACTTTAAACGTACCGTAAATATCATTTATATAGACATCATAAATATCGTGATATGCGTGAGGCGATATAAATTCAAACCAATACATATTACCGTTTCTAAACTTACAATACTTATAATATTCCGTTATACCGTCATTAACCGTTACCGCAAAATAATCCGCTCCCGATGTTTTATACGTCACATTTCCTACGTGATTTTGAATATAGAAATTCAATTCGTTTCCTACCGAGGTATCTGCCGCCGACTTTGTTGCTATAATTTCTCTTGCCGAGCCGTCGGGTGCTTCCACAGAATAAAGTGTTTCTGCTTTTCCGTCATTGTATACTACAAAATGCGACGGATAACTGCACTTAAAACCATATGCACTGCTGTTATACATAGTATAACTTGGATGTACTACAACACCTGTATCCTGTCTTGGCTGTTGAGGCGGTACATTAGCTTGTTGCGGCTCCTGTGTCACATATACAATTTGCGGTGTAACTTCCGGCATTTGTGTCGGTGTCGCAGTCGGCAACGGCATCGGTGTCGGCATAGGAGTTGATGTTGCTTTCGGTGCAAAAGGACTGCTCCCTGACATCACATTAAACATTATCAAGCCGGCTGATATGAATACAATCAATGTTGCAACTATAATCGCAACTATCAACGCAGTGTTATTGTTATTCTTTTTTGAATGCTTATTACCGCTCGTATTTTTAGAAAAATCATTTTTAATACCGTTTAACTGTTTTTGTGATTGCATATTGTTTCCGCAATTAGGACAAAAAGTCGCATCATCAGGTACTTTTGTTCCGCAATTATTACAATACATATCTTATCCCCCACTATCGAATAATTATTTAAACATATTATACCAAATTTCTTTGAATTTGTCCATATTTAATATTTATTTCTTATTATAAAATAGCAAATCCAATATATAAGCAGAACGCCACACAAATTATACGCAATCACTTGTGCTGCATATTCCATATTCACTGTATACAATACTATAATCGCAATACCGGCTATAACGGCATACACGCTAAATGTTAAGCTCCTTGCCTTTGTCCAAATCATTATATTACGTTCGTCTTTTTCGGCAATCTCCTTTTCTTTGAAGTTCTCTACACTCCTAAAAATTCTGATATTCTTTACTATCATCGCCAAACCGCAAGCACCGAATGCCGTCCCGAAAGCAAACATCACTTCGTTTTTTATTATTCCGATACTTGTTAAAACTACAAGCAATACACCGATAATTACATAAAAAATTGCTATACCTAATCGCATTTTCAGCTTATTTTTAAATTTCATCACTATTCCTCCTCAAAAATAAATACATCTTCAATATTTGTTCCGAAATACCTTGATATTTTGTACGCCAGCTGAAGTGACGCGTTATATTTGCCATTTTCAAGCGATATAATCGTTTGCCGTGTTACTTCAACCGCTTTTGCCAATTCATCTTGCGTTATTTTCTTTTGTTTTCGCAGTTCTTTTATTCTATTATTCAAATTACCACTCCTTTATGTATAGTTTGCTTTACATTTTTATTATATCATCATTTTGTAAAAAGTCAAGTGTACTTTACATTTTATTTTATAAAAAAACAAGCGACTATTAATTTGTCGCTTGTTTTCGCATTAGTCATCTAATTTCAATACAGACATAAACGCCTCTTGCGGTACTTCTACGCTACCGACTTGACGCATACGTTTTTTACCCTCTTTTTGTTTTTCAAGAAGTTTCTTTTTACGCGTAATATCACCGCCATAACATTTTGCAAGCACGTCCTTACGCATTGCTCTAACAGTTTCACGAGCGATAATCTTTGAACCGACAGCCGCTTGAATAGGCACTTCAAAAAGCTGACGCGGAATTGCCTCTTTAAGTTTTTCAGCCATTTTTCTGCCACGTGAGTATGCACTGTCCTTATGAACAATAAACGAAAGTGCATCAACCATTTCTCCGTTAAGCAGAATATCAAGTTTAACAAGATTACTGCGTGTATATCCGCAAAGTTCATAGTCAAATGACGCATAACCTTTAGTTCTTGATTTTAACGCGTCAAAGAAATCGTATATAATTTCATTAAGCGGAAGTTCATAGAATATCTCCGCTCTTGACGCGTCCATATACGTCATATCCTTATATATTCCGCGTCTTTCCTGACATAATTCCATTACATTGCCGACATAGTCTTTAGGTACCATAATCGTAGCCTTGACCATAGGTTCTTCCATATAATCAATCTCTGCAGGATCGGGAAGATTTGTAGGGTTATCCACCCACACCATTTCACCGTTCGTTTTATAAACCTTATATATAACGCTCGGTGCTGTTGTTACAAGGTCAAGATTATATTCTCTTTCAAGTCTTTCCTGTATAATCTCCATATGAAGAAGTCCCAAAAATCCGCATCTGAAACCAAAACCAAGTGCAACAGATGTTTCCGGTTCAAACATCAGTGCCGCATCATTAAGCTGTAGTTTAGACAATGCGTCCTTTAAATCTTCATACTGTGCACCGTTGGCAGGATAGATACCGCTGTACACCATAGGATTAACCTTTTTATATCCCGGCAACGGCTCTGCCGCCGCATTTTTAACAGTTGTAATCGTATCACCGACACGCGTATCTTGAATATTTTTAATACTTGCCGCAATATATCCGACATCGCCTGCCGCCAATCCCTTATTAGGCACAAGTCCGGCAGGGTGCATAACGCCGACTTCAACAACGTCAAATTCAGCACCTGTCGCCATCATTCTTATTCTGTCACCAGGTTTAACTGTTCCCTCTTTAATTCTTACATAAACAATAACGCCTTTATAGCTGTCATAATAAGAGTCAAATATAAGTGCCTTTAGCGGTGCATTTTCATCACCTGTCGGTGACGGAATTTTTTCAACAATTTCTTCAAGTACAGATTCCACGTTAAGACCTGTCTTTGCCGATACTTGAGGTGCATCCTCCGCAGGTATTCCTATAACGTCCTCGATTTCGTTTATTACCATCTCGGGTTGTGCAGACGGCAGGTCTATTTTGTTGATTACAGGTACAACTTCAAGGTCATGGTCGATTGCAAGATATGTGTTTGCAAGTGTTTGTGCCTCGATACCCTGTGACGCGTCAACAATAAGTATCGCTCCCTCACACGCCGCAAGCGAACGTGAAACTTCATAGTTAAAGTCAACGTGTCCCGGTGTATCAATTAAGTTAAGAGTATAAATTTCTCCGTCATCACGCTTATACTTTAGTGTAACGGCGTGTGCCTTAATCGTGATGCCTCTCTCACGCTCCAAATCCATATTATCAAGGAGCTGTTCCTCCATATCACGTTCCGAAACTTCTCCCGTAAGTTCAAGCAATCTGTCAGCAAGTGTTGACTTACCGTGATCTATATGTGCTACTATACAAAAATTTCTGATTTTACTCTGTCTTTCGTTTGACATATTTTCTCTCCTAAAATATTCGATAATTATTTTTTATTATATCACAAATCGCCTGTCTGTGCAACGATTATTTTGCATTAAGCACTGCCGCAATCGCTCTTGCAACATCTTTTCCGCCCTCTTTCGCCTGTGCAAGAGTATTTCCGTTACTTCCAACCTCTAAAATCAAACTTCCTTTAGTCATATGCTCGTTAAATCGTTCTTTTCTTAGATTAATAGGTCGCATAACTCCGGGATACATTATTTCAGCCGCATTTTGAATTTTAGCCGCAAACTTCAAATTCTCCTGCCAATTTTCGTGCCACAATCCCATACTGTTCGTACCGACAACAAGCATAACCTGTGCGGTCGATATTCCGTTTTCTTCACACGTAACCGCAAGTTTTGAGCCGTCCGAATAAATAAATGCGTCACGATGTACGTCAAGTACAATTTCTATTGTCGGATTGTTTTTAAGCTGTGTTTCTATCGTTGACAACGCCCTTGTATAAGAGCCTTGATATGACGGATAATCGTGATAAGTTGTGTCGTGTACCGTCTTTATACCGTTTTCTTCAAGCACTCTGCATATCTCGTTGCCTACCGCAACCACGTTCATACTTGCGTCCGTATTTCTTTCTGTTTCACCGTTCATCTGGTCGCCGTCATAACATTCCGTTGTATGCGTATGTACAACAAGAACTTTCGGTCCGTCCGTATCTGTGTTTATTGAAAACTCCTCTGCGCACAAGGCATTTACGTCCACATTATATGTTGTTGCATTGTTCAGCTTTAAATTATTCGCCGTACAAATTTGTGATTTGTCGGGCATTGTTACTTCTTCCTGTACTGTATCAGGTGTTTGCTCCGTTTGTTCTTCTCCCTGCTCCGTACTGTCTTCCGCAATTTCTTCACTTGTATTCTCCTGCTCCGTCTGTGAGGTTGTCCCGTCAAATACCGATGAATATTCACTTATTATTGTTTCCGGATTTTCAATATCAAACCCTAATATTTTCTTTGCAAAATCCTTTAAGCTGAATGTCTTTTCATTATTATTCGGCAGACCCTCGGCAAGTATATCTTCATATATTTCATTTTGATAATTAAACACATTCGCCGTTTTGGGAGGAATTAAGCTCACCGCCGTAATAATACCGCCTAAAAACAAAATACCCACTACGGCTATGATAAGTTTCTTTTTTGTTATAACAACAGTTTTAAATTTCATAATTTTATCCCTTTCATAGAGTGCTATTTTATAAATACGCAAGATTTTTTTAAATATGTCGAAAAAATTTTCAAAAAAAGCTTGCAATTACGCTTGAACTGTGGTATAATTTTGTAGTTATTACGGATAGTCCTCTGCCTCGGTCGGCACGAATGTCCCAGATTATTAAGGAGGATTTAATGATGAACACACAAGAAATCATTAACGCTTTGACAAAAGACCAAATCAGAACAGATTTACCTGAACTTGTAGTTGGTAACAACGTAAAGGTTTACCAAAGAATCGTCGAAGGTTCTCGTACAAGAACTCAGATGTTTGAAGGTACAATCATCAAAGTACAGGGTGGCGGTATCGCTCAAACTTTCACAGTAAGAAGAGTTTCTTACGGCGTAGGCGTTGAAAAAACATGGCCTGTTAACTCACCTAACATTGAAAAGATTGAAGTTTCAAGAAAAGGTAAAGTTAGACGTGCAAGACTATTCTATCTTCGTGACAGAGTTGGTAAAGCAGCAAAAGTTAAGGAAAGAATCTAATTTCCTTATAATACGAAAAGGGGCATTTCGGTGTCCCCTTTTTTGTCTTTAAAAATTAACATTTTATTCATTGTAACTTGAATATAAATGTAGTATAATCATTTTATATAGTATGTCAGGAGGAAGAAAAAAATGAGTGAACAAGAAGGAAAGAACGAAAACGTAACAAAAACAACTGCTAAGGAAGATAAAAAGACAAGCCTTGCAAGAGAAATTTGGGAATGGGTATATACACTTGCTATCGCAATAGTAATTGCTATGCTTATCAAAGGCTTTATATTTGACATTGTACGTGTAGACGGTTCAAGTATGTTCCCTACACTTGTAGATAACGACAGACTTATAGTTACAAAACTCGGCTACACTCCGAAACAAGGTGATATTATCATTCTTGACAGTGAATACAAAAACCGTGAAGAATACTTTGACAGATTGGCTGAATCAAAAGACAAAGAAGAACTTTCTTCATTTGAAAAATTCTTTGCACAAAGCAGTATGCCTTCAAATCTTAAGAAAAAGTATTATGTTAAGAGAATAATCGCCATGCCGGGTCAAACAATAGACTTGGTTGACGGTAAAGTATATGTTGACGGTGAAATGCTTGACGAGCCTTATTATGACGGTTTAACAACTTCAATAGATCCTACCGTTGAATATCCTATCACCGTGGACGATGACTGTGTATTTGTTATGGGTGACAACAGAACCCGCAGTAAGGACAGCCGTTCATCAGAACTCGGTCAAGTTCCTTTCAAAGCAATTTTAGGTAAGTCACAAGTCAGAATATGGCCTTTATCGGATATAGGTCTTACTAAATAATTAACGAGGTACTTATGCAGAATTTACAATGGTATCCCGGTCATATGGCGAAAACACGCCGTTTGATTGAGGCAAATCTTAAATTAATTGACGTTGTTGTTGAAATATTGGACGCACGTATTCCCTTTTCGGGACGTAATCCGCATTTTGACGATATTATAAAAAACAAACCGAGACTGCTTGTTTTAAACAAAGCCGACCTTGCAGATAAAAACAGAACAAAACTGTGGATTGATTGGTATGCAGAGCAAGGTCTTAAGGTTATTCCGATAAGCTGTACGACAGGTATGGGCATTAATACGGTGATTGCAGAGGCTCGCGCACTTATACAGGATAAAATTGACCGTGAAAGAGAAAGAGGACGAAACCGAACTTTAAAAATAATGATGGTCGGTATTCCGAATGTAGGAAAATCAAGTCTTATAAACCGTCTTATCGGTAAGGCAAGCACAAAAACAGGCGACAAACCGGGTGTTACACGCGGTAAGCAGTGGCTTAGAATTAAAGGTGACGCGGAACTTCTTGATACTCCCGGTATTCTTCCGCCGAAATTCGAGGACCAAACAGTTGCCGTAAAACTTGCTTACACAGGCGCTATAAAAGACGAAATAATGAACACGGAACTTCTTGCCTATTCCCTATGCGATTATCTACGTGACAATTATCCGAACGAACTTTGTACACGATACAAACTTGATACTGTCGAGGGGCTTAAGGGATATGAAGTGTTGGAGAAAATCGGTAAAAAACGCGGCTTTGTTATTTCAGGCGGTGAAATTGATATGGAACGTGCCGCCAATATGGTACTTGACGAACTGCGCGGTGCAAAAATCGGTCACATAACCCTTGAAACTCCGTCACAATTAAATGAACAGGAATAAACGAAAAAGAGGAACGCATCAAAAACGTTCCTCTTAATATTTGTTTTCAAAAGAAAAACGCCCTTTTTCTTAAAGGACGCTTAATTTTCAAGCTACATTATTTAATGATAAACTTATCAAGTTCTTCCATAAACTTATCGCAGTCATCAGAATGTACTTCAACCTTAATAGGCTTAGACAAATCCAAGCTGAAGATACCCATGATAGATTTTGCATCAACGACATATCTACCTGATGTCAAGTCTACATCGAAGTCATACTTACTTACGATATTCACGAAATCTTTTACGTCATTAATAGAGCTTAGTAATAAATCAAATGTTTTCATAATTTTATTCCTCCTTATTTCATGCGTGAAGCCTATTTGTAATATGTAATCTCTTACATTACCTATAATACAATTTTTTTCTGAAAAAGTCAATAGCTATTGCGTTTTAAAAAAAAATTTTATATAATAATACTAATGTCGTTAAGTTTTTTTTAACGATATTGTCAAAAGATATACTTGAAAGGTTGAAAAGATGAAAAAAGCAGCATTTTATACACTTGGTTGCAAGGTTAATCAATATGAAACAGAGGCTATGGCGGAATTATTTGCCGATAGCGGCTATGAAATAAAAGAATTTACCGAAGTTGCGGACGTGTATGTTATAAACACCTGTTCCGTAACAAATATGGGTGACAGAAAATCACGTCAAATTATTCGTCGTGCAAAAAAACTTAATCCGAATGCAGTTATAGCCGTTACAGGCTGTTATGCTCAAACCGCGCCTGACGAAGTTCTTGCCATTGAAGGTGTTAATCTTGTACTCGGCACAAAAGACAGAAAGAACATTGTTACGCTTGTTGAAGAACTTAACACCGAATCAAACATTAATCACGTTTCGGATATAATGAGTAACCACGAATTTGAAGAACTTCAAATAAAGCAATATTCAAACAGAACCCGTGCATTTATTAAAATTCAAGAGGGCTGCAATCAGTTTTGTTCTTACTGCATTATCCCCTATGCCAGAGGTCCTGTTCGCAGCAGAGCAAAAGATGATGTTGTAAGAGAAATCAAGGAGCTTGCACACAACGGCTTTAAAGAGATTATCCTTGTCGGTATTCATGTTGCGTCATACGGTGTCGATCTCGGTGACACAACGCTTGAAAGTTTAATTATGGACGTTGACAAGATTGACGGCGTTGAGCGTATACGTCTTTCTTCCATTGAGCCGATGACTTTAAATCAGGAATTTATAGACAGCATTAAGGATTCAAAAAAGCTGTGCCACCACTTCCATATATCGCTCCAATCCGGTTGTGACGAAACATTAAAACGTATGAACAGAAAGTATACAACAGCTCAATTTAAAGGCATTGTGGACGGTTTAAGAGAGGTATTTGACGATGTTGCAATCACTACCGATATAATGGTCGGTTTTCCTGATGAAAGTGATGAAGAATTTAATAAAACAGTTGAATTTGTACGCAATATAAAATTTGCCGATGCCCATGTTTTCCAATATTCGCAACGTCGCGGAACACCTGCCGCAAAACGTCCAAACCAAATTTCACCTGACGTAAAAGAAAAGCGAAGTAAAATAATAATCGCCGAAACACAGAAAACGCGTGATGAATTTATAAATCGTTTTATAGGCAAAACAATGCGTGTACTTTTTGAACAACCTGCAAAAGACGGACTTTTTGAGGGTAAAACAGATAATTACATTACAGTCCACGCACCGTCCGATATAGATTTAAACGACCAATTCAGAAATGTTCTTCTTGAAAGAAACGAAAACGGAATTGTTATCGGAAAAATAGTTGAATAGTAAAAGGCTGATGATTTTTGTCATCAGCCTTTATTTTATATCTCTGCAAATTCAAATACAACAGTTGAAAAATCTTTCATTTCATAATTTGCTCTGATACCGTGATACATCAGGAAATCACCACTGTAAACTTTACCTGTAAATGTATTTCTGTATTGCTTATTCGTATCAAGTCCCTGTAATTTAACTTTCTCACTCTTTGTTTGTGCAACCGCAAGCACTTTGCAAGCCATAACAAATATATGCTTTTTATCCTTTGAAATCACTTCCCAACTGCAATAATTCGTTTCATACGGATTTATCAATCTGTACAAGTCACCGTTACACATAAGGTCTTGTATTCTCTTTTCAAATTCAATCTGTGCTTTGATTTCTTCAAATTCTTCATCGGACATCTTTGTAACGTCAAGCTCATATCCGAATGTTCCGCAATATGCAACATCTGCCCTTGTTTTTAAAGACGTATCACGTCCACATTGATGATTTGGCGACGCGGTTACATGAGAAGATATGCTGTAAACAGGATAACACATTGAAGTCGAATACTGCATTTTAAGTCTTGCTATTGCGTCCGAATTGTCACTCGTCCATATTTGCGGCATATATGCAAGCACTCCCGCGTCAAATCTTCCGCCGCCGGCACTGCAGCCCTCAAATAAAATATTAGGGAATTTTTCGGTTATTGCGGACATTATTTTATAGTAACCAAGCGTGTATTCGTGGTTATATCCCAATCTCGGCATATCTGTAAGCTGTCTGTTCATATCCCACTTCACATACTCAATATTTGCATTTGCAAGTATATCGCTCACCGCATTTATAACATATTCGCAAACCTCATCTCTGCTCAAATCAAGCACCATTTGATTTCTTGACTGAACTCCTTCTCTTTCGTCAATATGAATTGCCCAATCCGGATGTTCTCTGTACAAATCCGAATCTGGACTTATCATTTCAGGTTCAAACCACAATCCGAATTTCATACCGATTTTATTTATTTTTTCCGCCAATCCGTCTATACCCGATGGTAATTTATCATAATTAACTTTCCAATCGCCCAAACTGCACGTATCGTTATTCCTCTTTCCGAACCAACCGTCGTCAAGCACGAACAGCTCAATACCCGCCTTATGAGCCTTTTCAGCCATTTGAAGTAACTTTTCTTCGGTAAAATCAAAGTATGTACCCTCCCAATTATTTATAAGGATAGGACGTTTTTTGTTTACCCATTTACTTCTCATCAAATTATTTCTGAAAACGTCGTGATACTCTCTTGTCATAGCACCGATACCGCTGTCGGAATAACAAATTATCGACTGCGGTGTACAAAAGCTTTCGTTCGGTTTTAAAATCCATTCAAACTGATGCGGATTAATTCCCTGTTGTACTCTTAAATTGCCGAATTGGTCTATTTTTGCGACTGTGGAATGATTACCGCTGTATACAAGTGAAAATCCGTAAACTTCGCCATGTGTTTCGTCCGTGCCGACCGAAGTAATCATTGAAAACGGATTTAACTGATGTCCGCTTCCGCCTCTTGCATTTTCAACTTCAGCTTTCATTCCCATTTCAAGCTTTGTTCTGTGCATTGCTCTCTCACGTCCCCACGAACCTGCAAAATGTATCATTTCATAGTCGTCCATAGGTAAATCAATACTTGCCGAATACGCACTCAAAAGCTTAATATCGCTGTCTGATTTATTTATAATTACAGTATGTCTGGCGATTATATTGTACTCGTCAAATACCGTATAATACAAATGCACTTCCAAGTCGATAATTTCATCATATAATACAACTTCAAGCGTATCAGCTTTTTTATTCTTATTGAAAAGACAAGGCATACCGTCGGTTTGAACCGCACATTCGTTATGAATTATATAGTCTTTTACTGCCAGTCTTGATTTATTCCTACCGATATTTATCCCGTACAATACGGCGAAGAACAATGCAATAGAAATCATTCGTTCGGACCATGTGTACGAAGTAACTATCTGTTGCATTATGTTTACAGCGGTAAAGGTATTTTTCAAACAGAAAATAACACATATCATCTTCATAAAGGGCAGATGTTCCTTATATCGCCAAATCAGCTTACATATTATAAAGCCGATGACAGTGACCCTTGGTTGTATCGATGGATTGAATTTAACGGAAGTATGTCGCAGTCAATTTTAAAGTCTGTCAGTCTTAATGAAAGCACACCGATTTATACCGATGATGAAAATAATTCGATCGGCAATGCACTCTGTAATATTATTTCGTCCGGAGAAATGTGTTTTGAATTGCTCATGCAAAAATTTTGGAATTTCATTTACTGCCTTACAGACGGCGAACAAATTAATACCGTCAGCAATGCCGAAGAATATATTCAAAAAGCAGAAACATTTATAAAAACAAATGTTCATAAAAAAATATCCGTTTCGGATGTCGCAAAATATATCGGAATTGACAGAAGTTATCTGACAAGACTTTTTAATGAATATAAAAAAACAAGTCCGCAAAACTATATTATTTCACTTAAAATGAATACCGCGGCATTGTATTTAAAAAACACAAACGCGTCCGTGACCGAAACTGCCCAAAGCGTGGGCTACTATGATACTCATATCTTTAACAAAACTTTCAAAAAACAATTCGGTGTTCCCCCTACCACCTGGCGTCAAAAACAAATTTGGGAACAATCTATTATTGGGAAATAAAAAAATCGGAATGGAGCGTAGTCCGTTTTGAACCATTTGTGCCACAGGCACTTTCTCGCAAAAAGGTGGCAGCGACTGTGAGCCATCGTGAGTGCGTTTACAAGCGAACAGGTGAACCGAGCGGGCGTTTTTGCGACTAAGGAGGAATGACGCAGTGTTATGACTGATTTTTCTGCATAGAAAAATCGGAATGGAGCGTAGTCCATTCCGACGTGGCTCGGCGTGACGATTTTACTGTCGTCCATCACCTCGCCTATAATCTTTCAATATTCAAGAAAAAAATTTATAAATCTTTTTCTGTATATATTTGAGAGTGTGAGAAAAAGTCTGTAAAAAATAATCCTTCTATGATAGAATATAAATAAATCATAGGAGGAATTTTTTTATGGCAAG
>OLQP01000041.1_pt1 | contig 125812 bp, 98 predicted proteins | sample 1643181 | NCBI WGS metagenome assembly OLQP01 (sample SAMEA3136710, study PRJEB25190) | human gut metagenome | biome: human gut; feature: human-associated habitat; material: faeces | place: Austria | collected 2013 | reverse complement strand
CGCGGCCGATCCGGTCCGACCGGGCCGCGCGGCAAGGAGATATATTGCCAGACCGGAGGGGCGCCGTGGGCGGGAATCTGGGCGTACACATTTCCTACATATCTTGGGATCCGACTAACGTTTGCCAGCCGTTAACTACCGCTCGCCGAGCATCTCTTTATATAAGGCAGTCTCATGGTTAAAGCGGATACGTCCCCCTAGCTAAAGCACAGCCGGCATCGAGCAACTCATCACGTTCTTCCACCGAGAACCCCTCGGCGTAGACGCGCACCACTGGTTCGGTCCCGCTAGGACGGACCAGCAGCCACGTGTCATCCTCGAATGACAGACGCAAGCCGTCCATATGACTAACGTTTTGCGGCACCTTGCCACAAATCGACTTGGGGTTTACGCCCGGCAGCAGGGTTCGTAACGTTTCGGCATCTTCGGCCTCAAGGCGCAAATCGCGTCGACCGTAACTCGTCTTACCAAAACTGTCCTCGAGTTGGTCGACCAGAACGCCCAAAGGCGCGTCCGTCTTTGCCATAAGCTCACACAGAATCAGACAGGCGAGGATTCCATCGCGCTCGGGCATATGCGCGGCGATGCCGATACCACCGGCTTCTTCGCCGCCCATGAGGACGCCGCCCTTCTTCATCTCCGCCGCTATATATTTGAAACCGACTGGTTTGACGGTCACGCGGCAGCCAAGCGCCTCGGCAATCCGACGCACGAGCGTCGAGCATGAAAGATTGACGACGACGCGCCCCTCCAAATTACGAAATTGAACCAAGTCGCCCAAAACGAGCGCCATGATCTGATGCGGATGTATATATCTGCCGCGCTCGTCAACCGCGCCGATACGGTCGGCGTCGCCGTCGGTCACCAGGCCAACGCAAGCTCCGTCCTCGATAACCGTGCGCTCGCAAGTGTCCACCCAAGGCTCAACGGGGTCGGGGCAGATATCTTCTTGATCAGACGCCTGCCCGGCGTGAATCTCGTGCACCTCAACCCCAAGCTCGCGCAGCAAGTCGGCTAGATAGCCCTGGGCTGCGCCGCCCATGGGATCGACAACCACGCGCAAGTGCGCGGCGCGGATGGCTTCGGCATCGACAAATGATGCCACCGCCTGCATATAGTCAGGAATGATATCCGCGGTGCGATATTGCCCCTCGATCCCCATTGGCTCGGGAGCCATGGTCTCTTCGAGCTCTTCGATGACATCCTGGTTGGCGGTTGAGCCGTCACCCATGCGAATCTTGAGGCACAGATAGCCCTGCGGATGATGGGACCCCGTCACCATGAGCGCGCCGCACGCCTCACCGTCATAAGCCGCCGCCCACGTAAGGGCAGGGGTCGGGACAGGTCGCGAAGCGAGCACGGCGTCTAGCCCGTGCGCTGCTAGCGCACCCGCCGCAAGCTCAGCGAACTCGCGCGCCAGGGGCCGAGTGTCGAACCCTATATATACCGTTTTGCCCGGATTTGTTTTTTGCCACAACTCGCCGACGGCATCGGCGATACGGGCAACGTTATCGGCAGTAAAGTCCTCATCGACGCGAGCGCGCCAACCGTCAGTTCCAAAATGAATTATCGCGCACACGCGCAGACACCTCACAGTGTTTGGATCATGGTACGCATGAGGTATACCCGCAACACGCACTCGGCAACCTGCTGGCACCAGCATTCACCATTTGGGCAAATGCTGCCGAGGACATGCAGGCAATAAAAAAACCGCCCCGTATGGAGCGGTTTTGCCCTTTATATATCGAGCGCCTCGGCCATCGCTGCCGTAGTGATTGCCGTAGTTCCACAGCAACTACCCACCATTGCGGCACCGGCATGTCTCCATTCGATGCATGCGCGCGCGAAAGCTTCGGGGTTCTCGTGCCATACGGGGCCATCCTGAGTCTGGACCGGATCGCCCACGTTGGGACGCACCGTGACGGGAGTAGTCGCCGATGCAACCATCCTGGGCACTGCCGCGTTCGCGGCCGCAAGCGAACAGCAATTAACACCAACCGAGTTTGCGCCGTGTTTTTCGGCGTACAAAACGGCTGCCTCGATGTTGAGGCCATCGCCCAACAGGTCGCTCTTATCGTCAACGACAAAACTCACCAGAACAGGCATGCCGTCGGCGGCATCTCGGGCGCCGGCAAGCATGGGCTGCAAATTACGGATAGACGTCACCGTCTCGATCAGCAGACCGTCAACGCCGGCATTGAGCAAGGCGTGCGCCTGTTCGCGCGCAATGCCTCGGATTTCACGAAACTCGGCAGAATCCTCGGCAAACCACTCAATACCGATCGGACCCATCGAGCCCAGCAGCAGCTGAGGGTGCGCCTGGCGGGCATCGTCGACGGCCCCGCGATTGACCTCCGCCACGGAGGGCGCAATCTGGTCGTGCTTGAGGGCATAGCTTGATGCCTGAAAGGTGTTAGTAATGAGCACCTGCGCGCCGGCGGCGGCATACAAGCGATGGATACGAGAGACGGTCTGCGGCTCTGCCAGATTCCAAAACGCCGGTGGAATATCGGCGGCATCGTACTCACTCAACAGAACACTGCCCATGGGGCCCTGCGCCAACAAGGTCTCGCTCGACAAGCGGCACGTAAGTTCCTCGGCGCCAAAGCGATTGTAATAACTCGTATCCATATATATCCCGCTATTCCTCGACGCTGATTCCCTGCTTTTCGAGATAGGCGAGCCAGCGGTTCATCGTGTCCTCGGATAGCGCATGCTCCATCATGCAGGCCTCGGCATCGGCTCGCTCAAATTCGACACCGAGCTCCTGAACCAAAAACGTGCGGACGAGGCGATGACGGTACCAGATAGCCGTGCCAACCTCGCGGCCGCGATCGGTCAGGACTACCTTGCCGTAGTGCGATTGCTCGACAAGTTCGGATGCCTTGAGCGCCGAAACCGCTTTATTGACCGATGCCTTGGAGACGCCAAGGCGCTGCGCGATGTCGACCGATCGCACGCCGTTGGTTTCCCCCTCTTCGCTTTCAATGCGAACCATGCACTCCAAGTAGTCTTCGTTCGCCACCGTCAGATGTAGTTCGCGCGAGCTATTTGTCGTATCCATGATCTTCCGTCCCTTCTGCATTCAATGGCTGATTCTACCCCATCCAAGCGTCGCGGTATGCCGTGGCATACCGTGCTAGAGTTCTTGTTGCACACGACGACCAAGATTGGAGCGGTCTTTATGGAAAACACCACCACGAACCCCGATGTCCTCGAGCGCTTTTTGCGCTACGTCCAGATCAACACGCAGTCCGAGGATGCAAACTGCGACCAGGTACCCTCGAGCGCCGTTCAGTTTGACCTTGCCAACGTGCTGGCTGAAGAGCTGCGCGAGCTTGGTGCAGAAGATGCCCACGTGACCGAGCACTCCTATGTCTGCGCGCATATCCCCGCAAGTGCGGGCGCTGAGGACAAGCCCGCCCTAGGCCTGATCGCCCATCTCGACACCACCGAAGTTGCACCGGGCGCCGGCGTGAAGCCGCACATCGTACACTACGAAGGCGGCGACCTGGTCTGCGGCACGGTCGACGGTAAGCCCGTTGCCATGAGTACCACCAAGCTTCCCGCCCTGAACGACCTCGCGGGTGAGGACCTGGTCTGCAGCGATGGCACCACGCTGCTGGGCGCGGACGACAAGGCAGGCGTCGCCGAGATCATGTCGCTTGTCGCGCGCATCGCTCAGGACTCTTCTCTGCCCCATCCCGCACTCGGCATTTGCTTCTGCCCTGACGAGGAAATCGGCCACGGAGCCGAGCTGTTGGATATCGATACCTTTGGCTGCAAGTACGCCTACACGGTCGATGGTGGCCCCATCGGCGAGCTGGAGTGGGAGTGCTTTAACGCCGCCGAGGCGACCGTCCGCTTTGAGGGCCAGTCCATCCACCCGGGCGACGCCAAGGGCCGTATGGTCAACGCAGGCAATCTGTTCTGTGACTTCAACGCGTTGCTCCCCTACGTGCAGCGCCCGGAGTATACGGAAGGCTACGAGGGCTTTTATCACCTTGAGGGTGTATCTGCGACCGTCGATCACGCCACGGCGCGCTATATCGTCCGCGACCATGACGCCGCCAAGTTCCAGCAGAAACTCGACCTTATTGATGCCGCCGCCTCGATGCTCAACCAGCGTCTGGGTGAGGAGCGCGTGACGGTCGAGATTAAGCAGCAGTATCGAAATATGGCCGAGATCGTTCGTGACTATCCCGAGCTCATTGATGTTGCCAAGGAAGCCTACCTTGCCTGCGGCGTTGAGCCCCAAGTGCTGCCGATTCGCGGCGGCACCGACGGCGCGCAGCTGTCGTTCCGCGGTCTGCCCTGCCCCAACCTTTCCACCGGCGGCTATTGTTACCACGGCGTCAACGAGTTCGTCCCGGTCAGTTCGCTCGTCAAGATGACCGACGTGCTCCAGGAGCTCGTCGCCCGCTTTGCATAAGCCTGGCCGCTCAAGCCTAAATCAGAACCACCCTTAAAAAGGGTGGTTTGCTCTTAGGGCATAACCCACGGGCCCCGGGCCCGCGTCTAAAGGCGCGGGCCCGGACTTCGTCCAGGCCCAGTGCATCTTGACCCGTGGCGCGCCGGTCGAACCGGCAGCATCACCCCCTCTTGAAGGGGTCCTCGTACTCCCTCACGCTCAGCCTGTCCAGCGCGATGTCGTGGGACCCCTGCTCCCTGATGTACTTGGCGATCGTCGCCTCGTTCAGGCCGACGGTGGACACGCAGCAGCCCTCCGCCCAGAACTTCCTGTTGCCGAACTTGTACTCGAGGCTGGCGTGCCTGTCGAATATCATCAGCGAGCTCTCCCCCTTCAGGTAGCCCATGACGCTCGCGACGCCGTACTTCGGCGGGATCGCCAGCAGCACGCGCACGTGGTCGGGCATCAGGTGCCCCTCGATTATCTCGATCCCCTTGTACTCGCACAGCTTCCCGAGGATCTCCCCTATGTCGCTCCTGATTTGGTTGTAGATCACTTTGCGCCTATACTTCGGCGTGAACACGATGTGGCACTTGCACATCCACTTCGTGTGGGAAAGGCCGTAGGCCTTCTGGGCCATGGCGACCACCCCTTCGACTCGAATTCTTGACGGCCTGAACAATCGTCAATATCGGTCGGAGGGGTGGCTTTGTAAAGCCGTTTGTCTCCACCCGCGTAGCGGGTGGTTTAAAGCTGGCCGCTGCGCGGCCAGCAGACTAAAGTCTTGAAAAGACAAACCGCCCCGTCCTCAAAACCGAGAACGGGGCGGTTTTTGGTGCAAGGGGAAACGAAAGGGCGCTGACCTTCTGGTCGCGCCCTTGAAGTTGAACGTCAGATTGTCCAAATGCGGCCCGCGCAGCGTCGAGCCATTACGCAGTTTGGTAAAACCGCGTAACTAGTAATTGGCTTCGTAGCCGTTGCCGTCGCCGGTGGGCTCTTCGTAGTAGTCCGAATCACCCGAATCGCTTGAGTCATCGGAATCGTCAGAGCTGACCGATGAGGTTGCGGTGCCGTTTGCGTAGTCGTCAGACGTTTTGTTGTTCAGGTCGCCGATCGTAGAGCTGGAACCGTCGGAAAGACCCATAGTGTTGGGACCCTTGGGATCCTTGCCGGCATCGACGCGCTCCATCATTTCCTTGAGCTCGTCCTCGTAGACAAAGACGTAGCTCACACCGTCAATCATGGTGCTGTCGTCGGCGTACGAAGGCAGGTTGGCCGAGTAGATACCGTCGACATCCATACCGCGCATGGCGTTGACCGTAGACACGATATCCTGAACGCTCATATCGGTTACGAGCATATCGGACAGCGAATTAACCAGGCCAAAGATCTTCGTGGCATCGAAGTTATTGAGAATCTGGTTGGCAAGGGCGCCAAGCACCTGACGCTGGTGGCGCATGCGCGTGTAATCGCCGTCGGTATAGATGTAGCGGCAGCGGGCATAGGTAAGAGCGGTAGCGCCGTCCATATGCTGCTGACCAGCGGTAATCTTAATATCCAGGTGCTCGGGGTCGTCAACATCATCGGTTGCGTTAATGTCGATACCGCCAACCGAATCAATCAGCGCCTGCATACCGTCGAAGCTGACCTCGGCATAGTGGGAAATCTGAACACCGCACAGCTCGTTGACCGCCTCGACCATGGCCTCGGCGCCGCCAACGGTATGGCAGGCGTTGATCTTCATGGTCTCGCCCTTGTACACGACCTTGGTGTCGCGCGGAACGGAAATGAGCGTCGCCTGCTTTTGCGTGGGGTCGATGCGTGCCAGGATAATCGAGTCGGCACGATACGTATCCTCGCCCGGACGGCCGTCGGTGCCAAGAAGCAGCACATAGAACGGATCCTTTGCCTCATCGGTGTCAACCAGAACCCGACGCAGATTGTCGGTAATGACATTAGAATCGCCGAACTTGCCCATAATGGTGGCAAACCACAGGCCGGCAGCGGTAGTGGCACTCAGCAGCACGCCAAGCACGACAATGAGCGCGACGTTACGAATCGTGTGGCTACGACGACGTTGGCGAGCGCGCTCGGAATAGCGATCCACGTTATCGCGACTGTAGATCTTGGCCTGCGCACCAGTTGAGGGTCTTCGGGTGGTGGTATCCGCGAGGGGCTTTTTCTTAAACATGGGCAACCTGTATTAGTAGATGACGGGATCGGGGACGGTAGCGTGCTCGACATGCGCGCCGAGCGCCTGCAGCTTTTCGACAAACTGCTCGTAGCCGCGCTTGATGTGATGGATGGCCGAAACCTCGGTCGTCCCGTCGGCGATCAAGCCTGCTACGACGAGGGCCGCTCCGCCACGCAGATCGGGCGAGGTAACCTGTGCGCCCGAGAAGCCCTTGACGCCATGAATCATGGCATGATGGCTCTCGATGCGAATGTCGGCACCCATGCGCACGAGCTCAGAGGCAAACATAAAGCGATTCTCGAAGATGTTCTCGGTAATAACGGAACTGCCGTCGGAGAGGGCGGAGAGCACCATAATTTGTGCCTGCATGTCGGTCGGGAAGCCGGGGAACGGAAGCGTCTGGATGTCGACCGGCTTGATATGCTCGGCACGGTTCACATGGACGCCATCCTCGACGCGCTCGCAGTCGATACCCATGAGCTCCATCTTCTTGAGCACCATGCCCAAGTGAATGGGACAAAAGCCCGTGACATCGACACCGCGATCGTCCGCCATCAACGCACCGGCGACGATAAAGGTACCGGCCTCGATGCGGTCGCCCACTACGCGATGGGTAACAGGATGCAGCTCTTCCACGCCCTCGATGGTCACGACAGGCGTACCGGCGCCAACAATCTTGGCGCCCATTTCGTTGAGCATGTTGGCGAGATCGACGATCTCGGGCTCGCGGGCGGCATTGTCGATAACCGTGGTGCCCTGCGCGCGCACGGAGGCCATGATGAGGTTCTCGGTCGCACCGACGCTGGCGAACTCGAGCGTGACGGTGGTACCGCGCAGGCCCTGAGGCGCGCTGGCGTTGATATAGCCGTGGGCGGTATCAAACTCGACGCCCAGGGCCTCAAGACCAAGAATGTGCATATCGATCTTGCGAGCACCCAGGTTGCAGCCGCCCGGCATGGCGATCTTGGCGCGATGGAAGCGACCCAACAGGGGCCCCATGACGGCAGTGGAAGCACGCATCTTGGCAACGAGCTCGTAGGGGGCCTCCCAAGAATCGACCTGAGAGGTATCGATCTCGAGCGTGTGCTCGTCGAGGACATCGATCGTGGCGCCCATACCCTTGAGCACCTTGCCCATCACGTGGACATCGGAAATATCGGGCACGTTCTGCAGCGTCGTCTTGCCCGGCGCCAGAAGCGTTGCCGCCATGAGTTTGAGTGCAGAGTTCTTGGCGCCCGAAACGGGCACGGAGCCTCCGATGGCGTGGCCACCCTCAACGCGGATAATATCCAAGGTCTACCCTTTCAAAAAGCATGCCCGGGGTGGCTAGGCCATCCCGGGCATGATGTGTTCGCAAATGGTCGAACGCTAAATCGTTTGACTATTGGGCAAGCTTGAGCTTACACCATGCGATTTCATTATAGAGGTAGGCGCGGCGTGCATCATCCTCCGACAAATTACCCAGCTTCTCTTCAAAACCTTGAATATCAGCTTTAAGCTTGTCGGCATCGACGGTCGCCAAATCGCAAGCGCGCTCGGCGAGAACGGTCACGACATCGTCCGCAACCTGGGCATAGCCGCCGGCCACGGCAAACGTGTGGTCGACAGTGCCCATGGCCTTATCGGAAACGCGAACGTAACCGCGGTCGATCGTGCAGATCTCACTGGAGTGAGCAGGCAGAACGCCAAACTCGCCATCCGTGGACGGAATCGACACAAACGCAGCGTCGCCCTCATAGGCACAGCTCACGGGGCACACGATGCGGATACGCATAACCTACTTCTCCTCCATCTTGCGGGCGCGCTCGCGCACGTCCTCAATCGTGGAAGCATAGCGGAAAGCCTGCTCGGGCAGGTCATCGGCCTTGCCGTCGACAATCTCGGCGAAAGAGCGGACGGTATCCTCGACGCGGACGTAGACACCGGGGTTACCGGTGAACTTCTCGGCGACGTGGAAGGACTGGGAGAGGAACTGCTGGATCTTACGGGCACGGTTGACCGTAAGGCGCTGCTCCTCGGACAGCTCGTCCATACCCAGAATGGCGATGATGTCCTGAAGGTCGGAGTACTCCTGCAGGAGCTCCTGGACCTTGACGGCGACACGGTAGTGCTCCTCGCCGACGATCGAGGGATCGAGGGCGTCGGAGGAAGACGCGAGCGGGTCGATAGCCGGGAACAGGCCGAGCGACGAAATGCTACGCGAAAGAACCGTGGTGGCGTCGAGGTGCGTAAACGTCGTGGCAGGCGCCGGGTCGGTCAGGTCGTCTGCGGGGACGTAGACAGCCTGGACGGAGGTAATGGAGCCCGTCTTGGTCGAGGTAATGCGCTCCTGGAGGTCGCCCATCTCGGTTGCCAGCGTGGGCTGGTAACCAACGGCGGACGGCATACGGCCCAGCAGTGCGGAAACCTCGGAACCTGCCTGGGAGAAGCGGAAGATGTTGTCGATGAACAGCAGAACGTCCTGGCCACGATCACGGAAATACTCAGCGGTGGTAAGGCCGGCCAGACCGATGCGCAGACGCGCTCCGGGCGGCTCGTTCATCTGACCATAGACCAAGCAGGTCTTGTCGATAACGCCAGACTCGCTCATCTCGAGGAACAGGTCAGTGCCCTCGCGGGTACGCTCGCCGACGCCGGTGAACACCGAGGTGCCGCCGTGCTCCTGGGCGAGGTTGTTGATGAGCTCCTGAATCAGAACGGTCTTGCCGACGCCGGCGCCGCCGAACAGGCCCGTCTTGCCGCCACGGATGTAGGGCTCAAGCAGGTCGACAGCCTTGATGCCGGTCTCGAAGATCTCGGTCTTGGTGGTGAGCTCGTCAAAGCGGGGCGCTGCATGGTGGATGGGGTAGAACTCCTCCACCTCGGGCATGGGCTTGCCATCGACGGGCTTGCCCATGACGTTCCAAATGCGACCGAGCGTCTTGGGACCAACGGGCATCTTCATGGGCTCACCGGTATCGGTGGCGATGAGGCCGCGCTGCATGCCGTCGGTCGAGGACATGGCGACCGTGCGGACGACACCGCCCGGAAGCTGGCTCTCGACTTCGAGGATCGTGCTCAGGTGACCGATCGGGGTCTCGGCCTCGACCGTGAGCGCGTTGTAGATCGGGGGCACCGCGCCGTCAAACTTGACGTCGACGACAGGGCCGATGATACGCACGATGCGACCATCACCGGCAGTCGTCTTCTTGGTGGCTTCCTCGACCGCAAGCTTTACGGTGTTATTAGCCATTACTGTTCCTCCAATGCTGAGGCTCCGCCGACGATCTCGTTGATCTCGGTCGTGATCGAAGCCTGGCGCACGCGACTATACGTGCGGGTAAGGGTCGAGATGATCGCGGTGGCGTTTTCCGTTGCGGAGTGCATGGCCTTGCGGCGTGCACCCTGCTCGGCGGCCGCCGAATCGATCAGGGCCTGGTAGATGACCGTCAGGATATACGACGGTACAAGCTTGCCGAGAACATGCTCGGGAGAGGGCACGAACTCGAACGTGGACGAGATGCGCTTAGGGGCGTCGGTCTCGTTCTTACGCGGACCGTGGGCCATAGCGATCATCTCGGGATCGAGCGGCAGCAAGTGCTCGACGCGAAGCTCCTGATCCACGCGGTTCTTGGCGTGGTGGTAGACAAGCTCGACACGGTCAAGCTCACCGGCACGATACGCATCGCAGATATGAGAGGAAATCATGCGAGCCTGATTAAAATCGGGCTCGGAGGAATTGCCCTCAAAGTGCATGATGACGTTTGCGCGGTCGCGGAAATACGTGGCCGGCTTGCGTCCGCACGCAATGATCTCGCACTCGATGCCGTCGTTCGCCCAAGAAGCGGCGAGCTTTTCGGCCGTGCGCTCCACCGTCGTATTGAAACCGCCGGCAAGGCCGCGGTCCGAAGCAATGACGACAATCAGGCCACGCTTAACGCTCTCATGCTTATGCAGCATGGGATCGTTGCCCGAGCAGGAGGCGTCGCCGGCGACCGTCAACATGACGTCGGTCAGCGCCTCCTTATAGGGCTCGGCCTGCTTGGAGCGATCGAGGGCACGACGGATCTTGGCCGTAGAGACCATCTCCATCGTGCGCGTGATCTGCTTGGTCGTGGTAACCGAGGAGATTCGCTTCTTAATGTCGCGAAGGTTGGCCATAGGGCTTAGTTCTCCTCTGATCCAGTCGTATCGGCATGGTGCTTGGCCATGAACTGCTGCTTAAAGTCACCGATGACGCGAAGGAGCTCAGCCTTGGTGTCATCGTCGATCTTCTTGGCGCGAACCTTGTCGAGCAGCGAGCCAAAGCCATTGTCCATGTACTCGACGAGCTCGGCACGGAACGGCAGCACGTCGGCGATCTCCAGGTCGTCCAGGAAGCCCTCGTTGCCGGCAAACAGCGTAACGATCTGCTCGGAAACCTCAAACGGCTTATAGCGCGGCTGCTTAAGGAGCTCGGTCATGCGAGCGCCGTGGGTAAGCTGCTTTTGCGTGGCCTCGTCAAGGTCGGAGCCGAACTGCGTAAAGCCGGCGAGCTCCTGGTACGAAGCGAGGTCCAGGCGGAGGTTGCCGGCGACCTGCTTCATGGCCTTGGTCTGCGCATCACCACCGACGCGGGACACGGAGATGCCCACGTCGACTGCCGGGCGCTGGCCCTGGAAGAAGAGCTCGGACTGCAGGTAGATCTGACCGTCGGTAATGGAAATAACGTTGGTCGGAATGTAGGCCGAGACGTCGCCGTCCTGGGTCTCGATGATCGGCAGAGCCGTCATGGAGCCGTAACCGTTCTTCTTGGACATCTTGACGGCACGCTCGAGCAGACGAGAGTGCAGGTAGAAGATGTCGCCAGGATAGGCCTCGCGTCCGGGCGGACGATGCAGCGTCAGCGACATCTGACGGTAGGCCACAGCCTGCTTGGACAGGTCGTCGTAAATGACGAGCACGTGGCCGCCGGGGTTGGTCTCGCTGGCGGGCTTGCCGTCCTCGCCGTTGTACATGAAGAACTCGCCGATAGCGGCACCGGCCATAGGCGCGATGTACTGCATAGGAGCGGAATCGGCAGCGGTTGCCGAAACGATGATGGTGTAGTCGAGCGCACCGTGCTGAGCGAGGGTCTCGCGGATGTTGGCAACCGTGGAGGCCTTCTGGCCGATGGCGACATAGATGCAGACCATGCCCTTGCCGCGCTGGTTGAGGATAGCGTCGATGGCGATGGCGGTCTTACCGGTCTTACGGTCGCCGATGATGAGCTCACGCTGACCACGGCCGATAGGCACCATGGAGTCGATGGCCAACAGGCCAGTCTGAACCGGCTCGCACACCGGGGTACGGTCGATGACACCGGGGGCCTTGAACTCGATAGGACGACGGTGCGTGGCGACAATGTCACCCAGGCCGTCGATAGGCTGGCCAAGCGGATTGACGACACGGCCGAGCATGGCACGGCTCACGGGAATATCCATAATGCGGCCAGTGGTGCGGCACTCGTCGCCTTCCTTGATGGAGTCGACGGCACCGAACAGAACGGCGCCGACCTCGTCACGGTCAAGGTTCTGGGCAAGGCCGAAGACGGTCTCACCGGTATCGGAGCTCTTGAACTCCAGAAGCTCGCCTGCCATGGCGCTCTTGAGGCCAGAGACGCGCGCGATGCCGTCGCCTACCTCGTCGACCGTTGAAACCTCATGCGTATCGACCGTCGCGGAGAGGCTCGTGAGCTGCTCCTGCAGTTTCTTGGCGATATCCTGGGCATTGAGGGTTTCGGACATTAGGCTTCACCTCCGTACGAATTAGCAGAGTTTGCGAGGGTCTCCTGCGCGACGCGCAGCTGCGTCTTGACGGAAATGTCACGACGCTCGCCGCGTGCCTCGAGCACCAAGCCGCCCACGATAGACGGATCGACTTGCTCGATAAGGAATACCTTGCGGCCGAAGTCCTGCTCGCATTTCTTAGTGATGGTTTGACGCAGCTCGTCGTCGAGCGGGATCGCCGTGGTGACGGTCACGCCCACTACATCCTCGTCTTCCTCGGCAACATACTTAAAGGCAGCTGCCACCTTGGGAAGAAGGTCGAGCTGGTCGCGCTTGGACATGGTGTCGAGCACGGCGATGATCTCGGGGCTGGCAGAAGCCAGGCGCTCGATCATCTCGAGGTCCTCGAACACATGGTTCTCGGCCTTAGCGGCTTCCAGAAGGGAGCGCGCGTAGGTCTCGAGTACCTTGTCCTGATAGCGGCTAGTCGGCATTCAGGCTACCTGCTTCCTGGATGTAGCGCTCGATGAGCTTCTTCTGCTCGGTCTCGTCCTCGAGTGCCTCGCCCACGATCTTGGTGGCGACGGCAACGGACAGGTCGGCGATGGAGCTCGCGGCACCAGCGTAGATGGACTTGCGCTCGTCCTCGACGGTCGTATGGGCCTTGGCGATAATCTCCTCGGCCTCCTTGTGAGCAGCCTCGATGATACGGGCGCGCTCGGACTCGGCGTCCTTACGGGCCTCGAGAACAATGTCGGCAGCCTGACGACGGGCGTCGGTGACGATCGAGTCGGACTCAGCGCGCTTGGCGATAGCCTCCTGCTTGGTCTTCTCGGCCTCGTCGAGGCTCTCCTCGATCTTCTTGCCGCGCTCCTCCATGGTTTTCATGATGCCCGGCAGGGCAACCTTGGCCAGCACGATCCAGATAATCAGGAAGGCGATAAGCGCCGGGATGAACTCCGCCATCTTAGGGATGAGGATGTCCGCACCGGCAGCGCCGTCCTCAGCGAACGCGGAAACCGGCATGAGCAGCGCGGCCGCGGACGCGGAGAGTGCGATCGCGCTCTTCTGGGATGAAAGATTCATACTTGACGCTCCGTGCTATTTAACGATCAGCGCGACAACGAAGCCGATCAGAGCCAGAGCCTCGCCGAAGGCGGAGCCCATGATGAAGACGGTGAACACGCGGCCCTGGACCTCAGGCTGACGGGCCATAGCACCCGTAGCACCCAGAGCAGACAGGCCGATAGCAAGACCAGCGCCGATAACACCGAGACCGTAACCGATAACTCCCACGATTCCTCCTTTGTCGTGCGTGTCTTTTTTCACGCAGGATAACCTTTTTATAACTGCCGGGCTCCATGGGTACGGGCACCGGCGGTTTAACGAATTGCCTTACCTTTAAAGGCGCGAACGGAAGATTACTCCTCCTCCGCGACCTCCTCTGCCTCGGAGACATACACGGCGGTAAGGACCGTGAAGACGTAAGCCTGGATGGCGCCGACCACAAGCTCGATTGCATAGATCAGGATGAGGATGGCAAGCCAGGCCAGCGAAGGCAGGGCGCCGGCGGCGTGGGCCGCGGAAGCCTGCTGAAGCAGCGGCTGCATGAACATGCTCGCCATGATGGCGAACGAGCCCATGACCACGTGTCCTGCGAACATGTTGCAGAACAGACGGACGGCAAGCGTGATGAGGCGCAGGAAGGTCGAGAAAAGCTCGACGACCCACACAAGCACGTTCATCGGGAAGCTCACGCCCTGCGGGGCGAGGCTCTTGATGTAGCCGATCACGCCGTGAGCCTTGCATCCGTAGTAGATGAAGTACACGAAGGCGAAAATGGCGAGTGCGGCGGTGGAGCCGATTGCGCCGGTGCCGGGCTTCATTCCCGGGATCAGGCCGATCATGTTATTGATCAGGATGAACAGGAAAAGCGAGCACAGGAACGGGAAGTGCTTCTTCCAGTTCTCACCCACGACACCCTTGCCGATATCGTTCTCGACGTACTCGATGATGTACTCGAAACCGTTGACGAAGAAGCCCTTGGGAACCAGGGTCTGCTTCTTCTTGAACACGGCCAGGACGATCAGGAGCACGATCGTGGAGACGATCAGCCAAAACGAGTACTGCGTGATGCCGCAGCTCAGATCGCCCACGACAGGGGTGGAGCTGAACTCGCTGACCAGATGATTAATCTCATCAGGCAGCTTTTCAAAAATTTCCACGACTTACCTTTCGACCTCATGAGGATCTCGCAGCGCCTTGGCGACGCGAACCGCGCAGGCGGCCATAAAGGCCACGAAGCCGATCGCCTCGCCCAGGAGGAACATGCGAAATGCCTCTCCGAACAACACAAACACAACCAAGGTAAAGACGAGCAGGGCGATTGCCGAGACCGCCAGACTCACCATACCCTTGAGCATGTCCGCATTCTGTTTACCGTCAAGAACCGGCTTGAGTGTAAAGACAAAGGGAAGGAAGGCAATTGCGCCCGCGATGGCGCCTGCAACGATAGCGAGCAGATCGGCTATCTGAAACACTGGCGTCCTCACTTTCCTTTTTAACGCCTCACAGAACAGTTCCCGCCAAACATTGGTGACTATTGTACGAGCCAATCGCTAACGTACAACCGAAAAAGCATCGGTTAATACGCACCTGTTCGTTTTCTTAAGACCTTCTTTATGCCGCAGGTACGGTAATACGTTTTTCTCGAACCCTGCAGGGCAAAACGTCCGTTAACAGGAGTGCGCGCGGTCGCCTTTTGTTCGTCCGCGCGCACCGTTTCTTCGTATTTGCAGCCGCGGCCGTCTTAGCCCAGCGACTAGAGCGTGCCGTAGATGCGGTCGCCGGCGTCGCCCAGGCCGGGAACGATGTAGGCAGCCTCGTTGAGATGGTCGTCGATGGCGCAGGTATAGATATGCACATCAGAATCCTTCTCAGTCAGCGACTTGAGGCCCTCGGGGGCCGCGACGATGCACAGCATGCGGATGTCCTTGACACCGCGCTCGCGCAGGTAGCTGATGGCCATTTCGGCCGAACCGCCCGTGGCGAGCATGGGGTCGACAACCAAGCAGATGCGCTGGTCGATATCCTTGGGCATCTTGCAGTAGTACTCATGCGGCTCGTGGGTAACCTCGTCGCGCTCCATGCCGATGTGGCCCACGCGAGCGGAGGGCACCAGGTCGAGGATACCGTCGACCATGCCAAGGCCCGCACGCAGGATGGGCACGATGGCGAGTTTCTTGCCGGCGAGCTGTTTGAACGTGGCGGTAGTGATGGGGGTCTCGACCTCGACGTCTTCCATAGGCAGGTCGCGCATGGCCTCGTAGCCGTCAAAAAGCGCGAGTTCGCGCACGAGCTGGCGGAACTGGTTGGTGCCGGTATTTTTGTCGCGCAGGATCGACAGCTTGTGCTGAACGAGCGGGTGATCGACAAGCGTCACACGGGACGCATCGTAGGTGACGGTCATGGGTTGATTGCCCCTTTCGTTGCGGCCGCAAAACGGCCTTGCTGACAAGGCGCGCAGCAATGTCGCCACCGCACGCCATGCATTAGTTTAGCGGTTTGTTGTATCGAGCAGCCCATCGCGGCCCTACTGTGCGGTACTGAGCGAGCGCTTGACCGCATCACGCCAGCCCGCAAGGTTTTGCTCGCGGCGCTCGGCGGACATGTGGGGAAGGAAGGTCCTAACGATCTGGGCATTTTGCTCCAGCTCTTCCAGGTCTTCCCAATAGCCGACGGCAAGACCCGCCAAGTACGCGGCACCGATTGCCGTGGTCTCCACCGTCTCGCATTGCAGCACGGGGATATCCAGCAGGTCGGCCTGAAATTGCATGATGAACTCGTTGCGCGAGGCACCGCCATCGACAGACAGGCGCTCGATCGAAAGCCCCACGTCCTGCTCCATGGCGCGCAGCACGTCGTAGCTCTGATATGCCATGGATTCGCAGGCGGCGCGCACGATGGTCGCACGGCTCGAGGCGCCGGTCAGACCGCACACGATACCGCGGGCATGCGGATCCCACCAGGGAGCGCCCAAACCCGCAAAGGCGGGAACGAAGTAGCAGCCCTCGTTGTCGTTAATCGAAGCGGCGAGTTGTGCCGACTCGCTCACGCTCGAGATGATGCCCATGTTGTTGCGAAGCCAGTTCATGGTGGAGCCGGCAGCAAAGATGGAGCCCTCGAGTGCATAGCTGATCTTCCCGTTCGCAGCGATACCGATGGTGGAGACCAAGCCATTCTTGGATTCGACGATCTCGTCGCCGGTGTTCATGAGCATAAAGCACCCCGTGCCATAGGTGTTTTTGGTCTGGCCGGGACGGAAACAGCAGTGCCCGAACAGCGACGCCTGCTGGTCGCCCGCCACGCCCATGATGGGCGGCATGTTGGTCATGATGTCGCTCGCGACGCGGCCGTAGTCGCCCGAGCTCCAGCGAACCTCGGGCATCATGGAACGTGGAACGTCAAAGAGCGCCAGCAGGTCGTCGTCCCAATCGAGCGTATGGATATTAAAGAGTGCCGTGCGGCTGGCATTGGTGTAGTCGGTGGCAAAGACCTGGCCGCCAGTGAGGTTGTAGATGAGCCAGGTGTCGATGGTGCCAAACATGAGGTCGCCCGCCGCCGCGCTCTCGCGTGCGCCGTCGACGTTGTCGAGAATCCACTGCACCTTGGAGGCCGAGAAATACGGGTCGAGCGTGAGTCCCGTGCGGGAGCGCACCAACTCCTCGCAACCCTGTTCAACCAACGCCTCAATTACCGACGCGGTACGGCGGCACTGCCATACGATGGCGTTATAGATCGGCTGACCGCTCACGCGGTCCCAGACCACCGTGGTCTCGCGCTGGTTGGAGATGCCGATGGCGGCAATGCGGTCGGAGTGGATACCGCTCTTAAACTGGACTTCCATCATGACGGCGATCTGGCTGGCAAGCACCGCCATGGGGTCTTGCTCTACCCAACCGGGACGCGGGAAGCTGGTTTTGACGCTGCGACGTGCCTGCGCGACGATGCATCCGTACTCGTCGACGATGGTCGCAAGTACCGAGGTGGTGCCGCAGTCGAGTGCCATGATGTAGGAACCGCCAAAGTTAAACGAGGCATCTTCCATGCCCAGGCTGCCCAGATTCAACGACATCGCTTACACCTTTCTATTGCATCGGGTCGGACAGGACCCGTTCGATCTCTGATGCGGGAAGTGCGCCTTGGCGCAGGATCTGGAGCCCGCCGTGCTGAAACGACACGATGGTCGAGGCGTCGCGACACGGGGTCTCACCGGCGTCGACGGCAACATCGACCCCCTCCAGGATGCGACCCTCGACGGCGGAAAAGCTTGCCGGCGAGGGCGCGCCGTGCGTGTTGGCGCTCGTACAGGCAAGTGGACTGCCGCAGGCGCGGATGAGCGCCTGCACCACAGGCGAGGCCGACGCGCGAAGAGCCACCGTGTCATCGGCGGCGCGCATAAAGGTCGGCACGCAGGGGGCTGCCTTAATCACGATAGTCAGGGCTCCCGGCCAGCATCGTCGGGCGAGCACGCGGGCCTCGTTAGGGATATCCACGCCATAGCGGTCGAGTGCCTCGGCATCATCGACCAACCAGGCAACCGTTTGGGTGAGCTCGCGCTGCTTGAGGGTAAAGATACGACGATAGCCGGTACCGAGCGCGGGGACCGCGGCGCCGTTGACGATGGCCTGCGGATCTCGCGGCCACGATTGGAATTCGCTTGTATCTTGAGGCACGGCGTCCGAAAAGGCGTTAACTGCCACAGCGACACCATAGACGGTCTCGGTCGGGATCAGGGCCAGACCGCCACAGCCGAGCACCTCGGCCGTACGCTCGACGGCAAGCCGATGCGGCTCGCGCGCTCCCTCGTATACCCGATAGACCGTCTGCATGTGTATGCCAGCCCCTTACGCTCTGGTGCAAGTTTGTTTACTGTGGGGCATTCTCGCACGAAACGTTCAATCTATTTGCCCAGAGCGCATGTTGGTTTGGTGAGCGGCTCTAGTAGTCGGTGAAAGTGAGGGGATTATTGGACGGCTACGAACTTCTTTGGTCTTCCGGCGTGACGTTCTTGGGCGGCGTAACGCTCGATACTGTCTATCGTTATCATCCGACGGCCGTCGACGAGTTCAACATCGAGTTTGCCGGCTTTGACCAGCGCGGTAATCCGCGGAGCGGAGACTTTGAGGTCCAGCGCTGCGTCTTTAAATGTTCGGCACGCCGCTTCCCGAGCGTCCTCGTGGTCGATTTCGACTGAAAGGGCCACGACCTCGGCCGAGCGTTCGTACCCTGCCGGAGTCAAACCGTTGTTGAGGTCGTCGGCCAAAAACGCCATCAGTGCCTCGGTAGCATGGGCAATCGCTTCTTCGCGCGTATCGCCATCGGCAAAGGCGCCGGGAATCTGCGGGAAGCTGGCGCAGTAACCGTCGTCTTCTTTTATGAGAACGCAGTCATAGGTAAATCGCTGCCTCATTTTGCCTCCAACTCCATCCAGCTTGGCGACGAATACTTGCCCACGTGCCCTTCTTTGGTCGATCACCACCAGAGCCGTTCACGGTGACAACACGGTCACCAGAAACATACTTAGCATGACTACCGACTTGCGCGACCTTCACGAATCCATCGTGCTTGAGTAGGGCAATGATTTCCCGAAAGGTAGGGGGTTGCATGGGGCGACCTCTTTCAGCCGTCCTAATTATAAACTACTTTATAATTTTTGCTAACCAGTTAATAAATATTACTGGCGCTGTTTGGGCTCGGTGATGATAGCTCGGACGATGCGGGGGCGGTCGGTGAGGTCGTGGACGATACGCACATCCGAAAGGCCTGCCTGGCGACAGAGCTCGGCCGCGGCATCGAGCGCGCCCTCGTAGAGCTCGCAGGCAAAGAGGCCGCCGGCGCGCAACATGTAGGGCGCCGCGTTGAGCAGGCGGCGGAAGATATCGAGGCCGTCGGCGCCACCCTCGAGCGCCAGATCGGGCTCAAAGTCCTTGACCTCGTGCGGCAGCGAGCGCATGACATCGGTGGGGATGTAGGGCGGGTTGGAGACGAGTACGTCAAAGGTGCCCCACTCTTCACGGGAAATGGAGCTCACCAGGTTCGTGAGGCTGAAGGCGACCTCGTCGGACGTGAGGCCAAGCGCATCGCGGTTTTTGGTAGCAAGGTCGATGGCGCGCGGCTCGATATCGGTAGCAGTGCAGGTGACGTGGCCGCGACGCTCCCAGGCGATCGAGAGCGAGATACAGCCCGTGCCGCAGCCGACCTCGAGAACGCGGGCAGTGCGGGGCTCGGCTGGGGCAGGCGCAGCGGCATCCTGAGCTGAAACCGTCTCCTGGTCGACACCCTCGATGGCGATGCCGTATTCGTCGAGCTCGGGCTCGGCGGCTTCCGCGGCTTCGGCTTCTGCTGCCTGCGCGGCGGCATCCTCGGCCTCGCGGTCGGCCAGCTCCTCGGCATAGGCGCGGCTGCCCAGTACGTCGCCGCCTAGCGCCGCCTCGTCGGCGGCCGTCAGGTTGGCAGCACGGCGCTCGGCGGTCGCGCGTTCGTCGGCCAGCGCCGCCTCGGCTTTGCGGGCCTGCTCGACCTCATCGTTCCAAGGCAGCTCAACACGCTGACGGGCAGCGGCCTCGGGGCTCAGCACCCCGGCATCCAGATAATTGAGAACTTCCTCGACGAGCATCTCGGTCTCGGGGCGCGGAATGAGCACACCGGGGGCGCACGCGACGTCGATCATGCGAAACTGCGTGCTGCCCGTGATGTATTGCAGCGGCTCGCCCTTAGCGCGACGGACGACGGCCGCGTGCATGGTCTCGAGCTGGGCCGCGTTAAGCGTCTCGTCCATGCGCATATATAAGTCGATGCGTGCCAAACCCGTGGCAGCGCAGAGCAGCCACTCGGCAGAAAGACGGGGGTGCTCCTCGCCGCGCTCGGCCAGGTACTCCTTGGTCCACTCAAGACAACGCTTGATGGTCCAGATCTCGTTTGCCATGGGGCCCTCCCCTCTTAAGCGCCGGGCGGCGCGCGAATGTCGGAGCAGATTGTAAGCGAGGCCAACGCTTGGCAAGGGACGATTGAAGGCGATTATCGAGAATCAGCCCAGAATTTTGCTTGGAACCTGCCTGAAATGTTCATTCGCCGACGTCTAGATTTGCATTCGTCAAGCTTTTGGCAAGGTTGACTCAAAACTGACCAATATCTAACCAAGAACTTGCCAAATCACTTGACGCGCGACGCACCAAAAAGGTCCCCGCGACTTCTTGGACGATTTTTTGAGCATTATTTTCAATATCAGATGAATGCCGCTAATTTCTTTGAGCAGGTAGCCGGCTTAATGGCCATCCAAGCTGATTAAATAACATCTCAAAGCAATGTACCCAACCTAGTCATTTAAGAACGTCCCCAATGACTACCTTGGAAACCCCACAGGTTGAGCATAAGTCAGCGAAAACGCCCCTAAGCGAGCAAGGTGACGTGAAAGAGGAGGGAAGCGTACTTCGGTACGCGACCAACGATTGAACGTCAGATTGCCGCTTAGGGGCGTTTGCAGCGTCGAGCAGTTACGGCGTTTGGTAAAACGCCGTAACCTAAACCGCCTGTGCCAGCTTCTCGGCTCGCTCGGCGGCGGCGAGCGCCTCGATGACGGTGCCGAGCTGATCGCCCAGAAGGACGCCGTTGTAGGTGGAGTTGAAGCCGATACGGTGATCGGTCACGCGGTCCTGGGGCTGGTTGTACGTGCGGATCTTCTCGGAACGGTTGCCGTGGCCAATCTGGCTTTGGCGCTCGGCGCCGAGCTCGGCCTGCTGCTTCTCGAGTTCCATCTCGTACAGACGGGCACGCAGCATCTGCATGCAGACCTCGCGGTTCTGGATCTGAGAACGCTGCTCCTGCGACTGCACCACGGTGTTGGTGGGCAGGTGGGTGATGCGCACGGCGGAGTAGGTAGTGTTAACGCACTGACCGCCAGGGCCGGAGGCACAGTAGGTATCGATGCGCAGGTCGGACTGGTTGATCTGAACGTCGATCTCCTCGGCCTCGGGAAGCACGGCGACGGTTGCCGTGGAAGTCTGGATGCGACCCTGGGACTCGGTCTTGGGGACACGCTGGACGCGATGCACGCCGGACTCGTACTTCATAACGGAGTAGACGCGGTCGCCCTCGACCTTGAACTCGATGGACTTAAAGCCGCCGGCCTCGCTGGGGCTGGAGTCGAGCACGGTGGTCTTCCAGCCGCGCGACTCGCAGAAGCGCTGGTACATCTTGTACAGATCGCCGGCAAAGATGGCCGCCTCGTCGCCACCGGCGGCGGAGCGAATCTCGACGATGGTGTTCTTGTCGTCGTTGGGGTCGCTCGGGATGAGCATGTACTTAATGTCTTCCTCGAGCTGGGGAAGCTTGGCCTCGTTTTCGGAGATGTCCATTTGGAGCATCTCCTTCTCATCGGCATCGGTGGTATCGTGGAGCATTTCCTTGGCAGCCTCGATGTCATCGAGCGCGCCGATGTACTCGCGCGAGGCAGCGATGAGGTCGGACTGGTGCGCGTACTCCTTGTTGAGACGCGTGAACTCCTTAATATCGGAGGCGACGGCCGGGTCGGAAAGCTTCTTCTCGAGCTCCTCGTAGGCCTTGATAATCTTTTCGAGCTTGTCGCGCATGGCGGGACTCCTTTATGTGCGTGAAGGCGAAAATCGGCAGAGTTGATGGGGCGCGCGGCGCCACTGCGGGGGTAAGCCCAGCTAGAACATGTCGATCTTCAGATACATGCGCATCCCTTCGCGTATGAGGTACATAGTTGCGGTCTAACCCATACATGATAGCGTGCGCAGGCATACCTGCATATAACCCGCACGGAATGCGACAAAGGGTCAGTCTCTTTCCTTGAATACAACTTCATCCGAACGCCTCCCGCATTCATCCGCACATATACGGATAAATTTGGGAATCCGATACCCTGAGGGCCGGATCGGCCGGCCCCGGGAGATCGGAGGACGCCATGTCCGGAAAGGGCGGGAAGGGCGCCGCGAGGGCGGTCCCGAGGACCCACGGCAGGCTCACCGGGTACGAGCGGGACACGGTCCAGAGGATGCTGAAGCGCAGGGTTCGCTCGGCCACTTCCTCGAGAGGTTCAAGGGCGTATCGACCCGCAGGCTCCACAGCTGCCTGATGTGGTTCAGATGGCTGCGCGAGGCCGCACGCGTCGGGGGCAGGACGTCGCTCATGCGCGAGCAGCTCGACGACGGGCGCTACGAAAAGATCCGGAAGAAGATGATGGAGCCGGAGTACGAGTTCCATCTGGAGCCGGACGTGCAAACGGCGGGTTAACATAGCCTTTCACCAAAAAGGGCGAGCGGCCGCGCCCTGCGACCACCCGCCCTCAATCAAAGCCCTTCTCGGCCGCCGTAGCTACCGGTTCCGGCGCCGCAGGATAACGCCTGCGGCGATCAGCACCACCGCGCCGCCCGCGATGCCACCCAGGGCCATCGGCGACAAGCTGGTATCGCCCGTATACGGCAGACCCGGCTTCTCCTCCTTCGGCACCGGTGACTTGCTCGGCGGATTGGTGGGCGGCTCCGTCGGCGGGGTGGTCGGCGGCGTGTACGTGTTCTTGAACACCGGCGCCACGGCGCCGTCATAGGTTACCGTCGCCACCAGATGGCCCGCACCGTCGTCCGTCACCGTCACCGTTACCCGGTGCTCGGCCGCGTCGTACGTCACGTTCTTCTGACCGTCGTCCACCTCGGAGATGCTGTAGGCGTACGTTCCGGGCTTGTCGTACAAGATCGCCTCGAAGCCCACCGTGCCGTCCGCCGCGTTCTTTGCGGTCTGCAGCACCTTGCCGTCGGCATCCTTCAGCTGGAAGGAGAACTGCCCTTCCTTCAGGTCCTCGCCGCTCAGCACCTTGGAGGCCCCCAGCTTCACCTCAGTCGCGGCCGGCGCGTAACTGTTGCTGAACGCCACCGCATCCGCAGCCTTGCCGCCCTTGCTGTAGGCAACCTGCGCCTCCAGCGCGTGCGTCTCCGCATTCTCCGTCACCGTCACCGTCGCGGTAAAGACCGTCGTGTCGTAGGTGACGCCGTTCGCCGTCGCCCCTGCCCGCTCGGACACGGTGTAGACGTACGTCCCCACCTTGTCCAGCTGCAGCGGCGCGAAGCCGAACGTGCCGTCGGCGCCGTTCTGCACCGTCTGCACCACGTTACCGTCGGCGTCCTTCAGGTCGAAGAAGAACTCACCCTCGGCCAGGTCGCGGCCGGTCAGAGCCTTCGTTCCGGTAATCGTCGCCGTCGTTGCCGTCGGCGTGTAGGTGTTGGTGAAGGTCAGATCCGCAGCCGTCTTGTTCGCCGTCGCGGTCAGCTGGCCGCTGCCGTCATCGGTCACGTTCACCGTTACGTCCAGCACCGCATCGCTGTAAGTGATGGTGCCATCTTGGCCCGCAACCTCCTTCACCTGGTACGCATGCGAACCAGTTGCGGTGTACGAGATGGCCTTGAAGGTAAACGCTTTACCCACGTTCGTGGTCCGGTCGATCTCCTGCCCGGTGGCCACGTCAATCAGCGCGAATGTGAACTCGCCATCGGCGGGCGTCCGCGTGGTGGCCGGGTCGGCATTCTCAAGCACCTTGGTGCCAGAGATCTGGTAGGAGGTCTGACCCGGCTGGTAGCTGTTCGCAAACGTCATGGTATTGGGGGTGACGCCGTTCTCGGTGCCCTCGCTCGGTTTCACCGTAGAGCTCTCTACCACCAGCTTGCCGTCGTTGTTGTCCTTCACCACGTAGGTCAGGGTGTACGTCTTGCCGGTGTAGGTCACGCCCGGCACGCCCGGCGCGCCGTCCGTCGGCTGCACCTCACGGACCGTGAAGGGAAAGGTGTCCGCATGGTCGAAGGTCAGCTCGTTAAAGTAAACCTTGCCCTTGGCGTCGTTCTTCTGGGTCTGGAGCACCGTACCGTCAGACCCTACCAGCTCGAAGGCGAAGTCTCCCGCCTTTAGCTGATAGCTGCCGTCGTGCACGTCAACGCTCTTGGTGAGGGCGATCGCGCCGGAGTTCGTCGCCTTCGCCTTGTAGGTGTTGGTGAAGGTGGGCTTCGTGGCGTCCGCGCCGTCGTAGGCGACGCTCGCCTGCAGCGTGCCGGCATTGTCCACAACCGTCACCACGGCATGATGCACCGCGTCGTCGTAGGTCACGTAGGCCAGATCACCCTTCCGCTCCACGATAGTGTACTCGTACGTGCCCGGCTTCGCGTAGGAGAAGGCGTCGAAGTTAACACTTCCGTCCGCGCCGTTGGTCGCGGTCCGGACGGGCTTGGCCCCGGCAAGCTGCTCAGCAGTCATTTTGCCCTCGTACACATCGAAGGTGAACTCGCCGACCTTGGGGACGATCGGCGTGTTGTCGTCCTTCTTCACATAGCTCTTCTGCGCACCGAGGGCCAGACCGGTCGCGGCCGGCTGGTAGGTGTTGGTGAAGGTATCCGAGCCGGATGCGCTCGTCACGATCGCCTTCGCATTCAGTGCTCCGTTCCCGCCGTCTGTGACCGTCACCGTATAGGTGAGGGCATGATTGTCATAGACCATGCCCGGCTCCGCGCCCGGCTGCTCCACGATGGTGTAGGTGAAGTCCTTGCTCGCGGCGCCGTCCAAGTCGGAGAGCTGGAACTCGCGCGTGAAGCAGACCTTGCCGTTTGCATCGTTCTTCGCGGTGGCGATCACGTTGCCGGCAGCGTCCTTCAGGTCGAAGGTGAACTCGCCGTCCGCAGGCTTCGTCGTGTGATCGAAGCCGTCCGCAACCTTGATGGTCTTGGTCGCCGTCAGCTCCACGGATCCCTTTGCGGTGTAGGTGTTGTTGAAGGTGGGAGCCGTAGCGGTACCGTCATAGGTGACGGTCACCTTCGTCTTGTTGTTGTCGTCCTGGTTCTGCTCTACCTTGACGTGGACCTTGACTTCCTTGGCGTCGTAGGCCACGCCGTCGACGGACTGGCCGGCCTTCTCCTCCTTGAGCGTGTAGTCGTACTCGCCCAGGTTCAGGCCCTTGACGGTCAGCTTGACCTTGCCATTCTTATCGTTGGTGCCGCGAGCGTCCTCATTGCCGTCCTGGTCGTACAAGCCGAAGGTGAACGCATCGGCCGTCAGGTCCTTGCCCGCGAGAACTTTCGTGGCCTCAACGGTGACGTCCGCCGTCGGCTTCGTGTTGGTGAAGGTCGGCACGGCCTTCTCACCGTCGTAGGTGACGGTCGCCTTCAGCTCGCCCTTTTCGTCGGTGACCTTGACGTGGACCTTCACGCCCTTCGCGTCGTAGACGACGGTCGAGTCGGCGCCCTTCACCTCCTTGATGGTGTAGTCGTGGTCGCCCGGCGTAGCGTAGTCGATGGCTGCAAAGGCGACCTTGCCGTCCTTCTCGTTTTGGACAGTCTGGACCACGCTGCCGTCCTTGTCGAGCAGCTGGAACGTGAAGTCACTCCCCGCGAGCTCACCGCCCGTGAAGCGCTTCGTCGCCTTGAGCGTTACCGAGGTCTCCTTCGGGCGGTACGTGTTCGTGAAGGTCTTGTCTCCACTCGTTACCTGCGGTGTGGCCGTCAGCGTACCGGCGCCATCGTCTGTGACCGTCACCGTATAGCTGAGGGTATGGTTGTCATAGACCATGCCGGCCTCCGCGCCCGGCTTCTCCGCGATGGTGTAGGCGAAGTCCTTGCTCGCGGCGCCGCCCAGGTCGGCGAGCTCGAAGTCGCGCGTGAACTTCACCGTGCCATCGGCCTCGTTCTTCGCGGTGTCGAGCACCTTGCCGTCGGCGTCCTTCAGCTCGAACGTGTATTCGCCGCCCTTCAGCTTGGTGTCGTGCGTGAAGCCCGGCGCGACCGCAACGACCTTGGTCGCCGTCAGCTCCACGGATCCCTTTGCGGTGTAGGTGTTCGTGAAGGTGGGGGCATCGGCCTTGTCACCATCGTAGGCAACGGCGGCGTCCAGCTTGCCAGCTTTGTCCATGACCTTCACCGCGGCATGGTGCACCGCGTCGTCGAAGGTCACGTGGGACAGGTCGCCCTTCTTCTCGACGATGGTGTACTTGTACTCGCCGGCCTTGGTGTAGTTGATGGCCGGGAAGGCGACGGTGCCGTCCTCGCCGTTCTTGGCGCTCCGGATGGGTTGCTTGCCCTTCAGCTGCTCGGCCGTCAGATCGCCCTCGTACAGGTCGAAGGCGAACTCGCCGCCCTTGAGCGCAGCCGGCGTGCTGTCGGACTTCACATAGGCCTTCTTCGCCGCGAGCGTCACCGAGGTCTCGGCGGGCTGATACGTGTTCTTGAAGGTCGGGATATCGTTCTTGCCGTCGTAAGTGACGGTCGCCTTCGCCTTGTCGCCCTCCGCCTTCACCGAGACGTGAACCCTCACCTCCGTGGAATCGTAGGTGATGGTCGAATCGCTGCCAGCGACCTCCTTGAGCGTGTAGTCGTACTCGCCCAGGTTCAGGCCCTTGACGGTCAGCTTGACCTTGCCATTCTTATCGTTGGTGCCGCGAGCGTCCTCATTGCCGTCCTGGTCGTACAAGCCGAAGGTGAACGCATCGGCCGTCAGGTCCTTGCCCGCGAGAACTTTCGTGGCCTCAACGGTGACGTCCGCCGTCGGCTTCGTGTTGGTGAAGGTCGGCACGGCCTTCTCACCGTCGTAGGTGACGGTCGCCTTCAGCTCGCCCTTTTCGTCGGTGACCTTGACGTGGACCTTCACGCCCTTCGCGTCGTAGACGACGGTCGAGTCGGCGCCCTTCACCTCCTTGATGGTGTAGTCGTGGTCGCCCGGCGTAGCGTAGTCGATGGCTGCAAAGGCGACCTTGCCGTCCTTCTCGTTTTGGACAGTCTGGACCACGCTGCCGTCCTTGTCGAGCAGCTGGAACGTGAAGTCACTCCCCGCGAGCTCACCGCCCGTGAAGCGCTTCGTCGCCTTGAGCGTTACCGAGGTCTCCTTCGGGCGGTACGTGTTCGTGATCACCGCAATCTGATCGTCGATCACCTGAGATGTGGCGGTGCCATCATCCTTATAGATCTGCTCCATTTTGACGACTGGCTCGGTCAGATTTCCCTTGCCGTCATCCTTCACCGTTACGGTCACTTTGTATTCGGCGCTGGAGTAGCTGACACCGCCCAGCCAACTGGGATCGCTCTTGGCGGGCGTAGTCTCGGCAATGTAGTAGGTGTACTTGCCAAGCTTCTCATACTTAATCTCTCCGAAGCTAAATTCTTCGGCGCTCGTAACGGTCTTCTCGACCTGCTTCATGCCGGCCACGGGCGCTGCCGTGGCACCATCAGGCATCGGCGTTCCATCGGCGGCGCGCAGGCAAAGCTCGAAGCTGTCGGCGCTAGTCCACTCACGGCCGGTGAACTTCTTCTTCGCCTTGATGCCTGTGAGCGTCACCGAAGACTTCACGCTGTAGCTGTTGGTGAACACCAGCTTGTTGTCTTTGGCCACCGTGCCGTCGGAATTCTGCGGGGCAATCCTGCCCGAGATGCTATCGCCTTCTTCAGTCAGATTCTTGTCACCCTGCTTGCGGCCGGTCAGCTTATAGCCCGCGGGCATCTTGTCTGCGCCGGTCAGCTCCTGCACCGCGTACTGGTCACCCTCGGCGAGACCGTACACGCGGATCGTCTGGTCGGCCGTGATGGTCTGCTCGCGGCCGTTCTCGAGGTCGAACATTTTGCCGACCTGCTTCTCGCTTGCGGTCCCCGCGTTCTCAAACACCGCGGCCTTGTACGTCTTCCCCGCCGTCGTGGGCACGGTGAACTTGAAGGTGAACCCCGCGTCCGGTTTTCCCGTCAGGCCCGCTGGCACCATGACCTTCTTCATCACCTCGAGGCTCGCCTCGCGTTCGTTCGCCACGCGCACGCAGGTGGCGCCCGTAAACAGGGCGTTCAGATTCATGTCGCCCAGGTCGGCGCGGGCGCCCTTCGCATTAGTGTCACCAGACACGTCCTGCGTGATGCCCATACGTATCCAGCCCGTCTCGGTCTCCAGGCGGTAAGGTTCGTCCTTCTTGGTGGGCCCATACTGGTAGACACGTCCATTGGCGCCGTACTTAAGATGTACCTCATTCTCGCCGCCCTTGGCGTCATTGTTCCAGGAAAGATTGCCGTTGCCGTCGAGCGTCCCGTCGGACGTCTGGCGCTGGCCCTTGATCCACGTGAGCGTGTTGTCAATGTCGCTCTCTGCGCCAAACTGGCCCAGGCTCTTCATGAGCGAGCCCACGCCCACGAACGTCGAAACGCCGTCATCAACTGTACCAGCATCGGCGTGGACGCCGTAATCGTCCACAATCACCTTGATGAGCCTGTCATTAAGCAGGAAGCCATTGGGCGCCGAGACCTCCTTCAGGAAGTAGGTACCCTTCACGAGCGGCTCGCTACTGTCGCTCGTAGACGGGAATACGCCCGCCCCTTCGAGCTTGACCGGGTTGGCGACCGACCTCGTCGTCAGGGTGTCGTAGGGGGCCTGGTCGCCATCGAGCACGGCCTTGCCGTTCGCATCCGTAGTCACCTGGGTGGACTTGTAAAGGCCGAACTTCGCCCCGTCAACGGGCTTACCCTCGGTATCGGTCTTCTGCACGAACAGGCGATTCTGGATGTTCGTGACGAGCAGGCGCGTGGCGAACTGCCGCTTGAAGTTCGTGCCGTCTGCGATGTCGTCGCTGTACACGTGGACTGTGTTCTTAGGCGTCGCGTCGCCGATCGAGCTCGCCGTTGTGTGGTAGATGGCCACCGTGTACTCGGCATCCTTGCGGGCATCACCGCTCAGCAGGTAGTAGTACTTGGAGATGTCACCGGGCAGATTTTGAATCTCTACCCGGTACTGGCCGCTTGTGTTGAGCGTGAAGGCGTGCAGGTCCTTCTTCGCCGCCTCGATAGCACCGGTCATGCCCGGCTCCTTGGCGAGGGTGTATCCCGCTCCCGTCGATGGGTCGCCCGACACGGCGTACCAATTGCTCGGATCTTTGATACCTGTGCCCGCGCTTTTGTCGCGCTTGAGCACCACAGCGAACAGTATGCCGGAGTCCAGATTGACGGTCTTGTCGGACTTCGTCAGGTCATTATTTGCCTTGTACACGGTCGACGGCGCGGTGATGGTCTCCTTCGCGGCGGCGAACGCACCGGTCTTCCACACGACGCTGCCCGCGTCCATACCGCCGCGGTTGATGATGACGCCGCCCGCGCCGTTCTCAGCGCTCGCGGGCACGTACTCGAGCTGCATGCTACCACCCGTCGCCGCGAGACTCGAGCGGTATCCCTCGGGTACGCGCGTCTCCTTCAGGAGGTAGTACTTGTTGTTGTCGTGATCCTTGTTGTAGAGATCGTCGAAGTTGATGACGCCGTTGTCCACGTCGTTCGTGAGCGTTAGGTGGCCGGCCTCGTCCGTGGTACCGGAGCCGATGAGCTCGCCCACGGTCTTGAAGTCCTTGTCGGTCTTATAGAGCTTGAACTCGGCACCCTGTACGAACTTGCCGTCCTGGTCGAACTTGATGATGTCGGACTCGGGCACCGTCACGAGGTTGAACTTGAGCTCCATGTTGGAGTCGGTGGCGCCGCGCTCCAGGTAGAAGAACTTGAGGGTGTGGTTGGTGCCGTCGGCGAAGGTGTTGCCGTTGAAGCCCGAAGTGTCCTTATTCGCCTTCTGGTACTTGTTCTTCAGTGTGCTGTCGTTATTACCGTTCACCTTAATGTCGCCCGTACAAAAGTTGATGCTCAGACTCGCGCGGTTGTGAATACCGCCGATATCACCCACGAGGACATCGTCGATGAACACCCAGACGTCATCATCGCCGGCGAACTCGAACACCATGTCGTCGCCCGCGTTCGTCTTGCCGCCAGCAGGCTGCACGAATCGCGTGGACATTGAGAGGCCGAAGTGGTGGTTGACGGGGCGGCCGTCGTTGTAGCGCGAATCACCGGTGTTGTCTGCCTTGATGCCGGTTTGGACGAGCCGGCCGTTTTCCTCTTTGAGCACCTTGTCTGCCGAGTCGAACGGGAAGAACTGACCCTGGTGGGACGAATCGCCCACTTTGTCAATGCCCCAGGTGTCATAGATGTCGAAGGCATTCTTGTCAGCGTTGTAGGCTGCGTAGTTTTTGGAGCTGTCATAGACGTAGTAGCCGTTCTGAACCTTGAGGAGGCCCGTCACGCCAAAATGGGACGTCTTGCCGATCTGGGCAGAGGAATCGAACAGGTAGCAGAGGGACTCGCCGCCCCAGGTTTTGGAAAGCTGCGGATAGCCGTCTAAAAGCGTGTTGTTGACAATGCCGGGCTGCGGGTTCGTGTTGCCCGTCCAATGGTTGAGCGACTCACCACCCTGGCCGTCGTTAAACTGGAACCGGTGGTTTGCGTTGACGCCGCCGTTGCCGGAAACCGACAGATGGTTATCGGAATTCACCCAGTAATCAAACAGGTTGATTGTTGTCCCCGAAGGCGAAATCGTCGTAACCGTGTGGTCCGAAAACGCCGCTTCCGCACGGGTCGGCAGGAAGAAACTCGCCGTCAGCGCGACGGCGAGGGCCAAAACAATCACATATGGCGAGACCGGGCGCAGCCCACGACGACGGCCATAAGACATGACGGACCACCGCTCGCGCGGCCGGTGTTCACCAGGAAGTTCCCTGCTTAGACCCCCCCCCCCCGGTAGCATTATTCACGAGTCGAGACGTCGTCTCTCTGAGCTCCTGCATAATTTCCTCCCCAGTCACACGACGACCTGCCCGGGTGCTCCCCGGGGGCCGAGGCAGTCTGGCACATGCCCGCAGTCGTTCAAGGAATACCAACCCCAGCATATGTCTCTTAAGATATCTTAGTCTTATTCTATGACAGTTTTTGTCTCATTACCGATGAAATCGGCTCAGTCCCTTTGTCGCATGCTAGAGCGTGTGGAGCAGGGCGATGAGGAAGCGGATGCCCTGGAGGTAGGCGCGGCGGGTGATGCGCTCATTGGTGCCGTGGACGCCGCGATCACACTCGTCGTCATCAACCACAAAGGCCGAGAAGCGAATGCACTCAGGGCAAATGTGCTGGTAGTTGGCAGCGTCGGTCGCACCGATCACGGTCGAGGGCACAATTGCCACTGGCTCGAATGATCCGTTTTCCTCCGTCTCCTTTGGATCACGGAAATAGCGGGCGGCGATGGAGCGAACCGCCTCGAGGCCGGGACCACCGATGCGCGGGGACGGCGAGGGTTCGGAGCTGCCGGGGCCCAGCTCCACTTCGACACGACCGGCAAGGTCCGCCCCGGCAACCGCCTCACGGCAGTGCGCCACAACGTCGGCCACGCTCGTGCCCTCGAGCATGCGGAAGTTGATGTTGGCCCACATATCCTGCGGCATTACGTTGGCGCCGGTGCTGCCACCCTCGATCTGCGTGGGTGCGCAGGTGGTCATCACCAGCGGATAGAGCTTCTTGCTGGCGAGGCAATCGCGGACAATGGCGTTCCCGTTGGCGGCAATCTCATCCGCCGTGTAGAGCCCCAACTCGACAAGCTGTGCGGCAAGCAGATCGGTCACACGCGTCGGCCACTCGATATCGCAGATTGCGGTGATGGCACGGCCGAGCACCTCGAGCGACGTGCCGCCGTAGGGGTTGGAAGAATGTCCGCCCTCGCTACGCGTCCTCAACACGATATCGGCGTAGCCCTTCTCCGCGAGATCGGCATGCATAAGCCAGCCCTCGCCCGCGCCGTACTCGGCAGCCGGAACGATGCGGTAGTCGCCCTCGTCGATCAGGAACTCGAGCTCAACACCGCGCTCCTCGAGCACGCGGCCGATAGCTCCAGCGCCGTACTGCGTGGTTTCCTCGTCCTGGCCAAAGGCGAGCAACAGCGAACGCTTGTGCTCCCAACCGTGCGCCAACGCATACTCAACCGCCTCGAGAATGCCTGCGACCTGATCCTTCATGTCGATAGCGCCGCGACCCCAAATGTAGGTGTCGTCCACGTGGCCGCTAAAGGGGGCGTGCGTCCAGTCGGCCTCGGTACCCGGCACCACGGGGACCACGTCCATGTGGCCCATGAGCATGACGGGTTTGAGGGCGGAGTCGGAACCGCCAAGCGTCACCAACAGCGAATGGCCGACAAGCTCGACCTCGCCCGCCGCAAATACGTGCGGCCAGGCCTGCTGCATATACGCGCGCAGGTCGTCGAAGGGCCGCCAATCCACCGCCTCGGCATCCATGCTCGAAATGGTCGGAAACGACAGCACGCGGCCCAAACGCTCGCACGCGCTGGCCTCGTCTATATCGGCAAAATCGTCCTCATGCGCAAAGAAGCGCCAAACCTCGGCCATGACATCCTTTCGATTGTGACGACAAAGGCCGCCCCACGGGAGCGGCCCTGCAACGTAAGCATTTGCGGTCGGTTATTTGTCCTCGAGATAGCGAGAGAGAAACTCACGAGTGCGCTGGTGTTTGGGGTTGCCGAAGAGCTCGGCCGGCGCGGCATCCTCGAGCACCACGCCCTTGTCCATAAAGACCACGCGGTCGGACACCGTGCGGGCAAAGGCCATCTCGTGCGTGACGACGACCATGGTCATGCCGTCGGCGGCGAGCTTGCGCATGACCTCGAGCACCTCGCCCACGATCTCGGGGTCGAGCGCGGAGGTCGGCTCGTCGAACAGCATGATCTGCGGATTCATACATAGGGCACGAGCGATGGCCACGCGCTGTTTTTGACCACCGGACAGGCGACCAACGGCGGCGTGCGCGAACTTTTCGAGTCCCACGCTCGTCAGATGCTCCATCGCGACCTTCTCGGCCTCGGCCTTGCTCATCTTTTTGAGCGTGACGGGCGCGAGCGTGCAGTTGTCGAGCACATCCATGTTGTTGAACAGGTTAAAGCCCTGGAACACCATGCCGATGTCCTCGCGCAATTTGTTGATGTTGCAGCGCTCGGCCGTGAGGTCCTGGCCGTGGAACCAGATGTGGCCCGCGTCCGGGGTCTCAAGCAGGTTGAGGCAGCGCAGGAAGGTCGATTTGCCCGAGCCCGAGGCGCCGATGATGGTGACAACCTCACCGGGATTGACGGACAGGTCGATGCCCTTGAGCACCTCGAGCGAGCCGAAGCTCTTACGCAGGCCCTCGACGCGGATGAGCGGCTCATTGGTCTGTGCGGCGGCCGCAACGCCGGTAGTGGCGGTATCTGCCATGATGATTCTCCTCGTCTTAAGCCTAGTTAGAGCTGGGCAGCGTGGCCGGAGCCTCGGCGCCGAGCTTTTTGCCAAAGGCCTCGAGCAGGCGGCTCGCCACGAGCGTCAGGATCAGATAGACCACGAGCGCCACGCAGTAGACCTCCATCTGGCGGTAGTACACGCCGGCGACGGTGGTGGTGGCGTACATGAGATCGAACACGCCGATGACCGAGAGTACCGACGAGTCCTTGATGTTGATGATGAGCTCGTTGGTGAGCGCCGGAATCGCGTTTTTAATGCCCTGCGGAAACACGACCTTGCGTATAGCCTGCCACTGCGACAGACCCAGCGAGCGCGCTGCCTCGGCTTGGCCGGGATCGATGGACTCGATGCCGCCGCGCAGGACCTCCATCATGTAGGCGGTGGAGTTGAGCGAGATGGTGACGAGACCGGCGGTGAAGGTACTCCAAATCTGGTTGGCCTGGGCGGTCTCGAAGCCCATGCCGCGCAGGACGGTAAAGCCCGCGTAATAGATGAGCAGGCCCTGGACCATCATGGGCGTACCGCGCACGATGGTGGAGTAGACGGTCGCAAAGCCGCGGCCGATGCTCTTGAAGAAGCGCACCAGGTCGTTATCCACGCGGTCGAACGCCTGAATACGCAGGAACACAAAGAGCAGCGCCAGGAAGAAGGCGATGACGGTGCCGAAGGTCGCGAGCGCGATGGTGATCTCGATACCGCGGATGAAGAAGTCGCCGCTCTTGTAGGTCATGTAGACCAGGCTCGACAAAAAGTCGCTGGGATTAGAGTCCGAGACAATGCTCACCTGCACCAGGTCGATAAACGACATGACGCAGCGGTCCACGAAAAAGATTGCCGCGATGGCGACCACAACATAGCTGCCCAGGCGCGCGCCACGGCGGAAACGCCCGGATGCGAACGGCGACGTTTCGCGATAGTCGCTCCAGTGCATAAGCTTGGTGACCAGCGCCGCCGCCGACACGACGAGCCAGGCCCAAAGAATCGCCCAAAGGCAGTCTTGGAACACGCCCGTAGGCGCCAAGAAGCTCAACGGCGTGGGGTTGCGCTGGCTAAACGCCAGGCCGAGCGCCGCGATAACGCTCGTGCCCAGGTATACATAACGGTGGTCTGCCTTGATAAAGGAGGCCAGGCGATTGATGGTTTTCATGCTGCCTCCCTATGCCGGCTGACGGTCGAGGCACGCGTCCCACATTTGGTCGCGCTCCTCTTTGCTAATGCCCTTGAGTGTCTTGTCGATGAGCTTAAGCAGCTTGTCCGAGCCCTTGCGGCAGCCGACGTTTGCCGCGACCTCCTGCTTAAAGCCCTCGCCCTCGGCAAAATGAATAGGGACAATGCCCGGATTTTGAGCCATATAGCCCTTCTCGTTCTCGGTGTTGTACGTCACCGCGTCACAGGTACCCTGCAGCAGGTTCGAGAACACCGTGGGGACCGAATCGACCGGGTTCTTGTGGACAACGCCCGGAATCTCGTCGATGACAGTATCGAGCATGGTGTCCTTTTGGCCGAGCACCGTGGCACCGCTAAAGTCGCTGAGCTTGGTGGCGTTTTGGTAGGGGGAACCCTCTTTTACGAACAGGCCAAAGTAGCCAATGAAATACGGGTCGGAGAAGCCGACCGACTCCTCACGCTCGGGCGTGGCGCTCATACCGGCGATGATGAGGTCAATCTGGCCGTTGTTGAGCGAATCGATAAGGCCCGAGAAGCTCTGCTTGACGGCAACGGGCTCGCCACCGAGGGCCTTGCAGACAATCTTGGCGATCTGCACGTCGTAGCCATCGGCATAGGCGCCCTGCACGTTGTCGATGGGGATAGTGAACTCGCTGGCCTCGGAGACCTGCCAGTTGTACGGAGCGTAGGCCGCCTCCATGCCGATGCGGATCTTGTCCTTGCCGATCACGGAATCGGACAGGTCGTCGCGACCGCCGCCCGTCGTGGGCTGGACCACCTTGAGCGTGGACGGGCGCTGGCAGCCGGCGAGCGCGCCGGCGACGACGGAAGCACTCGCAGCGAGAGCGCTACCCAAAAAGATGCGACGGCTGCACACCGGCTGGACATGCGTGCCGCGTTGATGGGGAGAATGCATAATCTGCCTTCCCTGTTGAATCGTATGCTGACGGCTTAACAGGATATACGCCAGCGACCAGCAGCGCAGCACAAGCTCGAAAAATTAATAGACACACGGTAGTCGTTGGGAGCGTCGATGTTTTGGCAATGCCAGCGAGCGCCGCCCAGAGCGAACAAGTTGGCATGAAAAAGGCACGGCATAGACCTTCTGGTCATGCCGTGCCTTTTGAATGACAAATTGTCGCTCTGGGTGGCGCGCAGCGTCGACCGGCCCGCCGTTCGTCAGAACGGCGGAACCTCTAGAGCAGGGTGACGCTAAAGGAACGGGTGTCGGTAGCGCCCGGCGCCAGCGTAATGGTGTTGACCTTGTGCTCGAAGACGTCGTCCTCGGTGTCCATCGTGGTGTGACCGGTCCAAGGCTCGAGCGCCACAAACGGGGCGTCGTTGGCGGCAGACCACACGCCGATGTACTTAAAGCCCTCAAAGTCGATCTTGACGCCGTGGCCCGACTTGCGGCCGCGCAGCGTGAGCGTGGAGCCCGGGGTATCGGTGAACATGATGGCGTCGTTATCGAAGCTGCGGTGCGTGATGGGCAGCACGTCCGAGTTATCGGGAGCCTTGTAGCTACCCTCAAACGTCATAAGACCGTCGGGCGTAATGACGGGGGCCTCGTTCGTCCAAGCCTCGGTAAACGCCAACTCGTAATCCTCGAACGCCTCGTCCTCGGCGCCGGGGGCGGGCACGTTAAATGCGGGGTGGCCGCCCACCGAGAACGGCAGGTCCACGTCACCGGTGTTGGTGACGGCAAAGGTCTGCGTGAGGGTGGCGTCGCCGGTCAGGGCATAGGTCATGTTGAGCTTAAAGTGGAATGGGAACGCCTTGAGCGACTCGGGCGTGTCGGTGATCTCGTAGGTGACGGACGAACCGTCCTCCGACACCTCGACGATCTTGTGCTCCACGATACGCGCGATGCCGTGGCGAGCCATCTCGCAGGTGCCGGCTGCAGACGTCGCCATGTTGTTGCGCAGCGATCCCACGATGGGGAACAAGATGGGCGCATGCTTGCCCCAAAAGGCCGGGTCGCCCTGCCACAGATACTCATTGCCGTTGAGGGCAAGGCTCGTGAGCTGGGCACCCATGGAATCGATGGCCGCGGTGAGGCCGCCGCGCTTGATGGTAGTGACGGTGGACATGCTACTTCCTCCAATGGTAAACAACGGTGTCGAGGGCTATTGTCCCACTCTTGGCGGCGGGACGGGACGGCAGGCGGTTATTGAGTAGCCATAGCGGAATGAGCGGCGAGCGCCTACTGGGTATCCACGTAAAGGTCGAACCCGCCCTGCGGCGTGCTGTCAACCGTATCGGGTGCCTGTGAATTAAAACTCACCGGAACCATGCGCTTTGAGGCACGGTAACGCGTGCCGTCGGCGGCGACGGGCGGCTCATCGACCGTGAGCTCGTAGTCGCCGGGCTTGAGCTCGATGCCGTCACCTTCGGAATTAACGTATTGATACTCGTCAATCGTCTGCCCTTTGAGCGTGCGCCCCACGATGTGGATGAGCATTTGGCTGTCGCCGCGCGCGGTGTCCCATGTCGCGCCGTCCTTGACCTCGACCGACACATGCACCGAGCGCGTGCGGCTGAGCGATTGTTCGACGGACATCTCGACCTTGGCGCCGTCTTTGCGCTGCTGCTCAACGTGACCCCAGACGCTGCCGATTGCCGAGCAGGCGATAACGCCGGCCATAAAGGCGATGAGGATGGGGCCGAGCGGAGAGCGGCGGCCCGCGTCTTCCTCGCGAGCCAGGTCGGGGCGATGCGTGGGCGCAGGCGCCTGGGCACCCTGCGCGGGCACGTCGAGGATGCTAAAGGATGCCGTGCTGTCGGGGTCGATGGTATGGCGCGGCTGCGGGGTCTTTGCCGGCGAGATGGACATGTCGGCTGGCTCGCCGAGCGTGGCCGTGGCATCGGCCTTTGCCTCGTCGGCCTCGGCCTGAGCCCAGGCCTGCTCAAAGGTCAGGGGCTCGGCGGGGTCGGAATCGGCATCCGAGTCGGCGGCAGCATCATTGCCGGTCTCAGCCTTGTCGCTCGACACGTCACGCGGCGCGGGCTCGTCCCACCCCTCATCCGGAGCCTCGCCCTCGCTATACCACCACTCATAGTTATCGATATCCATACGGGGCGCCCCCTTGGCCTCGCAAATAAACACTTGCTAGCCTTATACCCCCAGATGACACGGGAGCTCGCATGGAATGTGACAAAGGGGCTGTCCCTTTGTCACATTTTGCGTTTAGCCGTGGGCGATCTTGTTTCTCAGCAAGAAATCGGCCGCCCCTACGATTCTGATGCCGTCGATATCTGTTGGATGCTCACCATCCCTGACAATCAGGATCTTCTCGTACGAATCAGGGATTTTTCCCAGCGTGTTTAGTTTGAGCGGTCGCAGCTCACGCTCTCTGGTCGCCTCAGCATCGATCCGTTCGGTAACCTGGATATATTTACGGTCCGATCCCTCGCCGATTGCAACAAAGTCGATTTCCCCCGCGCGCAGATGGCCGCAAAACACTTCGTATCCTTCAAAGACAAGCTGGTTGTAGATAACGTTCTCGAGCATCCTTCCGCTATCGCTGCCTCTATATCCGTCAAGATAGCTGCGGATTCCCGTATCGGCTATGTAATATTTACCGCCTGTCTTGAGAAGCTCCCGCCCCTTGACGTCATACCTTTTTACCTTGGTAAACAGGTACGTCTCTTCCAGAGCGTCAATATACGCCGACACCGTCGATGCGTTGGTCTTACCGCCCGCCGATTCGTTGAGCGTCCCTACGATTTTGTTGACCGAGGTTTGATTGGAGATGTTGTCTGCCAGATACGCACAGAGCCGCTCGAGAACACCGCGCTTGGTGATAGCTCCGCGACCTCTACGCGTCGCGCGCAATAGGATATCGCGCGCGACAATCGTCTGATAGAGGCTGCGGATGTAGTCACGGCACGGTTCGCGTCTCGGCTCGTCATGAGCCAGAAACGGCATGCCGCCATAGGTTATGTACTGCTCGAGCACGGTGTTTGAATTAAGGCGATCGCCCGTCTTGGAAACGAGCTCGGCCCTCTCGCCAAGCCCTTCGGCGACGACCGCATCAATCGAGCGAAAATCAAGATACTCGCCAAACGTGAGCGGCTGCATCTTGACCTCGATATACCGGCCCGAGATAAGCGTTGCAAGCTCGCTCGATAGCAAAAAGGCATTGGAGCCCGTGACATAGATATCGCACGACAAATCGATTCGGAGCGAGTTAACCGCCTTTTCCCAGCCCTCGACATTCTGGAGCTCGTCAAAGAACAGATAGGGGCGATCGACACCGTCAACGCGCTCCCGAACCATGCGATAAAACGTCAGGTAATCTGTAATCCCCGCATACTCTAGAGATTCCATCTTGAAGGTCAGCAAACGCTCGGCCGGCACCCCCTGTTGCGCCAGGTGCTCCCTCATCATGTCCAATAACGTGGATTTGCCGCAACGGCGTATACCCGTCACAATTTTGATGAGGTCGGTATCCTGAAAAGCAATGAGTCGATCAAGATAGCGGCTTCGGCGAACGATGTTCATAGAGTCTCCCTAGCGCCCGGCCAGACGTAACATCTTATAAACTTGCATTATTTGCAAGTTTATAAGATGTTACCTTAGAAACTTGCAGATTTTGCAAGTTTCTAAGAAATGGGCGTGGATGTGACAAAGGGACTGTCCCTTTGTCACATTGCGAGGGCAGCGCGAATGGAGGGGGTCTCGAGGGCCTCGCGGAGCCAGGGGGCCAGCTGCTCGGGGTGACCCTGCAGATAGCCGTCGAGCTCGGACGAGGCCACGCGGCGCACCTCCGAGATCTCCTCTTGGTTGATATGCAGCTCGCCCAGCTCAACATGGGCTGCGAACACCTCGCACCATTCGCACTCGCAGCGACCGTCGCCGTGGTCCTCGCGGTACACCACGTGACCGAGGTGCTTGAGCTGATCGGGCTCGCGCATGATGCCGAGCTCTTCGTTGATGCGACGCGCCGTGGCGGCCGCGACGTCTTCCCCGGGGAGCGGATGGCCGACACAGCTATCGGCCAGCACCCCACCCCACAGGCGCTTGAGCGGACTGCGGCGACAGAGCAGCAGGCGCGCGCCTTCGCCCCGGCCCTCGACCAAAAGCGTCAGAAATGCCTGATGCAGGATGCCCTTGCCGGTATGGGCCTCGATGCGATCGACGGGGCCAAGCGTCTCGCCGGTCGCAGCATCGACCTCCACGACCTCGGCGCCCGCACCGCCCTCATCCCAGCCGGCGCGCAGGATGCGCGCGGCGGCCTCCTCAAGCGCAAACTTGCCCTCGCCCACTGCAACCTTTGTCGTGTGCATACCCATGGGATCTCCTGTCGCCCGCGATGTACCTGAGACCATCTTCGCCTGTATTGCGACTATACAGGCAAGCGCAGCCTGCGACAAAGGGGGTGGGCACCTGACACATTCTGGTAGAGTTGCAGGGACTGAATCCAGCTCATATAACGCAACATGGGAGCAACTGCCTTGACCACCGCAACTTCGTCCACAACAGCATCAACCGCCGCCGCGCTCTCCCCCGCGCGCACCAAGCTCTGCCTGGCGCTGCTCGTGTTGTTAGGCTTTTCGCTCGGCTGCTCGGAGTTCGTGGTCATCGGCATCGAGAGCGACCTGGCGACGGAGCTCGGCATCTCGCTTGCCACCGCGGGCCAGCTCATCAGCGTGTTTGCGCTTGTCTACGCCATCGCGACGCCGGTGCTTGCGCTCAGCACGGGGCGGTTCCGCCGCTACCAGCTGCTCGTGTGCTACAGCATCGTCTTTGTGCTCGGCAATTTGGCTATGGCACTAGCACCCAACTTCCAGGTGCTGTTTATCTCGCGCATCATCCTGGGCGCCGTCTCGGGTGCGCTGCTCGCCGTGGGCGTGACGTACATCCCCGAGCTGCTGTCCCCGCAGCAAACTTCGCTTGCCATCTCGGTGGTATATGGTGCGTTTTCCGTGGCAATGGTCTTTGTCACTTCGATCGGCAAGTTCGTAGCCGACACGCTCGACTGGCACGTGGCCATGTACGGCACGCTGACCTTTGCCGTTCTGATCTGCGGAGCGCTCGTGGAGTTTATGCCGCGCGCTGGGCAAACCGACGAGCCTGCCACCTTTCGCGAGCAGGCGGGGCTTCTACGCGAACCGAGTATCATCACCGGCATGCTCATCTTCTTGTTTGGCGTGGGCTCGGTCTATGTGTTCTACGGCTACGTGACGCCCTATCTGGAGCAGGTGCTGGGCATGGGCACTGTTCAGGCGAGCACCACGCTTATGGCCTATGGCGTGTTCTGCCTGATCTCGAACATCCTGGGCGGATGGATCGATGCGCGCTTTGGCATGAAGGCGCTGCTTGTGACGTTTGTACTGCAGGCTGCGGCGTTACTCGGGCTGTTTGCCGTGGGCGGCACCATGCCGCTCGCGCTGGTCTTTGTCTTTAGCTTGGCGCTGCTCATGTACCTGTTCTCGGTGTCATGCATCACGCACTTTATGGACGTGGCTCGCAGCCGCCATCCCAAGTCGATGGTACTCGCAAGTTCGGTTGAGCCCATGGCGTTTAACGTCGGCATCTCGTTTGGCACCGCAGTGGGCGGCGCTGTGGTAAGCAGCGTTGGCATTGCCTACGTGGGCGCAGTGGGCGCCGCGTTCTCGCTTGTGGCCTGGGCGCTTACGCTGGTGACGATTAGGTTGGCTCGCTGGGAGCGCCGCCGCGGGTAGCGCAATTGCAGCCAAAAGCCGCAGCACCGCCCACCATCTTTTGACCGCCTGGCGTTCGCTCCTGCAGCCATGCAACACGTCGCCTGCCGCCCAAGTCAGCATCTTTCCCGGCGCTATTTAACCACGCAAAACACATCCTGTTAAGATTGTCGCTATCGTTTTTCGCAATCTGAAAATCGATAGAATCGCAGGTAAAGCTTTCGTAGTCTGAAGTGGTCAGTCCACACGAAAGGGGTTTACCACATGGACAAGAAAGCAGTTGTAATCGCCGGGGCCGGCAGCACTCACACTCCCGGCATCATCCAGAGCCTATTGCAGAAGAAAAACGAATTACCGCTGCGCAAACTCGCCCTGTACGACATCGACGAGAAGCGCATGCATCTCGTCTACGACATCATGAAGCAGTTCATCGGGCAGGAAGCTCCTGACATCGAAGTTGTCGTGACGACCGATCCCGAAAAGGCATTCACCGATGTCGACTTCGTCTTCGCGCAAATCCGCCAGGGTGGCCTTCAGATGCGTCGACAGGACGAGCGTATCCCTCTCAAGTACGGTTGCGTGGGACAGGAAACCTGCGGCGCCGGCGGTTCGATCTCCTATGGCATCAGGTCCATCCCCGGCGTCTTCGACCTCGTACGCTACGCCAAGAAATACAGTCCAGACGCCTGGATCCTCAACTATTCCAACCCCGCCGCAGTTGTCGCCGAGGCCACACGTCGCGAGTTTGACAACGACCATATCCTTAACATCTGCGATATGCCCACGGCTATCTTGCTCTCGTACTCTAAGATGCTCGGACTTCCCAGCTGGCGCGATATCGACCCCATGTATTTTGGACTCAATCACTTTGGCTGGTTTACCAAAATCTACGACAAGCAGGGGCGCGATCGTCTGCCGGAGCTCCGTCAGATGATTCTCGAGCACGGCATGGCCGTGAGCGACAAACATCACAAGGACAAGGACTGGATGCACACCTGGGGTCAATACGTCAAGATTGTGAAGGACTATCCCGAGTATCTGCCCAACAGCTACCTGCAGTACTACCTGTACTCCAAAGACATGGCAGATGACATGGACCCCAACTGGACGCGCGCCGACAACGTCATCAACGGACGCGAGAAGGAGATGTTTGCCGAGCACGACAAGTACCTGGCAGATCCCGCCAATTACAAGAGCCCCGTACAGAGCTTCACGGTCTTTGGAGACTTTATCGTCGACGCAGCCGCCTCTATCGCCTACAACAAGTGCGAACGTTATCTCGTAATCGTCGAGAATAACGGTGCCATCCCCAATCTGCCCGATGACGCCATGGTCGAGGTCCCCGCCTACCTGCGCTCTTGGGGCCCCGAACCCATTAGCCAGCCTGCTATCCCCACCTTTTACAAGGGGCTTATCGAAGAGCAGAATGCCAGCGAGAAGCTCGCCGTCGACGCATATTACGAGCATTCCTACCAGAAGGCGCTCGAAGCCATCGCAATCAACAAGACCGTCCCTTCGACTACCGTCGCGCGCCAAATCCTCGACGACCTGATCGAAGCGAACGGCGATTATTGGCCGACCCTGTCCTAACTCCCCGCGCATCGAAGGAACATCATGAAAGAAAGCAAGCTCTACAGCGAGTTCCAGAGACTCGGCAAGGTGCTCATGGCGCCGGTCCTCCTCCTGCCCGTTTCCGGCATTTTGGTCGGTCTGGGCTCCGCCCTTTCCAATGCTAACCTCATCTCGCTCTGCCCGCTTTTGGGCACCGAGCCGATGGTGATCTTTAGCACGCTCATCAAAGCAGCCGGCAACGTTATCAATGGTAACATCTCGGTTCTCTTTGCGATCTGCATCGCCTACGGTTACGCCAAGGCCGAGAAGGCGACCGCCGCACTCTCAGGCTTCATCGGCTACATGACCATGAACACGATCATGGGTCAGCTGCTTATCCTGCTGGGCACCATCGATCCCGCCAACCTGCAGACCGGTCAGAACGCCATCCTGGGCGTAACCACACTCGACACCGGCGTATTCGGCGGCATCATCATCGGCTTGGTAGTCGCGTGGATCCACAACCGATTCTATAAGGTGCAGCTTCCGCCGGTGCTCGGCATCTTCAACGGCACACGCTGCGTCCCCGCCCTCACCGTCGTTTTCGCGAGCCTGGTGGGCGTTGCGCTCGCCTTCGTGTTTCCGTTTGTGCAAACCGGCCTAAAGGCCGCCTCGACACTCATCGATTCCACCGGGGTGTTTGGCGCGTTCATCTATGGCTTCTCCGAGCGCATGCTTCTGCCCTTCGGCCTGCATCATTTCATCTACCTGCCGTTTTTCTTCACTTCTCTGGGCGGTAGCATCCAGGTTGACGGCCAGACCGTCGAGGGTGCTGTCAACATCTACAACGCCATGCTCAACACGCCCGGCATGATGTACGACATCGACATCTCAAAATACGTCATGAACGGCAAGGTGCTGTTCGCCATGTGCGGCCTGCCCGCGGCGGCGCTCGCCATCTACCACTGTGCCCGTCCCGAGAATAAAAAGAAGGTCGGCTCCCTCATGATCGCCGCCGTCATTCCGGCCGCCATCATGGGCATAACCGAACCGCTCGAATACTCCTTCCTCTTTGTAGCGCCCGTACTCTATGTGGTCCACGCCCTGCTGTGCGGCATCGCGTATGTACTCACCTACCTGGTACAGTTCAATGTGCCCGGGCCTTCCGCCTTCGGCGGACCGCTCCTCTCGTGGATCTTCAACGGCATCATGAACGCCGACAAAGGCTCCAACTGGTTCTGGCTTATTCCGCTCGGCATCGCTTACTTCGGGATCTATTACGTGCTGTTCCGCACCTTTATCAAGAAATTTAACCTCAAAACCCCGGGCCGCGAGGATGATGACACGCAGGCAGCGGATGACACGTCGGCCATCGACTCCAAAGCACCTGTCCAGGTAAGCGAGCTCATCCCGCAGATCGTGGAAGCCGTGGGCGGCGCCGATAACATCTCGGGTGTCAACGCCTGCTTCACCCGCCTGAGGCTCAGCCTCAAAGACACCGCCCTAGTCAAGGACGATAGCGTCTTCACCAAAGAGCTCGGCGCCAGCGCCATTGTGCACGTTGGCGGCGGTGTTCAGATCGTTTACGGCAATAAAGCTTCTGTCTATAAAGTCGAAATGAGAGAATACTTGGGCATGGAATAAATCCCATCCCATAGCTTCACCACAATGCTCCGGAGATGGCATATCCGCTCCGGGGCATTATTGTTTGGAGTGATTTGAATGTCGATGTACGAGGTCTATTCGAACCTCAGGTCTTGTATCGAAGACGTCGAGAAGGGCGGCAGCCTTGACGCCCACATCGCACTCTACGCCCTTTCCCATCACGACGAGATCCCAGAGCTCTCAATAGAAGAGCTTGCCCGCGCGTGCAATACATCGCCCGCGACCATCTCGCGCTTCTGCAGGCGCGTAAACGGCTCGAGCTTTCGATCGTTCAAAGAGCAAGTTGACGACTTCAACGCTTGGCTCCAGCGTGAGACAACCGAGGCAAGGGCTCATAAGCAAATCGATATACCCTGGTATTTCGATATCGTAGAGACCTCTTTGCTTGAAACAAAACGCCTGCTCACTCAGGATCGACTCGAGCGGGCCGTTGACTGGCTTCTCGATGCGCAAAATGTCTACGTATACGGAAGCTCATTCTCCAATCTCGTCGCCCGCTCACTCTGCGAAAAGCTGAGCCGCGTAAACCGACTGTGCTTCTCATTTGGCTCCGTCAAGGGACAGGAGACGTCGCTCTGTCTGCTCCAACCCGACGATCTAACCGTCTTTGTATCGTTCTCGGGGAAGACGAGCCATATCTTCAATCTTTACGTTGAGGCCAAGCGGCGAGGTTGCCGCGTTATTTGGATATCGAGCAACATGGCATTCGATAACAACGGGGCGCGTGAGCTCTTGCTACCCGTGAGCGCGGAGTCACTCAACGAGTACTCGACCGCCCTGGTTGAGGGCATGAGCCTACAAAGCGCGGTTAACGCTCTGTATATCAGCTGTGCAAATCGACTTCGGGCGCAGCGCTAGCCGCAAACACGCTAGGACTGAAAAGAACGCACCTCACCGTCGCAAGGCGTCCGAATACACGATAGGCAGTGCCAAAAGAGAGCAGCGAGCGCATCATACTTGCCCATTCGCCCCAAAACAGCACAGGTCGGCGCCCGATTGAAGAATCGGACGCCGACCTGTATTAATCTTGATCGTGTGTTTGAGTCGTCTACTCCATACCCAGCAGCTCGCGCATCTGAGTTGCGTAGTTAGATGCCATGTTGCCGTAGACAATCTGCACGCCGCCGTTGACATGCACGATGCCACGCGCTTCGAGCTTTTCGGTAAACTCGGCGTCATCAACCACCTTGTCACAGTCATTGAGCTGGATGCGCAGACGGGTGAAGCAGGCCTCGACAGACTTAATATTGTTGTCGCCGCCCACTGCCTCAACGATGGCGGGAATGAGGTCGCTGATCACGGTCTTGGGAGCCTTTGCGGCCTCATCGTCGGACTCTTCCTCGCGGCCGGGAGTCTTAAGGTCCTTCTTAAGAATGATGAACTTGAAGACGAAGTAGTACACCACGAAGTAGATGGGGCCAAGGAACAGGATAACCTGCCAGTTGGAGCCCTTGGCTGCACCCATAATGCCGTTAAAGATCAACGACAAGAGCGGGCCGCCGAACGAAGCGGAACCGGCCACGTTGAACTGCAGGATATAGGTCAGCGCATAAGCAAGACCAGCCATGAGAGCGTGGAACACGTAGAGGATGGGCGCGATAAACAGGAAGGAGTACTCGAGCGGCTCGGTAATGCCGGAGAGGATGCAAGGCACCACGATAGCGATCATGAGCGCTGCGGTCTTCTTCTTGTTCTTGGGAAGCGCCGTCTTGTAGAAGGCGAGTGCAGCGCCGGGCAGGCCGAACATGGCGAAGATAACCTTGCCGTTCATGACAAAACGGCTGATCTCGATGTTAAACGGCGTGCTGGGAGAGCCCAGGATCGCGTTGTAGATATTGATAGCGCCCTGAACAGTCTGGCCGTCGATGGTCTCGACGCCACCGAGCGACGTGAAGAAGAACGGCAAATAGACAAAGTGATGCAGGCCAAAAGGCAGGAGCATGCGCTCGCCGGCGCCGTAGACAAATGCACCAAAGGCACCCGTAGTCTTGATGAACTCGGACAGCGCACCGAGAGCGTTCTGAATAAACGGAAAAACAAAGGACATGACCAATGCGAGGATGCTGCATGAGAGCAGCGTCACCGCCGGGATAAAGCGCGTGCCGTTGAAGATGGAGAACACGGCAGGCAGCTCAATCTTGTAGTAACGGTTATGCAGCCATGCGACGATTGCACCCACCAGAAGACCGCCGATAACGCCAGTGTCGAGCGTGGTGATGCCGAGGATCGTGCTCTGGCCTGTCGTAAGATTCGCGGGATCGATAACGCCAGTCGCCGTAAGGAACGTGCCCATCACGGAGTTCATGCACATGTAGCCCAAAAAGCCACAAAGCGCCGCGGTAGCCTTCTCGGACTTGGCGAAGCCATAGGCGAGACAAATCGAGAAGATAACCGGGATGTTGTTCATAACGATGCCGGCAGCGGCCTTAAGAATCGAAAAGAAAATCGCAAAGCCCGGAGCAGCAAGCCAGGGAACGGCTGCCGTAAGGGTGGGGCTGGTAAAGGCATTACCAAAGCCCTGAAGGATGCCGGCGATTGGCAGGATCAGGACAGGCGTCATGAGGACTTTGCCCAGGCGCTGGAACTTTGCCAGCAGCTCATCTTTGTTCATGGGATACCCCTCTTAAAGAAACGGGGCGTGCAGTTCTACAACCCACACGCCCCATAACAGTTGTCAAGCGCTATGGAACTAGTTACTTAAGCTCCGGCCAGTAATCCTTATTGGCCTCGATGAGCTTATCGAGCACCTTACGCGCCTTCTTTGCGTCACCGACCAGACGATTAAGCGTGAGTGCCTGCAGGGCCTTCTCGTAGGAACCCTCCATCCAAGCCTCAACAGTCAGGCGCTCATAGGCGTACTGGTTCTCCATAAGACCACGATAGAAGGTACCGATCTTGCCAACAGCATAGGGCTGCGGGCCATTGGCGCCCACGCTTGCCGCGACCTCGACCATGGCGTCATCGGGCATACCCTCGATAATGCCGTTGTTGGGCACGATGACAATGAAGGTCTTGTTGGTGTTGCGATAAATAGCCGAGGTGATTTCCACGATCATATCGCCATGAGCATCGTTCTGCACAACCGAGGAGTTCTTTGCGGTGCCGACTTTGGCAACACGCTCGCACTCGGCGAACACGCGCTTCTCACGACCGTTGATGACCTCGTCGGAGCGAGTGTAGTCGGGATCGAGGTGAGCGACCTTGTACTCGGGGTACAGATAGTACTGCAGATACGTGTTGGGCAGATAGTCGGGGAAGTCCTCGAGCATGTCCTTGACCATGGCGTAGGTGTCGAGCCAGGACTGGTCACGCTGCTCGGCATCGGCAGGAAGGAAGCCGTTCTTCTCCGTGTACTCCTTAATCTGCGGGACGAGGTCATGGCCCTCTTCATCGTAGATGTGCTTGAACCAACCGAAGTGATTGAGGCCAAAGTACACGGGCTCCGTCTTGCTCATATCGCGACCGAGCAGGCGACCGTAAGAGCGCATGAGGTTGACGGGCTGATCGCAGATATTGAGGACGCGATGCTCATCGGGCAGGACGCGCTCGAGACCATATGCCACAATAGCAGCCGGGTTGGTGTAGTTGATAATCCACGCCTCCGGGCTATGAGCGCGAACGTCGTTGACGATCTCAACCATGTCATGCATGGAGCGCATACCGTAAGCCATGCCGCCAGGGCCCACCGTTTCCTGGCCGATGATTCCCATATGCAGCGGAATCTTCTCGTCCTTGCTACGCATCTCGTAGCCGCCGGTACGAATCTGGCAGAGCACAAAGTCGACGTCGGTGTAAGCCTCGTCCTTATCGGTGGTGTAACCAAACTCCACACCGGGCTCCTCCTCGGCGAAGAGGATCTTGCCAAACTCGCCGATCGGACGCTGACGCTCGGCATCGATGTCATAAAGCATCACGCGGTTCAGCGGCAGAATGTCCATGTGCTTGGTCAGGGCTTTAAGAATGCCAGGGCACCACGTGGAGCCGCCGCCAACGATCACAATATTGAGCTTATCCTTCATGTTCCGTCCCTCCAGGGTTGGCTGATCGGTGTTCTCGAAGACCTTGGGCTCCGCGGTTGTCCTCGGCTTGCTTCGTTTCGATTGATATTTTGCGACATAAGGTCATTTGCGAGTCCCCGTGTGGGCCAATGCGAAACGGGGACACATGATTTCGCTCACGACACAGATATGTGTAGGCAAACACGCGCGTTTGCCCAGTTCATGGGCAATAGGCAATCTTGACCGATTACCGATTTCTCACTTGGCTACACAAAGCGGTACCATATGTACAGCGAGATGCGAGGGGCTGAAACATCTTATGAAAGATCAAGAATCTTTTTATGATCATGTGCGAGCTGGCGAGAGCAAGCTCAACGATCTCGAAAGCGAGATCATGCGCTACATCATCGAGCTGCGTGATGATATTGACGATGTTACGCTTAAGAGCATTGCCGAACGGTTCTTCGTCGCTCCCAATACAATCGTCAGGCTTGCCCATAAACTTGGCTTCTCGGGGTTTACGGAACTCAAGCGGTCATATTCTGCCTCACTCGACCGCAATCGATTCACTATCGAGGCACTTCCTCTTGATACCCAGCTCGTACAGACCAAAGATCTGCTTAACGACCGGGTCATCGATTCGGTTGTGAGTCTTATCCAGAACGCCTCGCATATCGTGTTCTTCTGCTCGGGCTTTTCGAAGTACCCGTGCCTTGAGATGGCTGAAAAGCTCAAGATTATGGGCAAGAATACCGACACGCTCAGTGAACGCCACGTCATGAGGCATTACGCAGAACTCCTCGGCAAAAACGACCTGGTCTTCAGCGTTTCCGTAAGTGGCGAGACGCAGGTGTCTATTGACGCCACATCGATAGCCAAAACGCGCGGATGCAAGGTCGTCACGCTCACCGGCTTTTCTCGAAATTCTCTCTCGAAACTAGCCGACTACCCTATCTACACCGTGCAAAAAGAAATCCGCCTGGGCAGCATGGACCTCGACAGTCGATTGATGTTCTATTACGTTTTCGAATTGATATTTGAGCGCTACTTCAAACTGGCCAAGAAATAAAACTTGGCATGCGCCCGGCTTCGACTCTTTAGCAGCCTTCTTATATGAAAGGAACCGCGCATGCAACGTGTACTGTTTATCTGTTATGGAAACATCTGCCGCTCGACGATGGCCGAGTCGGTGTTTACCGAGCTCGTGCGCCGCGCTGGGCGCGAGGCGGAGTTTGTCATCGATTCCGCTGCGACCTCGACCGAGGAGATCGGCAACCCGCCACACCACGGTACCGTTGTCAAGCTACGCGAGGTTGGGATTCCCGTCGTCGCGCATCGCGCGCGTCAGGTGCGTCGCGCGGAGTATGGCGACTGGGACCACATTGTCTATATGGACGACGAGAACGCCCGCGGCCTGTACCGCATCTTTGGCAAGGACCCCGGTGGCAAGATCTCGCGCCTGCTCGATTGGACCGATCGCCCCGGCGACGTGGCCGACCCCTGGTATACCGGCAATTTCGATGCCACCTACCGCGATGTGCTCGCCGGTTGCACCGCTATGCTCGAGCAGCTGTAGGTTTGCGGGCGAACGAACCGCGCAAACCGCGCCATCGGCATACATCGAGCGTGGATTTTCTCCCGCATACAGATTGAGCGTGGATTTTCTCCCACTTTGAACGTTCAGGCGCGCTCTAAACGGGAGAAAATCCACGCTCACCTATTCGTCGACAATCTCGGCGAGCCAGACGTTGAGGGTGTCGACCTCGGGGCAGCAGAACTTTGCCGTACCGGGCTCGTTGCCAGGCACGGTTCCGCCATAGCGCAGGATATCGATGTAGGGAAAGCCCACGTGGCAGGCCATGGAGCACATCTTGCCGCGATCGCGGTCGAAGTCAAAAACGTCGCCCGGCTTGTGCCCATGATGGCAGCGGCATGTGCCCAGCTGGTCCACGCAGCTAATGCGAATACGTGGGCGCTTGCCGCGCGGGGCGCCGAGCGGCTTGTCCTCGCCCGCAGGCTTGACGCCGCCCTCGCCAGCATTACTCATGGTCAATCACATCCAGGCAGGCCTCGATGAGAAGGCCGGCCGACTTGTCCTCTTGGTCGGCATTGCGCTCGATAAGCTCAGCCACCACGCGCATGGCATCGGACGTCGCGCGCTGCAGACTCCAGCCTGCCATAACGCGGCCGACGAGCACCGCCGAGAACGTGTCGCCCGTGCCCGGGAAATAGACCGGAATGAGCTCAAAGGGAATCGTGAAGTACTCCCCCGCTACATGGTCGTAACCGATAACCGCGTTCGTGCCATTGACCACGGCACTCGTAATGACCACCGACTTGGCACCCAGCTCGCGCACGGCGTCCACAAGGGCGCGGGCCTCATCGGGCGTGATCTGCTCTGCAATAGGCGTATCGGTGAGCAGACAGGCCTCGGTGTAGTTGGGAACCGCGTAGTCGGCGCACTCGAGCAGGTGCCTCATGAGACCGATCGTGGACTCGGGCACGCCCGCATAGAGCTTGCCGTTGTCGCCCATGATGGGGTCGACAAACACCTTGGTGCCCTTTTGCGCACGGCGGTGGCAAAAGTCCGAGATGATGCGCGTCTCTTCCTCGGTCACGATAAAGCCGGTCGAGATGGCGTCGAACTCAAAGCCGAGCTCCTCCCAGATGGCAAGACTCTGACGCACGTACTCCGTGGTGTCGTGGATGTAGAACTTGGGGTAGTTGAGCGTGTCGGAAACGAGCGCCGTCGGCAGGTTATGGATACGGTAGCCCATGTGCGACAGCACCGGCAGCATGGCGGAAAGCGCGACCTTGCCGTAACCGCACATATCGTTGATCAGCAGCAGCTGAGTGTTCTTCATGAGGGTCTCCCTTGTTTCGGGCACAGCGCAGCAGCGCCACAGTGCGACTAAGTGTAGCGCAGGAGGCGTTGTAGGCGGAGGCGAGCGGTACGAAGGGCAAATTGTTGCGGAAAGGTTTCGGAAATGGGGGCTGTTTGCTCCATAGCGGCCTAGTTGATGCTACTCATATAGCGCCATTTCAAAACTATGCCTATTTACTACGTTTAACCGCCCGCCTCCAACCACAACAAATTTCTCTCCAACAAAACCGCAGGTAGATAGCTTGCGTTTTTTCAGAAACAGCTGTTGTGGTCAGCGATGCTGGATTCATCGTAGTAATTAGGCATAGTTTTTGGCAAGGCCGTTTCGAAAGGCGTCACCGCAGCCCAAAATGATCCGTTATCCTCCGTCCCCAAGGGATCACTCAACAAGAGCGTCCCCAACGACTATCCCAACAAGGGCAACGCCGATGTTTTGGCGAAGTCAGCGACAACCCGTCAGAGCGAGCAAGGTGCCTTGAAACAAGGCGGCATTGACCTTCTGGTCATGCCGCCGCAGTTGAAAGGCAGATTGCCGCTCTGGCGGGTTTGCAGCGTCGAGCCGTTACGCGGTTTGGTAAAACCGCGTAACCACTAGTTTGGTACCTTGACATTGATTTCTCACGCTCCTAAATTGGTTAGGCACAAAACAATTGCACTACCTAACTAAAGAAAGGAGCGACACCATGTGCGATGACCACATCGGCCTCTGCCCCCACACGCCGGGCGGCGACCCCCATGAACCCGCAGATGCGCCCGCGGCACAGTCCCAATCAGACGCGCTCGCCAAGCACATCCTAAACGGGCTGGGCTTCTGCGGCCACTTTCTGCACTTTCACGGCGGCGGCGCCTCGGGAAAGGCCCCCATCGTCTGCTTGCTCGCCAAGCAGCCAAACGGCGAGATGTCACAGCAGGAACTGGGCCTGCACTTTGATCTTAAGCCCGGTTCGCTTTCCGAAATTCTCTCCAAGATCGAATGCGCCGGCCTTATCGAGCGCAGCCGCAATCCCAAAGACCGGCGGCAGCTCACCATTCGCCTGACCGAAGCGGGATGGGAAAAGGCCCACGTAGAGCAGGCTGCCCGCCTGCGCTTTAGGGAACAGGCCTTTAGCGCGCTCACCCACGACGAGCGCGAGGACCTCGCCGAAATGCTCGATAAAATCCGCGTAACCTGGGAGGAACTGGATGATTAAAACCCTCATGGGAAGCATCCGCGACTATATGAAAGTCACCGTTGCCACGCCGTTACTCGTGCTTGGCGAGGTGCTCTGCGAGATGCTGATTCCATTTATCACCGCCAACCTGATCGACGCCATCAAAGACGGCGCCACCGTAGCCGAGATGCTTCCCACCGCAGGCTTTTTGGTGCTCATCGCACTAACATCCCTTGCTTTTGGCGCCGCCGCCGGCGTCACCTGCAGCCATGCGAGCTGCGGCTTCGCCAAGAACCTGCGTCACGACCTGTTCTACAAGATCCAGACGTTCAGCTTTGCCAACATCGATGAGTTCTCGAGCTCCTCGCTCGTCACGCGCCTGACCACCGATATCAACAACGTGCAGCAGGCCTTTATGATGATCATCCGTATCGCCGTGCGCGCGCCGCTGGTATTGATCTTCGCCTTTACCATGGCATTTATCATGGGCGGCAGCGTCGCCATGGTCTACCTGGTCATCATTCCGCTGCTGGGCTTTGGGCTGTTCTTTATCATCTTTAAGGTGCGCCCCATCTTCTCGCGCGTGTTCCACAAGTACGACGCCCTTAACGAGTCCGTCGAGGAAAACGTCACCGGCATGCGCGTAGTTAAGAGCTATGTGCGCGAAGACTTTGAGAAGGAGAGGTTCGCGACCGCCGCGCGCGACGTCCAGATGGACTTCACTCGCGCCGAGAAGCTGCTCGCCTTTAACAACCCCATGATGAACATCTGCGTCAACGGCGCATTTGTCGTCATCATCTACCTGGGCTCCAAGCTCATCATCACGAGCCAGGGCACGCTGTTCGACGTGGGCCAGCTCTCCTCGATCTTTACCTATGGCTTCCAGATCCTCATGAGCCTGATGCAGCTGTCGATGATCTTTGTCATGGTGACCATGGCCGACGAATCGGCACACCGCATCACCGAGGTGCTGGCCGCCGAGCCCACGATCGCCGATCCCGCCGAGCCCGTGCTCGAGGTTGCCGACGGTTCCATCGACTTTGACCACGTGAGCTTTAAGTATTCCGAGCACGCAAAACGCCAGGCGCTCGACAATATCGACCTGCACATTAAGAGCGGCGAGACCATCGGCATCATTGGCGGCACCGGTTCGGCCAAGTCCACGCTCGTAAACCTCATCGCCCGCCTGTACGACACCACCGAGGGCACCGTGCGCGTGGGCGGCGTGGATGTGCGCGACTACGACTTGGACGCTCTGCGCCACCAAGTGGCCATGGTGTTGCAGAAAAACGTGCTGTTTAGCGGCACGATTGCCGAGAACCTGCGTTGGGGCGACCCGAACGCCACCGACGAAGAGGTCCGCGAGGCGGCACATCTGGCCTGCGCCGACGAGTTTGTCGATGGCCTCCCCAAGGGCTATGACACCTGGATCGAGCAGGGCGGCTCCAATGTCTCGGGCGGTCAGAAGCAGCGCCTGTGCATTGCGCGTGCCCTGCTGCGTCGCCCCAAGATCTTGATCCTGGACGACTCCACCAGCGCCATCGACACCAAGACCGACGCCAAGATCCGCGCAGGACTGGCAAGCTATCTGCCCAACACGACCAAGCTCATCATCGCCCAGCGCATCAGCTCCGTGCAGGACGCAGACCGCATCATCGTCATGGAGGGCGGCCGCATCGCGCAGATCGGCAACCACGATGAGCTGCTCAAGGCGAGCGAGATCTACCGCGAGACCTTTACCTCGCAAAACAAGATGTCCGCCGAGGGCGAAGGGGCCGTCGAGGCCGACACCGAGACATCCGCAACGCAAGCCCAGACCCAGGAAGGAGGCGAGGCACATGAGTAAGGCAACGACCGCCGAGCGCGCGCTCAACCGCAAGGGCGGCACCATGTCGCGCCTCATCAAGACGCTCTTTGGCTTCTACCCGGTGCTTTTGCCCCTCGTCGTCGTCGGCGTGGTGCTCTGCGCCGTCATCAACTCCATCGGCGCGACGTTTCTCCAGAGCGCGCTGCAGGTCATCAGCGAATCATGGCAGTCGGGCGACTGGACGGCCGCACAGCCCAAAATTCTGAAGCTTGTGACTACCCTCGGCTGCATCTACGGCGTCGGCATCCTGTCCTCGCTGTTCTGGAACCGCGCCATGGCCATCGTCACGCAGGGCTCGCTCGAGAAGCTGCGCGAGAAGATGTTCAACCGCATGCAGGACCTGCCGATCCGCTACTTCGACACGCACCAGCGCGGCGACATCATGAGCCACTACACCAACGACATCGACACGCTGCGCCAGATGATCAGCCAGTCGCTGCCCAACCTGCTCATGACGACCATCGTCATCGTCACGGTGTTCTTTATCATGCTGTACTACAGCGTTTGGATGTGCCTGGTCATTGTGGCCGGCGTCGCCTTTATGACCTTTATGACCAAGCTGCTCGGCTCCAACTCCGCGCGTTTCTTTATTGCGCAGCAGACCGAGCTCGGCGTGGTCGAGGGCCATATCGAGGAAGTCATGAACGGCCAGAAGGTCGTCAAGGCATTCTGCCACGAGGCTGCCGCCGAGGCCGATTTTGACGAGCGCAACGAAAAGCTCTTCGAGGTCTCGCAGAAGGCCAACATGTACGCCAACATCCTCATGCCTATCCTTATGAACCTGGGCAACCTGCTCTACGTGCTGGTCGCACTGGCAGGCGGCATTTTCCTGGCGCTAGGCGTGCCCAACCTGAGCATCTCGGGCATGGCGCTGTCCATCGCCGTCGTGGTGCCGTTCCTCAACATGACCAAGCAGTTCTGCGGGCAGATCGGCCAGATCTCGCAGCAGATCAACGCCGTGGTCATGGGCCTTGCCGGCGCCGACCGCATCTTTGAGCTCATCGATGAGGAGCCCGAGGCCGACGAAGGTTACGTGACGCTCGTCAACGCGCAGGTGAACCCCGAGACCTGGGAGTTCGAGGAGGCCGACCACCACACCGGCATGTGGGCATGGAAACACCCGCACCGCGCAACCGGCGAGATCGAGTACGTACCGCTGCGCGGCGACCTGGTCATGGACAACGTCGACTTTGGCTACACGCCCGACCACGAGGTGCTGCACGGCGTGTCCGTGTTTGCCAAGCCGGGCCAGAAGGTCGCGTTTGTCGGCGCCACCGGTGCCGGCAAGACGACCATCACCAACCTCATCAACCGCTTCTACGACATCGCCGACGGCAAGATCCGCTACGACGGCATCAACGTCAACAAGATCCGCAAGGCCGATCTGCGCCGCTCGTTGGGCGTCGTGCTGCAGGACGTGAACCTGTTCACCGGCACCGTGATGGATAACATCCGCTACGGCAATCTGGATGCTACCGACGAGGAGTGCGTCGCGGCAGCCAAGCTCGCGGGCGCGGACGACTTTATCACCCGCCTGCCCGACGGCTACGACACCATGCTCACCGGCAACGGCGCCCAGCTGTCGCAGGGCCAGCGTCAGCTAATTTCGATCGCGCGCGCCGCCGTCGCCGATCCACCGGCGATGATTCTGGACGAGGCCACGTCGAGCATTGACACCCGCACCGAGGCTATCGTGCAGGCGGGCATGGATAAGCTCATGGAGGGCCGCACGACGTTTGTCATCGCGCACCGCCTGTCTACCGTGCGCAACTCCGACGCGATCATCTGTCTGGATCACGGCCGCATCATCGAGCGCGGCAACCACGACGAGCTGATCGCCAAGCGCGGGTACTACTACCAGCTGTACACGGGTGCGTTTGAGCTGGAGTAGGAACGGTTACTGACGGAGGGTTCCCCGGGGCGTCGGGGTAATTCCTCCGTGCTCAAACATTCTCGCTTCGCTGCGAAACTGCGCGCGGAGGAAATACCCCGCCGCCCCGGGGCACCCTCCTGCGCGCAATCAGCCCGTTGTTTAAAACGGAATAAAGGTTAGTGAGGCCCTGGCCGTTTGGTCAGGGCCTCGTTTTGTTAGTCTTTTGGGACGGGGCTTTTTAGCTACCCTATGCCAAATACGGCGTCATGCTTCGACGGCACCAGATTGGGTAGCTAAAAAAGCCCCTTCCCAAAAAGACTACCCGCGCCAAATGAGCTACTTGAGGAGTTGGGCCATGGCGTTGACGAATTTTTGGACTTGGAGGGTGGGCTCGAGCGGGTAGTGCAGAAAGACCGGCACCTCTCGCCCGCACAGGAACGGCACGCCCACAAAGGCCGGGTGCACCCCCGACCATGCGCCGCAGGTGAGCACCGCGTCGCCCTTTTCCTCTGCCTCGTTAAAGAGCGCAAAGTCCAAGCTGTCCACGTCGATCACGTCAACGCCGCCGTCGGCCAACAGATCGATACGCAGACTGTCCATAGCGTCGTTGCCGTGACGGAGTACGCGCAGGCGCATGCCCTCCAGGTCGGCAACCGTAATGCGTGTCTTGCGCGCCAGCGGGCTCGTGCGTGGCACGTCGATATAAAACGGCACGTTAACGATGCGGAGCTTTTGGCAGACGTCACCCCAGCGCGGGGTCGAAAAACTCGACTGCACCACATCCACCTCGCGACCGAGGCTGCGCATGACGGATTCGCGCTCGTCATAGAGGTCGCTTACCGGCACGATCTCAAATCGAAGCGACGGTTCCAGATCGTGGATGCTCGACCACATCGACAGCGTTTGGCGCCCCGGGCACATCATCGACACACCCAGACGCACGGCACCGCCATCGCCCGCCGCGCGTCGGGCGCGGCGCAGCGCGTCCTCGGACTGCCGCATGATCGAGCGCGCGTCGTCCACCAGCAGAGCGCCCGCCGGCGTCACCTTGACGCCCGAGTGCGAGCGTTCGAACAGCGTGATGCCGAACTCGGCCTCGAAGCCCGACACCTGCTTGACGAGCGCTGGGGTCGACACGCGCAATTTTGCCGCCGCACGCGAGAAGCTTCCCAGCTCCGCGGCGGCCGATATGGCCTCAAGTCTTCGATCGTACACGTCAATCTCCCGTTTCCAGACGTATGGCAATGAACTGCCGAAGGTGGTTGTTTTGGCAGGTCACACACTCAATTAAAGACACATCGTCTTGCAAGCTATAAACCAATGGTTAACGCCATTCTAACAAATATGCAATTTACCTGCGCAAATGCAAAGCATACGATAACCTGCGAAAACCACGTGGGTCGATTAATGGGAACGGCCCACCGGGAGGCACAAGAAGGGAAGTTCCTATGAGCAACTGGCTTAAGCTCGAGGGCGATGTCTGCGCCGTGACCGGCGCACTCGGCGGTATGGGCGTCGAGATTTGCCGCGAGTTCGCCCGCAACGGCGCCAACGTCGTCCTGCTCGATCTGGACGAGGAAAAGGTCAAGGCTGCAGCCGCCGACCTCGCCACCGAGTTTGGCATCCACGCCGAGGGCTACAAGATGAACGCCACCGACGAGGCCGAGGTTCAGGCCGCCGTCGACGCCACCATCGCCGACTTCGGTCGCGTCGACGTCCTCGTCAACACCGCCGGCATCCTGCGCTTCGCCGCCATGGAGGACCTGCCGCTAAGCGACTGGGAGCAGGTGCTCAACGTCAACCTCACCGGCTACTTCATCACCTCGCAGCGCTTTGGTCGCGAGATGATCAAGGCCGGACAGGGCTGCCTGGTGCATATCTCGACCGTCGCCAGCCACTCCCCCGAGACGTTCTCGGGCGTGTACAGCTCCACCAAGGCCGGCGTCAACATGATGTCCAAGATGCTTGCCGCCGAGTGGGGCCCCTACGGCGTCCGTTCCAACTGCGTCGAGCCCTGCTTCGTCAAGACCCCCATGTCGGCAAGCTTTTACGCCGACCCCGAGGTCGAGAAGAGCCGCAGCCGTCTCATCGCCACGCGTCGCATCGGCGAGGTCAGCGATATCGCCAACGCCGTCATGTTCCTGGCGTCCAAGCGCTCGGACTTTACCACCGGCGACGCCATCAAGGTCGATGGCGGTTTCTCCAATATGATGGGCGACCTCACCGCCAAGCCCGGCGGCCGCCGAGCCTTTGCCGACAACTACCTCAAGAACAAGGGTGTCGAGCTTTGGTCCGACGAGTCCGGCATCGCAAAGCCGACCGACCAGTAAACCATCCTGACAGGGAGGCAGCGTGAACACGCCTGCCCCTCCCCCGCATCGATTAGAAAGAGTCCAATGGCTTCCACCAACTCCAACAAGGGTCGCGCCGTCGTGCTTTCCGCCGCGTGCGTCACCATGTTCTTCATCAGCTCCATCGCGCTGTATTCCGTCGTGAGCAAAAACCTGCTCGCCGTCTACCCCGAGTGGTCGAGCGCCCTTACCTGGGCTTTCCCGGTCTTCCAGACCATCATGGCCGTGACGGGCATCTTCGCCGGCCGCATCTCCGATAAGATCGGCCCCCGCAACGTCGTGATCGCCGCCGCCGTGTGCTACGGCGTGGGCTGGTTCATGTCCGGCACCGTCACCGAGCCGTGGCAGTTCTACCTGTGGTTCTCGCTCGTCGCCGCCGTCGGCAACGGCCTGGGCTACAACCCGGCGATCACCACCGGCCAAAAGTGGTTCATCGACAAGAAGGGTCTCGCCTCCGGCATCACCCTGGCCGCTTCGACCGCCGGCCCCGCCGTGTTGTCCCCGGTGCTCACCTCGATGCTCATCCCGAGCCTGGGCATCTTTGGCGCCCTCAAGGCACTCGGCGTCATCTTCTTTGTGACGATCGCCGCCTCCGCCCTGTTCCTGAAGGCCCCCGAGGCCGGTTGGCTGCCCGAGGGCTTCGAGACCCCCAAGGGTGGCGCGCACGCCGGCACCTTCGGCGACCTCACCCCGGGCGAGATGGTCAAGACCCCGCGCTTCTGGATCCTCATCGTCACCTTCGCCTTTGCCGCCACCGCCGGCACCCTGCTCGTGGGCAAAGTTGCCTCCATCGCCGCCGTCCAGCTCTTCGCCGACCCCACGAGCGCCGCGGCCGTCGCCCTCGGCGGCGTGGTGGTCTCCGTCAACACCTGCGCCAACCTGGTCGGTCGTCTGTCCTTTGGCCAGATCATCGACAAGCTCGGCGCCTACAAGTCGCTGCTCATCAGCCTTGTCGTCACCATCGTCGCGCTCGTCATCATGTCGATGAGCTTTACACAGAGTATGTTCTTTGTGGCGCTCGCCCTGCTTAGCTTTAGCTTTGGCGCTCTGCTCGTCATCTACCCGCCGCTCACCGGTGGCGCCTTCGGTACCAGCAACATCGGCGTCAACTACGGCATCATGTTCTTGGGCTACGCCGCTTCCACCTGGATCAGCCAGCCCATCACTGCCGTGCTGTATCACGCCGAGGCCGGCAGCGCCGCCTACCAGCAGTCCTTCTACAGCGCCATCGTGATCGCCGCCATCGCCGTCGTGCTCACCGTCTACATGATGGTCTCCGACAGCAAGAAGAAGTCCGCCTAGTTTTACCGATGTGACAAAGGGACAGTCCCTTTGTCACATTCACCAGCCACCAGTATTAAGGAGTCGAAATGTCTGAGCTCAGCCCCGTCCGCATTGCCGTTATCGGCGCCGGCGCCATGGGCCGCAACCACATCCGCTTTGTCACCGAGGAGCCCGAGGCCGAGCTCGTCGCCATCGCCGACGCCTTTGAGGCGCCCGCGCCACGGCCGAGGCCGCCGGCGTGCCGTTTTACACCGATCCCGCCCAGATGATGGACGAGGTCAAGCCCGAGGCCGTCATCATCGCCACCCCAACGACCTGCATCTGGGCGTTGCCCGCGAGTCTGTGAAGCGCAACATCGTGCCGCTGGTCGAAAAGCCGATCTCCAACGACCTCGAGGATGCCCAGGCCTTCGCCGCCGAGGCCGAGACCGCCGGCGTGCCCGCGCTCGTGGGCCAGCACCGTCGCCACAACCCCTTCGTCAACAAGGCCAAGGAGATCATCGAGTCCGGCGAACTGGGCGAGCTCACCGTGTCGAGCTTCCACTACATGATCTATAAGAACGACGAGTACTTCGATGTCGAGTGGCGCCGCAAGAAGGGTGCCGGCCCGATCCTAGTTAACCTGGTTCACGACGTCGACCTGCTCCGCTATCTGCTGGGCGAGCCCGTTGCCGTCCAGGGTATGCAGTCCAGCGCCGCCCGCGGTTTTGAGACTGAGGACTCCGCCGTGGTCAACGTCCGTTTTGCCGATGGCGCGCTCGCAAGCATGACCATCTCCGATGCCACCGCCGGCCCCTGGAACTGGGAGGCCACCGCTCGCGAGGATCCGCAGTACCGTCCCTTCGACGCCGACGCCTACTTTATTGGCGGCACCAAGGGCGCCCTGTCGCTGCCCCGCCTGCACCAGTTCTCCTACGACGGCGCCTCCAACTGGCACAAGCCGCTGCAGATGGAGATTCCGGCCGTCGACCCGGCGCTGCCGCACAAGATGCAGCTCAAGCACTTTGTGAAGGTCGTCCGCCGCGAGGTCGAGCCCGTCGTGACCCCCGCCGACAACGTCAAGACACTCACGCTGCTTAACGCCATCAAGGAGGCCGCCGAGACCGGCCAGCTCGTCGAGCTGTAATGCCTTAAGAGCGGTCACGACAGAAACCCCATGCCGAGCCCCTCGGTCCGCCACAAATAAGCCCCTCTTCTTTGCCCCGCGAGCAGCCTCCTGCCTGCGGGGCATTTTGGTCACCTTGACCCTATCAACCGGGACCCAAAAAGACTACTTGGGTGGAGCGGCGGGTGGTATCCTTGGTAGCCCTGTGCTGCAAACGCATCTTAAACGCAAGGAGTCGCATGGACCTAATCGCTCAGCTTGCCCGCGAGCTCAACCTTAAGGCCGCCAACGTCGAGGCGGCTGTCAAGCTCATCGACGAGGGCAACACCATCCCCTTTATCTCGCGCTACCGCAAGGAGGCCACGGGCGGCATGGATGACGTCGCCCTGCGCGCCCTCGACGAGCGCCTGTCCTACCTGCGCAATCTTGAACAGCGCAAAGAGGACGTCATTCTGCTCATCGACGCCCAGGGCAAGCTCACGCCCGAACTCGAGCAGCAGATTCGCGAGGCCACGCAGCTCCAGCGTGTCGAGGACCTCTACAAGCCCTACCGCAAAAAGCGCATGACTCGCGCACAGAAGGCCCGCGAGGCAGGCCTGGAACCACTCGCCAACATGATCATCATGCAGGCCTCGGCCAAGGGCAGCGCACTCGACGCCGCCGCGGCATACGTCAACGAGGAGGCCGGCTTCGACACGCCCGAAAAGGCGCTCGCCGGCGCCGCCGACATCGTGGCCGAGACGGTGGCCGAGGACCCCGAGAACGTCGCCGACCTGCGCGCCTTTACGCAAAACACCGCCGACATCGTCGTCGAGGCCACCGACCCCGCGGAGAAAACTCCCTACGAGCCCTACTACAACTTTGACGAGCCGCTACGCCGTATTCCCAACCACCGCGTGCTGGCCATCGACCGCGGCGAGCGCGAAGGCAAGCTCCGCGTGCGCGTGAACGTCGACGGCGCCGCCGCCACGGCACGCCTCGGCAGCCGTTGGCCCCGACGCCAGGGCGTGTTTGCTCCCATCTTCGATGCCGCCATCGCCGACGGCTACAAGCGCCTCATGGCCCCCTCGCTGGAGCGCGAGGCCCGCGCCAAACTCACCGTTCGTGCCCAGGCCGAGGCCATCAACGTCTTTGCCAAGAATCTCGAGGGCCTGCTCTCGGCACGCCCCGTGCGCGGCGCCCGCGTGCTCGCGCTCGATCCGGGCTACCGCACCGGCTGCAAGGTCGCCGTCATGGACGAGACCGGCAAGCTGCTCGACCACGGCGTGGTCTACCCCACCAAGCCGCGCCACGACGTCGCCGGCACCAAGTGCGAGCTCGCCCGCCTCGTCAAGAAGGACGGCGTCAACACCATCGTCATCGGCAACGGCACCGCCAGCCGCGAGACCGAGGAAGTCGTCTCGGAGTTCATTGCCGAGCAGGCGCCCGGGCTGCGATACACCATCGTCAACGAGGCCGGCGCGTCGGTGTACTCCGCTTCCGAGCTCGCAAGCCAGGAGTATCCCGACCTGGACGTCACCGTGCGTGGCGCCATGAGCCTGGGCCGCCGCCTGCAAGACCCGCTGGCAGAGCTCGTCAAGATTCCGCCCCAGTCCATCGGCGTTGGCCAGTACCAGCACGACCTTGACCAGGCCGAGCTCTCGCGCACCCTGGGCCACGTGGTGGAGGACGTCGTTAACCGCGTGGGCGTCGACGTCAACACCGCGAGCGCGAGCCTGCTGGGATACGTATCGGGCATCACACCGAGCGTGGCCAAGAATATCGTGGCTTTCCGCGAGGAAAACGGTGCCTTTACCGATCGCCGCCAGCTTAAGAAGGTCCCCAAACTGGGGCCCAAGGCATACCTCAACGCCGCCGGTTTCCTGCGCATCAGCGGCGGCAAAAACCCGCTCGATGCGACAAGCGTCCACCCCGAAAGCTACGAGGTGGCCACGGCCGTCCTGGAGCGTGCCGGTGTGGCGGCCAGCGAGCTCAGCCGCGGTGGCGTGCCCGACATCGAGCGCCGCCTGGGCAGCATATCGGCACTGGCAAGCGACCTTGACTGCGGCACTCTCACGCTCATCGACATCGTCAACGAGCTCAAGAAGCCCGGTCGCGACCCGCGCGACGACGCACCCGAGGTAGTCTTTAGCCGCTCGGCGCTTTCCATCGACGACCTGGAGCCCGGCATGGAGCTCAAGGGAACGGTGCGCAACGTTGTGGACTTTGGCGCCTTCGTCGACGTGGGCGTGCACCAGGACGGCCTCGTGCACATCTCCAAGCTCGCCAACCGCTTCGTCAAGCACCCGAGCGACGTGGTGCGCGTCGGCGACACGGTCAAGGTGTGGGTCGAAAAGGTCGATCGCGACCGCAAGAAAATCTCGCTCACCATGGTGCAGGGGAAGTAAACCGCCAAAGCAAGGGTACCCCCTGTAGCGCCGTGCAAAATCGCGAGTATTCTGCAATTTCCGCCGCTCCGAACGCCCCTCAGAGGCAATAACGTCAAAAACAGCCCCCGTTTTAGCGTCATCAGAGCCAAAACGGGGACTGTTCCGCGCTTCAACCAGATGGTAAAAGCCTTTATCTTGCTGAATACTCTCAATTTTGCACGGCGCAGGCGGGGGCACCTTTGTCCACGGCAGAATATGGAAGCCAATCACCAACCTACTGGCAAGTTCGTGTCGGCAGCCCCGGCCTTTCCTTTGCCTAGCGCGACCCTCGCGGAGCGCGTGAGCGATAGGGAAAGGAAAGGCCGGGGCGAGCAGCCCGCGGCGTAGTCAGTGTTCGCGTTACGGCAGAATATGGAAGCCCAAAGCGGCGATATCCTTGGCAAAGCCGCGGACAGTATCGAGCGAGACCTCGTACGGATCGCGGCCGATGTTCTTGCGCTTGGCCAGGATGCTGTTGGGCACCGTAATGATCTGGCAACCGCATCCTTCCGCCTGGTAAATATTGATAAGCTCACGCGTGGACGCCCACAGGACCTCGCAGTTGGGCTTGGCGGCGGCCTTCTTGACCGACTCCGTCATAAACGGAATGGGGTCGACGCCGGTGTCGGCGATGCGGCCGGCAAAGAGCGAGATGATGGACGGCGTCTCGGCGTCAACGGCCTCGACCATCTCGTCGACCTGCGTAGGCGTAAAGATGGTAGTGACGTTGACCTTGATGCCATCGGCCGAAAGCTTGCGAACCAGCTCGGCGGTGGACTCGCCCTTGGTAGTCACGCACGGAATCTTGACATAGACGTTCTCGGCCCAGGTAGCGATCTCGCGGGCCTCGACCTCCATGGTCTCGACGTCGTCGGCAAAGACCTCAAACGACACGGACACATCGGTGATGTGGGCCAGGACCTCCTTGGCAAACGCGCGGTAATCCGTCACGCCGCCCTTCTTCATAAGGGACGGGTTGGTCGTGAAACCCTGAACGTTGCCGTTCTCGTACATGTCGAGCATGCTCTCGAGGTTTGCACCGTCAGCGAACACCTTGATTGCCATCTGCCTGATTCCTTTCGTTTGCATATGGGCGCTGGACTGCTAAACACTTTACCTATGTTTATCAAGGCGTGAGCTGCTGTTTTTCATCTTCTCGGTGAACGGTATAAACGCTTTAGCGTTTTTGAGCACACCCTCCGGCGGCAAAACGATTTTGCAGGGCGGGCTGATTTGAGCCGCCCGCGGCGGGTGAACGGTAATTGGGCAGTTCCCGCTAGATCAACCCAAAGTGGCGCATCGCTGTGACGGTACCGTCGTGTGCGACGTCGTCGGTCACGTAGTCGGCGACCGCTTTGACCTCGGGCATGGCGTTGCCCATGGCCACGGCCGTCTCGACGGCGACGAGCATGCCCAGGTCGTTGCCCGAATCGCCAAAGCCAAAGGTGCATGCGTTGCCAGTGCGGCCCAGATACTCCAGCGCTCGCGCCACGCCCACGCCCTTGTCGATGCCTTTGGGGCTCAGCTCGCGATTCTGGCCACCGGTGTTGCACAGCTCAAACTCGCGATCGATAAAGCCATCATCGTTGGCTACGCGAGCCAAGTCGCACGCGTTAATGCACACCTTGCCTACGAGCAAGCGGCCATCGACGCGCATCTGATCAGCGTCATGCACCACACCGGCGCCTAGCAGAAATGACTGTTCGACACCAACTGGCTCAAGTGAATAGGTGGCACCGTTCGTCTCGAACAGCGCCTCGCCGCCCGCCACAGTAATGCGACGCGCGAGCTCCACGATAACGTCCTCGTCAAAGCAATCCTCGTGCACCACGCGGCCCTCGACCTCGAGCGTGGCGCCTGCCATGGCAACGATACCCGCCGGGTTCAGTGCACGCAAGCCATCGGCAATCAGCCACAAGGGGCGACCCGTGCAGATAAATGCCTGGTGACCCGCATTGCGCAGGCGACCAAATGCATCGACAACAGCCTTCGACGGATGGACCGCATTGAAGTCCTTATCGGTCATATCGTCGGGATCGAACGACGTCAGCGTGCCGTCCACGTCAAAAAAGAGCACAGCGGATTCGGAGCACGCATCAATCATATGGGTTCCTTTCGAGAATAAGGGCAAACGAAGCATCCATCATATAATGGAGCGACGCAACCAGAGAGGTCACCCATGGAATTTTACGCAAGCTGCCCCGAGGGCTTTGAGTCAGCACTCGCCGATGAGCTTAAACGCCTCGGGCTTTCGCATGTCCGCCGCCTGAAAGGCCGCGCTACATTTGAGGGCGAGCTCGAAGAAGGCTACCGCGCCTGTCTGTGGTCGCGCCTAGCGAGCCGCGTGTTCGTGGTGCTCGGGCGCTTTGAGGCGCAGAATGCCGATGAACTGTACGACAGCGTTTACGACATCGCCTGGGAGACCATCATCCGACCCGGTGCCACCATCGCCATCACCGCCCGCGGCGTGACCGAGCAGCTGCGCAACACGCGCTTCTCGGCCCTGCGCGCCAAGGACGCATTGTGCGACCGCCTGGCCGAGACCACGGGACGTCGTGCCGGCGTCGATGCCGCCGACCCCGATATTCACCTACTGCTTTCACTGCGCCAGCGCCGCGCGAGCATAAGCCTGGACCTTTCGGGCGACCCGCTGTTCAAGCGCCTGCCGCCCGCGGCGACCCGTGCCGGCGAGGGTTCGCACGTGTTGCGCCCCGACTACGCCGCCCTGGTGCTGGCGCAGGTCGGCTGGACCGCACTGTGCGAGCGCGAGTTGACGGCCGACGATTACGAGAATGAAGCCCTTCCCACGCTAATCGATGCCTCGTGCGCCGGTGGCGGCCTGTTGCTGGAAGCCGTGAACATTCTGGCCGACCGCGCCCCGGGCGCCGCACGCGAGCGCTGGGGCTTTGAGGGCTGGCAGCTGCATGACGCTGCTCTGTGGGAGCAGCTGCGTGCCGAGGCGCGCGAGCGCGAGACGGCGGCACGCGAGCGCCAGGCGCGCATCGTTGCTGTGGATGTTGACCCCGCCGCCCGCAAGACCGCTGAGCGCATGGTTAAGTGTGCCGGCTACAAGCGCTTTGTCGATTTTTGCGCCGCCAAGTCCGCAACCGTACTGGACCACGCGGGCGCCGTCGCCGGTGCCGCCGTGGTCGCGGACACGACCGAGACACCGCTTTCGCTCATGCACGACGCCATGACGCTGGTCGGCGAGCTGCGCCGCGCGCCCGAGCTCGCTTCGGCGCCGCTCGCCGCGCTCACCCGCGACGGATTGTTGGCCCGTGCGCTCCACGCCGAGCCCGAGCGCTCCATCGCCGTCATGCCCAATAACGAGGAGGCGGCTATTGAGGTTTGGCCCTCGCTCGACCACGCCGCCGCAGCGTTTGAGGCTGCGACCAGTGAGGATGCCGAGGAACAGTCCGCGAACGCCGAAGACGAAGCCGCCAACACCCCCATGTCCGAGCCTGCCGCCACGCTCGACCTGGGCGACGGCAAGCCGCTGCCCGTGCTCATCCCCGAGTCGGAGCAGTTCGCCAACCGCCTGCGCAAGAATGCCCGCCTGCGTCGCAAGTGGGCCAAGCGCGAGGGCGTTACCTGCTACCGCGTCTACGACGCCGACCTGCCCGATTACTCCGCCGCCATCGATCTGTACGAGGGCTGCCCGCAGACGCCGGGCCGCTGGCTCGTCATCGCCGAATATGCCGCGCCCAAAACCATCGACCCCGCACTGGCCCAGGCCCGTATGCTCGACATTCTAGCCATCGCGCCGCGCATCCTGGATGTTCCGGCCGAGCACGTGCACGCCAAGGCCCGCATGCGTTCGCGCGGCGGCTCGCAGTACGGCAAGCAGGGCGCCGGCAAGGGCGGCTCGGGCGAGCGTGCCAATATTGCACGCCGTCGCCTGCCGCTCATCGAGGAAGGCGGCCTTACCTTTGCCGTCAACTTTGATGACTACCTGGACGTCGGCATCTTCCTGGATCATCGCGTCACGCGCAACCTGGTGCGCGAGCACGCCAAACAGGCGCGCCGCTTCCTCAACTTGTTCGCCTATACCGGTACCGCCACCTGCTACGCGGCCGACGGCGGCGTCGAGGAGACCGTGACGGTCGACCTCTCGAACACCTACCTGGACTGGGCTGAGCACAACATGCGCCAGAACGGCTTTGTTGGCCCACAGCATCACTTTGTGCGCGACGACGTGCTCGCCTGGATTCGCGACCAGCGCCAGACGCGCAACCGCTGGGACCTGATCTTTGTCGACCCGCCCACGTTTTCGAACTCGTCCAAGATGGGCCGCCGAACCTGGGATGTCCAGCGTGACCATGTTGAGCTTTTGGCCGGCGTGTCGCGCCTGCTCACGCAGGGTGGCCATGCCATCTTTAGCTGCAACTTGCGCGGCTTCCGTCCCGAGACGCGCAAGCTCGCACGCGCGGGCGTGGTGCTACAGGACATTACGGCACAGACCATCCCCGAGGACTTCGCGCGCAACCAGAAGGTGCACCACTGCTATATCGCGCGCCGCCTGCCCATTGAGGACGCCATGGCCGAGGTCGGCTTTAGCGTCGAGGAGATTGCCGAGCGAACCGAGGAGCTGCGCAACCCCGAAGCCCGCAAACCCCGTGCGGTAGTACCCGCGCACGCGCAGACCGGCAACGGCAAGTCCAACTTTGCCGGCAAACCCTCCCCTGCCGGCAAGTCCAAAAAGAAGAAGTTCTACGCCAGCAAGCCCAAGGGCAAATAGCAAAGTTGCGGTGGAATACGGACTGTTTTGCCTGGAATTAGGCAAATTTAGACCGTATTTCACCGCAACTCATATTGGGATGATGGTTGGCGATCTAGCCTTGGGTGACCAGTCGATAGCCGATACCCACGTGTGTTTGGATATAGCGCGGATGCGCGGGGTCGGACTCGATCTTCTTACGCAACGTGCCCATAAAGACACGCAGGCTCGCCAAGTCGCTCTTAGTTGCCGTGCCCCAAATCTCGTGTAGGATAAACTGGTGCGTCAGCACCTTGTCGGCGTTGTGTGCCAGCAGGCACAAGAGCTTGTACTCGATCGGCGTCAGATGCAGCTCCTCGCCATCCATCGTGGCAATGCCGGCATCAAAGTCAATATGCAGCTCACCGGTATCGAACGAGCCCTCGGAGACAACGCCGCCCGTCTGCGCATACGAGAGGCGTCTGAGCGTCGTGCGAATGCGCGCGAGCAGTTCCTCGACCGAAAACGGCTTGGTCAGATAGTCGTCGGCGCCGGCATCGAGCGCGCGGATTTTGTCCGCATCCTCGCTGCGCGCCGAGACCACAATAATCGGCATGCCCGACCATGCGCGCACCGACTCCACCACCTTGACGCCGTCCATATCGGGCAGGCCCAGATCGAGCAGCACAATGCTCGGCGCCTGCGATGAGGCGGCGACGATGGCGGCATGGGCGGTCTCCACAGCCATATGACGCAAGCCGTGCGCCTCGAGCGCGGCAACAATAAGATTGCGAACGGCGGGGTCGTCCTCAACGACCAAGATGAGCGGCTTTACGGCAGAGTTCGGCACAGCGCTACTCCTTATCAAACGAAATGTCGGCGGCGGGAAGTTCAATCGTAAAGACCGAACCGTGCGGGTCCGCCGCGGCAACCTCTATGCTACCGCCATGTGCCAACGCAATGGAACGGCAGAGCGAAAGACCTAGGCCAACGCTGCGGTGACTGTCGGCCAGACCATGGTTGGCGGTATAGAACGACTCGAAGATCCGCTCGCGATCCTCGGGTGCGATGCCCGGACCATCATCGGCCACCGAGCACGCCACGCGTCCATCGTCGACGCTAATCGAAATCATGATATGCGAGCCTGCGGGCGTATAGGTGATGGCGTTGTTCACCAGATTGACCACCAGCTGCACCATCAGGCGTGCATCGACGTTGACGAGCGCCGGCTCATCGCACGCCACCACCTTAAGGTCGTGCTCGCGCACGGCAGGGTTCACATGGCGCAGCGCCTCCTCGACGATATCGTCCATGAGCTCGAGCGTGGTCGACAGGCGCATACCGCCACCCTCGAGCTTGGTGATGGCGAGCAGATTCTCGACGGTGGCGTTGAGCCACAGCGCATCCGAGCGAATGGATAGAAGCAGGCCGCGGCGCGTCTGGGCATCGAGCACCGCGGTGCCGGTCGAGCCCTGATCGAGCAGCACGTCGGCATTACCCGAAATACTGGTAAGCGGCGTGCGCAGATCGTGCGAGATGGAGCGCAGCAGGTTGGCGCGCAGCTGTTCGTTTTTGGCGAGCACCGCCGCCTCCTCGCGGGCCTCCATGGCGCGGGCGCGGTCGAGCGCCAGCTCGCCTTCGCTCACGATGGCATCGGCAAGTGTCCGCTCCTCGTGCGTCAGCACGTCGGGTGCGGCAACGATAGCCAGCACGCCAACCACCGAGGCGGGGTCGCCCGAGCGCACGAAGCCGTCGCCTGTGCGAACCGTCAGGTAGATGCCATAAAACGCCGAGCCGCCATAGGTGGCATCGAGCGGCGTTCCCACATAGGCGGACGCCGAGAGCCGCGGCGGCATCTGCGGCGCCAGTTCATGCACCGGCGCGGCATCGCCCACGGCCGTGTACGTCGCGCGCGGCAGCAGGTCATCGTCTTCCGGACCGGCGCTGTACCACACGACCGGACAGCCCGAAAGACGCGCCAGCTGCGTTGCCATGGCATGGACAATCTGCTGCTGATCGGCGCACCGCTGCAGCATGCGGTTGGTCTCGAGCACCATATGCGTGTGGCGGTCGCTGGCAGCGGCCTGCGCCAGGGCACGGCGCAGGGCCAAGGCAATCGAGCTCGACACGAGCGAGACCACAAACATGATGAAGAACATGCCGGGATAGACGCGGTCGATAAACGACAGCGAGCAGCGCGGGTCAACAAACAAGAAGTTGTAGAGTGCCACGGCGACAGCCGAGCTCAGCAAGCAATACAGGCGACTCCAGGTAAAGAATGCACACAGCTGAACGGCGAACACATAGACGATCATGATGCTCGGCGCGAGACCCGGATGGTCGAGCAGCGCGCCCGCAATCGTCGCCGCGACCAGCAGCCCCACCGATACGCAGGCGTCATACAAAGGGCTGCGACGCGTCAGCGTTGTGCGCCGCCACCAAAAGCTATCGGCAATATCGCCGTCCGTACGGACGTCCATCAGCGCCCCGCCCCTCTCTCAAAAACAAAAACCACCACAAAGGGACAGGCACCTTTGTAGTGGTTTCCCTTGTGGTGGTTCCAAGTGTAAAGCCTTCTACGACCGGCGGTCGCTAGACAAACAGCACGTGCGCGAGCAGGGCACACACGCACGCCGCTCCAAATACCAGTGCCACGATCGAAATTACGCGATCGGCCATATCCATGTTGGCACGGTTCGTCAAAAACCGATCTTCGGCGGCGTCAGCACGTGCCTCACGTACCAGCTCGGCAACCACCTCGCGGCCATCAAGCATCCTTGCATCCATGTTTGCCTCCCCGGTCTCAATCTTGTCCATCGAAAACCAACTCCGTGCAACCCGTCGGCGCCTACGGCCGCTCGTTGGGGGCCAGGCGCTGCATCTTGTTCACGGCCTTGAACTTGGTGAACAGCGGCACGTACTCAAAGCTCACGTTGGAGTTCTCCAGGCCATACCAACGCGCAGGCGTGCCGGCGGCGCGGCGGATGATGTACTTGAGCGTGATGGCCGTACGCTCGCGCGGCCCCACATCGCTTTCAGGCGCCAGAAGTTTACGAATCAGGACGAACTTGAACGTACCGATAATGCCCGGATCCTTGTAGACCGAGTAGTCATGCGTCTGCGCCGGCAGCTCGCCGGTGGCGGCCAGGTCCTGAACGATCTGGCGCAGGTAGGCATTGACACGCTGGTTGATCTTGTAGCCCAGGTACAGATGCACTCGGAACACGTAGTCGGTGCCGAACGTCTCGACCGAATAGGCAAAGGTATGCGGCTCGTCCATGGTCTCGACATTCACGAACCACCAGGCGCGAGCGCGATTGGGATGCTTGTCCAAGATCGAGTAGACGATATCGCGGTCGATGTAATCGGTATGGGTGTCCTTGGTCAGGTACACGATGTTGTCGCTCAGGCGCTCATAGCGGTCGTCATCGCGCAGGCGCTTGAGCTGCGGCAGATAGCTGCGCAGCGGCAGCAGCGTAAACTGGCGCCGCTCAACCGCCGTGCCGTTGTACCAGCACACCATAACGCCCATGATGAGCATGGCCATCAGAATGGTGAAATAGCCACCGTGGAAAAATTTGGTAAGCGAGCTCACAAAGAAGAAGCCCTCGAGCATGAGGAAGAACGCAACGAAGATATACGGGGCGACCTTAAGGCCGCGATCAACATGCAAATAGAAGAAGAGCAACAGCGTCGTGCACATCATGGTCAGGGTAATCGCCAAGCCGTAGGCGGCCTCCATGTGCGCCGAGCTCTGGAACAGCAGCACCACGATGACGCAGCCCACAAGCATGACGTTGTTGACCATGGGAATATAGAGCTGGCCCTTGGTCTCGGCAGGATAGAAGACCTGCATGTGCGGCATGAGGTCCAGGCAACTGGCCTCGGACACCAGCGAGAATGCGCCGGTGATGAGCGCCTGCGAGGCAATGATGGCCGCGACGGTGGAAAGGCCGACAGCAAAGGGACGCAGGCCCGGGGTGAGCATCTGGTAGAAGGGATTGAGGTCGGCGATACCCATGAGCTCCGGGTTGCCGGCGTTGTTCATGAGCCACGCGCCCTGGCCCATGTAGGACAGCAGCAGGCAGCACTTAACGAACGGCCAGGTGGCGTAGATATTGCCGCGACCCACATGGCCCATGTCGGAATAGAGCGCCTCGGCACCGGTGGTGGCAAGGAAGCAGCTGCCCAAGATCATGATGCCCGCATGGTTGTTGGGGCTCAACAAAAAGCCGATGCCGCGCAGCGGGTTGAGGCACAGCAGCACCGCGGGGTGCTGGAAGACAAAGAACAGACCCGTACCGCCCAGGAACAGAAACCACAGCGTCATGATGGGGCCAAAGGCACGGCCGATCTTGGCCGTGCCGATGCGCTGCACCAAGAAGAGCACAATGATGATGGCAAGCGTGATGGCCACGACGCGGCCCTGGTCGTCACCAAGCACGGCATGGACCGCCGGGATGGTGCGCAGGCCCTCGATAGCCGTGGTAACGGTAACGGCAGGCGTCAGGATGCCGTCGGCGAGGAGCGCCGCCCCGCCCAGCATGGCGGGGATGATAAGCCACTTGCCGCAGCGCTTGACTAGGCTGTACAGGGCAAAGATACCGCCCTCGCCATGGTTATCGGCACGCAGCGAGATCAGCACGTACTTGATGGTCGTCAGCAGCGTGACCGTCCACACGACAAGGGAGAGCGCGCCGAGTACGAACTCCTCCGTGACGCTTCCGATGCCGCCGTTGCCGGCAACGAGCGCCTTGGTTACATACATAGGGCTGGTGCCGATATCGCCGTACACCACGCCCAGCGTGACGAGCATCGCCGAGATGCTCACAGGAATCGCAGCGTGCGAGGCTGCCTCCTTGGCCTTTTGTTCCATAAGCCGGTTTCCTCCCAACTTTAATGTTCGAAGGGATTATAGGTAATCGGACCATGTTTTAATGCACTGTTTTCCCAGCTAGATAAACATTTATACAGTCTTTAGGCTACCGCGGCGATATGGAATGTGACAAAGGGACTGTCCCTTTGTCACATCTGCTACTTGCCGAGCCAGTTTTTGAACCACCACTCCATAGAGCGGCTCATCTCGGCCATAAAGGGACTCGTGTGCTTGCGGGTATAGATGTCCACGACGCGCTCCCCCACCTCGCGGGCATGCGGGCGAAACATCGCATCCATCTCGGCCACCTGTGCATCCATGGTCGCGGCATCCGCGCGGCAGTAGCGCTCCTCGTGCACCAGGTTCACCACGGAATGCGCAATCGCCGGGCGCTCTTTGCGAGGTGTGCCGATGATGAGCATCGACAGCGGCATAGTATAGGGCGGCAGATCGAGCAGCTCGGCCACTTCCTCGGCATTCTCGACGATATCACCGATGTAGCAGCTCCCCAGCCCCAGGGCCTCGGCGGCAACCACGGCGTTTTGAGCAGCGATCACGGCGTCCTGGGCCGCGATGGCAAAGTCGCCCAAACCCGGTGCACGACGGGGCGACTTGCCCGTGCGCTCTACAAACTCGGGCTCAAAGCAGCCCACATGCTCAAACAGATCGATCCACTTGGCATAATCGACCACAAGTATTAGTGCCCAGGGCGCCTTGGCGATCATGGGCTGGTGGTCGCACAGATCGGCCAGGCGGTCGAGCGTGGCCTGCTCGCGAATGCTTACGATGGAATACATCATCATGGCGCCCGCCGACGGCGCGCGACTCGCCGCATGCAGAATCGCTGCCCGCTGCTCATCGGTCACCGCCACGGGACGGTCGCCGTCATCACGCGCGAAGGCACGCGTAGACGAGCGATGCTCCAAGATGTCCAGCACCGCATTGCCCGTAGTCTCGACCGGATAGCCGCCCGCGTCCATGCCAGCGCCCACGTCGCCCGCACTCGTCATACAAACCTGCTCGCTCATAACCTCATCCCCGCCATTTCTTTAAGAAGCCTTTACGTTTCCGTGTAATTCCCGTCCATTATCGCGCAGGTCGCCGCTACATTGCGCCACACCGCCACACGCGCGCGTTAATATGGCTGGTTGTTGTGCGCAGCCACCAATTGCAGCGCATATCTTGGTAACAATCGGGTAAACCCCCGCTTTCGTAGGTTTTAAGTTTGTGAGGAGTCTCAGCATGTTTGCAGCCGCCATCTCGCTCATCGGTCTTGCGGCGACCGTCTACCTTGTGTTGCGCGAGGCCAAAGCCATTCGTGCGCAGTCGGGCACCGTCGCCAAGAGCGCTCTTGGATGGAGCGTCGCCTTTGGCCTGTTTCAGCTCTTTTTGACCGTCTGGGGCGCTATCGGCCTCGTCGCCCAAAACGAGCCGCTCGCCTTTGTGATGCTCATCCTGGCCAACGCCATCCTCACCGGCTGCGCCTGGGCCAGCATCGCCCGCGACCGCATCGCCCCGCGCGTCTTTGCGTTCGCCGGGCCCGACGCCCCCGCCCCCACCGGCAAGCTCGCCCGCCTGCGCGGCGCCTTTGTGGGCAAACCGCTCGTCGCCGCCGTCCTGTGCCTGCTGCTCGCCGGCATCTTTGCGCTGCTGGGCATGGAGGTCTCGTCCAACCACGACTTTACCTGGGTCTACCCCCTGTGCATCCTGCTCGAGTGGGCCATCATCACCACGCTCATGGTCGGCCTGTTCTTCCTATTCCAGCGCCACGGCGCAGCTCCCGCCGTCCTGGCCTTTGCCCTCTTTGTCCTGGGCATTGCCGAGTTTTTCGTCATCACGTTTAAATCCATGCCCATCCAGCCGGGCGACCTTTCGGCCATCTCCACCGCCGCCGCGGTCGCCGGCAACGGTTACACCTTCTCGATCTCGCTGTTCTGCGTGCTGTCCATGGGCTTTACCGCCGTCGCGATGCTGTTGTGCGAGTACGCCGGCTTGGTCGCGCCGCATCGCCAGAAGGGCGCCGCCGACGCCAAGCGCATGCTGCTCACCAACCTGCTCGTCGCCGTGCTGTGCCTGGGCGGCGTGACCGCGCACGTCACCCTCATCGACTACTACAACACCCTCGGCATCACCGTCTACACCTGGCGCCCGCTCGAGAGCTACTGGCGCGAGGGCTACCTGCCCGCCTTTATTAGTGCGGCACAGTCCATCAAGCCGCCCAAACCCGCCGACTACTCCGTCGACGATGCCAAGGCCACGCTCAAAAAGTACGCCAAGGCCTACGACAAGTCCGATGCCGCCAAGAGCGACGAGCGCGCCGCCGCAAAGGAGCAGTTCGACAGTGAGAAGCCCACGGTCATCGCCATCATGAACGAGACGTTCTCGGATCTGTCGATCTACCAGAACATGCGCGCCGGCTACGAGGGTCCGCAGTACTTTAAGAGCCTGTCCAACTGCCTCAGCCGCGGCAAGCTCTACGTGAGCGCCTACGGCGGCGGCACGGCCAATACCGAGTTTGAGTTTATGACCGGCAACTCCATGGCCAACCTGGGCTCGGGCGTGTACCCCTACACCATCTACAACATGGAAACGACCGGGAACCTGGCAGAGCAGTTCAAGTCGCTCGGATATTCCACCACGGCCATGCACCCCAACCACGCGACCAACTGGAACCGCGAGAACGTCTACAAGGACTTTGGCTTTGACCAGTTCCTGTCTATCAACGACTTCCAGGGCGCCGATACCCTGCGCGGCATGGTGACCGACCAGGCTACCTACGACAAGATTCTTGAGCTGCTCGACCAGAACGCCGATCCGCAGTTTATCTTCGACGTGACCATGCAGAACCACTCGGGCTACGACACAGGCCTGCTGCCGGTCGACAAGCAGATGCACCTGAACATCGACACGACCGACCTGGACGCCAAGACCGTCGAGGACGGCACGCTCTCCGATGTCGACGAGTATGTCTCGTGCATCGAGCAGTCCGACCAGGCGCTTCGCTACTTCCTCAACGCCTTGAGCAAGCTCGACCGCAAGGTGGTCGTGGTGTTCTGGGGCGACCATCAGCCGTTCTTCCCGTCCGAGTTCAATGACAAGTGGTTTACCGGCGAGGACGACGCCACCCACCAGGAGCGCTTGTGGCAGACCGACTACATCATTTGGGCTAACTACGACGTTGCCGGCTGCGACCAGACAAGTGAGACCGACGACCTGTCCACCAACTACCTGTCCACCCAGCTGATGCAACTGATCGGCGCACCGCTGACCGACTACCAGAAAGCGCACATGACGCTACGCGAGTCGCTGCCCGCCATCAACTCCGTGGGCTACGAGGACGCCAGCCTGCGCTGGGCGCTCTCCTCCAACGTCACCGGCGACGACGCCGTTGCCGCAGCCGCCACCAAGGCACGCGAGGATTACGCCAAGATGCAGTACTACGAGATGTTCCGCGACGGTAAGAACGTGTATACCGAGCACTTCCAGACCGAGGCCAACGAGACCGACCCCAACCTGGCACCGGGCACGACCAAGATCAAGTAACGGGGTCGGGGGCCCGAATCGGCGGCAGGCGGAGGTACGGGAAAGGTCTGTCATGCATATCGCGGAAAATGCGTCCCATTCCAAAGGCAAATTCTGGGGCGCATTTTCCGGAAGCCCGCCCATCCGGAAACCGTGTCCCACTCTGAATACATCCAGCGAACGCTTGCCACGGTTGCGCCCACGAGTGTCAAGAAAAAAGCCTCGGGAATTTCGAGGCTTTCACATTTGTATTGTTTTGCACGAAACACCACGAACGACGAAGTTAATCGCCCAGCACGGCCTTCTTGGCGGCTGCGGCCATGTTGTCCAGATCTTCCTTGGTGGGATGGTCCTTTGCGGCAAACCAGTTGTCGAGCAGCATCTTATAGCGCGCGTTTTCGGATTCTTGCTCAAGCATCGCCTCGTAGCGCTGCTTTACGGCAGGCCCCATCTTGCCCTGGCACATCGCCCAGCCCGCAAGCTCGGCATCTTCGGCTAAATTGGACGACACGCGGTCGACAATCTGCTGAAAATAGCTCCGATCGGCACCAAAACCGCAGGTGCCAAACAAAAAGACGCGCTTGCCATGTAGGGCAGACAGCAAAGTCGCCACCGAAGGCGTGCAGGCGCCCTTATCGCACCAAAAGCCCACGAGCACCACATCGGCGGCACAAGCACCCTGTGCCTCGCACATAACCTGCTCTTGGTCTGCACCATCGCTCAACGCGGCGGCGTGAATAAACTCGACACCCGCAGCCTGCAGCGCGCGCTTAATCGCCCCCGAAACCATCCTGGTATTACCGCTCTTGCTGTTGACCACCATAGAGCATGTCATAGTCACGTTGCCTCGTTTCCCCCGAAACTCGAGCCATTAATGCAATTTGTTAGAAGCATATCTTAGTACTAACGACGCAGATGTAAACCACCTGCCGCTAATCGACAGCCCTTACTGGGCAAACTGGCTGCGGTAGAGCTCGGCATAGAAACCGCCCGATGCCAGCAGCTCGTCGTGCGTGCCGCGCTCGATAATCTGGCCGTCGCGCATGACCAGAATGCAGTCGGCGTTGCGGATGGTGCTCAGGCGGTGCGCCACGACAAAGCTTGTGCGACCTGCCATGAGCTCGTCGAATGCCGCCTGCACCTGCAGCTCGGTACGCGTATCGATGCTCGACGTTGCCTCGTCCAGCAGCAAGATCGCCGGGTCGGTGAGCATGACGCGCGCGATGCACAGCAGCTGCTTTTGACCCTGGCTAAACGTGCCGCCGTCCTCGCCGATCACCGTATCGTAGCCGCCTGGCAGCTGCACGATAAACTTGTGCGCATGCGCGCGCTTGGCAGCCTCGATAACCTGCTCGCGCGTGGCATCCGGGCAACCGTAAGCGATGTTTTCCGCCACCGTGCCCTCAAACAGCCAAGTGTCCTGCAGTACCATGCCAAAGGCACGGCGCAGGCTTGCGCGCGTGTAGTCACGCGAGGAACGGCCATCGACCGCGATGCGACCGGCATCGATATCGTAAAAACGCAGCAGCAAATTGATGAGCGTTGTCTTGCCACAGCCCGTGGGGCCGACGAGGGCAAAGCGCATGCCGGGCTTGGCATCGATGCAGATATCCTGCAGCAGTTTGCGGTCGGGCACGTAGCTAAAGTCCACATGCTCAAAGGCGACCTCGCCCTGCGGGGCGGCAAGTTCCACGGCATCCGCCGCATCGGGCTCCTGCTCGCGGGCATCGAGCAGCGCAAACATGCGGCGCGCCGAGGCGTACGCGGTCTGGATCTGCGTAATGACGTTGGTGACCTCGTTGAACGGCTTGGTGTACTGGTTGGCATAGGACAGGAAGATCTGCACGCCGCCCACCGTAAGCGCCGCGGGCACGCCCGTGATCACGCCCACGCAGCCGATCACAGCGACCACGGCATAGATGATATTATTGATAAAACGCGTACCGGGGTTGGAGAGCGAACCCATAAACTGCGCGTGCTCGCCCGCGGTGTAGAGCTCAGCGTTGAGGGCATCGAAGCGCTGCTGAGCGTGCGGGCCGTAGGCAAACGCGTCCACGAGCTTCTGCTCGCCCACGTACTCCTCAATATGACCGCCAAGCTGGCCTTGGATGCGCTGCTGTGCCGTAAAGCTCTTGTTGGAAAGCTTGGCGATGGCGCCGGCTGCAAAAATGGAAAGCGGCGTGACGAGCACCACCACAAGCGTCATGGTCAGGTTAATGGAGAGCATAAACGCAAGCGTGCCCACGATGGTGATAACGCCGGTAAAGAGCTGCGTGAAGCCTTGCAGCAGACCGTCGCCCACCTGATCGACGTCGTTGACCACGCGGCTCATGAGGTCGCCGTGGGCATGGCTGTCGATAAAGCTGAGCGGCATGCGGCTGAGCTTGTCGCTCGCCTCCACGCGCATATCGCGCACCGTTTCGTAGGACAGGCGGTTGACGCAGTAGCCCTGCAGCCACTGGAAGGCCGCAGCACCCACCACGACAATCGCGAGTTTGGTGACAAGCGGCAGCAACGCATCGAAGTCCACCTGGCCCGCCGCAACAATCAGGTCGATGCCCTCGCCGATAAGGATAGGCGTGTAGAGCTGCAAGATAACGGAGATGGCGGCGCTCACAAACGACGCAACAAACGAAATGCGATGCGGACGAACGTAGCCCATCAGGCGGCGAGTCACCGCACCCACGGGATAGCGCTCAGGATCGCCGGGCTGGCGCGGACCGTCGCCCAGGTCGTTGAGGCTATCGTTGCCGGACACATTGGCCGTCATCGTGGCGACCGAACCGGAAGAAGTATACGGATTCATCTAGCAGCCCTCCTTTGCGCAGACGGATGCGGGGACGGTTGGGGCGGACGCGGGCGCCGCACTCCCCTGACGGCCCTCGAGCTCCTCGCGGCGCAGCTGCGACTGGCAAATCTCGCGATAGAGCTGGCAGCTTGCGTAGAGCTCGTCATGCGTACCCAGGCCCGCGACCGAGCCGTGGTCGAGCACGCAGATCATGTCGGCGTCGCGCACGGTCGGGACGCGCTGGCTTACGATCACCGTCGTGAGTGGCAGCCCGCCCTCGGCGGCACCGCGCACGCCGCGCTCGCGAATGGCATGGCGAAGCGCCGCGTCGGTCTTAAAGTCGAGCGCCGAGGCGGAGTCGTCCATGATCAATATCTGAGGCGAGCCCACCAGGGCGCGCGCGATGGTCAGACGCTGGCGCTGACCGCCGCTAAAGTTCTTGCCGCCCGCCTCGACCGGGGCATCGAGCCCCTGCAGCTTGTTGCGCACGAACTCGCTCGCCTGCGCCATGTCGAGCGCCGCCCAGAGCTCCTCATCGGTTGCCGACTCGTCACGCCAGGTCAGGTTGCTGCGGATGGTGCCACTCACCAGCGACGCGCGCTGCGGTACAGTCGCGACCACATGGCGCAGTTGGTCGAGCGGCCAAGCGCGCACGTCGGAGCCCATCACGCTCACGCTGCCGGTGCTCGCATCGTACAGGCGCGGGATAAGCGAGACGAGCGTGGACTTGCCGCTGCCCGTGCCGCCGATAATGCCGAGTGTTTTGCCCAGCGGGAGTTCCAGCGTCACATCGTTGACAGCATTGGCCGCGCCGGCGCCAAACGAGAAGCTCGCATGACTCAAGCTCAGCGCGGGGACCGGAACAGTGCCGCCCGCCAGTTCGCTCGGCTCGGGCAGCGCGACCGGCTCGTTGTCCTCGTCAGTGATGCTCGGCACGCAATTGAGCACCTCGTTGATGCGCGACGCGCTGGCGCTCGCCTTGGTAAAGACCACGACCAGGTTGGCGACGTACACGATGGAGGTGAGCGTCTGCGTCATGTAGTTGACGAACGCCATAACCTGGCCCTGCGTAAGCTCACCCACGTTGACCTGGATGCCGCCCACCCACAGGATGGCGCACACGCCCAGGTTCATCACCAAAAACGTGACGGGGTTGAGAATCGACGAAAGCTTGCCCGCCACGACGGCGGTATTGGCCTGGGCGTCGGCGGCTTGGGCAAAGCGCTCGCGCTCGTGGCCCTCGCGCACAAAGGCGCGAACCACGCGGGCGCCCGAAAGGCCCTCGCGGCAGATAAGCGCGATGCGGTCGAGCTTTGCCTGCAGCTGCTTGTAGTACGGGATGCAGCGCGCCATGACAAACCAAAACACCAGGCCGATAGCGGGCGTGCAGATCAAAAAGATGATGCCGAGCTTAAGGTCGATGGCAAGGGCCGCGCACATGGAGCCCACCGCCAAGAAGGGCCAGCGGATGAGCATGCGCACGCCCAGCGCCACGGCAAGCTGCACCTGGTTGACATCGTTGGTGATGCGGGTGATAAGCGACGGCGTGCCAAAGCGGTCGAGTTCGGCATAGCTCAGTTTGTTGATGTGCTCGTAGAGCGCGCCGCGGATATCGGTACCCATGCCCTGCGAGGTGAGCGCCGCCATCTTTTGGCAGACGAGCGTAAACGAGATGCCGATCACGGCCATGGCGGCGAGCACCATGCCGTAGTGGACGACAGCGTTCACATCGCGTGCGCCGATGCCCTTATCGATCATCTGGGCAATCACCAGCGGCGTCAGCAGGTCAAAAATCACTTCGATCAGCTTGCACACTGGGCCGATCACCATATACCGGCGAAACTTGCCACCAAAACGCCTGAGCAGCTCAATCATAAAAAGGCGCTCCCTATCATCATTCACACTCAATTCGAATCATGATAGTACGGTGAGCCCAAAAGACGAGTAAACAACTCGCCATTTCTAATGGGATTCGGTTTCCAAAGAAGCGGAGAGGCACGCGCACGCCCGATCAATGGCGGGCAAACCGCCTGATATTCTTACATTAGTGCTACCAAGTGAGTCACCGACCCTTGAAATGAGGTGCCGAGATGAACGACATTCTCGCAAGAAGAGCAAGACGAGCAACTGTGGACATCGCACTTTCCGCGGCACTTGTCGCGGGAATCGCCCCCGCAACGGCGATCGCGGCAGAAACTAGCGCCCCCACCGGTGCGGCCGTTTCGCAGACGAGCGCCGCCAACGGCAATTCGGGCGCCCCGCAGACAGAAGACGCGGCCGCCGCAAAAGAAAAAGCGTATGCAGCCATGCAGGAAGCGCTCAAAAACCTCGAGGCCGCAAAAGACGCCGCAAGTCCCGAGAAAATTGCGAGATTCAATGATGACATTGCCCGTTTTCAAGAGCTCCGCGACAAGATGGCGGCGCAAGCCGCCGAAGAGAGGGAACTCCTTCCCACCATGCAAGCGGACATCGATGCAGCCCAAGCCAAATACGACGAGGCCATCGACCGGGTAAGCGAGCTCCAGGCAGAATTAGATAAGGCACTTGAAGCACTCGGCAACGAGGAGCCCAGCATAACTATTAAAGAGCATATTAAGCAGTTGCGCAGTGAAATCGTAACGGCAAAAGCGCAAGAAGACTCTTGCAAAACGGAGCTCCGCGAGCGCTGCGACGGCCTCAAAAGGCAGGAAAGACGAGTTAATGACTGTGAACGTGCTGCAGAGAAGTATAAAGCCCATACCGACCAGTTCATAGCCTGGCGAGATGCGCTCCTCGACAATTTGAAAAAAGCGCAAACGGCCTATGACGACGCCTGCAAGGCATACGAAGAGGCGAAAGCCGCGGCAGACAAGGCCACCTCGCCCGAGATAACGCAACCGACCGAGATGACGCCTCCCTCCAACTCGGCGCAACCGGCCGAGGCGACACAGCCCACCGGCTCGTCCGCGACCGGCAAAAATACCCCGCTGAGCTCCACCAAGCAGGCGAACTCGAGCAGCGGCAAGCAAGCAGATACGACCGCCGGCAAGCTCGCGAACACGGGCGACGCAGCGTCGAGCGCAATCGCACTCGCAGGAATCGCCACCGCAGGCCTCGGAATAACCGCCACAGCCACACGCCGCATCAAGAACTCAAAATAGCTGCCAGCGGTTATTGTCTCCGCCAATCCACAAGCCCAGAAACAAAAAGAGGCCCGTTTCCCCCACCCAGGGAAACGGGCCTCTTTACTTGTAAAAACAAATGGTAATGCCACTGTCTCTTGAAGCACATCGCCACCGCGCTCCAAACAACGCCAACGAGCAGCATTCCTTAAGGGATAGATTTAATTAGGCTAACGCGCCTTTACGGGTGATTTTTGGACGAAATGATCCCGGTGCCGGCGGGCTGTTTGGTAGTCGAGCGATCCCGCAGGCAAAGCCGAGGACCAGCGAGACACCAAACAGCCCGCCGGCACCGGGACCGCATCGCGGCACCAAAAAAGCGCCCGTGCGCTCGATGGATTCGGATGCCCGACAGAGGCTCCTTATGGCTGCTTCCTTCCGGACCTGACCAGATTCGGAACATGTCGTCATCCGAACCCATCGAACGCGCTAGGCGCTCGGTATATCTTACCTGCTCCCGCCCGCCAGAGCAAGGTAGCTAATTTGGGACGGGGCTTTTTTGACTACTTTTTGACTGGTGGGGCATCAGGGTGGCGAAAGTAGTCAAGGAAGCCCCGTCCTAAATAGACTGATCTGGTGCTGTGCCACGAAAAGGGCCCATCTACTACGTTTAGGTCGCAGGGGCCTACCATAGCCGACTTTTTCGAAAATCGGCAAGCTTTCTACCTGCGGTTTTATTTTTACAAATTCCGGGATGGTCGAGGGTGGTCGGCTTAACGTAGTAGATGGCCGCATTTCGTGGCAAACGGTCCGACCCAAGACCCAAGGCAGCCAACCTCGAATGGCCATTCTCGAAGTTGCGGTGGAATACGGACTGAATTGGCCCCTTAAAGGCAAAAACACTCCGTATTCCACCGCAACTTATAGGGAGATAGGCCTTAGAGGCGAGCGAGGTCATAGGCTTGTGCGGCTGACTCGCCGGCGCAGATGAGGTTGGTTGTGGCTTCTTGCGAATCGAGTGCCCGCTCCAGGTCCATGGGCTTGCGGCAGATCGGCAAAACCAAGTCAATACCCTGCCCATATACCGCATCCAGGTTGACAGCGCGACCGCCCACGACGGCGACCACCGGCTTGCCATATCGCTTGGCGCGGCGAGCCACACCCACCGGTGCCTTACCGGCGGCGGATTGCTCATCCATATTGCCCTCACCCGTTATGACCAGGTCGGCATCGCGCACGCGCTCGTCAAACCCCACGAGATCGAGCACCGTCTCCACACCCGAGCGCAGCTTCGCCCCGAGCGCCAGCAGCGCCGCGCCCAAGCCACCGGCAGCGCCCGCGCCGGGCACGCCGAGCACCGAGCCAAATGTCCGTGCGCCCTCGGGTGTGCGCAACAAACCCTGGGCTCGAGCTCCGGCAATCGCAGCGTCGAGCAAGCGACCGTAGCCGACCATCCAGCTGTCGTACCTGCGCAGTACCTCGGCATCATCCGCCGGCAGACCCTTCTGTCCGCCGAACACCGCAAGCGCGCCGCGACGCCCTACGAGCGGATTCTCGACATCCGAAAGCACAACGATACGAGCGCCATCCAAAGCCTGCAGCGCGGGCGCCAAATCAACGCTCGCCACCCGCTCAAGGCCAGCAAGACCGGGGGCGACATCGCAGCCCTGATCATCGACCACACGCGCGCCCAACGCCTGCAGCATGCCGGCGCCACCGTCGTTGGTGGCACTGCCGCCCAGACCAATATAGATAGTCTTTGCCCCGGCACGAACCGCACGGAGCATGAGCTCGCCCACGCCATAGGTTGTAGCAGCCAGCGCCGCCGACTCCGTGCAAGGTGAGTACCCAATGCCCGCGGCTTCGGCCATCTCAATAACAGCCGACTCGCGCTCGCCGTCCACTAACATCCGGGCAGGCACACGCTCGCCAAAGGGGCCTGCTACCTCGCAGGTCACAAGCTCGCCACCGCAGGCGGCAACGGCATCGAGCGTTCCCTCGCCACCATCTGCCAGCGGCAATGCGCACACCTCGGCATCGGGCCAAACGCGGCGCACGCCTTCGGCAACCGCCGCCTCCGCCTGCGCGCTCGAAACGCTGCCCTTAAAGGAGTCGATCGCCAACAGCACACGGCGAGGTCGGCGGCACGCAGGATCAAAGTCAACCGCCGTGCCAGCATCCTCACCGGCACCTGCAAGCGCTGCGGCGTGAGCGGCGTGTGCTTCAAGATCGGCCCCACAACCGCAATCAGCGCCGCCCGCTCCGCGCAGACCGCCAAAATAGCTACTCAGCAGCTCGCGGCATTCATCCGCCAGGACCTCAGCCGTCACGTTAAACCGATGATTCAGGCGCGAATCGGCATTCAGGTCATACAGCGAACCCAGTGCGCCGGCCTTGGCATCAGCCGCGCCATACACGCAGCGTCCGACGCGCGCGTTGACCATAAGGCCCGCACACATGCAGCAGGGCTCGAGCGTCACGTAGACCGTGCAATCGGAAAGGCGCCAGCGACCGAGCGACCGAGCGGCAGCGCACAAGGCCGCAAACTCGGCATGAGCCGAAGGATCCTGATCGAGCTCGCGCCGATTGTGCGCCCTCGCGACGATCTCGCCGTCGCGCACCACTACGGCTCCGATGGGCACCTCGCCCACCGCCGCGGCGGCTCGCGCCTCCGCCAGCGCCTCGCGCATGAACTTCTCGTCGATTTCGGTGATCGTCATCGTTCGCCTTCCCTGTTGCAAATTCAAAACGATGCTATCATTACGACTCACGGAGAGATGGCAGAGCGGTTGAATGCGGCGGTCTTGAAAACCGTTGAGCGCGAGAGCGTTCCGGGGGTTCGAATCCCCCTCTCTCCGCCACCTTAGTGATCCACCGGTGTCATGGTCCGCTCAAACAGCGCATCGACCACATCGGCTATCTCAGGTCGACGCTCAAGATTGTGGCCCGATTCCCACCATATCGTGAAAAGTCGAATAATACCGCCGGCGACAAACTCAGACGTCGTCTCGAGTGACACGGGGGCCAGGGCATCCTCGGCAAGCACGTTCATCACACGCTCGCGGATGGAGCGGGCAATGCGGTCGCAAATAACGTTGGTCAACATGCCCGACATGCTGCTTGCCAAAATGTTATCCATGAGCTGCTCGTGCGCCAGAATCAAATCCATGGCATCGTCCAAAATCGCGTGCCGAAGCGCGCGCACGTCCTCGGCAGACACTGCGCCGGCCTCATCGGGCTGTTTTTGCGGCAAGCCCGACATGAGCTCATCGATATAAAAGGCGAAGTAATCGTTCTTGTCGCGAAAGTGCTTGTAGAACGTCGTGCGGCGAATCATGGCGCGGTCGCACAGCATGGCAACCGTCAGGTCCTCAAAACGATGCTCCTCGAGAAGCTCGGTGAAGGCATCGAACAGGGCGCGGTAGGTTTTCTTAATGCGAAGGTCCACTGGTATCGCCATCCTCAGGGCAAAGACAACACTCGTCAATCTGTCGCATATCTTACACCTGTACCTCGCGCGCTTTGTCCCGGTGCCAACCCCGCCGAAAACACAACGCTTACCGGAAAGTTCGGCACGGCAAAACGTTGCGGGTATACTAGTAGCGTTATACCAACGGCAGCTGGCGCATGCCGCCGCGGCCTTTCGAAACGGAGACATCATGATTACCGTCATCATCGGCATCGTTGTTGTCATTGTGATTGTCTGCGCCATCGCCGGCATCTACAACAACATGGTCACCAAGCGCAATCGCATCGATAACGCCTGGCAGAACATCGACACGCAGCTGCAGCGCCGCAACGACCTGATCCCCAACCTGGTGGAGACCGTCAAGGGCTACGCCAAGCACGAGCAGGACACGCTCGCCGCCGTGGTCAGCGCGCGCAACACCGCCGTGAGCGCCACCACCCCTGAGGCCAAGATGGAAGCCGACAACGTGCTGACCGGTGCGCTGCGCCAGCTCTTTGCCGTAGCTGAGGCCTACCCCGACCTTAAGGCAAACACCAACTTTACGCAGCTTCAGGCATCGCTCGAGGATACCGAGAACAAGATTAGCTATGCACGCCAAAGCTACAACGACTGCGTGCTCAGCTACAACAACGCCATCCAGACGTTCCCGGCTGTTATCTTTGCCGGCATCTTCCAGTTTAAGGAGCGTCAGGGCTTCGAGGCCGCCGAGGCAACCCGCCAGGCACCGACCGTCAAGTTCTAACAATCACGGCCGAGTCTTAAGCCAGTTCATCAACCCTTTGGGGCCCAAGGCACAAACCTTGGGCCCTTTTCGTATCCATGCACAACGCGCGGCCAATAGGCCGCGCACCATCTTTATTCAGATTAATCATTGCCTATACGACAGCGCCAAGGTGACACAGGCCCGAGGGCGACCTTCCTTTCCGGCGCACTCCGAAGGACGAAAGAACCTCCGCCGCACGAAGTGCACAGCGGAGGTTCTTTCATGTCCGAGGACGCGCCGGAAAGGAAGGTCGCCCTCGGGCCGGACAGCTAAGACAGCTTACGCGACGGTGTAAACCCAGTCGTGCTTATCCTCGACAGCACCAGACTGGATGCCGGTCAGGGTCTCGCGAAGCTTCTTCATCACAGGGCCGATCTCGGTGTAGCCAGCCGGGAAGGTCACGGTCTCGTCGGCGCCGTAAACCTTGTTGTCGATCTCGCCAACCGGAGAGATGACGGCAGCGGTGCCGCACAGACCGCACTCGACAAAGGTACCGGCCTTGACCTCGGCCCACTCGACGGGACGCTGGTCGACGGTCATGCCCAGGTCCTGAGCAACCTGAACGAGCGAACGGCGGGTGATGGAGGGCAGGATGGAGTCGGTGTGCGACTGCGGAACGACGAGGGTGCCATCCTCCTTCACGAACAGGACGTTAGCGCCACCGGTCTCCTCGACATAGGTGCGGGACTCGGAGTCGAGATACAGGTTCTCGGCATAGCCCTCGCGATGGGCCTCCATCGTGGGCTTGAGGGACATGGCGTAGTTGAGCCCGGCCTTGATGTTGCCGGTGCCGTGCGGTGCGGCGCGGTCGTACTCGGAAACGCGCAGCTTGACGGGCTTAAGGCCACCCTTAAAGTACGGACCGACCGGGGTCACGAGAATGCGGAACGTGTACTCAGGAGCGGGAGCCACGCCAATCACGTCACCGGAGCCGATCATAAACGGACGCACGTACAGGGTCGCGCCGGAACCGAAGGGCGGAACCCAGGCGGCGTTGGCAGAAACGACCCGCTTGACGGCCTCAACGAACTTGTCCTTGGGGAACGGGGGCATCTCGAGGCGCTGCGCAGAGTTGTACATACGCTCGGCGTTCATGTCGGGACGGAAGCAGACGATGCTGCCATCCTCGGCGGTGTAGGCCTTCAGGCCCTCAAAGACCTCCTGGCAGTAATGGAAGATGCCACCGCACTCGGAGACATGCAGGGTATGGTCGGTGGTCAGGCCGCCCTCGTCCCACTCGCCATCCTTCCAATGGGCCTCGTAGCTGTAATCGGTCTTCATGTAGCCAAAGCCGAGGCTACCCCAATCGATATCCTTCTTCTCGACAGTCATATGTCGCTCCTTACATACACAGTTGCATACTCGCGAACCCGCACGCAAGGACCGAGGCCGACCGCGTCGCAACGTCGCACGCCCGGAGCGTAGAGCCGGACGGGACACGCGAACGGCATCAAAGCCGATGGCACGTCGATTCGCATGCACGAGATTGTACTCCGCACGCGCGTCGGATAAAACGTTTTTCTTTAACTAACTAAAGTATTTTCATTTGGCCGAAGCAAAAAGGCCCGCCACCGTAAGCGGTGACGGGCCTCAACGACACGATTTGCGTGACGACTCGAGCTAGGCGTTCTATTTGCCCAGCTTAGCCTTAACCAGACCGACCACGGTCGGGATGATCGACACGGCGACGATGCCGATAATCAGCAGCTCAAAGTGCTCCTGCACAAAGGGAATGCCACCAAAGAAGTAGCCCAGCAGCGTAAAGAGCGTCGACCAGGTAATGCCGCCCAGCACGTTAAAGATGACAAAGTTGCGCCAGTGCATGCCGCCCATGCCGGCAATAAAGGGCACAAAGGTGCGGATAAACGGAAAGAAGCGGCCCAGGAAGATGGCCAGGTGACCCCACTTGTCCAAGAAATCCTCGGACTTCTTGATGCGCTCGGGCGTCATGGCCTTAACCTTGCCCGAGGCGATGATCTTTTTGCCAAAGAAGTGACCGATCATAAAATTGCACTGATCGCCCAGGATGGCTGCGGCCCATGTGGTGGCCAGAAGCGCCACGATGTTAAAGCCGCCGTTGTGGGCAAAGAAGCCCGAGGCAAACAGCAGCGAATCGCCGGGAAGGAATGGGAAGAATACCACGCCCGTCTCGATAAAGATGATCAGGAACACACAGCCGTAAGCCATGAGCGGGCCGGCGGCGATCCAGCTGGCGATCGCAGTGCGCGGGTCCTTAAGCAGCTCGGCAATGAAATTGATGAAACCCATGAAGTAAAACCTCTCAGTTGTGGGCGCGGACACGTCCAAGTTAACTAGTATACGGTTGCGACGCGACCATGCACACGACCGCACAAAAGCATGACTCCATTACCAGCAAGTATGCATAACTGACACCTGTCACGCAAAGCCGTGAAAGATTGCTCTTCCTAATCCCTAGCGAATCGCTATACTTTATTGAATCGCATTGCCATGGCGCTAAGGGAGGGCGGCCGGTGAGCTTTATCAATACCATTCGCGAGGACATCAAGACCGTCCAGGCGCAGGACCCCGCCGCGCAAAACGGTCTGGTCATTTTCCTTTCGTACCCCGGCCTGCATGCCAAGTGGAACCACGTGCCCGAGCACTGGCTCTGGGAGCATGGCCATCGCTCGCTCGCCCGCGTGCTCTCGCAGCTCACCCGTCATATCACCGGCGTCGAGATTCATCCCGCCGCACAGATCGGCAAGCACTTCTTTATCGACCATGCCATGGGCGTCGTCATCGGCGAGACCACCGTCGTGGGCGACAACTGCGTGCTCTACCAGGGCGTTACACTCGGCGGTACCGGCAACGAGACCGGCAAGCGCCACCCCACTCTGGGTAACAACGTCACCGTGGGCACAGGCGCCAAGGTGCTCGGCAACATTCGCATCGGCAACAACGTCAAAATCGGCGGCAACTCGGTTGTCGTCAAGGACGTGCCCGACAACTGCACCGTCGTGGGCGTGCCGGGACGCATCATCAAGCGCAACGGCTGCCGCGTGTTCGAGGAGAGCTTCGATGCCAAGCAGCATCGCGAGTACATGCCCGATGACGCCGCCGAGCAGAGTGCCCTCAACCGCCAGGGCATCACCGAGAATGCCCGCCGCGTCAAGGAACTCGAGCGAGAGGTTGCCGAGCTCAAAGCCCTCGTCTCCAAGCTCGTGGACGAGCGCTAGGAACGCAAGCGGCACAAAACGACATCGGCATCAACGCAAGAAGGCGCGCCAGGGAATTCATCCCCGGCGCGCCTTTCTTTTTGATGTGACATGCGGGACCGTCCCTTTGTCACATTATGCGAACTGACTCAGATAGAGGTCGGCATAGGCACCCTCGGCAGCCAGCAGTTCCCTATGCGTGCCCTGCTCGATAATGTTGCCATGGTCCATGACCAAGATCAGGTCGGCATCAACGATCGTCGACAGACGGTGCGCGATCACAAAGCTCGTACGCCCGCGCATGAGCGCGTCCATGGCGCGGCCGATGGCAAACTCGGTGCGCGTGTCCACGCTTGAGGTCGCCTCGTCCAGGATGAGAATCGCCGGGTTGTTGAGCAGCACGCGCGCAATGGTCAGCAGCTGGCGCTGGCCCTGACTAATGCTCTCGGCATCGTTGGCCACGCGCGTGTCATAACCCTGCGGCATGGTGCGCACAAAGAAGTCGACCTGCGCGGCGCGAGCGGCCGCCACGATCTCCTCGCGCGTTGCCTCGGGGCACCCGTAGGCGATGTTTTCGGCAATCGTGCCATCAAATAGCCAGGCGTCCTGCAGCACCATGCCAAACTGCTGACGTAGCTCACCGCGGTTCATGAGGCGCGTATCCACACCGTCGAGCGTAATGCGGCCGCCGTCGATCTCGTAAAAGCGCATGAGCAGGTTGATGAGCGTGGTCTTACCCGCGCCCGTGGTTCCCACCACGGCGATCTTCTGACCCGGCTCGGCGGTAAACGACACGTCGCGCATAAGCGGCTTGTCGGGCGAATAGCCAAAGCGCACATGCTCAAAAGTGACGCGACCCTCAACGCGACCCGGCAGCTTGTCGGCCTCGTCCGGCAGCGGATCGGCCTCCATCTCGGGCTCATCGAGCAGGTCGAACACGCGCTCCGCACTCGCCAGCGCGCTCTGCAGCGAGTTGAAAGTGAACGACAGCTGCGTCATGGGTTCGGACGCCTCGTAGATAAACTGGAAGAACGCCTGGAACACGCCGACGGTCATGTGACCGGCGACCAGCATGCTGCAGCCCACGAGCGCAATCACGATCTGCGCCAGGCGACCAGTAAAGCGAACCGCAGGTCCGACGGCGTTGATCATAAAGTCGGCCTTGGTGCTCACGCGGGCCAGCTCGCCCGAGGCCTCGTGCACCTCGGCAGAGCTCTGGTGCTCGCGATTGAATGCGCGAATCACCAAACGGCCCGAATAGCCCTCCTCGACCGCGCTCGTGATTTTGGACACCCATTCCTGACGCTCGCCCGTCACATCATGCGTACGGCGCGAAACCACCTTGGTCACCAGCAGCGATACCGCCGTAAAGCCCAAAAAGACCAACGTGAGCTTGACGCTATAGACGAACATCATGATGATGGCACCCGTCACGGTACCGACCGATACCAGCAGCTGCAGCAATCCGCGCTGCATACTCTCGGACATCTTGTCCAAGTCGTTGGTCGCGCGGCTGACCACTTCGCCGGGACGATGCGCGTCAAAGTAGGCGAGCGGCAGGCGGCTGAGCTTTTGCGCGATGCGGTTGCGCAGGCGCAGATTGAGACGCTCAGCGACGCTCGACATCAAAAAGCTCTGGAGCGCATAGAACGAGGCGGCGGCAGTCCAGATCATAAAGTAGACGAAAATGGTCTTGCCGCAGTTCTCCCAGGTGATGCTGAAAGTGGTGTCGTTGGCAAACGCCACCTGAATGTGGCCCCACAGCTCATCAATCACGCGGGCGCTATATGCCGGCGCGGCAGTGTTAAAGATGACATAGAACACAATGCTCGCGAACACGATATAGAAGCGCCAATGGTCGCCGGCAGCCTCGCTCCACAGGCGGCGCACCGTCGCCCAGGTATCGCGGGGTTTCTCGTCCTCGTCTTCGTCGTCCACGTCGCGCATGCGCTCTGCCTCGGCGCGGGCACGCTCGTCCTCGGCGCGCTCGTTTTCCTCGTACAGCGCTTGGCGGCGAGCCTCACGCTCGGCCACGGCCTTGGCAACGTCATCCAGCTCGGTCGGCGCGACAGCCTGCTCGACCGCTTCCTCGGCAGCATACGCAGCGGCGGCATCGATAGCGTCGCTGCGCTTCTTGAGCTCCTCGGTCATGCTACTCACCTCCCTTCATCTGCGATTCCGCGATGGCGCGGTACACCTCGCAGGTTTCCATAAGTTCCTCGTGCGTGCCCAAGCCCACGACCTCGCCGTCCTTGAGCACGACAATCTGGTCGGCGTGCAGAATCGTCGAGATGCGCTGCGCGATGATAAGCACCGCGGCGTCGCGCGTCTCGTCCTGCAGCGCATGGCGCAGGGCCGCATCAGTCTTAAAGTCCAGAGCAGAAAAACTGTCGTCGAAGATATACAGGTCGGCGCGCTTCATGAGCGCGCGAGCAATGGCCAGGCGCTGGCGCTGACCACCCGAGAAGTTCGTACCGCCCTGGGCAACCGGGGTATCGAGCCCCTGCGGCTGATCGAGCACAAAGGTGCTCTGGGCAACCTGCAGCGCATGAAGCATGTCCGCCTCGGTCGCGTCCTCGTTGCCAAAGCGCAGATTGCTTGCCACGGTGCCCGAGAACAGCCACGCCTTCTGTGGCACATAGGCAATGCGCCCGCGAATCTCACCTTGCGAAAGCTCGCGCAGATCGATGCCGTCCAAGCGAATGGCGCCCTTGGTGGCATCGTGGAAGCGCAGCAGAAGCTTTGCCACCGTCGACTTGCCCGAGCCCGTCGAGCCCACAATCGCGGTCGTCTGACCACGACGACAGGCAAAGCTCAGGTCGCGCAGGGTGTCCTCGTCGGCATCGTCAAAGCGAAACGACATGTGGTCGAACACGGCAACAGCATCCGCATCGTCCTCGGAGGCAGGCGCCCCGTCACCCAGCGTACGCTCGCCGTCCACGATGCTCGGCTCAATCTCCAGCACTTGCCGTGCACGGCTTAGGCATGCCGCGGCGCGTGGCAGCGTTAGCACCACCATCTGCGCCATCATCACAAAGAACAGAATCAGAAGCGCGTACTCCAGCACCGCCGAGATGCTCGCGATCTGCATGGCGTGGGCGCCCACGCGGTTGCCGCCAACCCACAGCACCGCTACCTCGGCGATGTTCATCAAAAAGAAGCTTGAGCTGTCGAGGCCCACAAACAGGTGGTTGACTTTGATGGCGTTGGCGGCGTAGTCGCTGAACACCTCGTCCAGGCGCCGCTCCTCGTGACGCTCCTTGTTAAACGCACGGATGACGCGCACGCCCACGATGTTTTCGCGCAGCACCACGTTCATGCGGTCGATAAAGCTCTGCAAGCGCATAAAGATCGGAGCCGCGTTGGCAACCGTAAAGACCGCCGCCACCAGCACAATCGCAACGACTACGCCCAGAAGCGTGCCCATGGCAGGATCGATAAACCAGGCGAAGATGATGCCCGCCACAGCCAAAAACGGCACGGGCAGCACCAGCTGAATCGTCTGCAGAATCGCCTGCTGAATCACGTTAATGTCGTTGAGCGAGCGCGTGATCATCGATCCGGTGCCAAAGCGCTCAAAATCGCTGGCCGCTAGCTCGAGCGATTTGTCGTACACGGCATTGCGGATATCGCAGGCCACGTTGGCGGCCAGGCGCGCCGAAAGATAGCAGCCCAGCACCGTGCCGCCGCTAGCCATGCTGGTCGCGATAAACATGTATAGGCCGTTGCGTAAAATGTAGTCGACATCGCCCGTGGTAATTCCGGTGTTGACCATGTTCGCCAGCATCGTGGGAACCAACAGCGTACCGACGTTATCCACCAGCAGCGCCAGCAGCGTCACTGCGACAAGCCTGCGATAGGGCTTCATAAACTTCATTAAGAGTCGCACGACTCCCCCTCACCTTGATTCTCGGCTTGGCTCTCGGCAGCGATATGCTGCTTAAAAGCATCGCACTCATCGCCGAGCGCATGGGAAAATTTTCCGATTAGGCGCATAATCTCGCGTTGTTCACACGGCTCAAGCGCGCCAAAGGCTCGCTGCTCGGCCTTGAGTGCCGGCAGCGCATAGCGCTCGGCAAACCGCATGCCCGCTTCGGTCAAACGCACAACCTTGTTCTTACGGCTGCCTTCGGCAAACTCCAACGTTGCGAAGCCCCGCGCCGTCAAGGTTTTAATTGCCGAGTTGATGGTCTGTTTGCTATAGAACCATTCGCCTGTCAGACGACTCACAGCGATGCTACCGCCCGCCGTGCTGGTATCGACGAGCATCCAGTAAGCACAGTCCGAAAGGCCGCAGGCGCGCGAGAACTCCGAATAGATATGGTCGAGTCCATTGAGCAACCGATCGAAGTCGACCAGCGTAACCGCACTATTCATCTATCCCACCATTCGATTGTCCGAATTTTGACCAATTTTGTGTCTCTAGATTAGTCCGAGTTTTGACTATCGTCAACAGGCTCCCCGCAAATACCTGAACTTTTATGGCCTATCGGCAGAAAAAGACCGCCGGCGCGGGGGCGGCGCCAGCGGTCACGTGAAAATCGGGTTTTATTGCCTGTTAGGCGGCGACGGCCTCATAGACCGTAGCGCCCGAGAAGCTGTCATGCAGGCTCTTGCCGGCAATCCACGGCAGCTCGACGACCTCGCAGACCGTGTTGACCAGCTCGGAGCAGTCAGTAAAGTGGCCCTTGTCGTTGAGGGCCTCGCAATCCTGAACACGCCAATAGCCATCGGTGTGCGTGATGTAGTACTCGTGATCGTTGATCGACACGAAAGCGCGCGTCTTGGAACGCAGCAGCTTCAGAAATCCTTCGAAGTCGGTCTCGACGACATCTCCAGCCTGGAACATGATGTTACCTCCTGGCCCGGCGCCACCACGGCGCATTGATAAACGTTGGTACTCCTTTAGTAAAACCTTTATCAGAGGTTATGCGTTCGTCATTTAGGCAAGTGGTAAAAAACCGCAGGGTAGACGGGATAAAACGTTTAACCATCCCATTTGTTTGTCACATTCTGAAGGTACTTTTATGCAAACCCACTTTCCCAATTGGAATCTATCCTTTTGGCCGGGCAATTGACCGTCTATCGTTTGAGCCCGACGGGTATGAACGTGGCATCTGCAACGCCACCGCAAGGAGACACCATGGAGACTATCGAAGCACTCGTTCACCGCCGCAGCTGCCGCAACTACAGCGATCGTCCCGTCGAGGCCGAAAAGCTTGCACGTATTATCGAAGCCGGCCAATATGCACCGAGCGGCATGGGCCGCCAGCCGGTGACGTTTGTCGCCGTCACCGACCCCGAGACCGTCGAGCGTCTCTCGCAGCTCAACGCCCAGGTCATGGGCAGCAACAGCGACCCCTTCTATGGCGCCAAGACCGTTGTGGTGGTGCTGGTTGACCGCAGCGTGCCCACACATCTGGAAGACGGCTCGCTCGCCATGGGCAACTTGCTCAACGCCGCCTATGCACTGGGTGTCGATTCGTGCTGGATTCACCGCGCGCATGAGGTCTTTGACTCGCCCGAGGGCCTGGAGCTGCTGGCCAGCTGGGGCCTGCCCGCCGACGGCAGCCTGCGCGGCGTCGGTCACTGCATTCTGGGCTATGCCGAAGACGCGCTTCCCGAGCCCAAACCCCGCCGCGACAACGTCGTCTACGTAAGGTAACCCAGGAGCGTCATAGGGGTAGCTAATTTGGGACGGGGCTATTTTAGCCACCCCACTCGCAACTTATATTGACATCGCCGTTGTCGTCGTTTCGTTCGTGTGGGTCGTTTCGGCGCCGTCGCCCTGTTCGCCGTCGTCCTTTTGAGCGTCGGCGATGGTGGAGGCCGCCGCAACGATTCCGCGCTGGGGCGCGACGCCCGTCTGGGTCTGAGCGCCCTCGACAACTTCTGTGCCTGCATGCGCGAGCTCGGGCGATTTAAACACTGCGTCCAAGTTGGCGCCACCACCGGCGTAGCCAAGCGCTGCGAGCGCGATGACGATCACTGCAACGACGACCGCGATCGGAACATAACGATGCCAACCAGCCGGATTGAGTCCGCTGCGACGAGCCGCCCCGCGGCTGATGTAACCGAGCGTTCCGTCGTGCTTGAGCTTTGAGCCCACCACGCACTTGCGGCCCCACAACGAGGACTCTACTTGCATGGCCAAGCGAGCGCTTGCCGAAGGATATCCGTATTTAGTGCGCTTGAACGAGCCATCAAACCCCGAGGCGTGTTTGCCCCACGTCACCGATGTTGTGCGTCGGTTGACCGGCGCGGCGCTCCGCCTTCTGCGGCTCGGTTTTGAAGTCTCAGCCATATGCCCTCGCACGCCGTAACCAAATCGAAACAATAACGCTTTGGACTGTAGCACAGGCGTCGCGCGCGGTCACGGGCGCCTCGCTCAACGGTCATCGTCCTTCAGCAAGCGCCACAGCGTTGTTCGGCTTATACCCAGCACCTCCGCCGCACGGGTTCGGTTGCCGTGGAGATGGTCTACAACCAGATGCGCGATATCTCGCTCGGTATCGGCCAGCGATCGCAGGATATACAGGTCGCTTTCGAGTGTCGGGGCGCCAAAGGTTGCGGTCTTAATCACGTCCTCTTGGGCGAGCACTTCCTCCGCCACAGCGCGGTCCACCGTGCCCGCCCCCACCAATATATACAGTCGTTCCGAGACCTCGCGGAGCTGCAGATAATTGCGCGGCCAGCGGTAAGCATCGAGCGCCTTCGTCGCCGCGGCAGACAGCGTGGGCGCTGCCGTCCCAAATGCATCAGCGAGATATTCCAAATAGCACGCAACCTTCGTCGACGCGGCTCCCTGCTCGACGATTGCCGGCGCCACGCTCACCGCGCAGGCGAAGCGCTCGGTCACAAAGGCGGCTTGATCACTTTCGCTGCCACCCGGCATGTCATTCGCCGTCAACACCACATGGCAGCGCGTCGCCAACGCGGTGTCGGCCATCGTGGAAACGAGCTCGCGAAGGCGCTGGGGCCCAACCGCATTCCAGCCCGCAATGCAAAGTGTCAGCCCCGTTTGGAACAACGGCGATTCGACGCTTTTGAGCACGTGGCGCCAACCGCGATCGGTAAGCTCATCGAGCGCAACGGAAACAAAGGGTTGATCGGCAAAAGGACCGTCCAGATAGAGGCGCTTGGCGATCTCGACCTGACCCGCTCCCAGCTCGCCCTCGAGCATAAGGGGCACACCGCGCGCGTAGCTCTCGGCAACCGGCGCAGCCACCGAGGCCGCCCCCTCAACGATGCCGTACGCGCTCGATTCGTAGCGGGCTTCAACTTCGTCGGCGTTAAGCCACTCGATGCCCGCATGCGCGGCGGCGCCGCGCACCTCGCGGACCACGACGACCCAAAGGCACCCGCCCTCTTTGTCGGTGGGGCGAACGGTCAGGCTCAGGCGCGTACCCGCACGCCCTATAACCAGACGCGCGCCGTCTCCCATACGGTCGAGGCGCTCAGCGACAAAAGTCACCACATCCCGCTCAAGCGCCGCGTCATTCATGGTCGAGATCGCGACGTCCCCACGCGCATCAATTGCCAATGCCGAGGCCCCGGCAGCAGCCAGGGCCTCGGTCAAGATGTTCAGCTTGGCATCGCTATCCATGATTTGCCCCTGTCCGCAGCGACATGCAACCGCCGACGGTCCCACGACCGAGTGTTTCAAAATTGAACGATATTGCTCACCAAACACTATAGGACAGAAAGCGCCGTCCTGCGAGTATAGGTGTTGCCCCGCATCGCCATCCTGGCGGGGCGATAAGAGCTCTTCGGGACTTATAAACCTGCGGACAAGCCATACCCGCAAGAGCTCCTATCGCTCCACCGTGAGAATGCGCGCACCAGCACGCAGCACGCAAATCAGTTGCCTCTTTACCAGATTCCCAGCACGTGCTGCATCCCCAAACTTATGCACGCAATGCCAATCCAGCAGCAAAAGCCCAACGCGATGGGCTTGCCGCCCTTTTTGACCAGCTCGACGATATCGGTATTAAAGCCAATAGCCACCATGGCCATCACGATAAAAAACTTCGACAGCTCCTTGATGGGCGCCGTGATGAACACGGGAAGCTGAAGCACCGTGGTGATTACGCTCGCCAGCACAAAGAACAGCACAAACATGGGAAACGCGCGTTTAAGCGAGAACGTGCTTTTGGCGTCGCCCCCGGCCTTGCGCGCCAGATGCATCTGCCAGCACGCAAGGACCAACGTGATGGGGATAATGGCCAACGTCCTGGTGAGCTTGACCACCGTGGCGCTCTCGAGCACGTTGGCGCCGGGATGCATGCTGTCCCAAGCGCTCGCCGCAGCCGTTACGGACGAGGTGTCGTTGATGGCGGTGCCGGCAAACAGGCCAAAGCCCTCGTTGGTCAGTCCGAGCATGCCTCCGAGCGTCGGAAACACGAGCGCCGCGATAACGTTAAACAGGAAGATGACCGAAATAGCCTGGGCAATCTCACGATCGTCGGCATCGATGACGGGCGAGGTCGCGGCAATGGCCGAACCGCCGCAAATCGACGAACCCACACCCACAAGCGTCGCGATCTTGCCCGGCACGTTCATGACGCGGCAGAGCACAAAGGCGATGACAAGCGAGATCGAGATCGTCGCCACGATAATCGGCAGCGACTGGGCGCCCTTGGACAGAATCTGGGAGAGGTTCATGCCAAAGCCAAGCAGGATAACCGCGTACTGCAAGACTTTTTTAGACGTATAGGTGACACCGGCGGCGAGCTGTTCGCGGCGATTCTTGGGAAAGACGAGCGCCAGAACCATACCAAAGAGGATGGCAAATACTGGCCCACCGACCACCTCAATCTGTTTGCCGAGCAGCGTTGCGGGGATAGCGATGATCAGGCAGAACAAGACGCCCTTCCAGCGCTCGCGTACGGTATTCGCCAGTTGCATATAGGATTCCTTCTTTCTATTTCACGTTTGCGACGGCTTTTTATACGGCAACATTGGGCATAGCCTTGCGCAAATACAGACTAAGATGCCGCAATAGTTCTCGGGCGACAGCCGAATTGCCCACCGCGGAGAGCTGATTCGCGGCATAATAAACAACTGACATATGAGTGTGAAAGAGTGGTTGCGAGGCACTATGGAAGAATCGATGCACGTCGGCGAGCAAGAAACAAGCCTACAGGACCAGTCCTACCACACCATTCGACGCAAAATCGTCTATCTGGACTATAAGCCGGGCGAAAAGCTCGGCGTCAAACAGCTTTGCGACGACCTAGATATGGGGCGCACGCCCGTGCGCGAGGCTTTGGTTCGCTTGGCGCAGGAAGGCTTGGTGCGCACCGTGCCCCAAAGCGGTACCTATGTTTCGCCCATCAACCTCACCCTTGCCGAAAGCGCCTGTTACATCCGCGAACATCTGGAAAAGCAGGTGATCGTGGAGTGCTGTGCGCGCGCCACGTCGGCCGGCATCGAGCAGCTCGACCGCGCCATCGCGCTGCAGGAAAAGGCCATGGCCGAAGAGGATCGCATCGGCTTCTTTTTGAGCGACAACCTCATGCATCACATGATTTTTAGCATCGCATGCCGCAGCACCGTGTGGTCGTGGCTCGAGGAGACCAATGCCGACCTGGAGCGCTTCCGCTGGCTGCGCGCTGCCACGCAGGTTCTCGACAATCAGGACATCGTGAACGAGCACAAGCAGATTCGCCGCGCTATCGCCGGTCGCGACCCCATCGAAGCGAGCTTTTTGGTCAGCAAGCACCTGCACATGATGTTCCGCAACCAAACCGAAGTTCTGGACCAGTTCCCCGAGTACTTCGAGACCAGCAAGCTCCGCTAACCTGCCAAAAAGGGACAGGTTTATTTTGGCAGGTTTTATCTGGGCAAATGCAACAAGGCCCGGCTCCGTCTTGATGCGGAGCCGGGCCTTAGCCGCTAGAACGGCGGAACCAACTACTCTACCGTGACGCTCTTGGCCAGGTTACGGGGCTGGTCGACGTCGCAGCCGCGCAGGATGGCGACCTCGCGGGCGAGCAGCTGCAGCGGAACGCTCGCCGTGATGGGGCTGAACACGTCGCGGACTGCCGGCACGCGGATGATGCAGTCGGCAATCTTGTTGATCTCCTCGTCGCCCTCGGTGGCAACGACGATGACCTTGGCGCCGCGCGCCTTGCACTCCATGAGGTTCGACACGGTCTTGTCGTAGGTGGCACTCTTGGTGGCCACAGCGATGACAGGGAAGCCCGGGTCGACCAGGGCAATGGGGCCGTGCTTCATCTCGCCGGCGGCGTAGGCCTCGGCGTGCAGGTAGCTGACCTCTTTGAGCTTGAGTGCGCCCTCGTAGGAAATAGCGGCACCCATGCCACGACCCACGAACAGCGCCGACTGCGCGTCCTTGCACAGCAGGGCGGCCTCATGCACGGCCTCGGTTTGGGTATCCAAAATCCACTGGATCTGCTCGGCCGTATCGGAAAGCTCGCGGAACAGCATGCGCGCCTGCTTGGTGGTCAAGCGGTACTTGACCTGCGCCAGCAGCAGGGCCAAAAGCGTAAGGCTCACGACCTGGCCGATGAAGCTCTTGGTCGAGGCGACCGCGATCTCCTTGTTGGCCTTGGTGTAGATGACGCCGTCGCTCTCACGCGCCACGGGGCTGCCCACCACGTTGGTGATGCCGAAGACCTTGGCACCCTTGATGCGCGCATCGCGAATGGCGGCAAGGGTATCGGCCGTCTCGCCCGACTGGGACACGGCAACGACAAGCGTCGTCGGCGTAATGATGGGGTTGCGATAACGGAACTCGCTGGCCGCCTCCACCTCGGTGGGGATGCGAGCCCAGCCCTCAATGAGATTCTTGGCAATGAGGCCAGCGTGATAGCTGGTGCCGCAAGCGATCACGTAGACGCGGTCGATGTCGTTGAGTTCCTCGAGCGAAAGGCCCAGCTCGTCGATGTCGAGCTCGCCGGCCGGCGTCATACGACCAACCAGCGTGTCGCGCACGACGCGCGGCTGCTCGTGAATCTCCTTGAGCATAAAGTCGGGATAACCGCCCTTTTCTGCCATGTCCAGGTCCCAGTCGATGTGGGTGACCTTGGGCTCGATAACGTTGCCGGCCTCGTCGGTGTACTCGACGCCTGCGGGCGTGAGCTTAGCAAACTGACCGTCCTCGAGCACCACGACATCGCGGGTGGCGTCGATGAGCGCGATGACATCGGAAGCAACATAGGAGCCGGTTTCGCCCACGCCGACTACGATCGGGGAATCCTTGCGGGCCACGGCGATCACGCCGGGCTCGTCAGCGCACACGGCGGCCAGACCATAGGCACCGACCACGTGGGTGCACGCCTCGCGCACGGAGGCCATCAGGTCGTGCGTCTCGACATAAGCCTCTTCGATCAGATGCGCGAAGACCTCGGTATCGGTCTCGCTCTTAAAGTGATGGCCGCGGCCCTCCAGCTCTTCGCGCAGCTCGGCGAAGTTCTCGATGATGCCGTTGTGGACGATGGCGATACGACCGTCGCAGCTGGTGTGGGGATGAGCGTTAACGACGGAGGGCTTGCCGTGGGTGGCCCAACGGGTGTGGCCGATACCGCAGGTAGCGTCGCTGTCGATGTTGGAAAGCTCGCTCTCTAGGCCCGCGACCTTGCCCACGCGGCGGATGACGTCGAGGTGCGCCGCGGCACCCTCGCCCACCTCGAGCGCGACGCCCGAGGAGTCATAGCCACGATATTCCATACGCTTAAGGCCCGTGACCAGGATGTTCTTTGCAATATCAGAGCCGGTGTAGCCGACAATTCCGCACATAGGATAAATCCCTTCGTTCGCGTGACTGCAAAACGCCCACGCACGACGGGCGCTGAGACGTATAACGTCCGAGTATTGTACTCACGCAGGCGCAAGCTGATATACCAGAAGTGGTACCTCAACTTGGATACCACCCGATACACATACCCCGCCGCCACGAAGGGGACCTTTGTGGCGGTTTGCGCACCCCTAGAGTCGCAGGCGGCGTTCGAGCCGATCGCCCAGGGCCGTGAGCGCCATGACAATGACGTAGTAGACCACGGCCACCGCTAAAAACGGTTCAAAGGCTCGATAGGTGAGCGCCTGCACGCTCTGTGCGGCGCGCATCATATCCATCAGGCCGATGGTTGCCACCAGCGAGGAGCTCTTGAGGACCGTGATCACTTCGTTGACCAGAGCAGGGGCAATCGAGCGCATCGCCTGCGGAACGACAATCTTGCACATCATGGGAACATAGCGAAGCCCGATGGCCCGAGCGGCATCGTACTGCCCCCGATCAACGCCCTCGATACCGCCGCGCACTGTCTCGGACACCGTCGCCGAGCCGTTGAGCCCCAGCGCAATGGCACCGGCGGCAAACATCGAGATTTTAAAGCCCGTGAGCTGCGGCGTCGCAAAGTACGCCAAAAAGAGCAACACGATGAGCGGCACGCCGCGAAAGATAGAGGTGTAGAAGTTGAGCACCGCGCGCAACGGGCGACAGGGCAAAACCTTGAGCACGGCGATGAAAAAGCCCAGGGCAAGTGCTATGACCAGCGCGGCGGCCGTCACCTGACAGGTCACGACCAGGCCGCTCATAAACATCGGTATATATGGTTCTAGCAGTTCAAACTTCATCAGCATGCCCTTGGTGCGCGCCGTATCGACTCGCTATTTTCCGGCAGCCGTCGACGTGCCGGAAGCGGAATAGTCGCCGTTCCACATAAAGTCGGCACCCACATACTGCTTGATGCAGTCATCGATGGTGCCATCCTCGAGCATCTCGCCGATGCACTCGTCAAGCGCCGCGACAAAGCCGGCGCCCTTCTTGGCCATCAGACGGTACACGCCCACGTGGTCGCTCGTCTCGGAGCGATCGAGCAGGCCCAGCACCAAGCCATCGTTCGCATCGCGCATGGACTGACCCTCGGCGCCGTCACACAGGTAGGCATCGATGCGCCCGGCGAGCACCTCTTGCAGGCACTGGTCACCACCGTCGTACGTGTGAATATCAGCATCGGGCATGACCTTGGCGATGAACTTGTTCTGCACGGTACCGGTGGTGCAGGCGATGGACTTGCCGGCGAGGTCCTCAACGCGCTTGACGGGATCGCCGCCGAGCGTGAGAACGCCCACAAGCGGCTGATAGTAGCCGCGCGTGAAGTCATAGGTCTGCTCGCGCTCTTCGTTGGAGCTCATCGCCATGGTAAAGGCCTTGTCATCGCTCTGCACCGATGCAAGCGTGGCGGCAAAGTCCTGCGGCTCAAAGTCGTAAGAAAAGCCCAAGCGCGAGGCCATCTCGTCAGCGATAGCGATGTCCAGGCCGACAACCTTCTGCTTGCCGTCCGACTGCGTCTCCAGATAGCGATAGGGCGCAAAGGCATCGTCGCCCACAAAGGTGAGCTTGGCGCCCCTGATATCGTCGCCCGCAACCTCAGCAGAACCAGCGGCAGAGCCCTTGTCAGCGCCACTGCCAGCGCAACCGCTCGCCGCAACCATTGCAGCACCGGCGATCAAACCCAGGAAATCACGACGAGAAACAGCGCGAGCCATACCAAAGCCTTTCAATCTACGATCAAAACGGCTTCTATTGTAGACACTCCACTGTTTAGCGAGCAGCCCAGCCGCGGCAAAACCACCACAAAGGGGACAGGCACCTTCGTGGCGGTTCGGGTGTCCGACAACAAGCTCCGCCGAAACGTCTCAATCTGTAACATTTGGGGCGCCGAAAGAGGGTTTGCTGTTACAGATCGAGATTTTCCGCCTGGCCCCGGCGGTCTGTCTCGATCTGTAACAGGTAGGTCTTGTTTTGTCGTCCAGATGTTACAGATCGAGACAATTGAAGGGCCAGGCAACGCGGCCACCGCAAAGGAGGCAGCGCACTGCGTCACCTTTGCGGTGGTTTGATCTGGGCTCCGGTGTTTGCCCAGATAAAACCTGCCAGAATAAACCTGTCCCTAATTGGTAGGTTTTGACACCCTGGAAACGGGCGATGCTACAATCTGGCTTGTACTTGAAACGCATCAAAGGGGCCGCTATGGCAAAGGTAAAAATCAGTGATGTCGCACGCGAGGCAGGGGTCTCGCTGGGCACGGTTTCCAACGCGCTCAACCACCCCGAAAAGCTGCGCCCCGAAACCCTCAAACTCATCAACGAGACCATCAATCGCCTTGGCTACCTGCCCAACCAAAGCGCCCGTCAGCTCGCGGGCGGCACCACCAAGTCCTTTGGCCTGGTCCTTCCCCGTCTCGATCACGGCTTCTCGCTCCAAATTGCCAGCGGCGCCCATAACGAGGCCCGTAAGCACGGCTACGATCTGCTCATCGCCAACGCCGATAACGACGACATTCTCGAGGACCATTACCTGCGCTATTTTATGGGCACGCAGATGTCCGGCGTCATGGTTCAGCCCATGGCGTCCCCCGACTGGCACCCAGCAATGACCAAAATGCCCGTGCCGATCGTCTATCTGGACATCCACTGTTCCGAGCCCGGTTACTACGTGGCCGCCGACAACGAGGCGCAAGGGCGCATTATCGCCGAGCTCGCCATCGCCCGCGGTGCGCGCCATATCACCGTTGTGGGAAGAGCGGCATTCATGCAGCTCACCCTGCGCGTACTTGGCATTCACAAGGCCCTCGCCCTGCATCCCGATATCAAAATTGAGGTCATTGACGCCGGAGAGTGGAATACCGCAGTCGACGGCTACAGCATCGGCGCGCAGATTGCCGAGCGCTCTTCCGACGAGCGCCCCGATTTTGTCATCGGCCTTTCCGATGTATTGGCCTCGGGCGTTATCTCGGCGTTGATCGACAAAGGCATCTCCGTCCCCGAGCAGGTCCGCGTGGCCGGCTGCGACGGCAACCCACTTGCATGGAGCGGGTCGGTCCCGCTCACCACGGTAGCACCGCCTGGCTACGAAATCGGCCGTAAGGGCGTACAGCTCCTCATGGAGCAGATCGAGAACAAGCCCATCGCCAAGGCCAAACGCGTCCGCATCGGCTCCGCTGTGCGCACCGTCACCGCGGGCACGGCAACCGAGGACATCAACCGTCAGGAACTCGTGCGGCCGTTCCTCTTGGAGCGCGCCAGCACCCAGGCGAGCACCCAGACCGACGCCACGGCCATCAACCTAGGCGCATATCTATAGCACGTCGGCCAGTATGCCAAAACGCCGCTTAAGCAAAAGAGGCCCGACCATTGCCGGGCCTCTTTTGCTTAAGCGCAAACGTGGGAAATTGCTCGTTTCAACACCGCAATTGTCTAGCGCACGGCCTTGACCGCCGCCGTCAAATCGAACAGCGTATCGAGCACGGCCTCGCAGCCATCCACCACGTCCTGCGGCAGCGGCACGATGTCGGGAACGGCAAAGACATGGCAGCCGGCCGTAATGCCCGAGACGCAGCCGTTGCGCGAATCCTCGACCACGGCACATTCCTCGGGGGCAAAGCCCGCGCGCTCGCAGGCAAGCAGATACATCTCGGGGTCGGGCTTGCCGTGCACGACGTCCTCGCCGCAGGTCACCGTTTCAAACTTGTCAAAGAGCCCGACCATCTTAAGGTTGCGCTCCGCTGTAACGTGGCGCGACGAGGTCGCAAGCCCCACGTGATAGTCCGCAGCCAGCAGCTCGTCTAGGCACTCGGCGGCGCCGGCCTTAAGCTCTAGTTCGGTCTTGACTATCTCGTCGCGAATCTCCTTGTGGCGGACATAGATCGCCTCGGCGGTTTCGCGACTACCGTAATGCTTATCAAGGATGTCCATGACATCGGGCAGCGTGCGGCCGATAAACTGATGGATCAGCGCATCATCAATCGCGAGCCCCAGTTCGGCGGCGCCTGCCTTCCAGGCCTTAATCCCCAAACGCTCGGTATCGACCAGCGTTCCATCCATGTCAAAAATAACAGCCTTGATCATATCGGTCCCCCATCGACTCTCGCTGTCGCGTTGCTGCAACTCTACCGCATTTGGCAACTTGTATATAACGTATATACCATATTGCACTTTCGTTACACAGATAGAAGTCTTATGGCAAGTAACGCATTAGGATTATAGTTTTCGACCGAGTACTCGACGATAAGGAACGTTTCATGATTTTAGACACCGCGGCGCCCGCAGAGGAGCTTCAAGACAAGTTATCGGCGCTCGAACAGCTGCTTTTGGCATACGGGCGCGTGTCTATCGGGTTTTCCGGCGGCGTTGACAGCAGCTTTTTGGCCGCCGTATGCGCCCGCATCATGCCTACCAATACCCTCCTCGTCCATCTCACCACGCCGCTCATCGGCACGCCCGAACAGGCTTCGTTTGAGCGGTCCGTTGATGGACAAGCCAATGAAGGGCCGCATTTTAAGCTCCCCGTGCTCAATCTTTCGGTCGATCAGCTGCAGCTCCCCCAAGTAGCCTGCAACGATGCCAATCGCTGCTACCACTGCAAGCACGCTGGCTTTACCGCCATCGTCAACCACGCCAAGTCGCTGGGCTTTTCCACCGTCATCGATGGCAGCAATGCAAGCGATCGCGATGACTACCGCCCCGGCATGCGTGCGGCAGAAGAGCTCGGCATACGCTCACCCCTTATGGAGGTCGGCTTTACCAAGGACGAAGAGCGCAAGCTGCTGCGCGCATGGGGCTATCCCGTCTGGAACCTGCCGGCGGGAGCCTGTCTTGCCACGCGCGTCCCCACGGGCGAGGAGCTTACGCGCGAGAAGGTCGATTTAATCCGCGCCTGCGAGGATTACCTGCACGATCTTGACCTGGCACAGGTACGCGCGCGCTTGATCGGCGGCTGTATGCATATCGAGGCCGCACCCGCAGATGTTGCCAAGATTGCCGCCCTCGGCGGTGCCGCCGTTGACGACAAGGGCAAGACCCCGCTGCCCGCCGCCATCGAGTCCGCGCTGCGCGAGCTGGGCTGCGACCATATTTCCCCCGAGGTCACCCCCTACATTCACGGCAACATGAATCAGTAACCTGCCAAAAAGGGACAGGTTTATTTTGGCAGGTTTTATCTGGGGAAATATCGCGAGACAGTCGCCCCTCTAGCACCCATCTGGCCTCGAGAGACACTAGAAGGGCGACCCGGCTGCATCTACTTCTTCCGATATCGGCGGTTACGGCTCGTCGATGAACCCATTACTTCGATGAGTCCTTTATCCGCCATTTTTGGCAGATGGTAACGGACAGACGAAATTCTGACCCCCGATGCAACCGCTATTTCTCGCGCCGTCATATCCACTTCGGCGCTGAGAGCCTCCAGGATCCTATCCGCCGTCGAAGCTGACGATTCTCTGTTCATATCGATAATTTCAAACGTGTCTTTGCCGCATTTTGACAGGACATGTTTATCCACAAGGCCCCCGCAGATCAGGCGAATGTCATCCGAATCCCACTTCAGGGCCTCTCGTATTTTTTGAACATCGCATACGCACCCATGCTCCCGCATAAACATGAGCAATGTTTCTTCGCGATCCGTCGGCTCGGTGCCCACATGGCTCTGAATCCACGTGCGGTTTTCAGCAAGCTCCGCCCCGTGCCGGGAAAGCAGCACCGTAAACGAATCGGCCTTAACGATAAATTTCGGCCTGCCAAGCGAACGAGACTCCATCTCGCGAATCATAGCCGGGATGCCAGATCCCTGGCTTTCCGCAACGGCCCCCTCGGCATGCTCTAACGGCGTCGCCCCCATTAGGCTCATGAGCTTTGGGTTTCGGCAGCGCGATTCCCCGTCTGCAAGATTGTCCACCGTCTTTCCGCCCCAAAGCCCGCCAGGGTTTTTGATCTCTATTCTGTCTGGATAGATATCGACACTCACGGCCTGCCCCACAAACATGGGCGAATATTCTCGATGGATGCAGGCATTTGCCAAGGCCTCGCGCAAAACCTCCTGGGGAACTTCCCAATCCTCCCTTCTGCCAGCGCCTTGCACTATCGTCGCTTTGCGCAAGTTTCGTCCAATCGCGGCAAGGGCATCTTCGATGCAAGCCGGAATCGGGCCATCGCACAACTGGCGGTCAATAAACCGGGGTTGCCCGGGTGCAGATTTTTCCACATCGGAATGAACGGCGACATCGATCATCAGTTTGGGATAGAACTGCTGGGGGTAAATTCCCGCCGACAGAAGCCCCGCGAGCTTCACGGCACCATCCTTTGTAGTGATATTGAGTCTGACCAGCTGCTTTTCCAGCGTATCGGCCCCGCGCAAAACGCGCGGGGTCTGCAGCCGGCGATTTGCGATAATAGACCGCACGACATCTGGATCCAAATCCTCGACCGTTGCCTCCGAAACCACCGTGCCGTCCGCATCGCTCGGAAGCAACGCACTCTGCAGCTCATATAGCTCAGCGGGTGACATCTTGATATCTTTATCATCCACGCGCTTGTAGCTACCGTTCTGCACGCCGCGCGCGCCGATATAGCAAGGCTTCGCTTTAAGCTCAAGTTCAAAGATGCGCACCAGAAGCACCTGGAGCCCGTCGACCTCGCCTCGATCAAGCTCGTACCGCGGCGCATGGGTCACCACTGCCGCTGAGCCTCCGTCTCCGATACCCGAAACAAACTGATCGCGTACCCTATCGATAGCAAAGTTAGCCGAAGGAACAAATCCTTCGGCTTCGTTCAGGCCCAAAATAATGAGTCCACCCGCAGTGTTCGCAAAAGCGCTCACTGTCTCCCATACGTCTGCGCTCAATTTATTCGTGCAGGCTTTAACTTCTACCGATGCGTCATCAGTCCCCCGTCTGCGAAGGCGCTCAACAATAAGGCCAAGAGGTTCATCCAACAGCATTGGCATTCCGTCTCTCTAAAACGATAGATTTATCTCTCTAAAGTATAGTATATCTCTCTAACTTTAGAGAGATAAGCACCTTATTTTAGAGAGACATTTAGAGAGATGTATCGAATTCACTGTTAGATTACCCAATGTTATCTCTTTAACTGGCTTTCTCTTTAGAGAGACATTTAGAGAGACGAGTACGACCTCTCTAATCATGGGCTCCACTCTTTAAGGTACACACTTCCTAACCGTGCCCTAAGTTGCGGTGAAACAACTCGCGATTAGCCTACCAAAAAGGGACAGGTTTATTTTGGCAGGTTTTATCTGGGGAAACGCCGAATAGCCCCACATTCACAACCGCCGCAGCTCTATATGAGACAAATGAACCAGCGGCATTTGTCCCAAATCTTAAGTATTTGTTCGATAGAACGACCCTCGGTGGCTCCTGCTAGACTGGTAGATTCCCAACCGTCCATCCAGGAGCCTCAATGTCGCGCAAGTCCGCCTACAAGCAAGTACTTTCCATCGGCACCGCCGTGGTGCTGGGGTTTGCGCTGTTCACAGGGTCGCTCGATGGAGCGCCCAAGCTGTTGTCGCCGCAAAGCGATGAGCAGGCAGCGGCTCTGGCCGAGAAGCAAAACGAGAGTCCCAGCCGTACCGACGACGAGGCGGACTTGGTCGCCCGGCTCGAATCGGGAACAGCGAGCTCCTCGGACTCTCAAAATAGCCAAAACTCCGGCGATGGCTCCGAATCCACCGCGACCAACACCAACGGCAACGTTGCCTCCGCAGATAGTGCCGCCACCCCCATCGACGAGGTGGAAAACCCCGATCTCAACCGCGCCCGCGGCGTATATATCAGCAGCATTCCCGACTACGGCGGCAATCCCTACGTTGCCCTTCGCGCCGACAGCACGCACCCGCTCGGCACGCCGTCGTTCACGCTCGACGAGTATGAGCGTGCCACCGAAGAGGGCTGCTTTAAGAAATTCTCCAAGATCGACAGCCTGGGCCGCACTCGCAAGGCGCTCGCCTGCGTAGGCCCCGAGTCGCTCGGACATGGCAAGCGCGGTGACATCTCGCGTATCCATCCTGCCGGTTGGCACCAACAGCGCTACGACTTTATTCCGGGTCAGAGCCTCTACAACCGCTGCCACCTTATTGCCTGGTCGCTCTGCGGCGAAAACGCCAACCGCAAAAATCTCCTCACCGGCACGCGTTATCTCAACGAGACGGGCATGCAGCCGTTTGAAGAGCAGATCCTCGGCTACATCCACGACACGGGCAACCATGTGCTCTACCGCGTCACGCCCATGTACAACGAAGAGGAACTCGTCTGTCGTGGCGTTCGTCTGGAAGCACAATCGGTCGAGGACCACGGCAAGACCCTATGCTTCCACGTGTACTGCTACAACCTGCAGCCGCACGTGCAGATCGACTACGCCACCGGCCGTAACCAGGCATCCGGAGACTAGTGCCGACCGCGCCGCCCGTAACCCAAAAAAAAGATCCGTTTTCCTCCGTCCCCAAGGGATCAAATAAGGCCGCCCCGGTTACCCAGGGCGGCCTTTTCGTCAGCACCTACACTGCAGGCAAGGCCCCACGCTACTTGGCGCGGCCCTCCTCATAGCGCTCGACCAGCTTGGCCTGAACGTCATAAGGCACCTGCTCATAGCCCGCAGGCTTCATGGTAAAGTCGCCCGTGCCGCGCGTGATAGAACGCAGGCGCGTCGAATAATCCGTCAGCTCGGCTAGCGGTGCCTGGGCAATAACCACGGTGTCTCCGCGCTCATCGGTCTCCATACCCGTCACGCGACCGCGCGAGGCCGAGATGTCGCCCATCACGGCGCCGGCGTAGCTCTCGGGGATAGTCACCGTGATTTCCTCGATGGGCTCCAGCACCACCGGGTCGGCATCGGCGCATGCCTTGCGCAGGCCAATGCGCGCCGCCGCGCGGAACGCCATCTCGTTGGAGTCGACGCTGTGATACGAGCCGTCGTACACGGCCACGCGAATGCCCGTGAGCGGGTAGCCGGCAATGATGCCATCCTTCATGGTCTCCTGGACGCCCTTGTCCACGGCGGGAATGAGCGAACGCGGAATGCGGCCGCCCACGACCTCGTCCACAAACTCATAGCCATCGCTCGTACCGTCGGACCCAATGAGCGGCTCAACGCGCAGCCAGCAGTCGCCATACTGACCGGCACCGCCAGTCTGCTTCTTATGGCGACCCTGGGCACTTGCCGTACGGCGAATGGTCTCGCGATACGGAATGCGGATCGGCACGCTCTTGGCCACGACCTTGGTGCGATCCTCCAAACGGTTGAGCAGCACCGAAACCTGCGCCTCACCAACGGCGGAGATAATGGTCTGGCCGGTCTCCTCGTCGCGGTCGATGCTCATGGTCGGATCAGCCTTGCAGGCCTTCTCGATAAACGTGTAGAGCTTCTCTTCGTCGCCGCGATTCTCGGCCTCGATGGCAATGCGGTACTGCGAGTTGGGGAACTTAAACGCCGCAGCCTCGACCTTGCCGGTAATCGAGAGCGTATCGCCCGTCTCGGCCGCCAGCTTGGGCGCCACGATAATGTCGCCGGCATAGGCGTGGCCGACCTCGGTCATGTCACGGCCGCACATCACATACAGGTGAGCCAAACGCTCGCCCTTGCGCGTACGTGCATTGATCAGCTCAAGGCCCGGCTCAAGCGTACCCGTCAGCACCTTGATAAAGCTGATACGACCCTGCTGCGGGTCGGCCAGCGTCTTAAACACAAATGCCACCGGACGGTCATCGTCGCTCGAAATCTTAAGCGAGTCGCCATCGATGAGCGGCATCTCACCGTAGTCAGTCGGCGCCGGGAAGTACGTGGCGATGTCGTCCATCAGCGAGTTGACGCCCTGCTCCTTAATGCAATCGCCCGCAAAGACCGGCACAAAGATGCGCTCGGCGATCGCCTTCGACAGCAGGCCTTCGAGCTCCTCCTGCGTCAGCGTCTCCTCGCCTTCCAAGTACTTCATCATCAGTTCGTCATCAGCCTCGGCCACCAGCTCGCACAGATGGTCATGGGCTTCCTCAGCCTGGGCACGATACTCCTCGGGAATCTCCGACTCAACGGCTTCGGTGCCGTTGCAATGGCGCGCCTTCATGCGCACCAGGTCGATAATGCCGTCAAAGTCCTCGCCCTCGCCCCAGGGAAGGGTCACGGCGCCCAGGCGCGTACCAAAGCGCTCCTGCAGCAGGTTCATTGTGGTCGTAAAGCTGGCCTCGGAGCGCGAAAGGCGGTTTACGAACACCGCACGCGCCAGGCGCAGGTCCTCGGCGGCATACCAGAGCTTAACCGTCGTAGGCTGCGGGCCAGCCTCGGCGTCGACCACAAACAGAGCCGTCTCGCAGACGCTCATCGCGGCAAAGGCGTCGCCGATAAAATCGGGATAGCACGGGGCATCGAGCACATTGATGCGCGCGCCCTTCCAGTCGATCGGCGCAATGGTCGTCGAGATGGAAAATGCACGCTTGACCTCTTCGGGGTCATAGTCGAGCGTGGGCTTGGTGCCGTCGTGGCCGCCCAGGCGGGCGGTCTTGCCGGAAAGGTGGAGCATGGCCTCGGCGAGTGAAGTCTTGCCCACCCCGCCTTGGCCTACGAGCACCACGTTCCTTACGTTACCGGTCTTGGGAGCACCCATGATGACCTCCTTGCAGGGCCGCGCGCAATGCGCGACGCCAACGGGGAGAGTTCGCGGTCGATGCCGTCCCGGGAGCAGCATGGTCGGCAGCCGAGCCGACTCACCCTCCAAATGTCCTATGGCACCACCCTACCCTCACAGACGACTATCCATGCATACCTTTCGGCGCACGTATGAATACAGGCGGCGAGAGGAGGGGACGAACGCATGAGGCGATTATTAAACCCCATCGATACAAATAAAAGCCGCCGCAGACCATAAGACCCGCGGCGGCTTCATCTCAATACATAGCTGAGCCTAGCCCTCGATACGGCTCAAGAACTCACGCGTGCGCTGCTCGCGCGGATGGCCGATAACCTGATCGGCAGGCCCCTCCTCGACAATGCGGCCGCCATCCATAAAGACCACGCGGTCGGCAACATCGCGCGCAAACTGCATTGCGTGGGTCACGATCACCATCGTCATATTCTGCGCGGCAAGGTCTTTAATGACACGCAGAACCTCGGCCGTCAGCTCGGGATCGAGCGCCGAGGTCGGCTCGTCAAAGAATAAGATTTCCGGATCGAGCGCCAGGGCGCGGGCAATACTCACGCGCTGTTGTTGACCGCCCGAAAGCTCACACGGCACCTTGTTCTCGTTGCCCGTCAGCCCCATTTGCGCAATCAGCTCGTGAGCGCGGGCTTCCGCCTGCTCGCGCGGACGCTTAAGCACGCGAATCGGAGCATCGATGATGTTTTTCACCACGGTATAGTGCGGGAACAGGTTGTAATTTTGGAACACCAGACCGAATCGCGAGCGCGCCTGCTTGGGCACATCGCCCTTCGCATAGACCGCGCCCGAGCCCGCATCCGTCGCAACGGCAAGGTCACCAAACGAGAGCGAGCCTCCGTCGAGTGTCTCGAGCAGCGTGGCACACCGCAGCAGCGTGGACTTGCCGCCACCTGAAGGCCCGATAATCGCCACGACCTCGCCACGCTTCACCTCAAGCGAGATATCCTTGAGCACCTCATTGCCGCCAAACGCCTTACGCGCGTTTTCGATTTTCATCACTGAGTTAGTCATGATAATAGTCCAGCTTCTTTTCGGCGGCGCCCAGCAGCATCTCGACCACAAAGTTAAAGACCCAGTAAATCAGCGCCGCGATCGCAAACGGCACCATGCTCACCTGCGAGGCGACCAGCGCCTTGGCCGTCGAGAACATCTCACCCACGCCAATGGCAAACGCCAGCGACGTGTCCTTGACCAGCGTGATGATCTCGTTGCCCATCGCCGGCAGAATACGCTTGGCGACCTGCGGCATCACGATATACAGAAACGTCTGCACGCGCGAATAGCCCAGCACCTCGGCAGCCTCGTATTGACCGCGCGGAATGGACTGCAGGCCCGAGCGATAGATCTCGGCAAAGTAACCGGCGTAGTTGATGATGAATGCCACAACGCACGCCGTCCACTTGGAATCGGGCGTGAGCGAGATACCGAACACGTAGTACGGGGCAAAGTAGATGGCAAACATCTGTAGCATGAGCGGCGTGCCGCGCATCACCGAAATGTAGATACGCGCAATCCAGCGTAGCGGCGCGACCTTGCTCATGCGCATAAACGCCACGGGGATTCCCAGCGGAATCGACCCCAGCAGCGTCAGCACAAACAACTGCAAACTGACCAAGAAGCCCTGGCCAAGCATCTGCATCATGACCTGAATGGACAACCTAAGCTCTCTTTCGCGACAACAGAACAGTAAACCCAATGCTAAAGCGGGTTTTCCAGGTGCTCGAGTTTGCCGTGAAAGAGGAGCGCCGCGTACTAAATTTACGCAAGCGACGGCTTGAACGGCAAAATCGGGTGCCTGGGAAAGCCGCTATTTCAGAACCCAGTTGTCGAAGGAAAGACCGTAGCTCGCATACTTATCGCACAGGTCCTTGACCGTACCGTCCTCGTAGAGTGCCTTGAGCGACTCGGTCACGGCGTCGGCCGACTTGGTGTCGCCCTTCTTAAAGCCGACGGCGTAGTGCTCGCTGGACAGTGGCTCATCAAGCTGCGTATAGGCATCGGGCTTGGCGGCAAGCTGATACTGGGCAATCGAAAGGTCGCAAGCCACGGCATCGACCGCGCCGCTCTCGAGCTGCATAAAGGCCGTATTGTACTCGCCGATCGTGTCGAGCGTGGCAAACGTCGCCGCCAGATCCTTCTGGTCGCCCTCGAGCACATCCTGCGCAGCGGAATCGGTCTGGGTAATCACGGTCTTTCCAGCAAGATCGTCCCAGCTCTTGATGCCCGCATCCTTCTTTACCACCAGCACCTGCTCGTTGAGCATATACGGCTCGGAGAACGTGTAATCGTCCTCGCGGCCCTCCATGGTAAAGCCGTTCCAGATGCAGTTGATGGCGCCCGAGTTAAGCAGCGTATCCTTGGCGTCCCAGTCGATGGCCTCGTATTTGACCTCCCAGCCCTGCTTATCGGCAACGGCCTTGGCCAGATCGAGATCAAAGCCGGTGTACTCGCCATCGTCGCCCACAAAGCCGTACGGAGGATAGGACTTATCAAAGCCCACCACGAGCTTCTTGGACTCCGCAGCGCCCTTCACATCCTTGGCCGCGGCAGAGCCAGCAGCGGAGCCCTTGCCGGCACCACCGCCGCAGCCGACAAGACCAAGGCCAAGCACCGTGGCGAGCGAGCCGGCTAGACCAACAAACTGACGACGAGACATATCGGTATTCATGGTATTCCCCCCTTGGTGGCACTTTAGTTAGGTAAAGTGAGTCATGTAACGTTCAGAATCATACACTTTAGTGAGATGGAGTACAAGGTTGTCTCCCGGAATGCCGGCAGCCGTCGCGGTATTTAATTTGCTGCTCTACAGTCCTGCTCACGACGGAGGCCACATTAAGTGGCCTCCTGTTCGTGCGGAACTCGCGACAAATTAAATACCGCGACGGCTGCCGGCATTCCGGGAGACACCGTGCTCGAGGCCTTAAATAAGCGTCCCCTCCAATCGGGCACGTTGAATGCACGGTACAATTGCTTCGGACTTTTCTTTTATTTAATAGTGGGGTTAAATTCATGGCAGAATCTCGTGCGGAGCGTAGGGCCCGTCGTGCTTTGATGGAGGCGGCTGAGGGGTCGGAGGAGAAACAATCTTCTAAGAAATCCAAGTCATCTCAAGACGCGAAGGGTAAGCCGGCCAAGGGCAAGGCTAAGACCAAGCGTCCCGGCTCTCGTCGGAACGAGGATAAGGCATCTCAGACTCGCTCCAAGCGTTCGCATAAAGATCAGGTTTCGTCTGCGCGTAAAGCTGTGGACCCCAAGTCTCCCTGTTCAATCATGAAAGCTTGCGGTGGGTGCACGGCGCTCAATCGTCCTTATAAGAAGCAGCTCGCCGCCAAGCAGTCTGCTATGGAGGAGCTTTTTGCTGCTCTTTGCGAGCGCGAGGGCATTAGCGTCGACCCCATTCGCGGTATGGGCGTCACTCTGGGCGACCCGGGTAAATATCCTGCGCCGCGTGGCTTTCGTCATAAGGCTGCCACTCCCTTTGCTCCCGGTAAGGAGGGCGCCGTCCGTTGCGGTTTCTTTGAGCGCGGCACGCACAAGATCGTTGCCGTACCCGAATGCCCCGTCGAGGCACCGGGCGCCCGTCAGATTCTCAACGGCATCGCACGCGAAGCTGAGCGGCTGCATATTCCCGCCTTTAATGAGGACAAGCATCTTGGTTTGCTTCGCTATGCCGTCGTCCGCTGCGGTTGGCGTACCGACCAGGTCATGGTCACGCTCGTGACCGCTCAGCGCGACTTGCCGCATGCGCAGGAGTTCTTTGAGGCCGTCGCTGCGCTCGATCCGCGCATCGTCACCGTCGCCCAAAACATCAACGGACGTCCCGGCAACGCCATCCTCGGCGAGGAAACCCGTATAGTATATGGCGCCGAGTGCATGCGCGACCAGCTGCTCGGCTGCGAGTTCGATATCTCCCCCACCGCGTTCTACCAGACCAACCCGCAGCAGACCGAGCTGCTCTACCAGCTCGCTATTGATGGTATGGATCTGCGCCAGGGCGATGTGCTTATGGATGCCTACTGCGGCAGCGGCACCATCGGTCTTTGCGCAGCTAAAGAAGCCCAGAACAAGGGTATCGGCATCATGCTGCTCGGTGTGGAGCGCAACCCGGCGGGCATTGCCGACGCACGTCGCAATGCCGAGCTCAACGGCCTCGCCCGCAGCGCCTGGTTTATAGCCGACGATGCCACCGATTACATCCTAGATGCCGCCGACAACAACGAGCGCGTCGATGTCCTTTCCATCGATCCGCCGCGCGCCGGCTCCACCCCCGAATTTCTTGAGGCAGCCTGCGCACTTAAGCCGCGCCGTATCACCTATATCAGTTGCAACCCCATGACTCAAGAGCGCGACCTGCACCAGCTCCTCGATGGAGGCTATCGCCTGCTCAAGATCACGCCCGTCGACATGTTCCCCCATACCGACCATACCGAAACCGTAGCGGTCCTCGAGCGCCGCTAATCCACCGGTACAAGAAAGGGGGCGACCCGCCTGGGCCGCCCCCTTCGCTTGGTTTATAAACTCCGCTACATCCCCTTGCGCAGGTCGCATACACCGGCCGCCGCCATCTCGCGCAGCAGCGTCTCGCGATCGCGCGTCACGATCAGATCCAACGGGAAGTGAATCTCGTCGAGCATCTTGCGAGCGTAATCGAGCTTACCAATTGCCATGCCAATGTGCGCATCGGTCGAAACGCCAATGCCCACGCCCAGCTCGGCGCAGCGCTCGGCGATCTTGCGGCATACGGCCCAATGCTCAGTGTCGACACCGTGCTCAAGACTATGGTTGTTGATCTCAATAATCTTGTGCTTGGCCTTAGCTGCCAACAGCACCTCGTCGATATCGAACGGCACGCCCGAACGCCCCGTGTGCCCCAGCATGAACACCTTGGGGTGCTCCAGGGCATTGATATACATCTCGGTCGTCTGGGCCAGCGTCGCGCCCTCAGCAATCTGCTGATTATGCACGCTTGCAACCAAATAATCCAAATTACGTGTAACCAAATCGAACAGCGAATGCTGACGGCTGTACGAATCGCCGGCAATATCAAGCGTGACAGGAGTGTCCTCGCCAAACAGGCTTCCGTCCAGCGAAACGATATCGGCCTCGGCACCACGCAGCACCAGCACGCCGCTCCAAATGCGCGGCCAGATATCCTGGTTGATAAAGAACTGGTAACTGCGCAGGTCATTGGGGCAAGCCGTAACCATAGAGCTCAAATGGTCGGCAGATCCGAGTACCTGCAGACCACGCTCTGCCGCCCAGTACACATTCTCCTCAATGGTCGAATATGCATGCGCAGAGAACATCGTATGGGTATGAATGTCACAAGAAAGCAGGTAGGGCATCAGGTCTCCTTATCTGGCACGGCCGTCGCTTATATTCATTGTACGCATAGCCTTCGATAGTCGTAAAACCACTCCATCCCAAAGACACAACGTCCATGACAACGGGGCCCGGCTTAACACCAAACCCCGTTTCACGTAAAACATTGTAGGCAGAGCGCTTTACTTTTAACGATACTCGTCCGCCAACTGTTTCCAAGCGGGTAGCGAATTGACAATCGTTTCGTAGCTCACGCAATAGCCCAAGCGGAACCAACCCGGCATACCAAAGCTGTCCGAGGGAACCGCAAGCAACTCATACTTCTTTGCGCGCTCGCAAAACGCATTCGCATCGGGCTCCAACGCTTTCACCCATAGGTAAAACGCGCCATCCGGCTCAACATAGGTGTAGCCGTACTCCGCTAGTGCGTCGGTAAGCGCGGTGCGGTTGCGTGCATAGGCCTCAACGTCACTCGGCTCATCGACGCAGTCGATAATTACGCGCTGAAAGAGCGCCGGCGCGCACACGAAGCCCAGCGTACGGGCGGCACCGGCAACGGCGGGCATTAGACGATCTGCCTGAGGATTCGTATTGGGAACCAGGATCCATCCCACGCGCTCGCCCGGCAGCGACAACGACTTAGAATACGAGTAACACACCACGGTGTTCTCGTAGATCGAGGGCACCCAAGGCACCTCGGCACCGTAGACGATCTCGCGGTACGGCTCATCCGAGATGAGCATAATCGGATTCTCGGGATCGCGCTGAGCGTTGGCCTCGCGCAGAACATTGGCCAGTCGCGTCAGCGTGTCGCGTGTATATACGGCACCGGTCGGATTGTTGGGCGAGTCGATAATGACGGCCGCCGTCTTATCGCTGATCGCCTTGAGCACGTTGTCCACGCTCAGCTGGAACGTGCCTTCATCGGCGAGCGCCTCAACACACGTACAGCCGGCCTTCTCAATCCACACGCGATACTCCGGAAAGTACGGGGCGATAACAATAACCTCGTCGCCCGGGTTCGTAACGGCGTTGAGCGTGCAGGTGAGCGAAGCCGCGGCACCCACCGTCATAAAGACGTCCTTGCCCTCATAGCTCGTGCCAAAGCGGCGGTTGAGCGATTCGGCGACGGCTGCTCGACATTGCGGCAGACCCGGTGCGGGCGTATAACCGTGCAGCTGGTCACTCGGCAGCCCCAAGGCCTTCTTAATGGACTCCGCCACGGCAGCCGGCGCCGGAACACTCGGGTTGCCCAGCGAAAAATCGAATACGTTTTCCACACCGATCTGTGCCTTGCGCTCAAGGCCATAGCTAAAAATCTCACGGATGATGGAGCTTTCCGCACCGCGAGCATGCATAGTTTCGTTGATCATCTGTTCCCCTTTCGCATAGGCGCTATTGTACGCTTTAGCCGAGCAAAGTGCCGCAGCAATGTTGATTGGGGACAGACTTAAATGCGTGAAAACGCTCATTTAAGTCTGTCCCCAATCAACAAATGGCCCCATATCGCTCAAAAGAAAAAGCCTCCGCAGGTTTCCCCGCGGAGACTTTCGCCACAAAGGCTATTTGTCGGCGTCGGTGTCGACACCGGCATTGGCGGCACAGTCGTCGCCAGCATCATCGGCAGTCTCGGATGCGGCTTCGGCATCCTCCTGCATGGCCGCCTGCGCAAAGGCCGCGGCATCAGCCGCCAGCTCCTCCTCGCTCATGCGAGGCGCGCGCTTCTTGGTCGGCATGCCGGCCGCCTTGGCATTGCGCTCCTCCTTGGCCGCCAGGATATCGCTCTCGCGCTCAAGGTAGGCATTCCACTCGTTGTCGAGCAGGGCGTTCACGGCGTCGCCTTCGACGGTCTCGCGCTCAAGCAGCACCTTCGCCATCAGATCGAGCTGATCGCGACGAGCATCCAAAATCTCGACCGCACGACGATGGGCTTCGCGCATGATGCGCTGAACCTCGATATCGATGCGGCGTGCCGTCTCCTCGGAGTAATCCTGGTGATCGGCGTAATCGCGACCAAGGAACACCTGATGCTGCGCCTCGCCAAACACTTGCGTGCCCAGCTCCTCGCTCATGCCCAGACGCGTAACCATCTCGCGCGCCATCTTGGTCGCACGCTCCAGGTCGTTGCTCGCGCCCGACGTGATGTCATCGCACATGAGCTCCTCGGCAACGCGACCGCCCAAGAACACGGCAAGCTCGTCGAGCATCTCGTTCTTGGTCTTGAGGAAGTGGTCCTCCTGCGGAAGCTGCAGCGTGTAGCCCAGCGCCTGGCCGCGGCTGACGATCGAGATCTTGTGAACCGGATCGGAATGCTCCAAGATGTGGCCCACCAGGGCGTGACCACTCTCGTGGTAGGCAATCGTGGTGCGCTCGGCCTCGGTCATCACGCGACCCTTGCGTTGCGGTCCGGCAATCACGCGCTCCATCGACTCCTCGACCTCATCCATCGAGATCACGGAACGATGACGGCGAGCGGCCAGCAGCGCAGACTCGTTGAGCAGGTTTGCCAGATCGGCACCGGTAAAGCCAACGGTCATCTGGGCGAGCTTCTCAAACTTAACGTCCTCGTCCATCGGCTTATTCTCGGCATGTACGCGCAAGATCTGCTCGCGACCCTTTACGTCCGGACGGTCGACCGTGACCTGACGATCAAAACGACCGGGGCGCAGCAATGCCGGATCCAAAATATCGGGGCGATTGGTTGCGGCGATCAGGATGACCGACTCGCTTTCCTCAAAACCGTCCATCTCGACCAGCAGCTGGTTGAGCGTCTGCTCGCGCTCGTCGTGACCGCCGCCTAGGCCGGCTCCGCGCTGACGTCCCACGGCATCGATCTCGTCAATAAAGATGATCGACGGAGCCTGAGACTTGGCCTCCTTAAAGAGGTCGCGCACGCGGCTGGCGCCGACGCCCACGAACATCTCGACAAAGTCAGAGCCCGAGATGCTAAAGAACGGCACGCCTGCCTCGCCGGCAACGGCCTTAGCCAGCAGCGTCTTACCGGTGCCCGGAGGACCAACCAGCAAAACGCCGCGCGGAATCTTGGCACCCAGCTTGCGATAGCGGTCCGGATCGCTCAGGAAGTCGCGGATCTCCTCGAGCTCCTCGACGGCCTCGTCCACGCCGGCAACGTCCTCGAACTTTACCTTGGGACGCGTAGCCTCGTTAGTCTTGGCGTTGGTCTTGCCAAACTGCATGTTCCTATTATTGGCGCCCATCATTTGGCGCATAAAGTAGAACATGATGGCGATCAGGGCGATCGTCGGCAGCACGCTCATAGCCAAGTCGCCCCAAAAATCGGGGTCGTTGGTGTTGACGATATACTTGGTGTCGGGGTGCTCCGCCATGAGCTCAGCAAGCGAATCGGAGCCGACATAGGTCGAGGAGAAGCTCTTGAGCTCACTCGTATCGCCCTTGTCCTTTTTCGTCTTCCAGTAATGACCCGCCACGCTTCCGTCTTGAACCGTATAGGTCAAATCTTCGACGCGATCCTGCTTAATGGCGCTGACCATCTCGCTCGTCGCGAGCTTAACGGTATTGCTGGAATTGGCAAAGCCGGAGCCCATGTTAAAGAAGGCGTAGCCCAGAAGCGCGCAAGCCAAAATAAAATACAGCCAGCCCGTACGCGTGGGCTTCTTGCCTCCAGGCATCCCCGGGATCTTAGGCTCCCGGGGAGTCTGGGAATTGTTATCGTTACGGTCGTCGGGCATCTTACGAATAAACCTCCGGTTTCAAAATGCCCAGATACGGAAGGTTGCGATAGCGCTCGGCATAGTCGAGGCCGTAGCCCACCACAAAGGCATCGGGGCAATGGGTTCCAACATACTTGGGCGTGACGGCCGAGACGCGGTCCTCAACGTCCTTCCACAGGAAGGCGGCGACCTCCAGAGAAGCGGGCTTGCGGCTCTCGAGGTTCTTCATCAGATACTTGAGCGTCAGGCCCGAGTCCAGAATGTCCTCGACGATCAGCACGTCGCGACCGCGGATGTCGATATCCAGGTCCTTAATGATACGCACGATACCCGAGGACTTCACACCGTCGCCATAGCTCGAAACAGCCATGAAATCGATGTTGGTCGGCAGCTCGATCTTGCGCATCAGGTCGCCCATAAAGACAACGGCGCCGCGCAGAACCGCGATCAGCACCAGATCCTTACCAGCGTAGTCGCGCGTAATCTCCTCGCCCAGGCGAGAGACGATACCGTCGATATCCTCCTGCGTAAACAGAACCTTCTCGATATCCGGATGTTGAGAAGCCATGACAACCCTTTCTTGTGCCTAATCGCCCACACACCGCCGTATGGACGCGAACTACACATTCTAGCAGCGCACGGGGTATATTTTCCAGCCCGCGCACCATCAGCGCGGGAATACCGTCAACGCCGCACAGAAAAGCTGGTGCGAGGGGCTAACCCGCATCGACCACACGAAGCAGATATGCCACGCGCGTTGCGGCCGTGCACTTAAAACGCTCGTCCGCGCGAACTCCGGCGACCCACACCACGGCACCCCCCGGCGCCGTCCTCACCATGGGCACGCCGGCGCGCTCGGAAACGGGAATGCGAGCCTCTCCTAGCAAGTCGGATACCTTCTTGCTTCGACCACTCATTCCTAACGGGCACATCACGTCTCCCGGTGCGGGACCGTCCACCCACAGGCGCGCCAATCGCGCCTCGGCAGGGATCTCGCCACGCGAGCCTGCCAGGATCCGCTCACTATCGCTGTCGGCAAAACCCAGGGCAGCCGCGTCCACCAAAGCCGTCACTTCCCCGGCAGCCGCAAGCTCACGGGCACGGCGCACGATATCGCATCCCGGCTCAACGGCCATCGGTTCTGCGACCAGCATGCGTCCCCCGCCCAGCGGCAAACGCCCGGGTATGGTGATCCAATCCGCGACCAGGCCCTCACGAGCCGCCGGCGCCTTAAACGCCAACATGCCAAATTCAACGCGCGCGTCAATTCCCGCCGGAAGCGTGACCGAGCCGGCGCCCTCGGCAACGCAGGAAAGGACTCGCTCCACATGTCGCATCTCTGGACGAGCGTCCGGATCGATGCGTTTAATCGCCAATCGCACGATGCGCCGCGCAATCACTACCTCGGCCGCAGCAAGGCGCCTGGCATCGAGCACCAGCGCGCCCGCCGCCTCTTTGCGCAAACAGCTTCGAAACGCTTGTGCCGACAGCTGGGATAGAAACGCATCTTCGTCACCAAGGATCTCGCAGGCGGCGCCAATCGTCTTGCACACGCTCGCGTTACGCTGTGCCACCACTGGCATTACCCGATGGCGCACGTAGTTTCGCAGATACGAGATATCCTCGTTGCTCTCGTCTTCACGCCACGGCTGACCATGTATCTGCAGATAGCCCACGAGCTCGCCATGAGTTAGGTCGAGCAAGGGACGCACCACGATATTCCTTCGGCGGGGAATGCTCGAAAGCCCAGCTGGACCCGACCCCTTAATAGCGTTCATCAAAAATGTTTCCGCGCGGTCCGAAGAGGTATGGGCAGTACAGATGCGCGCCGCCGTTCTCGGCGCCCCCGTCTTGGCACATAGTTTGCGAACATACCTTCGCGCCGCTGCATAACGCACCTCGCGCGCCGCCGCCTCGATATTGCCCGACTCCCCATCAAAATAAGCGTGCTCAACGCACAGCGGCAAACCATATTGCGCGCAAAGCTCACGCACAAAGGCCTCGTCGCCATCGGACGCCTTGCCTCGTAGATGATGGTTTACATGCAGCACATGCAGGCGCTCGCGAGCAATGGGGGCAACGCCGCGTCCATCTTGGATATCCAGCTTTGATGTGCACGCCATAAGAAGCAGTGCCGTTGAGTCCGCACCGCCTGATACCATGAGCACGACAGGAGCAGCCTGCTGCCTCGTCCGGGTCTCATCGACTGCCCCAGGCGCGGCATGGTGTCCGTAATGCTGTGATACCGTCGGCATTCGCTTCCTCCTCTATTCGTCCGCACCCATTGTATCCTTTGGAATCTTATGTCTCGCCTGCACCTTCATATCCTCGGCAGTGGCTCTAAAGGCAACTGCGCACTCATCGAGGGCCCGCAGGGGCTCATTATGGTCGATGACGGACTGTCTCGCCGCGAGACGCTCAAACGCATGGCGGAGCTCGGCCTTTCGGCAGACGACGTGTCCGCCCTTGTTGTCACCCATGAGCACAGCGACCACATTAAGGGGCTTGAGGTATGGTGTAAGCATTGGAATGGCCCGATCTTTTCCAGTAGAGGCACGCTCACATCAAAAGAAAGCCTCGCACATCTGCCTGTTGAGGAATTTGACCCAGGTGACACCCTCTCTATTGCCGGAGTCCACATTCAAACGTATTCGACATCCCACGACGTCGTCAATCCCGTCGGCTACCGTTTTGACGCTCAGGGCGATTCGGTTGGCTTTGCCACCGACACCGGCGAACTGTCGAAGCATGCCATCGATACGCTCAAGGACTGTCGCATTCTCGCACTCGAAAGCAACCACGATGTAACCATACTGCGTCAAGGCGACTATCCTCGCTTTCTTCAGGAACGTATCCTGTCTGTAAAAGGACATCTCTCCAACGATCAGGCCGCCGATGCCGCACGCGCGTTGGTAACCGATCGCACCGAGCAACTTATCGCGATGCACATTAGCCAAGACAACAATCGCCCAAGCCTGACCGTCAAAAGCTACGCAAGCTCCCTCGGCGCAACACTCGACAACGAGCTTGGCAGCGCCGCCACCCGCGTTGAGGGGCTGCATAAACTCACAATACGTCCCGCCGGGCAATATCGGCCCATGACCATTCAATAGGCCAGCCAAATAGAAGGGGGGGGCCGGGAATCACTTCCCAGCCCCCTTAACGCAGGCACCGATGCTAATAGCCGATAGCGTTAGTCGATGGAAATCTTCGTAACGTTCTTCTTCTCGACAATCTTAGGAACCGTAACGGTAAGGATGCCGTCAGCGTACTTTGCAGAAAGGCCCTCGCTCGAAGCATCCTTCAGATACACACCGCGCGTCGCGCTGTACGAGCTAAACTCCTTCTGCAGGAAGTTCTTGCCCTCGTTCTCTTCGCTCTCCTCGACATTCACGCAAATGGAAAGACGACCCTCATTGAGCTCAACATCGATGTCATCCTTGGCGACGCCAGTCAAATAGGCCTTGACCTCGTACCCGTCGCCCTTGTCCTCAACATCAACGGGGAACGCCTTAGAGGCGATCGAGTTGTTTGCCAGATCGGTCATATCATCAAAGAGGTCAAACAACGAGCTAGCAGAGGGACGAACACCAAAGACCGAACGATAAGGAACCATGCTTGCCATGACTACCACTCCTTTTAGGGACTGCCGAGCCATCTTCCAGGTGGCAGGGACTTCTTTTGACGCTCTTATATATGCCCAACGGTCACGTATATATACATTTTGCTATAAAGTTTTTTAAGTCTCTTTCTATAAGCATATCTAAGTCTTTGTGACTAAGGTTTTAACGAGATAAAGGTTCTTTGAACCGCGCTATGAATACCATATACGCACCTGTCAAAACGGAGCGAGGGGCTTACAATGAGCGCATACACGTTGTTAATGACAACCTAAGGGCATCATGGACGATCAGACCTCCGACAATTCGTATGAGCCGCTGCAGAACGATAGTTCCGCTTATTCACAGCCCAGACGCTACCATCGTCCCCATATTTCCCAAGATCCTATTGACGATGCAGAACCTGAGTATGTAACTCGCAATCGTTATCAAACCCTTGAAGAAGCTCAATCAGGTCGCAGACACATGGGAGTCGCCTCGAGCGATCCGGTGTATCTCAAAGATGCCCCCTTATCCAAAAACAGCGCATGCAACCAGGAGCAAACACAAACACCCACCCAGCAACATCGCAGAGGGCCCCGTCCCAAGCAAACTCTAACGCATTCCGCCCGCTATCTTGAGACGCCTAAGCAGGGGAAATCGATATTTACATCGTCAAACAGACGGCGCAAACAGCACCGTCTCCAAATCGCGCTGTTGATCATTGCCAGCGTGGCAATCGCACTGGTCGTTTATTTTGTTTTCTTCAAATAGAGAAGGCTTTTAAGCCATAGAGGCGTTTAGCGCATATCGACCAAACGTAAAAAAGGGGGAGGCCGCGAGGCCTCCCCCTTCTTAAAGTCATCCGACGGCCCGGTGCCGT